>Ga0181536_10000579_pt1 | contig 44418 bp, 27 predicted proteins | sample PEATcosm2014_Bin_41_FD_121105 | JGI IMG/M metagenome (GOLD analysis project Ga0181536, IMG submission 121105) | Peatland microbial communities from MTU Mesocosm Facility, Houghton, MI, USA - PEATcosm2014_Bin17_60_metaG | ecosystem: Environmental > Terrestrial > Soil > Wetlands > Peat | place...
ATCCTGGACAAACATGGCCACCGGGAGATGGAGCTGGCCCTCAAGTTCTATTTCTGAGGCCGCCATTGCGGGCCTTGTTCGGATGGAACGATAGTCACACGGGCCGGCCGCCAGGCCCGCCCCTTTTCTTTTCATGGCAAGGCATGGCCGAAGCAATACCGAGGGAGTGACTCTGGCTCCGTGCCTCTGTGCTAGTACCTCCGAATTTCTTCGCAGCTTGCAAAGATTCTGCTCTGGAATCTTGAATCTGGAATCTTGGATGCGGCCGTTAGGCCGCGCTGTGGTGAATCTTCGTCGGAAAAGCCTGCACCACGGAGCACACAGAGGTCACAGAGAGCGCGCTCCTGTTATCTGCGTATGGTTGAATGCAGCACTTTGGAGTAGAATGCGGGAATGAAATTTTGCCGGCCAATCTTCACGACCCTGATCGTTTTCTGGCTGGCGGCCCAAGCGTTGGGCGCGCCGGACCCGGAGCCACAAGCCTCGGGCGCACAAGGCCAGGAGCCTCCTGCCTGCGTTCTCGGCGATCAAGCGCTGGCCCAGAAACAGCCTGACTTGGCGGTGATCGAATACAATAAGTGCCTGTCCAAGAGTCCGCCGACCTTCAAGATGCTGTCGAACCTCGGCATCGCCTACGCGCAGCAAAAGAAATTCCCCGAGGCAATCCAGGCGTATGGGCAGGCGCTGGCGCTCGACCCGGAGAACGCGAACGTTCTCACCAACCTTGGTCTGGCGTATATGAAGACGGACCGTCCGAAGGAGGCGTCGTCGCAATTTGCGCGCTCCTTAATGGCCAACCCGCACGACGCCAAGACGTTGGAGTTGCTGGCCTATGCTCATTTTGACTTGGGCGATTACGCGCTGGCGGGTTACGAAGCGGGCCTGGTGCATCAGGCGTCGCCGGGCGACCCCACGGCCGCGTATATCCTGGGCGCGTCGTACATGCGGATGGGAATGAACGTTCAGGCCATTCCGCTAATCGACAGTTCGCTCTCGCAGGTGAAATCCGCTGATGCTTACATGATTCTAGGAGAAGCTTTCCTGGGCGTCAAGAATTGGCAGGGGGCGCTGGAAGCGTTCCGGAAGGCGGAGAAAATGAATCCCACGCTGCCGGGCATCTACGCCAATCTGGGCGCGGGGTTGGCGGCCATGGCCGAGTTGGACCAAGCCAAAGCGGCCTTCCTGAAGGAACTCGCCAGGGACCCGGACAACTTCAAAGCCAATTATCTGCTTGGCCAGTTGGATCGCGTCCAGGGAGACAATGCAGACGCCCTAAAGTATCTCGAGAAGGCAAACGCGCTGCAATCCGACAACCCAGGCCCCGCTTATGAGCTTTCCGTCCTGGCCGTGCAAAATCAGGATTATCCGAAGGCCTTAGCGAGTTTGGAAAGCATTTTGCAGAAGTATCCAAGCTTAACGGACGCTCACGTGCTCCTTGCGCAAGTCTACTTTCGCCTGCACAAAACGCAGGAAGCCATGAGGGAAAGAGCCATCGCTGCCGCGCTCCAGGAGGCTGACCACGCCCGTCTCCAGGCCGAAGGCGAAAGTCTCAAGTGGTTGTCCGGCGGCAAGAGCGCGGCTCAAAAGCCCCAGGATAAATGAAGGCGCGGCCGCGTGGCGCGGGCGTCTCGCCCGCGTTCCGGGTTGGCGCTCAAACGGCCCGGAATCAGCGAAGGCGCGGCGGCCGCGGTGACGCACTCATGAAGCTGTGGCCACAGCTCGAAACTAATACTAAAGTCAGTTTGGCAATCACGGCATGCTGGGCCGGGCAGGTGTTAGCGGCGCTTCCCGTCCCCGCTGCAGCCCCGCAGGAATCTTCCGCTTCGAAAAGCAGCCAGGCGGCACAATACGAGGCTGCGGCGAAAGAGTACGAAAATCAGGTGAAGATGCAGCCGCAGTCCGCTAAGGCATGGAGCAACCTGGGTGTGACTCGCGCCGTGGCGGGCGATTGCCATGAAGCTCTCCCGGCACTCGAGCGGGCGAGAACCTTGGACCCGGCGTTGTTCGCGCCTTGGCTCTTTTCCGGATCCTGCGATCTTGCGCTGCACCACGACGCCAAAGCTCTCCGGGAGCTTGAAAATGCCTCCCGGCTGAATCCCCGCGACGCGAACGCCTGGTTTCTGAGGTCCCAGGCCGCAGGCAACTTGAATAAGCTGGATGAATCCCTTGAAGCTGCGGTTCGTGCGCTCGCTCTCGATCCCGGGAATGCCGCCGCCTACTATGTCGCGGGGCAGGATGGGCTTGGCCTGGCCGCCCAAGCCTACGATCGGGTGTTCGCGCACCGCGCGGGCGACGTTTTTTATCGGCATCTGCTCGAGGGCCAGAGAAGCGCCGTGCAACAACAGTGGCCGCCCGCCATCGACCACTACCAGTTGGCTCAAAAAGCAAATCCGGATGATCCCGAAACCGATTTTTCACTGGGGTCGGCTTATCTTGAAATGGGCCGCTATCCTGAAGCGGAGGCGGCGTTCGAGCAGTGCCTTAAAAATGCGCCCGGGCTCGTGTGGGTAAAGCTGCGCCTGGCGCTGGCTTTGGCGGAACAGGCCGAGCGGCGTGAAGCCTTGAAAACCATCCAGAGCACTCCACCGAACAGCCTTGACCTTCCTGCGGAATATCAGGATTATGTTGCCGCGGCCGGACTTCTGGGTTTGCATCACGAGGCGCAAGAAGGCGTAGAACTTGGGAAAAAACGATTTAAGGATCACGAATGGCCTGATTGGTTTAAAGGCGTGGAATCAACTGAAGCGGTGGGGTCAGAAGGCGCAGACCAAAGCATCAAGCTGCAAGACCTGACTGGCGTCGGCCTTTCGATCCGGTTTTTTCTGGCCGCAGATCATCTGGCGGGGAATTATGTGGAGCGGGCGTTTCCGTCCGAGGCGGCTTACCAGGGTTTTCGCGCGGCTTTTCTGGCCGAGAACTGGGTTCGAGCGGCCGAACGGTTGCTGCCCCTCGTGCGGGCTTCGAAGCCACAGCCGGACTCGCGTTCGGCTTTTGTTCTGGGCGAGGCGCTTCAGAGCCTCTCCTATGGTTTTTATCGGGACTTGGCGCGAAAGTTTCCAAATTCCGAGCTGACCCTGGAGCTGGCGGCCGAGAATTTCGAAGCGATGGGGCAGCAAGACAAAGCGCTTGAGATTTACGATACGGCCCTGCGAGAGGATGGGCCATCGCCCGGTTTGTTGCGCGACATCGCACGCGTGTACTGGACTCAACACGAGTGGGACCAGGCTCTCGAAGTTCTCCGTTCGCTGACCGCGATGGATCCCAACGACCCGACCATCCTTGTGAATATGGGGCGCATCTACCTTTATCGGGACAACGTTCAGAAAGCAGCGGAGAGCTTTCGTCAGGCGGTTGGCCTGGATCCGGGCATGTTTGAGGCGCGGCTGGGGCTCGGGCAGGCTCTTCGCCGGCAGAATGACGACCCGGGCGCGCTGAAGGAGTTTGAAACGGCGGCCCGCATCGATCCAAAGAATCCGCGGCCGCACTACCAGATTTCGCAAATATGCAGTAAGATGGGCGAGAAAAACCGCGCGGCGGCTGAGATGCAGGAGTTTCAGCGCCTGCAAAGTTCAGCGGACGCCGCGGCAACAGAAAAGAACAGCTTATTGGTTCCGGTTGACTGAATCACACACCAAGTCGCGATTTGGGACGAAACGTCGAGGGCCATTCCTGCACCCTCCAACCTGTCATCCTGAGGAGCCGAAGGCGACGAAGGATCTCTGTAGTTGCTTGAGAACTCGACTGCGGGGATTCTTCCCCTTCGCTGCACTCAGGGTCAGAATGACAGCGCACAGGTTTTTTTGGCACCCGTTTGCGATGGCTCCTGCGTGGGGCTGCGTTCTGGCCAGCCTGAGTTTTTCGATCGGCGCCACCTGGGCATTCGCCGCGCCTCAATCGAACGCGAAGCCGGCCACGGAGAGCGCGGCGGAGTCTGCCCCTCAAAAAAAGGCGAACCCTGCCGCGAAGAGCGACGCGGGATCTCCTGAATTCAAGAAGTTGGCGGCGCGCGCGGCGGAAGCTCGCCAGCAAAACCGGTTGCCAGAGGCGGCCGAACTCTATGAGAAGGCGCTCCGGCTCAACCCGCGATGGGAAGAAGGCTGGTGGTATCTCGGGACGCTTGATTACGATGCGAACAATTATGGCGACGGCGTGAAAGCCTTTCGCAACCTTGTGCAACTGGATCGACAGAATGGAGCGGCGCTGGCCTTGTTGGGACTTTGCGAATTCGAGACCCACGATTACGCGAACGCGTTTGTCCACCTTGAGATGGCCAAGTCCAAAGACCAAGCGCTCAATGACGAGCTCTGGCACGTTGTCGAATACCATTTGGCGCTGCTCCACATCTTTCACGGCGATTTTGAGACGGCGAATAAACTGCTTTCCGGTTTGGTCACCCACAATGTCCTCTCCCAGAACGTCGAGATGGCGCTTGGCCTGACGCTGTTGCGGGTGCCGCTGCTCCCCGACCAGATCGATCCGGAGAAAGACGCGCTTGTCTCAGCGGCCGGTAGAACCGGGGAGCTCATGGCGCTCGAGGATTACAACGAGGCGGACAAGTCGTTTCAACAACTCATACGCGACTACCCCACTACGCCTTTCGTCCATTGCGCCTACGCGTCGATGCTCGCCGGACTCTCAGAGTTTGAGAAGGCGGAAGAACAACTTCGCGAGGAGCTCAAGCTTAATCCCGAGAGCGCCATGCCCTACATTCTGTTGGCTCGCGTGGATGTTCACCTCAACCGCTTCCAGGACGCGTTGCCTTTGGCCCAAGAGGCAGTGAAGTTGGCGCCTCGGTCTTTTGCGGCGCATTATTTGCTGGGACGGGCTCTGCTGGCCGCCGACAAGGTGACGGAGGCGGTCAGCGAGCTCGCCGAGGCGAAACGCCTTGCCCCCGCGAGTATCGAGATTCGATTTAGTCTCGCTTTGGCTTTGGCCAAGGCGAAGCGGCCGAAGGAGGCTGCGGCCGAGCAAGCCGAATTTCGGCGATTGAGTGTCCTCGTGCAACGCGACCGCAGCGGAGGGCAATCAGACATCAGTAGCCCCCCCGGGAATTTAAGCGCGCCCGGTGAAATCGGGCTCGATCAATTACGGACCCCGCCCGCCAGCGCCCCGCATCAGTGAACTGTGCTAACATTTGTGAGCTGCCTTTGAAAGACTGGGAGAGAATAAAAACAGTCTGCGAGGCTATGAGGGAAGGTGCATGAGGAAAAAGGGAAATAGAATTCCGGCGGTCTCACGCCGCAAATTTCTAAAGACACTGGGGATTGCAGGAGCAGGCAGCGCGAGACTCTGGAGCGGGCGGCCGCTGCTCTACGCTTTGCAGGCCGCGCAGGCCGCGCCGGGGCCACCGGCTTTTGAGGAGATTCCCTCCACCGCGAGCGGCATCACCTGGATCCATAAGGATGGCCGTTCGCCGGAGTTTTATCTCCCTGAGACCCTCGGCGGCGGCGGGGGGTTCATTGACTACGATAACGACGGCTGGATGGACCTTTATTTCGTCAATAGCGGGAAGTGTGACTTCTACGACCCGCATCCTCCCCTTCGCAACGCCCTCTACCACAACAACCGCGATGGCACGTTCACCGATGTCACGGAGAAGGCGGGCGTGGCGGGCGGGGGATTCGGCATGGGAGTGGCGGCAGGCGACTACGACGGCGACGGCTGGCCCGACCTCTACGTCACCCAGTATGAGCGCAGCATCCTCTATCACAACAACGGCGATGGCACCTTCACGGACGTAACGGAAAAGGCAGGCGTGGCCGCGCCCGGGTGGGCGTCCAGCGCCGTGTGGTTCGATTATGACAACGACGGGCGGCTGGACCTGTTTGTGTGCCGCTCGGTCGATTTCCACAAGTCCAACAACCGGTTCTGCGGGAACCCCTCAACCGGCGACCGCTACTACTGCATCCCGACCGTCTATCCTCCTACGTCCTGCTATCTGTTCCACAACAACGGCGACGGGACCTTCACCGACGTAAGCGAGTCATCGGGCATCGCTAGCGTCAGAGGCATCGCCTGGGGCGTGGTCGCCACGGATATCAACAACGACGGGCTGATGGACCTGTTTGTTTCTAACGACACCATGCCGAATTTTCTTTTTGCCAACCGGGGCCACGGCAAGTTCGAGGAAATCGGGCTGCAATCCGGAACCGGTTACAGCGCCGACGGCCGCGCCCGCTCCGGAATGGGCGTGGACTCCGCCGATTACGACCAGGACGGCTGGATGGACCTCTTCCTGACCGACGTCGACGAGGAAATGTTTTCCCTTTACCATAACAACCATGACGAAACGTTCGAGGACGAATCCATCTCCAACGGCATCGGCATGACGGTGCGGTACATGAGCGCCTGGGGCGTGAAGTTCTTTGATTACGACAACGACGGCAACATCGACCTCTTTATCATCACCGGCCATCCTGACAATAAGGTGGAGGAGCGCTTCGGCATGGTTACGTGGAAGGAGAAACCTCTGCTATGGCGGCACAATGGGGGCCGCGACTACCAGCACACTTATCAAAATGTGAGCGCCCAGAGCGGCCCAGTGTTCCAGACGGCCTACGCGGGGCGCGGCCTGATCATCGGAGATTTCAACAATGACGGCGGCATTGATGCCCTGCTGGTTCCGAACGACGGGCCGCCTGTGGTGCTGCGGAATAACGTTGGCAAGCATAACCACTGGCTCGGCATTCGCCTGATCGGCAAGACATGCAATCCGGATGCGGTCGGGGCTATCCTCACCTGGCAGGCCGGCGATCTGAAACGTTCGGCGATGAAAATTGCAGGCGGCGGTTATCTCTCCTGCCACGATCCGCGCATGCTGCTGGGCATCGGCCCGCGCGCTCGGATGGATTGGGTGGAGGTGAAATGGCCGCTTCCCAGCGGCAAGGTCGAACGGCTCACCGGCCTTCCCATCGATCGATATATCACCCTGCAGGAAGGCAAAGGGATTGTAGGCTAGCGTGCGTCGGGGGCGGCGGCCTGAACGGTTTGACCCACGGCGACGCTGGGAAGAAGGTGCGGCGAAGAAACCCGACGCGCGCTTGAGATCGAAAGGCCGGACTGCGGCCGCAGGCTCAAAACCGCAATGACTTGCCGCTGGTTAATCACCAGTTTCCTGTTCCCCGCCGCTATGAGTGTGGTGGCGGGGTTTGGAGCCGCACGTACGCCCCTGACGGCCAACACTAGCTCTGCTGTAGCTCGAGCCAGCTCACGCCCCGCTCCCGTTTGCACCACTTGTCACCTAGAAGCCAGATGGCAACCCGCCACTTCCATGGGCCACGCGCTGGAAACTCCGGAAGAATGCACCACGTTCGCCTCGCTTCCACTTCTGACCTTCAGGGACAAGAAATACACCTACCGCATCGAGCGCCGCGGCGGCCAAGTCCTCTATACCGTCTCGGATGGCCGGCAATCACTGACCCTGTCCATTCGCTGGGTGATGGGCGCCAGCTTCGGTATTGGACAGACTTATATCCTCGAGAAAGACGGTCAACTCTATCAAAGCCGGGTGAGTTATTATCGCGAGCTGAAGCGGCTTGACCTCACCCTGGGCGCCGAGGGTACAGTGCCTACCAGCCTGAACGCCGCGGCAGGACGCATGATGGACCTCGACGAGAAGCTCAAGTGCTTTGGCTGCCACGCAACTCATGCAACCGAGGGAAGCCGACTTACCTTGGACGTCATGACGCCCGGGGTGCAATGCGAGCGCTGTCACGGGGTGGCAGAGAAGCACGTTGAATGGGCGACTAAGGGCGAATCTCCGCGTGTCCTGATGAAGGACCTGTCCAAGCTATCTACGGAGCAAGTGACGGATTTCTGTGGACAGTGTCATCGCACCCTGGGGGACGTTATGGCCATGGGTCATTTTGATATCACCGATCTGCGTTTTCAGCCTTACCGGCTGACTATTAGCAAGTGCTACGACGCCCAGGATGCGCGCATCAGTTGCCTCGCCTGCCATGACCCTCACCGTCAGGTGGACACCAACGCGGCAGATTACGACCCAAAATGCCAGGCGTGCCATGGCGGTGGGAAGGTGGGCGCTAACAAGTGCCCCGTCTCTACCCACCGGTGTACCACCTGCCATATGCCCAAGATCGAATTGCCCGGCGCGCACTTCAAGTTTTCAGACCACGACATTCGCATCGTGAGGGCGAATGAGCCGTTTCCGGGCTAGAGGAAGAATCGCAGCTACTCTGGAGTGTTTTATAGCGGCGTCGAAGCCGCTCGCGACGTTAATGCGGCTTGGATTCCTGAGACTGGTAGTAGTCAATCCTCGCGCCCAGCGTTTCGGCAACGGATGAATCGCCGGCTTGGGTGGCGAGAGCCAAGGCTTGCTGGGCGGCGCGGACCACATCCGGGAACTGCCCCACTTCCGAATACACGCCCCCAGCATCTCCAGGCTTTCCAGTAGCTGCTTCCGGTCTGACGACAAGGGCCCGCACAAAGGAGCAAGGGCGGCCTAAAAGCGTCCTTGCTTGAACTTCGTGCGGCCCAAATTGAGTTGGATACCGGGCAGTTTCGGATTGAGGGCAAGCGCTCTTCGGCCATCCCCCCGAGAGGCTGCTCGCGCGGGGGATACAGCACAAGGACGGCAGGCGCGCAACACCTCGGCACCCACCGGCGCTCCTCCATGACCCGACGTTCGAAAGGACACCCAGTGCAGACCCAACCTTAGAGGAGTCGAAAAGACAACTCAGCTCAACACTGACGGAACCGTCCGGCAGCGGCCGCGTTCTTCGTCCCCTGCCGCACAGTCCAGCGCGTTCCATCGAGCGCTGTGCCTACTGGCCACGGTCTTGTAAGTGATGCGCGCTCGGTTTGTCTAGGCCCCATTTTGCGAAACTTGTTGGACATTTTACGTCACGGGCCAGTGGGGCAGGCATACGTCAAATTCAGCTTGAAAACCGACAGCCCTTAAGCTATAAACCATCCGTGTACCCTAACTTGCGCCACTTCTGAGTGACCTGACCAGTTCGTGCGGAGAAGCCATGACTAAAATCCGTGCCATCACCGGAATGCCCCAAGTAGCCCTGCTGCTGGAAACCTCAACGGAATTTGGGCGAGGACTGCTGCGCGGGATTGTGCGTTACTCACACCTGCACGGGCCGTGGTCGCTCTGTGTGGCGCCCGGGCATCTCGAACAGTCCTTACCCAAAGCGAAGTCGTGGAGCGGCTCAGGCATCATCGCCCGCATGCGATCGCCGGAAATGGCGAAGCAAATTCGCGCCACGGGGCTTCCCTTCGTGGCTTCTTCACTGGACGAATTCCGCTTGCCGAGACGCGGAGACAAATTCGGCGAAATCCGCACCAACTCAGCGGCTATCGCGCGCATGGCGGCAACCCACCTGATGGACCAGAGCCTGCGCCATTTCGCTTTTTGCGGATTTCACGGCTGCGCGTGGTCCTCATGCCGGGAAGAAGTTTTCTCGCACTGTTTGAACGATCAGGGCTTCGAGTGCCACACGCACCGCATCGAGTTAGGAAACTGGATGCATCTGCCAAACTGGATCGAGGATTGGGAGCTTGAGCAGAGGATTCTTCTGGATTGGCTCAAATCACTGCCCAAGCCCGTGGGTCTGATGGCCTGCAACGATATTTGTGGACGCGAAGTGCTGCAAGCTTGTGCGGCCGCCGGGCTGCGCGTGCCCGACGACGTAGCCGTAGTGGGCGTTGACAATGACGAACTCATGTGCGAGTTGTCGACTCCTTCTCTGTCCAGCATCGCGTTGGATGTGGAAAAGGCTGGGTACGAAGCCGCCCGGCTGCTCGACAGCCTCATGTCCGGCCACTTAGGGGTGGAACAAGTGGTGCAGGTGGAGCCGGTCTATGTCGTGACCCGGCAGTCGAGTGAAGTCATGACGCTCGATGACCCCAGCGTGGCCGCGGCGCTGCGATTCATCAAGGACCATGCCGCGCAGCCTATCGCCGTCTCGCACGTGATCGAGCGGGTGGGTGTGTCCCGGCGAACCCTCGAGAGGCGCTTCGCTCGCGTCCTCAGTCGGTCGATCAGCTCAGCGATCACGCAGTGCCGGCTGGAGCGGGCTAAGAGACTGCTGCTTGAGACCGACTTGCCCTCGTATCGCGTCGCGGCAGGAGCCGGGTTTGGCACCATCAAAACCTTTAACCGCATCTTTCGTCGCGCCGCGGGCGTTTCCCCGAAGCACTTTCGGCAGAGTGCGCCGGCCTGACAACAAGGAGTCCTCGTGCGGTACCCTGTCGGCGCCGAATCCCTCTCAGACTGAGACGCATGGCCGATTGCCGATTGCGAAATGGGTGAGCCAAACATCTCAGCCCCTCTGCGCCAGACAGTCCGCTTGTCGTCTTTGACCTAAGCGGAGTGAACGAGTTGCCTTCGGAGGAGAAGAATGCCTCAACACAAAGCGCACTTCGAATCAAGGACAGCATTGGTCCTTGCATCTATAACCGTGCTGAGCATCGCGGCGGCGGCCCAATCGGAGCTCAAGCTGACGTACGACAAACCCGCCGCAAAATGGACCGAGGCTTTGCCGCTGGGCAACGGGCGCATGGGCGCCATGGTGTTTGGCGGAACAGAAGACGAGCGCTTGCAGATCAACGAGAGCACCTTATGGGGTGGCGGTCCACAAAGCTACGTGAACCCCGAGGCGTACGCGCATCTCGAGGAAATTCGACAACTGATCTTCGCGGGCCAAGCGGACGAGGCTGAGAAGCTTTCGGGAACGCTGATGGGTCGACCGAAGCTGCTCATGCCCTATCAACCCTTTTGTGACCTGCGGTTGCACTTTCCCGGTCATGATCGGGCAACCGAATACCGTCGCGAGCTTCACCTGGACGATGCGCTTGCCGTCATAGCCTACAGAGCGGGCAGTGTGTCTTTCCTGCGCGAAGCGTTCGTTTCCTATCCGGACCAGGTTCTGGTGGTCCGAATCACAGCCGACCAACCTGGCCAGGTGACGTTCACCGCAGGAATAGATTCTCCCCAGCCTAGAAGCCACGTCGAAAGCACTGCCAGCGACATTTTACAACTGACGGGTCAAATCCAACCGCGACAGAATTCGCCTTGGTCTTGGACAGGCTCCTGGGATCAGCCAGGCATGCGGTTCGCCGCGGTGTTGAAGGTATCGGCCGAGGGCGGTTCAGTTCGCAGCGCTGGAGAGCGTCTGGAGATTTCCGGGGCGAACGCGGTGACAATCCTGTTCAGCAACGCAACAAGCTTCGAGAATTATCGGGACATCGGAGGCGACGCTTTGGGTGCGGCCCAAATGCATCTGCGGCCCGCGTCCAACCAACCGTATGATCGATTGCGGCAGAGGCACGAGGGTGATTTTCACCGCTTGTTTTCGCGGGTTAAGTTGAGCCTTGGAGAAGACCATTCCTCCACCGAGGCGGCTGACCGGCGCATCAAGGGTTTCTCAGAAAGCAACGATCCCGGCTTGCTCGCCCTTTACTTTGAATTCGGTCGCTACTTGCTGATTTCTTCTTCCCGGCCGGGAGGCCAGCCCGCAAACCTGCAGGGTATCTGGAACCAGGATTTGAACCCTGCCTGGGGCAGCAAATGGACGACGAATATCAACCTCGAGATGAACTACTGGCAAGCTGACACAGGCGATCTCTGGGAAACGGAAGAGCCCCTGTGGGATTTGATTCGCGACCTGCGTGTGACCGGCGCTGAAACCGCCCGCGTCCACTACCACAGTGGGGGATGGGTTCTACACCACAACACAGACCTTTGGCGTGCGACGACACCAGTGGATGGCCCCTGGGGTATCTGGCCAATGGGCGGGGTATGGTTGGCGAACCAGATGTGGGAACACTACGAGTTCAGTGGTGATCAGGCGTTCCTGCGGCAGCAAGCGTATCCCGCAATGAAAGAAGCCGCGGAGTTCGTGCTCGGTTTCCTCGTTGAGGCACCGGCCGGAACACCTTTCGCAGGCCGGCTGGTCACAAATCCCTCGACCTCGCCGGAAAACTCATACATTCTGAACGGCAAGCCTGAGCACCTGACCTATGCGCCCGCGATGGATATTGAGCTCATTCGAGAGCTCTTTGAGAACTGTGGGCGTGCTGCCGAAGTCCTTGGAACCGACGCTGAGTTCCGCTCCGACCTGGACCGTACCCAAAAGCGATTGCCGCCGCTGCAAATAGGTAAGCGTGGGCAACTCCAGGAATGGATTGAGGATTATCCCGAAGCTGAGCCGGCGCACCGGCACGTGTCGCATCTGTACTCGCTTTATCCGGGGCATGACATCAGTCTCGAGACCGCTCACGATCTTGCGGCTGCCGCAGAGAAGACTCTCCAACTTCGCGGTGATGGCGGAACGGGGTGGTCAACTGTGTGGAGAGTAGCTCTTTGGGCGCGCCTTCGAAACCCAGAGCGTGCTTATGCCAACTTGAAGCTCTTGATCACAAAGAGTACACTGCCGAACATGTTTAACCTGTGTCCGCCTTTTCAGATCGATGGCAACCTCGGCGGTCCGGCCGCAATTACTGAGATGTTAATACAGTCTACTCCCGGAGAGATCAGGGTGTTACCTGCACTTCCGCAGCAATGGCCGAGCGGCAGCCTGAAGGGAGTGCGCGTGCGGGGCGGCGGCAGGGTAGATCTCGCATGGAATGAAGGCCGTCTCACGGAGCTCAAGCTGCAATCCGATCATGCGGCGAAATACCGGGTGCATTACGGCGATCAATCAGCTGAAATCCATGTTGGACCTCGGAAGCCTATGGTGCTGGACGGGGCGCTTCATACAACCGGTATGTGATGCTGTGTTGGAGGCCTGGCTGAGGACAATTCTATTTCGACCAAGCGGTCTTTGCGGAGGCGGACAAAAACCCGCTTCTCAGCCACGAACGAAGGTGCAGCGCGATTGGAATCTGAATTAAATGGGAGAAAAAAGATGAAACGGGTTGGGATGGCATTCATCCTATTTGCAAGTTTTTGTTGCGCACAGGAGCCGGACAGCTTTCAGCCGGCTGCGACTAACGTTTGGGAAGCGCAATATCCCCGCATCGATAGCGCCGGCAGGGCGGAGTTTCGCGTGAAAGCTCCTGATGCCACCAAGGTCCGGCTAAACTTCTGGAGCGGGCCGAAGCTGGACATGGTGAAGCAGCCGGACGGATTCTGGACAGTCACGACGCCGCCTCTTGTTCCGGGCTTTCACTACTACACGCTGATCATCGATGGTGCAGAGGTCACCGACCTCAACAGTCATGCCTTCTTTGGCGGAGGTAAGGACGCAAGTGGAATTGAGGTTCCGGAACCGGGGACCAAATTCTATTCAATTCAAGACGTACCCCACGGCCAGGTCCGTGAGATTTGGTACTACTCGAAGGTGATGGGTGCCTGGCGGCACGCACTGGTGTATTTGCCGCCGAACTACGATACGCAGACTAGCGTGCGCTATCCCGTGCTGTACCTGCAGCATGGCGGCGGTGAGGACGAAACCGGGTGGACGAAGCAGGGTAACGCCAACTTCATACTCGATAACCTGATTGCCGCCGGGAGTTCGAAGCCAATGCTCCTGGTAATGGCTTATGGTTACGCCAGGCGCGCCGGCCAACCTCAGCCCGATCTGACGGGAAAGCCCTTTGGTTCACCGGAAATGATGCGGGCGATGCAGGATGTGGCAGCAGCCTTTGAAGACGATTTCACACAAGTCCTGATCCCCTACATCGATTCGAACTTCAGGACACTCCCTGATCGCGACCACCGCGCCATGGCTGGCCTTTCCATGGGAGGGTTTCAGACGTTCCAGATTACTTTCAACCATCTCGATCTCTTTTCTTACATTGGAGGATTCAGCGGAGCGGGGCCCATGGCGTTTGGCAACCAGAAGCCGGACATGAAAACAGTCTACCATGGGGTGTTTGCTGATCCGGCCGCCTTCGCGAAGAAAGTGCATTTGCTCTGGGTGGGCGTCGGCACAGACGAGCCTGAGAGAATGCGGGCAGGTCTTCAGAACCTGCATAAATCACTCGTGGAGGCGAACATTCAGCACGCCTTCTATGAGTCGCCAGGCACATCGCACGAGTGGCAGACGTGGCGTCGTGATCTGAAGGACTTCGCGCCAAGGCTCTTTCAAGAAGCCGCTCAATGAACAGTTGAGCTGCGTTGATCTGACGGCTGGCCGATTGCCTGAAGCACATACGGAAGGTGCTCGAGGTTAAGTTCGTCATCGCGACCGCTGTGGTGTAGGCGGAGCTATTTGTGTGTGCATCGATCCCGCAGCGTTGCGGCAATCGTCGTGAGGGGGGATATCGATGAAAAAAATCGGATTGCTTTGTGTTACGACGCTGTCCGTAGCGATCGCTTTCGGGCTTCAGCTTGCGGCGCAAGTACAGACTGAAGTACCGCCGGTTGTTCCCGGAGCGAAGTCAGTAACCGTGGAGCACATTAAGATCCACGGGGCCGCTCTGGAAGGCAATTTGGAAGGGGACGCCGTCGAGCGCGATGTGATCGTGTTCCTGCCGCCCAGCTACTTCCAGGAGAAGCAGCGCCGCTACCCGGTCGTCTATGCCCTGCACGGCTTTTCCATCGGCGCCGAGCAGTGGACGCACGAAATTCATGTGCCTCAAACCATCGAGGGAGCCTTCGCTAAAGGCAGCCAGGAGACGATTGTTGTGTTGCCCGACTCGAAAACTGTGTATGGCGGCTCGATGTATTCGAGTTCCGTCACCACGGGCGATTTCGAGCGGTTCGTCGCCCACGACGTGGTCGCCTATATCGACGCTAACTATCGCACCATTCCTAACCGCGCAAGCCGGGGCCTGGCAGGCCATTCCATGGGCGGTTATGGCGCCGCTCGCATTGGAATGAAGCACCCCGATGTGTTCGGTAGTCTCTATATCATGAGTCCCTGTTGCCTCTCGCCGATGGGCTCCAGGCCGGCAAATCCAGCCATGCAGAACGCCATGGCGCCGCTGGAGAAGGAATTGGAATCGGTAAAGACACCTGCCGACGCGGCTGGCTTGTCGTTCTTCGCCCGCGCTCAGCTCGCTTCAGCCGCCGCGTGGTCGCCGGACCCCAAAAAACCGCCGCTCTATCTTGATCTGCCCAGGAAAGACGGTGAACCCCAGCCCGACGTGACTGCCAAATGGGCGGCCAATGCGCCGTTGGCGTTCATCGACCAGTACATCGACAATCTGCGCCAGTATCGCGCCATTGCGATCGATGTTGGCGACCAGGATGGTTTACGGTTCGACACTATCAAGCTGCACGATGTCCTCGACAACTATGGCGTAGGCAACAGTTTTGAAACTTATCGCGGCACTCACACCAGCGCCGTCGCTGATCGCTTTCAGAACCACGTAATCCCGTTTTTCAGCCGGAATCTGTGCGCGACGGAAAACTGCAAGTGAGCGCCTAGGGAGTAGTCATGGTGAACGAGGACACGTTCACTTCGCCGCCAAGGGTTTGCGTGGCGTAATTGAAGATCGCGTACCGGTATCCCATAAAGAACTGCCAGTCGGTGTCCAGCACAAAGGGCGCGCCGATCGGCTTGAAGGTGCGGCCATCGGTACTGTAGAAAAACTCCCCAGTTCGATCCTCTCCAGGGCCAATGTCCGCCGAGGCGCGCAGCCAGATGCGGCCGCCCGAAACCGAGTAGCCCGCGACCTCCGTCCCCGTGCTGATTGTCTGCCACTTCCTGTCCATAGTGAGATTGTCTTCCATCACAACACTGAAAGTCCCTTTATCCCGTTTGATCCCAACCCATGCGGAGGAATCCCTAAGGAGGGCAAGGCCTGCTCGGTCGCCGTCCTTCATCGCGGAATAATCAAGCGCGATGGATGCCGTCGACTCGGGCCCCAGGATGCGGTGCGTGAGCGTGTTCCTGGCCCGGTATAGATCCTCGGTCACGGTCGGCGTCTTTAGCCTCAGCCCGTTGCCGACTGACCACATTGCGTTATCTGGATTATGGTTCCATTCCCATTCGGGACCGAGACTCGTGCCCCTGAAATGGTCAGCTCCGGTGAGTGGTTTCATAGGATGCGGCGGAAGAGGATATGGATAGGAGGCGCCCCACGCATTGTCTGTCATCTGCAGGACGGGCCAACCGTCGGCTTTCCATTTCAAGGGAGCCAGCACAGGGACTCGGCCGCCAGGGTAGACATCGATAAATGCCATGTAGTACCAATCTCCACGCTGCGTCTGCACGATTCCTCCCTGGTGCGGTGAGCCTGCGCCTGGGAGGGGGCTCGCGGCCTCCACCACGAGCGGCTGCATGGTATATGGCCCGAAAGGCCCGTTCGTTGATTTCAGGACATACTCAGCGTTCGGTGGATGGTCAGTGAAGATGTAGTAATTCCCATTCACCTTGTAGAAACGCGATCCCTCAAGCATCCCCATGTCGCCGGGGGCAGTGAACACCTTCTGGCTTCTGACCTCGCGCGTTCCGTCCGGCGAGAGCTGGGCGACACTCAGCGTCGTGTTCCCATACGCCACGTACATGGTGTTGTCGTCGTCGATTAGCAGTCCGGCGTCGTAATAGCACTTATCAAGAACCGCCTTCCTCTGCCAGGGCCCTCCGACGGCCGGCGAAGTGTAAATATAGGTCTTGGAGAACTCGATGCAGCCTCCCCAATAGAACGTCTGGTTGCTTTTGCGGTATCCAAGGAAGGAAGCCCAGGTGCCCTTTACGTACGCGCTGCCTCCGTTCAGGTCGTAAGCGGGCGAGAAGTCCAACCTCGGCACCGAGTGCCCGACATACTCCCAATGGACGAGGTCGTAAGAACGGAGAATGGGCGCGCCCGGCGAGTAGTGCATGTTGGATGCGGAGTAGTAGAAAATACCGCCGACGCGGAGAATATCGACGTCCGCAAGGTCTTCCCACAATACAGGATTCTCGAATTCTGAAGCCGGTTCGCGGAGTGAAGCGGCCGGTGTTGGGGCCGTTGACGTGAGGGCGAGGCCCATAAGCAGAAGCGCAATCAAGCCAATCGAATAGCCGATCGGCGAAAGGCGCCTAGGAGCAGGAGCTCCATGCATCTTAGACTCCGTCATCGAATCAGATTTTTGTTCCGCTCGGAGGCCGAAGGTTCTATTTTTCCGAGACCCGGCCACCCGCTACTCCGGCAAATCGATCTGGCCTTCCACACGGAAGTGACCGGTGCTCCCGGGCGCTCCCGTGTCCGGATGGCCGCCGCCGAGGCTGATGGTGTAATCACCGCTGGCGATGATGGGATGTCCATCCTCCGTCACCATGCCCAGATCTCGCCCCTTTAGCTCAAAATGCACCTTCTGACTTGCGCCTGGATCGAGGTGAAGGCGCTGGAATCCTCGCAGAGCTATCTGCGGCGCCCCTTTCACGGGCGGGAATTTCAGATAAAGCTCCACGACTTCGTCCCCCGCCACCTTCCCTGTATTCGTCACCGTCACCTCGGCTCCGACCGGATCCCCCGCCTTCACCGCTGCCTGTGGCAGGCTGAGATCGCTATAACTGAAGGTCGTGTAACTCAGCCCGTGGCCAAAAGCATAGAGCGGCTTTCCATGGAAGTAGCGATAGGTACGACCTTCCATGGAGTAGTCTTCAAAATTGGGCAACTGGTTAACGCCCGTGTAGAAGGTGACCGGCAGACGGCCCGCCGGATTATTCTTCCCGCTCAGCGTTTCAGCGATCGCCGCTCCGCCTTCCTCGCCAGAATACCATGCCTCGAGAATCGCGTTGGCGTGTTCACTGGGCCATTTCACGGCCAGCGCGCTGCCATTCATCAGCACCACCACCAGGGGTTTGCCTGCGGCCGCGACGGCTTCGATGAGAGTTTCTTCCGCCTCGGGCAGATCGATGTTGGTGCGATCTCCTCCGAGAAAACCGGGTTCGTTCACCGGCATCTCTTCGCCTTCGAGGTGGCTGGTGATCCCGACCACGGCAATCACCACATCGGCATTCTTCGCAGCCGTAACGGCTTCGGGCGAAGGGGCATTGTTCGCCCTCGCCCAGATCAGTTGCGCGCGAGGCGGGCCTCCGCCCATATTTCCGTAGATGGCACTGAGCGCGACTTTCTGCCCCTTCTCCAGATGCACGCGCCCGATGCTCGCTTCGAGTCCGTGGGTTCTGAACTGCATCGCGACCGGTCTGCCCTCAACCGTTACTCTGGCAAAGCCGTCGGCGCGGATGCCGATGAGGTAGTCACCGGAATCCGGCGGCGTCAGGAATCCCGTCCACTGTGCGCCAATGGACTTTTTCCCCGCCACCTGCGCCGGCAGATTGCTCTCGCTGAGGTTGATGTTCGGCTCAACCCGGCTCATGAGCGGCGCCGGCCTCGCTCCGGGACCCATTCGTACTCCCTCCCAGTTGCTGTACTCCGCTTTCAGACCAGGTTTGCCATCGGCAGTCGTCAGCAGGTTGTCCGGCACCGGATCTCCGTCGTTGCGCAGGAACTGGGTTCCCGGAACGAAAGTGATCTTCGCCTGCGGGAACTCCGCTTTGAGCCCCTCCAGCACGGAGACAATACGCGTCGGCCCTCCGCTGTAGTTCCCGAGCAGGACCCTGGTCTGGTCGGCCAGCGGGCCGACCACGGCGATCTTTGTGAGGCCGGATTTGAGGGGCAGCGTGCCATCGTTCTTCAGCAACACCATGGACTCATTCGCGAGCTTACGGGCTAGCGCGCGGTGTTCCGCACTGTCCAGTTCTTTCTCGTCGATCTTCGTATACGGAACCATCTCCGGCGGGTCAAACATTCCCAGCATGATCCGCGCCCTAAAGAGGCGGATAAGCGCCGTATCCATCGCCGTCTCGCTCAGGTAGCCCTGCTGCACAGCCTCGATGTACGGCCTGTAGTCGTGGTCATCCGGGACCTTCGCGAAATCAAAGCACTCGTTGTCCATGCCCCGCACGAGGGAGATGGCCGAGGACTCGGCTTGAGTGGGCCGGTAACGATGGCCGGTGAAGACGTCGCGGACAGCGCCGCAGTCGGACACCACATAACCCTGGAAGCCCCACTTGCCGCGCAGCTGATCCTGCAGCAGGAACTCACTGGCGCAGGCGGGCTGACCATTGATGGCGTTGTAAGCGCACATCACCGATCCCGCATGGCCCTCCACGACGGAGGCACGGAACGCCGGCTCGTAGGTGTCGAGTTCGTCGTGCTTGCTCACATCCACGTCTGCAAAATGCCGCGTCGGCTCCGGGCCGCTGTGCACAGCGTAGTGCTTGGGCGTGGAGATGACTCGGAAGTAGTGGGGATCGTCACCCTGCATCCCTGTGACAAAGGCGACCGCCATGCGCGCGCTGAGAAAGGGGTCCTCGCCGTAGGTCTCCTGGCCGCGGCCCCAGCGCGGGTCGCGAAAGATGTTGATGTTCGGAGCCCAGAAATCCAGGCCTTCCATGACGTTGCTGTGGCCGGCGCGTTCTGCCTGCACGTGCTTAATGCGCCCCTCGATGCCGATATCCACGGCCATGGCGTGGATTCCGGACACGTCAAATGTGGAGGCGAGCCCGATCGGCTCCGGAAACTCCGTCGTGCCATCCGAGGCCACTCCATGCAGGGCCTCACTCCACCAGTCGTACGCCGGAACCTTCAGCCGCGGAATGGCCCGAGACTGGTTCACCAATTGAGAAGCCTTCTCCTCGAGCGTCATACGGTGTACTACGTCCGCCGCGCGCTGCTCAGGTGACAAGCTGGGATTCATATAGGGCAGGTTCGCGACGTCTTGTGCCGTGGCCACGGAGACGATCAGGGCCTGGCAGGCGATGAGGATCGCCAGCATGCGATTAAAGTTCATATTTTCCTCCTCAGGGATGTCGAAGCGTGGCCGCGCAAACTTACCAAAGAGCCCGGGGCCTTCAGAACACCATAGAGCATAATGGCGCACCGCGGGGCTGTCAATCGCACGAATCTCAAAGGGAACAGACCACATTCCACTTCCAAAAAGTCGACTACACGCGACCTCCTTTGCCAGGCACCTGCCCATCTCTCCGGGCTGGGCGTCAACTCCTTCACTGCGGCGTCTGCGCCACGGGAAAGCGATAGATATCAACGCTGATGGGCGCAACCGAAAGCGCCTGCTGCACGTCGGCTAGCTCGATCTCTTTCACCTCGACCTGCGGCTCTTGGCCGACGCGGTCGGAGGCATTGAGGTCTTTCCCCGTCATCTGCCACAGCGTGGGTTTTCCTTCGAGCCGGACGCCGGTCACATTCAACTCGAGGCGCTGACCGGATTCTGTCGCATTAACCACGGCGAGAGTCAGGTACTTACGGTCAGGGGTCAGCGCAGCCACCATGTCGAGCGGATAGGTCGGGCTGCCGGAGTTTGTCCGTGGCTGGTCTCCGCCCACAGGATACTTCGGCGGGGGCTGAGGCGAATTACCTGACACGGCGACCGGCAGCGAGCCCCAGCCCAGTTGTTCGCCATACAGCTTGAACAAGAGTCCATTGGCGTTCAGCACAGCGGCAGTCGGCGTGACGTCCAGTGTGGAGACGCCCATGGTGTGCGCCGACATCGTGAGGAAATCTGTGTGCCGGAGCATTTCATTGAAGATCATGGCGTAGGCGAGAGCGAGTTTCAGATTCGGGCCGCGACCAAAGCCTCCGCCGAAGTAGGCGTACTCGTCGACCGACAGGAAGATCTTCTTGTCGAGCATCGCCGGGAATCGCTGTTGGTACCCCTGCCATTCCTCGGCCTTCCTGTGCACGACATTGGCTGCAAAACGCGCATACTCCAAGGGTGTTTGGTCAACATTTACATACGCATGGTCTGTCGGCTCATCCGGCGGTAGTTTCTTTGCCTTCTCTAGATCGAAGTGCCGGCCGGGCTGCGCGTACCAGTGCTCGGCGATGCCGTCGAAGTTCCCCCGGCAGTGCGCCAGAAAGCCGCCCGTCCAGTCGTCCTCGGTTCCAAACAGGGGCCCGAGATTTCCTACGTACTTGGCGCGTTCTTCCCCCTCCAGGTTCATGTCCTCCAGCATTTGGCCGGAGGCAATCAAGGTGATCGACGGGTCCACCTTTCGCATCGCTTTGGCGAATTCATTGTGTTTGAGGACGTAGTATTTCAGGTAGGTGTGGCCGAGTTGGAACGTCCCCCAAGGCTCGTTGCCGATGTTCCAGAACTTCACGTGATACGGCTCAGGATGACCATTGCGCGCGCGCAGGGCGCCGAGACGCGTGCCGACCGAGCCGTTTATGTACTCAATTTCTTCCGCCGCCGAGTGCGCGTCGCCGAAGCCTGCGTTGACCGTGATGTACGGCTCCACGCCAATCAGCTTGCACAGGGTCATGAATTCGTCCATGCCCACATCATTCGTCTGCATGGCATTCCAGGCATAGTCAAACATGGGCGGGCGCTTGTCCGGGTCGCCGATAGCATCGTACCAAGTCCAGTCCGAGAGGAAGTTGCCACCCGGCAGTCTCCACATGCCGGAGTGGAGCTGCCGCAGCAGCGCGATGACTTCGGGTCGAAAGCCTTGTACGTTGTCAGCCGGCATCAGTGAAACGGTGCCGATGTGAATGGTTCCATTGCCTGTACCCGTGATCTCGAGAGCGCCATCAGCCGTATCGGCCTGAGAAGTGAAGTTGAACGGAAACTTCTTGTACACGTCCGACACTGTGGTAAAAGAGATGGTCTGCCGGTCGTCCGCAGCCTGACCCCAGATCAGGGTGGCTTTCACCTTGGTTTCGTTAGTACCCCGCAGGAAGATGCGGCCGGTATACCGCTTGCCCTTGACGAGGGCGAGGCCCGATTGCCGGATGCCGTGCGGGGTCGTGGAATCAAGTTCGATACGCGGGCTTTGGTCGCCGACGTACGGGTGGTCCTTGTCCATCACCACAGATGCGTCTGGACCGACAGGACGCCATTTGCGAAGCTGCATGTTGCGCATCGGGCCGCCCTGCCCCCGGCCCGCGGATTCGGGCTCCTTGGACGAGATCGGGTAGTAGAACTTGCGGTCATCGAGCATCTCGGACCAGAGACTGCGATAGATGAGGGACCCGATGTGTTCGATGAACATGCCGTATTCATATTTGCTGATTGGCTCGCTGACTTTGGTCGCGTCGATGGTGGCGACAACTGTTCCAGGAGAAGCCGCGGCTGCCGCTTGGCCATAGGCCCGGCCGGAAATCGCAGGGATCGCCATCAGGCACACCATCGCAAAGAGCTTCGTTCGCATTCGCACCTCCCACGGCACTGGCAACGATTCGAGACATGAGTGATTTCGTACTCGAAGCCGCCATCGTAAGCGCGAAAGGTTGAGCGAGTCAAGGGTGTGTGAAGCGGTCTTTTCTTGGCAATTGCCGGATATCGCAAAGATTTCCGTGCTGGATCGCACCCATGATTCGTCCGGAGCGAAAGAGGAGCGCCAGGTCGATCTTTCGACGAGCCGATTTCGAGGGCATCTGGAGGGAATCTCAGGTTATGGAGTTGGGTTGATACTAACGGAAGGACGAAAACTATTCGTAGCGAAGTGTAACTACCGGGTCGACGAGTATCGCGCGACGCGCTGGAATGTAGCACGCCAAGAGCGCTACTAAGATGAGCAGGGCAGAAACGGCGGCGAACGTCAGGGGATCGTGTGCCGTCACACCAAACAGCAGATTTCTCATCAGCCGGGTCAGTCCGTAGGCAGACCCGATTCCAATCCCCACGCCCACCAGCACCAACTTGGTGCCCTGCCCCAGAACCATTTGCAGCATGTCTCGGCCCTGCGCTCCGAGCGCCAAACGAATTCCAATTTCGCGCTGGCGTTGCGACACCGTGTAAGACATCACGCCATAGACGCCGATGATTCCCAGCGCGAGCGCCATCGCCCCGGCAATCCCAAGCATCACTAGCGTAAAGGAAGTTCGTGCTAGCGATTGGTCATACACTTCCTGCATCGTGCGCACAGACGCCAGCGGCAAATTCGAATTCACCGACCACACCGCTTCACGCACCTCGTTCAGAAAACTCTCCGTCCCCACGCGCTCGCTCCGTATCACAAACGTAACTGTCCGGACCGCCTGGGCGGGCCCCGGCCCGTAAAGATTTTCCTTCAGCGGAGCCCAGTATACGATTTCCGGTGCCTTCTCCTCGACGCCGTTCTCGGAAACGTCCTGGATCACGCCGACCACCTCGTGCCACGGCTCCTTTGTGAACTCGCGCAGGTGTTTTCCGATCGCTGCCGATGGCGTTCCCCACAACTCACGCGCCAAATCCTCGGAAACCATCACTACCGGCCGAAGTCCATAGACTTCACTCCACGTCATTTCGCGCCCGGCCACTAATTTTGTCCCGGCCGTCTCGAGGAAACCGGGAGAAATATACTTGTAAAGCCGCAAGGGTGCGATTACGTTGTCAGCATAAACCTTGTCTTCCGCGAAAATCTCGTCCCAGTTCGAGTCGAATCCCTCCATCGGCATTTCGCTCACGAACCCGGCGGACTTCACGCCCCGAATCGCCGCCAGCTTGTCGAGAACTGCGTTCTGTATTCGCGTCACTCGTTCCGGCTCCGGGATCAGCGAATCCGGAATCGAAATTCGCATCGCCTGCAGATGCTGCGGATCGGCGAACCCCGGGTCGACCTTTCGCAATGCTGCAAATGTACGAATCATGAGGCCAGCGCTCATCAAAAGCACCAACGCCATCGCCACCTGTCCAACTACCAGCAAATTGCGCGTCCGATGCCGCTCCCGGCTCACACTGATCGTTCGTCCCAAGCTCTGGAGAGCCGAGCCGGCGCGTGGCCGGGCATATTTCAGAGCCGGAATCAATCCAAACAACAAACCTGACAGCACGGAAAGAGCAAATGTGAATCCCAGCGTTCGCGGATCTATCGCGATTTCGCTTAAGCGAGGCAGATTCGACGGACCTACCGCTTTGAGAAGGCGTACGCCAGCATAGGCTAAGCCGACACCGGCCACTCCGCCCATCAAGCCGAGCATCACGCTTTCCACGAGAAGTCCCCGCACGATCCGCGTCCAACCCGCACCGAGCGCCGTGCGCACCGCTAATTCCTGCTGCCTGGCTTCGACCCTTACCAGCAACAGATTTGTCACATTCGCGCAAGCAATCAGCATCACCACGCCAATTGTTCCCATCACCACCCACAGCAATTCGCCCACGTTGCCGATCACTTCCTGCTTCAACGGGCGAATCATCGGCGTGATTCTCCAGGTCTCGTAAATATGCGGATTTGTCCCGGGTCCGTTCGACCACGAGTCCATCCAGATGGGCAACATTCGTGTCAGGTCGGCGTTGGCTTGCGCAATAGTCGCTCCAGGCTTGAGCCGCGCGATTCCGTGATATCCGAATCCCGCAAGAATCACGTTGGCCCGGTCGAAAGCCAGCGGCACGATCACATCGAAATCTGCATCAGCAAATTGAAACCCTTTTCGCATCACCCCAACAATTTCCCGCGGCCGCGAATCAATCATGATGTTTCGCCCAACCACCGCCGGGCTTTCACCGAAGCGCCGCTGCCAATATCCGTAGCTCAGCATCACTCTTTCCGGACCGCGCGGCACTTGATCCGTCTGCAAGAGCCAACGCCCAACTGCCGGCGAAACGCTCAAGGCCTGAAGCACCCCATCGCTCACCGCAACCGTGCGCACTTGTTCCGGCTCTGCCAGTCCCGTAACGTTTGCTGTGCCCGCTATCCACACACCCAGTGATTGAAACGTGCGGTTGTGCTCGGCGTATGTGAAATACATCGATGGGGAGAGTAGAAGACCATTCTCAAAATCCGTCAGTCCTTCCGCTCCCGGAGCGATCTGATGCAGCGCCAGCAGTTCGTCCGCCTTCGGATAATTCAGCGGCCTCAGCAGTACGCTGTTTACAACCGTGAAGACTGCCGAATTCGCAGCGATGCCAATCGCGATCGTCAGCAAGGCGACAGTCGTAAAGACGGGATTGTGTCGCAGCGCGCGCAGCCCATGACGCATGTCCAAGAAAAAATCTTCCACGGGTGGCCATCTCCAAACTTCGCGGCTGTTCTCTTCGATCAGCCCCAAATTCCCAAATCCGCGCCGCGCGGACTGCATCGCTTCTTCCCTGGACATTCCCTCTCGAACCAACTCCTCGACCTTCTCGTCAAGGTGCGCCTGAATCTCTTCTGCCAACTCACGGTACAGCCGCCGCCGCGAAAACAGTTGCCTTAGCCAGTTCATGACTCCCCCGGCGCTAAAACTCGTGTAATTCCTTCCAGCATTCGCTCGAAGCTCGATACTTCGCGCTCCAGATGCTTTGCGCCCGCGGCGGTGAGTTTGTAAACCCGAACCCGGCGGTTTGTGGAAGAGACGCCCCACTCGGCCTTCACGAACTCCTCTTTGAGAAGGCGCTGCAGGGCCGGATACAAAGAGCCTTCTTCGATCTGAAGCAGGTCCTGCGAAGTTCTTTTGATGTGCTGGACGAGCGCATAGCCGTGCATGGGCTGCCGTTTCAGGGTTCGGAGAATCATCATCTCTAAGGCACCTGGAAAGAGGTCTCGTTGTGTCGATGTGGTCATAGGAACAAATCCGCGTCCTCAAGCGCAGCCTATTTCGGTCTAGGCCTAGAGCAAAATAGCATTAGGGCACCGCTCAAGTCAAGCGCCAAATGACATCGCTGCTGGGCAGCGAATGGCCGAAGGACGTGTGCAGACTGAAATACGGATTCCTTGGACGAGTGGTCAGCAAGCCTGAAGGTGCTCGGCCCGTGGGTCAACCTCTCGTTTGCCCGTCGTCCGGAGGCCGGCCCAGTGTATCCGGGGCCATCGCATCCGGTTCCTGGGCATCGCGGAGCATCTTCAGGGCTGACCTGCGCCGGACTGCGGCTGCGTTCGACCTTCGCCGAGCGTTTGTCGAACTCATCCCAAATGTATTTCGGATTGAGTCGTGATATTGTTCAGGGGGCTGCAGCGCAAGGCAACGCTGCCGCCGCTTTTCCCTGCAGCGAGCCCACGCAGGAGGAAGTCATTACGCTGGTATCGCCCCGCTAGCGAGAAGCGCATTCAGGGTACGCTAACGACGGGCGTGCCCTGGATGGGGCGCGCGTGCTGCTGCGCGGCACCAAGCCGATGCCGGCATGGCAAATAGGATAAACATGAAAACGAGAATCAATCTTCTGCTAATGCTCACACTGGCGCTCACGCTGATCGGCCCCACTTTGAAGATGGCCTCACAGACCGGGACGGGAGCCAATGTTCCTCCACCCAGACCCAAAGGCCCATGTGACATCTACGCCGCCGCGGGCGATCCTTGCGTAGCCGCCCATAGCACCACGCGCGCGCTGTACGCCTCCTACAACGGTCCGCTCTACCGGGTCCTGCGCCAGTCGGACGGCAAGACCCTGGACATCGGCGTCGTCCAGCCCATTGCGTCGCCAGCGCCGGATGCGGGCGGATACGCCAACGCGGCCGCGCAGGACGCGTTCTGCGCCAACACGTACTGCTGGATCACCATCATCTACGACCAATCCCCCAAGCACAACGACCTTACTCAGGCGCCCCGTGGGGGATTCAGCGGCCCGGCCATGGGCGGGTTTAACACCCTCCCGATCGCCGACATGGCGCCGGTTACGACCATGGGCCACAAAGTCTACGGCGTCTTCCTCGAGCCGGGCATGGGCCTCCGGGACGACGACGCGAAGGGCACCGCAGTCGACGACCAGGCGGAGGGGCAGTACTGGGTCATTAACGGACAGCACTACAACTCCGGCTGCTGCTTCGATTATGGCAATGCCGAGATCGACAGCCGCGACGATGACAACGGCACGATGGAAACCGCCTACTACGGCAACGCCCCCTGGTGGTACCACGCGTCCTCCCCCGGCCCATGGGTCATGACCGACCAGGAGAACAATCTGGTCGGTTGCGTCAACCCGGATGGCTCCACGCTCTGCACCAACCTGCCGAGCATCACCTGGCGATTCGTGACGGCGATCGCCAAGGGCGAACCGCACCACTGGACCTCCATGGGCGGCGACGCGCAGAAGGGCGCCCTGAAGGTTATGTTTGACGGACCGCGCGTCAACTCCACGTATGACCCGATGCGCAAGCAGGGGGCAATCCTCCTCGGCAATGGCGGCGACAACAGCAACGGCTCGCAAGGCACCTTCTATGAGGGCGCGATGACGGCCGCGGGCACCTTCCCGACGGACGCCACTGACCAGCTTGTGCAGGCCAACGTCGTGGCTGCACGGTACGACGTTCCACGGCTTAGTATGGTGCCCGCGTCGGCAACTGCCACGCCGCCGGGACTCCAGACGTTCTCACCGGGATCCTCACAGGACACTACCGTGACATTCACGAATACCACGGGAGCGCCCGCAACGGGCATCAAGTTGAGCGTCTCTGTGCCCAAGCAGTGGACCTCCGTCGTTCCGGGTAAAACCGAGACGACGGCAACGATCGCGGGCCCGGTCGCGCCTGGCGCGAGCGTGAGCGCGACCTTCAAGATCACCTCGGGACCGGCGGCCTTCAACGGCGACCTGGTCGGCAACGCCCGGTGGACGAACCAGACGAGCGGTCGGCCCCAGTCCGAGACCACGGCCGAGAAGGTGCGGAACGTCAGCCCGGCCAAGATCAACGAGTTCCGCATTAGCTCAGGCCCTCCCGCCAATCCGTCGGACTCGTTCATCGAGCTCTACAACGCAGGCTCCAGCAGCGTCGACATCTCCAACTGGACGCTGACCGTGCATCCGACGCAACAAGCAATCTTCTCGAGGGTGAAGGTGCCGGCCGGGACGTCGCTCAAAGCGGGCGGCTTCTACCTGCTTGGTCTCTCGAACTCCGGACTGGCGGTAGCGGGGCGCGCGGGCGACAGCACCATCCACGTAAGGAGCACCGTGGGAATGACGGTTGGCGACACGATTAGCATCGACACCGGCTCCAACCTGGAGACGCGCAAGATCGCGGGCATTGGTACGGCAGCGAGCAACCCCACGACTCTGTGGCAACCGCTGCCCGACGGTCCGGTGATCAGCATTCCAGCCCACTCGAGGAACGTGCCGGTGATGGACGTGGCCGGATTTGTGGTTGGCCAGAAGATAGCCCTTGGGTTTGGCGCCACTTACCCCGCCGTGGCAAGAGACATGGAGCGGTACGAGGTGGCCACGGTCACCGCGGTCGGCAAGCCGGGCACGCAAGCCTATCTGGCGGCGGACGCGGCGGCCGGAGCGACCAACATCAAAGTGACCTCCGTCTCGGACATCTCGGTTAGTGACAAGATCCGGCTGGATATCGACAGTGTCGGCCACGGCATCGAGACCGTTACCGTCACGCGTGTCGGCACGCAGGCGGGCCATACCTTGCTTGCGGCGAAGGCGAGCGCCGGCGCGACCAACATCAAGGCGCGCAACACCAACGGTTTCGCGGTGGGCGACAAGATCACGGTTGGCACACCCACGAACAAGGAAGTGGTGAGCGTCGTTGCCGTCGGCACCTCGGGTCCGAACGGCACCGGTATCGACTTTACGCCGGCGCTGGCTCAGGCCCACATCAGCGACGAGTATGTGGTCGCTCCGGGAACGGGCCTCGACCTGGCCGCCCCGCTCAAGTTCAACCATGCGGCCAACCTCCCGTTTAGCGATCGGGGAACGGGGATCAGCTTTGAGCCGGCGACGGCCTTTGCCCATTCGAGCAACGAGCCCGTCCAGGCGCTCGGCACCGGCATCACGCTCGACCAGCCACTGGCCAACAACCATGCGATCCACGCGGTTGTGCGCGACGCCGCGGTCACCATCGCGGGCTACCAGGGGGCGCCCGTGCCGAACCAGTGGTTCGGCGGCCCCGAGCTCACTACGAGCGCTCCGCTCTTTGGGCGCACCATCATCGTCCGAGAAGGGAGCATGGCGCTTCGGAACGCCTCTGGCATGGTTGTCGACAGCCTCAACTACGGTGGCCTCGTCGACCCATGGGCCGCCGAGGGTTACCAAGCCACCTCCGGATTAGGGGAGAGTGGCTGCTACGTGACTACGCCTGGCCCGCCCAGTGGCTTCGGGCCGTTCGCTCCGGTGGCTGCTGCGCCCAATACGAGCGCGGGCCGCTTCCCGGACGGCCGCGACACCGGCAGCAACTGCACCGATTTCGTGACAGCGCCCTCCACCACCCTGTCGGCCGCCTCGGCCGCCGGCGCGGCCAATATCAAAGTCGCCAGCGTGCAAGGCTTTGGCGACGGCCAGAAGATCATGATTGATGGGGGCGAGAACCTCGAGACCGCCGTCATCGCCTTGGTGGGCACGGCAGGCGCCACCACGGTGAGCCCCGCCACCCGTATGGGCGCGACCGTTATCCCCGTAGCCAGTGCGATTGGCTTTAGCAACGGCCAGACCATCACCATTGACGATGGCGCGAACTCGGAGACAGCGGTAGTCGCCTCCGTTAGGAGGTTCGGCGGGACCTCAATCACCGTTGCCGCGCCGCTCGCTCATCCGCACGCAGCCGGTGCACAGGTGTCGGGCACCGGCATCACCCTCACCGCTCCATTAGCCCGGGCGCATGCCAGTGCCGCGTCGGTCACCGAGAATCTTCCCACGCCCGGTGCGCCCAACCAGTGTTTCAGGCCCAGGTAGGAGGTGACAGAAGGAATGCGTAGCGGAGGCCGCTGACTGTCGGGAGCGGGCGGATGAACGAACGCCAGTTGCATGCCAGGGGACCATGCGCTTTCCGTCGAGCTTCAACGCGCGTCGGCCGGTCGAGGCCGACAGGAACGAATCGGGCGCGCTGAACCTGCGTGGATTGTCAGCCACACGGACAATATCCGCCAGGACTGAGGAAGGAATTAGGAACTTCACCGATGTCGTCAGGCAGAGCCCGCAGCGGATTGCCGTGCGGTTCTCTTTCAAGGCAAGGGTCAGCAGCCATGCCACCCCAACGCAAAGCGTCGATTGAGAGCATAGGGAATCGTCCTTCGTTGCGGCCCTGCGGAGGGTTCTCTCCACTTCTTTGATGTCATCCAAGGTGAGATCGCCCGAATCAACCAAATGCGCCATGATCAGCTTGGCTCGCCCTCCGAGCAATGCCGGCAGTTCATTAATCAAGCGGCCCTGGGCATCCTTGCGGGGAACGACCGCCTCGAAGATGTTCGCGTTGCTGATGCGCTTCACGCAGCGGACCACCTCCTTCCGTTCCAGGCGATAAACGATCGCCGACCAATTCAAGCACCACGTTGCCATCCTGGGGGCTATGGACCCAATTCACCTTACTCCGACCCGATGGTATTTGCTCCAGTCACAGCATTGCGCTTTGGTACTATCAAGAGGGACGCTAGACACGCAGTGAATCTGCCGACCGCGAGCGTGGCAATGCTGACACTTTCCTCCTCCAAGTAAGGAGGCAGGAGGAGGAAAGCGATAAGAGCTAGACCCAAGGAACACCTCGCCACAGAGGCCAGGGAGGTCACGGAGGAGAGAGTACTATGCCTCCATGGACCCGAGCCTTCGTGGGAACAGCAAGGCGCTCGGCCAACTCATCAGCAAGGCGATCGCGGACCAAATGCAGATCGTCCGCTCCGTCCATCCTGACGCACAGTTCATCACCAGCCTTTGGATGGAAGGGGCAAGACTCGTACAACAGGGGGACCTTACGCTTCCCCCTGAAGTGAGCACTGTGTGGGCGGATGACGGTTACGGCTACCTTCAGGACAAGGGCCAGGTGACGAAAGGCCAGGGCGCTTACTATCATGTGGCAGTAATGAATGGACGCGCCAATCAGCTCACTGAGTTGGTTCCGGTCGAGCGTATTTTCTCCGAGCTTGGTCGATACATCCAAGCCGGGGCGACCCAGTATCTTCTGCTCAATACGAGTGACATCCGCCCCGTCCCGTTAGGCATTAAAGCCGCCATGGAAACGGCCTGGAAAGGCAGGCCTTCGGGTGGCGCCGGCGCCAGTGGCGAATTCACTCGCCGCTGGGCTTCCGAGGAGTTTAGCGCGCGGGCGGCATCCCAGGTGGCGGATGTTTACAATCATTACTTTGAAGCGCCGGCGCGTTTTGGTGAACCGGAACGCGAATATGGCGAGCAGCTTTATCATACGGAAGCCCGGCGGATGATGCTGACCTACATGATTACTCCCCCGCTTTACGGCCTACCCAGCCAGGCACCCCAATGGGTTCCGCCTCATATCTTCGGCTTTGGGGCGTACGAGAACCCAACCGGCAGCACGTGGTTGCGTGACACTGCCGAGCGGGAGATTGAGCAATGTAGTGACGCTCAGCCCCGGTGGGATGCGGTCTGGAAGAAGGCCCTGGCCGCGGAGCCGCTCGTCGAGCCCTCGCGCCGGCCGTTCTATCACGCCCATGTGCTGGCGATGATTGCCATTAACCGGGAAAGCAACCGGATGCTGCTCCAGGTCGCGAAGGCGATCCAGCAGGCGCAGGGCGGCGACGTGACCCAAGCACGCCAGTCCATCGCGTCGGCCCTTGAGGCGCTCGAAGGGATTGCGCGGGCGGAAACCGCTGCCGAATACGGCAAATGGAAAAACTGGTACCGGGGAGACTGGCTAACGGGCACTTATCGAACTCGTCAAATGGCCGAAATCTTTTCCGAGTTTCTCCGCGACCCGCTCACCCACCTGCCGCCTCCGGTCTTCTGGGACGGCTGGGAAGCCTATTACCATATCATGTATTACGAGGGGAACCGCTCGGCGGATGTAAAGTGATCATTCCTCGCCTCCGCGAAAAGCTTGCCTTGAGCTTGTTGAAGGGCGGGGGGCCCGGGCCGGCAGGTTCAAGTCGGCTGACGGGAATGACGTGATTCTCAGGGGAGCGCGAAGAGGAAACTGACATGATTAAGGAAAAACATCGAGGCAGGCCGTTTGCTTCTCGGCTTCACCATTTCCGACCCGGGCACCTGGACGAACTGGGCGCCGCACGAGCATGCCGCCACGCTAAAGGAAATGTATGTCTTCTTTGACATGCCGTCGCCGGCTTACGGCATTCAACTGTTTACGTCAATGCTGACTCTCCCGCGGTCGTCACGGTGGTACGGGAGGGCGATGCCGTCCTGAGGCCGGCGGGATATCATCCGAACGTTTCGGTGCCCGGGCATCGTCTCAAGTATCTCTGGGCCATGGCTGCCCAGCGCGAACAAGAGGACCGGCGATATGGTGTATTCAATGTTCAGCCGGATTTCGGCTAGGGCAAGAATTGAGGTTCTGCGATGCGAAGCGAACAATGGGACCTGTTCAAGAAAGTCGCAAAACTGCAACCTGCGGATCGCGTGCCTGTTTCCCTCATCATGGACAGTCCCTGGATTCCAGGGTACCTGGGGATCAAGAACACGGATTACTACTTTGATCCAGAAATGTGGTTCCAGGCAAACCTTCGAATCGTTGAAGAGTTTCCCGAGATTATCGTGTTTCCATCTTGGTGGGTGGAATACGGTATGGCGATAGAGCCCTCCGCATTAGGCTGCAAGATTCGCTTCCCGCAGGATCAACCACCCCTCCAAGTTCCGACTCTGCTGCGCCTCGCGGACTTGGATCAGTTCCCGCCAATAGACCCTTAGACGGATGGCCTGATGCCGGCGGCACTCCACCGGTACCGAACGCAAAGAATGCGTATTCTCGGGGCAGGCCACATGATCCCGGTGGTGGCGGCGCGTGGTCCGCTCTGCTCCGCGGCATTCATGCGCGGCCTAACGCAACTGATGCTGGACATCACCGACAATCCGAGCGCGGTACACAAGCTGATGTCATATACAACCGACGCCACGATCCGATGGCTTCGAGCCCAGGCAGAGGTGATCGGCAGCACCGTTGAAGGGATCTTCATCCTCGATGATATCGTAGGTTTTCTGTCGCGCCCGCATTATCTGGAGTTCGCGCATCCCTATCTCAAGCATGTCTTCGAGAGCTTTCCAAGTGCTTGGGTGAAGGCATACCATAACGACGCGAACATCGAACCCTTCTTGGAAGACCTCGCCGATGTCGGTTTCGATGTCCTCAATTGGACCCACAAGATAGAGCCCCAAAAGGTCAGGGAAAGGACGACAGGAAAGATTTGCCTGATGGGGAATATAGCTCCCGTGGAGATCGGGACGCGTGGTGCACCCCAAGACGTCAAGAGGGCGGCGCTGGATCTGCTTCGGAGCGTGGACAGAGACGGGCTCATCCTTTCTCTAGGTGGTGGAGTCAGCCCTGGAATGCCAGGGGCCAATATCGTGGCTATGGCTGAGGCGGTGAGGGAGTTCAACTCGCAGTAGTTGTAATTCCGAGATAGCTCGTTCTCCTCGACTCGAGGCAGAGGCGCCACAACGACGCCACAACGACAACATGTCCGCATCTGCGCTCTTATTTCCCGAGCCCAGTGGCTTGAACCTATAGCCCGGATTAATCGCGAAGTATTCTCACCTTGGGCCCGGTCTAAATGGGTTTTGAAATGGCTTCTAAGCCCAACTTGTGATATCCATATCCCAGCAGTCAGCGGCACTTGAGAAGGTCAATGTGACCGACTGGAATCGTCGATGAATACTTCAAGACACAAAGCCTGAATGAAGACGCCCATCGGGATTCTGCCTGTCGCGCGAAGTTGTCGTGCTGGTCATGGCATTGAGTCGGTGACGAGGAGGAGCAGATGAAGAAGGTTCGAACGAACACAAAGGTGTTGCCCTATCGGAATCCTGCGTTGCCGGCGGCGAAACGCACCCAAGACCTGATGTCTCGGATGACGCTCGAAGAAAAGGCCGCCCAGATGGTCTGCGTCTGGCGCGAAAAGGCCGAGAAGCTCGTCGATGCGAACGGCGACTTCGAATTCCAGAAAGCCCAATCTGCCTTCAAAGCGGGACACGCTCCCGGCCAGGTGGGCCGCCCCAGCGATGCCGGCTCCGGCAAAAACGCTCGCAGCAATGCGGTGCTCACCAACGCGATCCAAAAGTTCTTCCTGGAAAACACGCGTCTGGGGATTCCCGTGATTTTCCACGAGGAATGCCTGCACGGTCACGCGGCCATTGACGGCACGAGCTTTCCGCAACCGATTGCGCTTGCCGGGACATTCAATCCTGAACTCGTGGAATCGATCTTCACTGTCACCGCTCATGAAGCGCGGTTGCGAGGGACACACCAGGCGCTGACCCCTGTCGTGGATGTAGCACGTGAGCCGCGCTGGGGCCGGGTCGAGGAAACCTACGGTGAAGACCCCTACCTCGTGTCACGGATGGGCATTGCCGCCGTGCGGGGTTTTCAGGGTGACGCGACTTTCCAGGATAAGCAGCGTGTCATCGCCACGCTCAAGCACCTGGCTGGACATGGCCAACCTGAATCAGGCATGAACTGTGCCCCCGCGAACGTCTCGATGCGCGTTCTGCGCGAGACGTTTCTTTATTCCTTCAAGGAGGCGCTCCAGCAGGCCGGCGCGATCAGCGTGATGGCCTCCTACAATGAGCTTGACGGAGTGCCTTCTCACGCCAACAAATGGCTTCTCCGCGACGTTCTCCGGAAAGAGTGGGGATTCAAAGGATACGTCGTATCGGATTACTTCGCGATTTGGGAACTAGGTTTCCGCCCCGACACGCACGGCCATTTCGTGGCCAAGGACAAGAAGGAGTCGTGCGCGCTCGCGGTGAAGGCCGGAGTCAACATTGAATTGCCCGATCCGGATTGCTACCTGCACTTGGCCGAACTGGTTCGCAAGCGCGTGTTGAAAGAGTCCCAACTCGATGAACTCATCGCCCCCATGCTTTTGTGGAAGTTCAAGCTGGGATTATTCGATGACCCCTATGTGGATCCGGACGAAGCTGCGCGTGTGGTCGGTTGCGAAGCGCACCGCAGACTGGCGCTCGCGGCAGCGCGTGAAGCTATCACCTTGCTCAAAAACGACAATGCACTCCTCCCGCTTGATCCGGGCCGCGTAGGGACGATCGCTGTCATCGGGCCGAACGCCCACCGCACCCTGCTGGGCGGTTACAGCGGTGTGCCGAAGCATGAAGTCACTGTTTTCGAAGGTATCAAGGCCAAGGTCGGCGGACGTGCCAAAGTGGTCTACAGCGAAGGATGCAAGATTACGATCGGCGGCACGTGGAACCAGAATGAAGTTGTTCCCAGTGATCCCGTTGAGGATCGCAAGCAAATTGCCGAAGCCGTGGAGGTGGCTAGCCAAGCGGACGTCATTGTTCTGGCGTTGGGCGGCAACGAGCAAACCTCCCGCGAGGCCTGGGGATTGAACCACATGGGTGATCGCACGAGTCTCGATCTCATCGGCCGGCAGGAGGAACTTGTCAAGGCGATGCTGGCGCTGGGCAAACGCATCATCGTGCTTCTCTTCAACGGACGGCCGCTTTCGATCAACTACCTCAGCCAGAACGTTCCGGCGATTCTCGAGTGCTGGTATCTCGGTCAGGAAACCGGACACGCCGTGGCTGACGTCCTGTTCGGCGATTTCAATCCCGGCGGCAAGCTGCCCATCACGATAGCGCGCTCGGCGGGCCATTTGCCGGTCTTCTACAACTATAAGCCCTCAGCGCGCCGGGGCTATTTGTTTGACGATGTGTCGCCGTTGTACGCTTTCGGCTACGGCCTGAGCTACACCACCTTTGAGATCAAGAACGTTCGGCTTGCCAAAAAGAGCATCCGCCGCAACCAATCCACGCGCGTGATGGCGGACGCGACGAACACCGGCAAGCGCGCCGGCACGGAAGTCGTCCAGATGTACATCCGCGACTTGGTCAGCTCCGTGACGCGCCCGATCAAGGAGCTCAAGGGCTTTAAGAAGGTCTCCTTGCAGCCGGGGGAGACGAAGTCCGTCGCGCTGGATATCACTCCGGACTTGCTCGCTTTTTACGATATCAACATGAAGTTCGTCGTCGAGCCGGGGGAGTTTGAGGTCATGGTCGGAAGCTCCTCGCGGCAGTGCGATTTACAGAAGGTGGTTTTGCAAGTAAAGGGCTGATACCGAACAGCGGGATGAGCAGCCGGCCCGCAGGGGCGGCAAGAGAAGAGGCGAGTATGACGCAGAAGCTTTCGATAAAAGAGAAGCTTGGCTACGGCCTTGGGGACATGGCCGCGAACTTCATTTTTCAAACCATGATTGCCCTCCAACTGAGCTTCTATGCCGACACCTTCGGGCTGACGGCGGCAGCAGCCGGCACCCTCTTCTTGGTGGTGGGGCTGGGCGCGGCGGTTTTCAACCCGGTAATGGGCGTTATCGCGGATCGGACCAACACCCGGTGGGGCAAGTTCCGTCCGTGGCTCCTCTGGACTGCAGTGCCCTTTGGCATCATCGGCGTCCTTACTTTTACTACCCCTAACCTCAGTCCGGGCGGGAAGATCCTCTACGCTTACATAACCTACGTCCTCCTCAGACTTATCTACGTAGTCAACAACGTGCCTTACGCGGCTTTGACGTGCGTGATCACGGGAGACCCGGACGAGCGGACCAGCTTAGCCTCGTACCGTCAGATCTTCGCGAACATCGCCGCCTTCGTCGTGCAGGCGCTGGCCATCCCGATGTGCGACTATTTCGGGCGCGGGAACCGGGCCAAGGGTTATCAGATGACGATGGGTTTGTTCTCGGTCCTGTGCGTGGTTTTCTTCTTCACCGCCTTCGCCACCACGCAAGAGCGCATCCAGCCGGATCCCCGGCAAGAGACCTCGCTGAGGCAAGACCTCACGGATTTGGTCAAGAACCGTTCGTGGATCGCACTGTTTCTTGTGACCGGCCTCTACTTTATTGCCATCGCCATCCGCGGCAGCGTGATGTTGCCGTACTTCAAGTACTGCTCCGGCAACGAAACCCTGTTTAGCTGGTTCAACGGCTTCGGCCTGACGGCGCTGCTCTTCGGCGTCGCGATCTCGAACACCTTGTCGATTCGCTTCGGCAAACGCAACCTATTCATTTTGTCGATGGCGCTGACTGCCATTTTCAACGTAGTCCTGATCCTCATTCCGCCGACTGCGACCGCGATCATCTTCACCTCGGAAGTCCTCCGGCAATTCGCGTTTGGATGGTCCTGCCCGCTGCTGTGGGCGATGATCGCCGACGTGGCCGATTATAGCGAGTGGAAAACCGGACGCCGGGCGACGGCGACCGTAACCGCAGCCGTGGTCTTCGCGCTGTGGGTCGGACTGGCATTGGGCGGCGCCATTGCCGCCTGGCTGTTCTCGTTCTACGGTTATGCGCCGAACGTCTTGCAGACATCACACGCGCTTATGGGCATCCGCATGACGGCGAGCCTTTACGCCGGGCTGGCTTTCGCGCTCACTTTGGTCTGCTTGTTTTTCTATCCGATCACGCGGGAGCTCAATCTGCGGGTCGCCGATGAGCTGGCCGAGCGTCGCAGGCAGTTCGCAGGTTGAATGCAGATCCTAAAAACCACCCGGTAGCACTGCTGGACGGCACGTGCCCGGCTCGATTCCGATGCGGTCGGTGTAGCAGCCCAGAAATCCAAGGGGCGCTCCTAATCGGAAAGTAAGTGAGAAGGTCAAGCTGCGCTACGGATCAGACTTCTTCAAGTCACAAAAACTTGGCAACAATTTGGCAACATTAAGCGCCGAACACCGTAGAAAACCATGGGGCACGGTGCGGGAAAATACAAGGCAAACCAAAAGATAGAGATTTTTCCCCAGACTGAGGATCTGGACGTCGCGGGTTCGAATCCCGTCACCCACCCCATGTTTTCAATTCGCCAGCCTCCACATTTTTCAGTTCGCAGCACGCCGCCGGCGCTCTCGAGCGAGGCAGCTTCCGGTTGCTCAGGATCCGGCAAATTGAAAGCTCATGTAGCCGACTAATTGTCACTGTCCGGCTTCGCCGTTCCACTCGAAAGTCTTTGCTTTGTTTTGCGCAAAGTGCGCGATCTTTGCTCGTTTCAGCGTTCGATTTGTGCAAATTTGCGCGTCAAATGCGCATAATTCGCAGCATCAAAAAAAGTGATGTCGTTTGTTTTCAAGTACTTCTTAGCTTCGTTCCCACTATTTTTCATTTTTTCTATTTCCCAGCCTTGCCGTTTCGGTGGAACCTTCCGGCCGACCCTCTCGCCTGGCCGACCGCCGGCGTCCGCCTACGACAATGTGTCCACAAAATGAACACGCCTATAGGCTATCACACAGCCCTAGATTTGTCAAGTGAAAAATGAAAAAAGCAATCTGTCACGGTAATTCAAACAACTACGAGCCCCCGAAAATTCTTCTTGACAACGTCGCCCATCTGTCATAGAGTCCTATGACAGTGAGCCGAACATGATACTTCAAATCAATTTCAAGTCAGGCATGCCAATCTACCTCCAGATCGTGGATCAGGTCAGGGCCGCCGCGGCCTCAGGGGCGCTGCGGCCCGGCGAGGCGCTCCCCTCGATCCGTCCCCTGGCGGAGGAACTGCGCGTCAACCGCAACACGATTGCTAAAGCCTATACGGAGCTCGAAAGTCAGGGCGTCATTGAAACGCTGCCGGGGCGGGGTTGTTTCCTGAGAGAGAATCAATCGGCATTGCGGAAGAAGGTACGGCGCGAATTGCTGATCGAGCACATCGACCAGGTCATTGTGCAAGCGCACCATTTGCAGGTGCCCCATGATGAATTCCTCGAATTGATCCGTGAGCGGCTGGATGTGCTCGACGACAAACGACGCGCCCATGAAGACCATAAGGAGGACTGACCAGCTATGATATCTCCAAATCCTGTCATCCAAATCGAGAGTCTGACCTACGCTTACGGGCGCGCGGAGGCGGTCCGTGACTTGAGCTTGACCGTGCTGCCCGGACGCTGTTACGGATTCTTCGGCCGCAACGGTGCGGGCAAGACGACCACCATAAAGTGTCTGCTCAATTTGCTCCGTCCGCAGAGCGGCCAGGTGCGCGTCTTCGGCCTCGATCCGGCAAAACAGGAAGTGGAGGTGAAACGCCTTCTCTCTTACGTGCCGGACCAGGTGGCATTCTATCCGTGGATGAGCGTGCGCGAGACGCTGGATTACCTCGCTTCATTTCGCGCCCATTGGAACCGGCAGACGGAGCAAGAGTTGCTTGAGCGTTTCCAGCTCGATCCGGCGCAGCGCACCGGAAATCTGTCGAAGGGCCAACGGACGCAGGTCGCGCTCGTCGCCGCGGTGTGCCCGGAGACGGACCTGCTGGTGCTCGACGAGCCAACCTCGGGCCTGGACCCCATCGTTCGCCGCGAGTTCATCGAGGCGGTGATCGGCGCGTACCAGCAAGGCGTTCCGGGCAAGCGCACGATCCTGGTTTCCACCCACCTCATCAGCGAATTCGAGGGATTGATTGACGAGTTCACGCTCATCGATCACGGTCGCAGCGTGCTGACGCTCGACGCCGACCGGGCCCGCGAGCGTTATCAGAAGATTCGCGCCCGCTTTGCGCAATCGCCGCCGGAAATCGATCTGCAAACAGCATTGCGCGTGCGCCGCGACGGCCGCGAACTGGAATTGATTGCAAATGGCTCGGGCCCCGAATTGATGGAGCGCCTGAGAGAGCATAATCCCGAGGCGCTCACGACGGAGTCACTAACGCTGGAGGAGATCTTCGTTGCCACGTTGAAAACGTAGGCAGAGTTCCACGAGGAGAAGGGTAGTGCGGACCTGCTCTGTAGGTCTGCGGCTTTCCCTCAACTTAACTTTGAAAGGAGAAGTTCCAATGAAGCTTGTGAACGTTAAACCAACCTATTCGATCTGGAAGATCACACCCGCCCTGGTACTCGGTACTCTCTTTCTCTCAATGCTTCTCTTCGCGCAGGAGTCGCCCGGCGTACCCTCCCATGAAAATCAGCTCAGCGCAGTTGGCTCGCTACGCAGCATCAACACGGCTGAAGCCTATTACGCAAAAGAATACGGTAAAGGTTTTAGCTCGACTCTCGCCGCGCTTGGAGTGCCGCCTGATGGTACGGAGGTTTCGCCAAAGGCGGCGGGCTTACTCGATAATTCTCTGACGGGCGGTACGAAGAACAACTTCGTCTTTAGGTACACCGCGGGAGCTCAAGACGCAGACGGGAAGATAAGCGCGTACACCGTCACAGCCCAGCGTGTAAAGTGGCAAAAAGGCGTGAAGAGCTTTTTCACCGATCAGACGGGGGCGATTCGTGGGACCGACCAGAACCGCCCACCGAGAGCCTCCGACCCCGCGCTCTAATGGCCATAGTGAGACGGGCCGGGCCTTTCGAGCTTCAACCTGCACGGGGCGGGACCTTCGGCCCCGCGCTACAGCCCGTCGGAAATCTCCAAGGAGACGAGAATGAACGCCAAAACCACTAGAATCTTGAAGGAAGCCCGCCCGCTGTTCTGGCCGTGGTGCGTGGCGGTCCTGGCGGGCGCGTTGTCACTTGCTCATCCGCCGGATTGGACCGTCGACCTCCTTGTGGTGGGGTTCCTTTTAGGCTTCTTACTGCTTGGTGCTCTCCCGTTCGGCAACGAATTCCAGCACCGAACGCTTTCCCTCCTTCTCGCCCAACCCATTGGGCGGATGGAAATCTGGAGCGAGAAGTTGAGCGTCATGGTTGCGGCCGTCCTCTCGGCGGCTCTGGCATTGCTTCTGGCCTGGCGGGTTTCCGCGGTTCAACTTGACCCTCACGATGCAGCTTTCTTTGGAGCCTGGATAATCGCTACTGTCAGTTCGGCCACATTTTGGACGCTTCTCGCAAGATCAACGTTGGGTGGTCTCGCCCTGAACATTTCGGTCAACGGCCTGGTCATTGAAATGCCTTGGTTGGTGCTGTACCACGAGAAGCTGGTGAGCGTGTCTCTCTCGCCCTCAACCATAACCATCTCGGCTATCACCTTCGTGCTCTTGTGCTACGCGGGCGTCATGCTATGGCTTGGCCGGCGCACGCTGGCGCGGTTTCAGGTGACGGGAGGCATGGCCGGCGACGATCTGTTGATGGCTGGTCCCAGCATGATGCCGCGAGCGTTGGCCGGCTGGTTTCGCTGCCAGCCCACCGGAGCGGTTCGCAACTTGTTCCGCAAGGAATTTCGATTGCTGCGGCCGGTCTGGCTGATCAGCTTGTTGGCTGCTGTGGACTGGGCATGCCTGTCCCTGGTGGGGTTGCTGCATCCGCAAGGACTCACCAGGAGTTTCGAAACCGTGGTGGTCAGTGCAGGTGTGACCGGTACGTTGATGATCGCTATTCTCGCCGGATGCCTGCCGCTGGGGGAAGAAAAAACGTCGGGGACGCACTCCTGGCACCTGACCTTGCCGGTGTCGGCCCGCCGCCAGTGGTTCGTCAAGCTGTGCACGGCGCTGTTCGCGGCATTCGTTGGCGGGGGACTGGTGCCGCTTTTGATCGCCGGCAGATTATTGGGATCGTCCAACATGCTTGCAGATGTGCATGTGGGAAGAGATTTGCTGGTGGGGGCGGTGCTTCTGACTTTTGTCGCCTTCTGGTGCGCGTGCGCGGTGAAAGGGACGGTGCCTGCTGTGCTCTGGGCTTTTCCGGTGATGATCGCCCTCTATTTCGCCGTGGAACTCGGCAAGTGGGCGGGACCCGCACTCACGAACCTCTTTCTTTCAAGGTTCGATCCCTTCGCAAATTTGAAATTCGCCCACGCTTTTTCGCGCTTCGGTTCCAACGCATTTTTCAAACTCATCGACGCTGCATCAACCAACATGACCGACAGCCTACAAGCGGCACTCGTGCTGACGACACTAATATTGGTTCCGACGCTGCTCTACGCGGTCATACAGAGTTACCGGTTGTTTCGGGTGCAACTCAAGGCCGGAGCGTTGTCTGTGGTCAGGAGTCTACTGCCTTTGGCCCTGTTGGCCTTTATGTGCAGCTTTATTTCGCTGGCCTTCTACACGTTTGTGAGCCAAGCAGCCCAGGACCCAAAATGGACAGCGCTCTTTCAGATCGTTGAAGCAATCCAGAAAGTCCAATCCGGCGTTGCGAAGCTGGATGCGACGCAACCGCTGCAGCTCACGGTGGAAGATCTGGCCAAGGCTTCCACGCTCTCGAAGAGTACGCGGCGCCTTCTGGGCAATTCTCACATCACGCTCGCTCTCGATGAGTCTCCCCGTCACGGTCAATTCGGCTGCGGTGAAAACCCCCAGCCCCATGGCCTTTCTCCCCTGGGCTATTCCTGGTACTCAGCCAACATCCCGCTTGCAGACGGTTCCCGCTTTATCGTGGCATTCGATCCCGTGACCCACTCCGTCATTTCCGTCGGAATCTGTGGAGGCCAACTCCCGCCTTTCCCGGGTCGCGTCCCTGGGTAAGGGTGAGCGGCCAACCATGTTCTCTGGTTGCATCGCGGTCCGCCCGGCAGGGTATAATAGCGGGATAAAAGGATTGCGACCTTCCAACGAGGGGATTCAGGGAATGGAGATTAAGAGAAGCGGCTCGCAGCCTTCCGGCAAAGGACCGGGGGACTATTTTACGGGCACGGTGCGCATCGACCCGCTGTTTACCGCGCCCGATCCCGCTCGCGCTGTGGTGGCCAGCGTCACATTCGAGCCCGGAGCGCGAACGGCATGGCATACCCATCCGCTCGGTCAGACTCTCATCGTCACGGCCGGCTGCGGCCTCGCGCAGCGCTGGGGCGGCCCGGTCGAGCAAATCCGGCCCGGCGATGTGGTCTGGTTCCCGCCCGGCGAGAAGCATTGGCATGGCGCTACCCCGACCACGGCCGTGACGCACATCGCCATGCAGGAAAAACTCGATGGCAAGACTGTCGACTGGCTGGAGAAGGTCACGGAGGAACAATACCAAGCCTGAATTTCAGCCCGCGAAGCGGGCGACATCGCGTACGCCGTATAGTCGCTAACCTAAGGCGAGACGATCTCCAGAGCCGCGGAGCGGCGGCAGAAAGTAGCCCACGGCGTGAGCCGTGGGACCGGGTGCGGCGTTAATTTTCACAGCCCCGGAAGGGGCGACAGATAGGGTGCGAGAGCCTCTTCCGCCCCTCCGGGGCTGCGATCACCAAGGGTTGCTCCTCGATCCCACGGCTCACGCCGTGGGCTACTCTCTGGCGGCCCTCCGGGCCTGTACGAGTGGTGATCCGGACCTACATCGCCACCACTCGTGGCGTTAAGTTAACGCTTATAGGGCTTGCGCCCCGGGCTAAGTTATTACGCCCGTCATGGGGCTACAAACTGCCGCCTATCCAATGAAGAATCATTCAGCGAACTTCCAACTCAGGACATCAGGGAGGAAGAGCATGCGAATTGGCATTCTGGGCTCGGGGTTGATAGGCAGCAAGCTCGGGACGATCTTTGCACGAGCCGGGCATGGGGCTCGGGAAATAGGATGACGGGCCCAAAAACGGTGCGCAATGCGCGATTTTTCTGTATGATCCATGTCGGAAAACGAAACTGTGCAGAACGACTTGAATAATTGCGCATCCCTTCGTGGCACGGCCGTCCCGGCCGTGATCACGGGCGGGACGCCCGTGCCACAATTTATGTCGCTCTGCATAGGAGGATGGAATGAAACCTAATTTCTCTCGTCGCGATTTTCTGGCGGCTGGCCTGGCTCTTCCCGCCGCCGGCGTTCGCACTTCTACTCTTCCCTTTGCCATCGGCCAAGCCAAGCCCGAACCCGCCCGGCTGGACTATCGCATGTTGGGCACGACCGGCTTAAAAGTGACGACGCTTGCTTTCGGCTGCATGACGACTTCCGATCCGTCGGTGATCGAGCGCGCCGCGGATTTTGGCATCAATCACTTCGACACGGCCCGCGGCTACCAGGGCGGAAACAACGAGCGGATGGTCGGCGCGGCGCTCAAGAGATTTCGGCCGAAGGTTATCATCTCGAGCAAGAGTCCGGCCAGGACCAAGCCGGAAGTTCTTGCCGACCTCGACACCAGCCTGCGCGAACTGGGCACCGACTATCTGGATATCTGGTATCTCCACATGAAGAACCAGCCGGAGCAGGTGACCGACGACCTGCTGGAGGCGCAGCGGCTTGCCAAGCAAAGCGGCAAAATCCGCTTCGCCGGCGTGAGCACGCATTTCAACATGGATAAGATGCTGGCGCACCTGGCGAAGCTCGGCCAGACGGATGTGGTGTTGACGACCTACAATTTCGCCATGCGCTCGGTGGATGCGGGCGCCAACGCCAATCCGGACGCGCCGAAGACGGACATGACGGCGGCCATCCAGGCGGCGCGGAAGGCCGGTCTCGGGATCGTGGTGATGAAGGTGCTGGCGGGCGGCGTCGGCCGCGTGCAGCGCGGCGACCGGCTCTACGGAGCCAATCCGCAGGCGTTGAGCAAGCGGCTCAGCCAGGAGGGCGCCGCGGTTGCGGCGATCAAATGGGCCCTCAAGAACCCGTCGGTCGACACCGCGATCGTCTGCATGACGAGTCACGATGAGTTCGAAGAAAACCTGCGCGCCATGGCGGGTACCTTCACCGAGAAGGACGAGCAGTTACTCACCGCGCGACTCAAGGACATCGGCCCGCTGTACTGCCGCATGTGCGGCGCCTGCGGCGGTGTTTGCGAGCGCGGCGTGCCGGTCGCGGAGGTGCTTCGCTTCCTGACTTACGCCGAAGGCTACGGCCAGTTCGCCCTGGGCCGCGCGAGCTTCTTGCAGCTCGGGCCCGAGGTCGCTGCGGTGCGCTGTGCCGATTGCGAGCGCTGCACGGTCGAGTGCCCCTACGGCGTCCAAGTCGCGGCCCGGCTCCGCCGC
>Ga0181536_10000580_pt1 | contig 44208 bp, 31 predicted proteins | sample PEATcosm2014_Bin_41_FD_121105 | JGI IMG/M metagenome (GOLD analysis project Ga0181536, IMG submission 121105) | Peatland microbial communities from MTU Mesocosm Facility, Houghton, MI, USA - PEATcosm2014_Bin17_60_metaG | ecosystem: Environmental > Terrestrial > Soil > Wetlands > Peat | place...
GCCCGCGTGCGCGGGGTGACCGCCGCCGCCAGCGCGTGGTCATCGATTGACCAGGCGATCGACCATCCGCCGTGGTAAACCAGCGGATACGAAACCACGCGCAGCGATTCCATGGTGGCGAGAAACTCGAACAGCGGATACGATGGCCGCGGCACCAGCACCTCGTCGCCCGGATCGGCCAGCAGCTTAAACAGGTACGCATAGGCTTCGCTGGTGCTGGCAGTGAGCAGCACGCGGTCCGGCTCGACCGCATGGCCCGCTTCTGCATAATAGCGGCACACGGCTTCGCGCGCGGCCAGCGATCCGCCCGGCTGCGGATCGTAGCGCAAAGCGCGCGGGTCGGCCAGCGCCTGCACGATCTCCTCGGGATACGTAAGGCCCGCGTGGGTGGGATTCGATTCGGTCAAATCCAGGATTGGATCGATGCCGGTCGCGCCCGCGCGGCGCTTCTCTTGGAGCAGGCGCGTGAGGCGGTTGGGAGAGGGGTCCCAGTGAAATCGCGACGAAAACATGGCTTGATGGGTGTCTGATAGGCTTGATTATATGGCTTTTCGTGAGGTGGATTACTTTCATATCGATTCTCTGTTCAATGAAGAAGAGCTGCTGGTGCGGCAGACGGCGCGTCAATTCGTGGACGATCGCGTGCTGCCGGCCATTCGCGACTGCTATCGCGATGCGCGTTTCCCCGGCGAACTGGTGCCGGAAATGGGCCGCCTGGGCTTCTTCGGCGCCAACCTGGAGGGTTATGGCTGCGCCGGCATGAGCAACGTAGAGTACGGGCTGATCATGCAGGAGCTGGAGCGCGGCGATTCCGGCGTGCGCAGTTTCGTCAGCGTGCAGGGCGCGCTGGTGATGTACCCGATCTTCACCTACGGTTCCGGCGAACAGAAGCAGCAATGGCTGCCGGGCCTGCAAAGCGGCCAGGCGGTGGGCTGCTTCGGACTCACCGAGCCGGACTTCGGCTCGAACCCCGCCGGCATGCGCACTACCGCGCGGCGCGATGGCGGCGATTGGATTCTGAACGGCGAGAAGACCTGGATCACCAGCGGCACGCTGGCCGATGTGGCCATCGTGTGGGCTCGCGCCGAGGAAGGCATCCGCGGATTCCTGGTGGAGAAGGGCACACCCGGATTCACTTCGTCGGATATTCACGGCAAATGGTCGATGCGCGCGTCGGTGACGTCGAGCCTGTCGCTGGCGGATTGCCGCGTTCCGGCGTCGGCGATGCTGCCGGGGGCCAGGGGCCTGAAGGGTCCGCTCGGTTGCCTTTCGCAAGCGCGCTATGGGATCGGCTGGGGCGTGCTGGGCGCGGCCATGGATTGCTACGAGACGGCGCGGCAGTACACGATCCTGCGCAAACAATTCGACGAGAGGCCCATCGCGTCGCATCAGCTTGTGCAGGAGAAACTGGCCTGGATGATCACCGAGATCACCAAGGCGCAATTGCTGGCCGTGCAGGCCGGCCGGTTGAAGGATCAAGCGAAGCTGGAGCCTGCCCACGTCTCCATGCTGAAGCGGAACAACGTGGCGATGGCGCTCGAGTGCGCGCGGCTCAGCCGGGACCTGCTGGGCGCCAACGGAATCACCGACGAGTATCCCATCATGCGGCACTTATGTAATCTGGAGACTGTCAAGACTTATGAGGGTACCGACCATATCCACACGCTGGTGATTGGAGAAAGGGTGACCGGCATCGCCGCTTATAAGTGACAGGCCAGTGACAGGCCAGGAGGCCTGTCCTACCACCCCATGCTCCTTTACGCCCTGACTATCCTGGTGAGCGCCTTCCTGCTGTTCCAGGTACAACCGGTAATTGCCCGCATTATCTTGCCATGGTTCGGCGGATCGGCAGCCGTGTGGACTACCTGCCTGCTGTTCTTTCAGTCTGTTCTATTGCTGGGGTATTTGTACTCGCACTGGTTGTACCGGAAGTTACGGCTGCGCGCGCAGATGCTGGCGCATAGCCTGCTATTGGCGGCCAGCGTGGGCATGTTGCCGATATGGCCGGCGGCTTTCTGGAAACCCACCGGCGGCGAGGACCCTACGCTGCGCATCCTGGTGCTGCTGGCGGTTACTGTGGGGCTGCCGTATTTTCTGCTTTCGACCACCGGTCCGCTGTTACAGGCATGGTACGCACGCCGGCATCGGGGCGCGATGCCCTACCGGCTTTACGCGCTATCGAATGCCGGCTCGATGTTCGCGCTGATCAGTTACCCGGTGCTGTTCGAGCCATGGCTGGGAACGCGCCATCAGGCGCAGGGTTGGTCGTGGGCATACGGGGTCTTCGTCCTGCTGTGCGCCGCCAGCGCGTGGCTGGGACGCGAAACCGCGGCGGAGCAGCCTCATGCTGCGCCGGACAACGAGGAACCCGCGCGCAGAACCTTCTTCTGGATTGCGCTGCCGGCCTGCGCGTCTGTCCTGTTATTGGCCATCACCAATCACCTGACACAGAACGTGGCGGCGATTCCTTTTCTTTGGATACTGCCGCTGAGCATCTATTTACTCAGCTTCATACTCTGTTTTGAAAGGGCGTCGTGGTACCCACGCACGGCGTTTCTGGGCCTATTTGCGGTGGCGGTGGGCGGCATGGCCTATGCGCTTTCGCCGGAGTTCCAGAACAACCCGGTCAAGGTGATGATCCCATTCTTCGCCGCAGGCCTTTTTATCTGCTGCATGGTCTGCCACGGAGAATTGGCTCGCTTGAAGCCGCACCCCAGCCGGCTGACGTCATTCTACGTCATGATCGCACTGGGCGGCGCGCTGGGGGGAGTCTTCGTCGCGCTGATCGCTCCGCACGTGTTCTCCGGATTCTACGAGCTGCCGGTGGGTCTGGCGGCATGCGCGTTCGTGGTGCTGGCGGTCTGGCGCGCCGATCCGGAAAGCGGCCTGGGAGGCTCCTGGAAGCAGCCCGCGCCAGTGGCTGCCGCGCTTCTGACTTTGGCTGTGACGGGCTATCTGGGATTCGTCATCCACGAGCGCGGCAAAGATGCGCGGCTGATGGTGCGGAACTTCTATGGCGGCTTGAAAGTGATGGATGCGACTGCCGACGACGACAGCGGCGAGCCGGTCCGCAGGCTGATGCACGGCACCATCACGCACGGCGAGCAATACCTGAATCCGGAGTTCCAGGGCAGGCCCACCACTTACTACGGTGTGAACTCCGGTGTGGGCCGCGCCATACGGCAGGATCAGGAAAGCGGTCCGGTGCGCGTGGGTGTGATCGGACTGGGAACCGGGACGCTGGCCGCTTACGGCCGCGCGGGCGACTACTTCCGGTTCTACGAAATCAATCCGCTGGTCTTGCGGCTGGCCAATACGGAGTTCACTTTTCTCAAGATCTGCAAGGCCCGGCTGGACGTGGCGATGGGGGATGCGCGGCTCTCGCTGGAGCGGGAACCGCCCCAGAACTTCGACGTGCTGGCGGTGGACGCGTTTTCGAGCGATGCCATCCCGGTGCATCTGCTCACGCGGGAGGCGTTTGTTTTGTACTTTCGGCACTTGAAGCCGGACGGCGTGCTGGCGGTGCACGTGTCGAACAAGCATCTAAATCTGGCCCCGGTGGTCAAACTGGCCGCCCAGTCGCTGCAGAAGGACGCACGGCTGATCGACACCGAGGATGAACTGCATGAAGTGTTCGGGTCCACCTGGGTGCTGGTGACAGCCAGTGCGAGCTTCTTCGATGGACCGCTGATGCGCACGGCGGCGGTAGCGGTGCCGCTGCCGCAAAAGATGCGGATGTGGACGGACGATTATAGCAATCTATTTCAGATATTGAAGTAGCCGTCGGACTGGCCGGCGGGGATTTTTTGAGTGTCGCCGCTCCGGCTTTCTTCCGGCCGTGGTTCATATTACGTTAAGTTTCGATCATGCTTCCGCCGGGTAGGGATTGCCGGCGCAATTTGTAGAGCACTTCGCCGGGAGTTTTCCCCGGATGAACCGACAGGCCGCGATGGAGGGCCTCAGCAAGGTAATACGCAAGGCCAAAGCGAGCGTAGACTTCCTTTGCGTCGTCAGACGTTGGTTCCACGGAGCCTCCGACAGGTGGCGCACTGTTACGCGTGCGCCTCTTGCAATGCAACGGGCCGCACGCGGATTTTCACTTCAACTCGCGATCCGAGCCGGTTGAGGATCAACATAAGGCGGTCGACTGTGAACCTGCCGAGGTCCGCGTTGCGGATGCGGGAAAAGTCGGCCGCCGCGATGCCTGTGCGGCGGTGGGCACCGCGCACGGTCAGGCGTTCCCGGTCGACCGCCTTGATGATCTCCGCGGCGAGAATCGCTTTGAATTGCTCCGCGTCCGCGTTCTTGTGCCCGAGGTCGCGGAACACGTTGCCGCTCCCGCGCACGGCTTCCAGTTTTTCTTTCATCGCAACATCTCCTTCAATCTCTTCAGGCGGTCTCTTATCAGATCAATCTCGTGCTTGGGCGTCTTGACGCCCTTCGTCGATTTCTTCTGGAACGCATGGACGACCCAGATTTCTTCGGCGAGTTGGACCGCGTAAACCACGCGGAACGCATCGCTCTTAAACGGCAACGCGATCTCCAAGACGCCGGAACCCAGGCCCTGCATAGGCTTGGCGATATCGGCCTTGGCGCCCTCGGCCGCGATCGTAAGCGCGGCTAGGCAGATCGCGCGCGCCCCTTCGGGGAAGCCCTCGAAGTCCTTCCGGGCCGCCTTGATCCACGAAACGGGACGGGTTTTCCGGTAGTGGGTCAGTTTGCCTGCACGCTGGAATGGCTGGCAATGCTGCAAGCCGCCTGAAAGGCGGCTGCGGGCATGATTGCCCGCCCTCCAAGCAAACTGACCCACTACTGGTTTTCCGGGTCTCCGCCATCGCTACCGCGTAACACCGATGACCCATGTTGTCATATCCGACAACGACTGTCAAGCTGCCCAAAAACGCTGATCGCTGAAAGCTGATCGCTGCAAGCTGTTTGCTGAAAGCTACTCGTACCTCAGGCAGACCATCGGATCGACCCGCGCCGCGCGGAGCGCTGGGATGAGGCCTGCTACGACTGACACGGCGACCAGCAACACCGCCGAGGCTACGAACACCGACGGTTCGACGGCGTTGACTCCGTACAGCAGCGTGCGCAGCAGCGGCGCGATCTCGTATGCGGCGGCTAAGCCCAACGCCGCGCCCGCCAGCGCCAGAGCGCCCGCGCGGTAGAGGACACCGGCAACAATGTCCCCGCGCGACGCCCCCAGGGCCATGCGAATCCCGATTTCGTTGGTGCGCTGCGCCACCGAGTACGACACCACGCCATAGATCCCGACGGCGGCGAGCAGCAGCGCGAAGCCCGCGAACAGCGCCATCAGGACGGCTTGAAAACGGCGCGGCGCGATGGAATCCGCCACGAGTTGGCGCAGGACGGCGACGTGCGTGATGGGTTGGTCCCTATCCAGGCGCCAGATTTCGGACTTCACGGCTGCCGCGAGGGCTGCCGGGTCCGCCGCCGATCGTACCACCAGGGCAAACTCTTCCGGCGCGAACTGCCAGAATGGAATATATAGGTAGGGCAGCACTTCGGCATCCAGGCCCGAGGCGCGTGTGTCGTCGACAATGGCGACGAGGGTCATGGGGCGATTCATCTTGAACCTGCGGCCGATCGGATTGTCGACTCCGGGCCACAGGCGCTTCGCGGCGGTGGCGCTCACGATGGCCACAGGAGCGGCGCCGCGGTCGTCGGCGGTGAACTCGCGGCCGGATCTGAGCCGGATGCCGAGCGTACGGAAATACGCGGGCGTGATGGCGCGCACCCTGAGCATGGTGTAGTCCTTCGGGTTGGGATTGTCTTCGGCGACCATCCCCCAGCCTTCGCTCTCGCCCGTAAGCGGCAGGGTGCTCACCGCCGCCTCGGAGGTGACGCCCGGCAGCGCCGCGCATTTAGCGGTGAGCTGGTCGATGAACGCGGCGCGGCTATGCTTGTCATACTTCGTATCCGGCAGGGAAAGCCGCATCGTCAGGATGTTCTCGGCATGGAATCCAAGCGGGGTGCGCGCCACCGTGACGAAGCTCTTCGCCAGCAGGCCGGCAGCTACTACCAGAACCAGGGAGAGCGCAAACTCCGCCACGATCAGCGCGGGGCGCAAGCTGGAACGCGAGCCAGCCGCGCCACGGCCTCCGGATTTCAGCGCGTCGACTGGGTCGCCGTGGGTCGCTGCGATCGCAGGCGCGGTTCCGAAGATCAGCGCGGTTGCCAGCGCCAGGCCGAACGAAAAGGCGAGGACGCGCGCATCCAGCGTGGCGGCCGCGATCCCGGGCACTCCCGCGGGCGCGATGGCAATCAAAGCCCGAATCCCAACCGCCGCTAGCGGGATGGCTAGCGCAGCGGAACACACGGCCAGCACCAGCGATTCGGTCAGAAGCTGGCGCACGATACGGGTGCGCGCGGCGCCCAGCGATATGCGCATGGCGAGTTCTCCGCGCCGCCGCAGTCCGCGGGCGACTAGCAGGTTCGCCACGTTCACGCAGGCAATGAGCAGCGCGACGGCCACCGCCCCGAAGAGGATGAAAACCGGCGTGCGGGTCTGGCTCGAGATGGCGTCGCGCAGCGTGCGGACGGTCAGGTCCGGCCCCGTGGCGCCATTGCGCGTCTCGGGAACGACACGTTGCAGAATCGCCACGAGCTCCGCGCGTGCCTGCTCCGGCGAGACGCCGGGGCGCAAACGAGCGATCATGCCGAAGTTGAAACAGCCCGTGCAGGGGCGCTCCCAATCCACAAGCGCCATGGGACGCCACATCTCGGCCGGCGGAAATGGGCCGACGAAAGAGGGCAGTTCCGGGCCATCCGGGAACTGAAACCCAGGCGGCATGATCCCGATAATTGTCCGTGGCGCGCCGTTGACCAGCACCTTGCGGCCGAGCACGCGCGGGTCGCCACCGAAACGGCGCTTCCACAGGCCGTCGCCGATGACCACCACGGCATCGCGGCCCTGCTGGTCTTCCTCGGCCGTAAATGTGCGCCCGAGCCGGGGCTTGGCTCCCAACAAGTTGAAGAGCGTGGCCGAGACGCGCGCCGCCGGGACGCGCTCGGGTTCGCCACTGCCGGCCAAGTTGAGCGAGACATTCACGAACAAGGCGGCCTGCTCCAGGGAGCGCGCTTCGTGCCGGAAGGTTTCAAATAGCGGTGCGGTGATGGCCCCGTCCAGCGATATAGTGACCAGGCGGCCAGCATCGCCGTACGGCAGCGGCTGCAGCAGAGTGCTGTTTACAATGCTGAAGATGGCGGTGGTAGCGGCGATGCCGAGCGCTAACGAGAACACTGCGGTGGCGGCGAATCCGGGGCTTTTGCGCATGGCACGAAAAGCGTATCGCGCGTCCTGCACCAGGGTTTCCAATTGCGGCAGGCCGCGCTGATCCCGATAGCTCTCCTTGGCGCTTTCCAATCCGCCGAACTTGACCAGGGCCTGGCGGCGGGCTTCTTCCGGAGACAAGCCGCGGGCGAGGTTGTCGTCGGTTTGCATCTCCAGGTGGGCTTGCAGCTCGGCGGCGAGTTCGCGTTCGCGGCGGGCGCTCGCGAAGGTGCCGCTAAGACGCTTCCAGGCGCGGCGCACGGTTCTCATGAGGTTTCTCCGCGCAGCGCAAAGAAGCGGCCGATGATTTCGGTGGTCTGCCGCCACTGGCGTGTTTCCGACGCCAGCAGCCTGCGTCCCGCCTTGGTCAGGCGGTAAAACTTCGCTTTGCGGTTGTTGCCGGACACGCCCCACTCCGCGGAGATCGAGCCTTCCTGCTCCAGCTTGAGCAGTACCGGGTAGAGCGTCCCATGATTGATGGAGAGCAGATCGTCGCTGGTCTGTTCGATGCGGCGGGCGATGCCATAGCCGTGCTGGGGGCCCAGGGCCTCCAGCGTTTTCAGGACCATCAAGGCCAGCGTGCCCTGCCAGACTTCGGTTTTGCCATCCATGTTGGGTTCCCATAGGAATGTATCAGGATTCCTGTGGGATTGCAATAGGTGCGGACCGCACATGCCGCGGGCTGGCAACCGCATTGGGGATACTGACTGACAGAACCGCTCCCTGACGGGGTGCCCTCTGGGCCCGGCTCAGTAATCCTTGCGAAATCATGCGAATGTTAGCGGGCCGCGACGGCCAAGGGACGGCTTCCCAAAACGGCTAAGCACCCCCGTGGTGGGACGCGGTATAACTAACTGCCGCGTTGGTGTATCATCTTAGGTGCGAAGGATTTATATGAAGATCCGCGGATCTCTAGCTCTGAAGCTCGGTTTTTGTCTGGTCGCGGCTGCGTCCGCCGCAGCAGCCAGCACGGCACCCACGCTGTTGGCGTCGCCCAGCGCGGTCAGTTTTCAATACAGCGCAGGGGAATCGCAGCCCCTGCCGGTGGAAGTCACCGTGACGGCCAGCGTTGGCAGTTCGCCGACTGTCACCTTTACGCTGGTGCCCCCCACCGGCATTGCCGCAACGCTCTTTATCCTTAGCCCAGTGGTGGGCAACACGGTTTCGGTGGAATACGACGTCACCACGCTCACTGCGTTGCTCAGCCAGCCGGGCACATATACGGCAAGCATCACCGCGACCGCGGCCGGTTTCGCCAACCTGAGCATCCCGCTAACGTTCGTGGTCGGCGGCGCCGCACCATCCATCGCCGCTATACCCGCCTCGCTGATGTTCAACGCGCCCAGCTCGGCCTACCAACAACCCGTCCAACTCTCAGCCAGCGGCGGCATCTCCGTCAGTTTTTCGGTAACCTCGGACTCAAGCTGGTTGAGCGCGACTGCCAGCCCGAGCTATACTCCTTCAAATCTCACCGTTACGGTGAATCCTCTCAACCTGCCGGGTGGCACACATCTGGGCAACATCACGATCACGCCCTTACAAGGCGGTGCTCTGACAATTCCCGTAATACTCCAAGTCGGCCCCGTTACCCTGGCCGTCAGCCCCGCTTCTCTGGCATTCGCCTATACGGTGGCAGGAACCACGCCTCCGCCGCAGGTGCTGCAGCTCTCCAGCCCGCTTTCGAACGACACGTACACCGCCCAAGCCCACAGTGTCGGAAACTGGCTCCTGGTGAATGGAGTGACGGCGCAGATATCCGGATCGCTGCCCGCCAGTCTGAATGTGACGGTGAGCGCGGCGAGCTTGGCTGCAGGGACATACCAGGGCACCATCACAGTGTTCGACGCGGCTGGCGGCATACAGACGGTCACAGTCACACTGGTGGTCAGTGGCATCTCGAGTGTCGCCAATCCGACTTCTTTGACGTTTGTGGCGCAGGTGGGGGGACCGGCTCCCGCGGAGCAGATGGTGGTGGTGAACGGTTTTGGCGCAGCCGCCTCGTTTACGGTCACGGTCAACGGAGCATGGCTTTCCGTCTCTTCGGCGGGCGGGCCGGCTCCCGCCCAACTGACCGTTAGCGCCAATCCCGCGGGACTGGCGCCTGGCACGTACTCCGGCGATGTGGAGATCAATCTGGACACGCACATAGAAGACATCCAGGTTACGTTCTTTGTGTCCGCTAGCCCGGTGCTCACCACAGATCCCGGCGCGTTCGTTCTTAGTTACCTAGGCGGCAGCGGGCCTCTTTCGCCGGTAGCCCTCAATGTGAATGTCAGCAGCCTGCCACAACAGTCGTTTACTGTGGCGCCCGGTGTACCGGCTTGGTTGCAGATCGGTTCGGCTGCCTCCAGCCTGGAGACTCCCGCCAGCGTCATCTTTACCGTCACTCCGCAAACCCTGCCAACCGGCACCTACCTGGCTGAGATCATCCTGGTTCCGGCGGCGGCGGACGGCGTTCCGGTCGTGGCGCCGGTTTTGTTGACGGTTTCAAGCGCGCCAGCGGTGGTTGCCAACCCAAGTTCGCTTAGTTTCAGCGGGACCGCGGGTAGTGGGCCGCAAAATACGACAGTCGAGATCACGGCGTCCTCCCCCACTTCCTTCACCGCCAGCGCCAGCACTGTCAGCGGGGGAAATTGGCTTTCCGTCTCGCCTACGAGCGGCAATGCCAACCCCACCAACACACCGCTCACGATCACTGCCGACGCCACCAGTTTAGTCCAGGGCACCTATCACGGCACCGTTACGCTGACCGCTGGCGGCGGCGTAGTAACGCAGATTCCGGTCACGTTCACGGTGTCCAGCGCCATCGGCACGATCAGTATCAGCCCATCTACACTTGCATTTACATATGCCCAGAATGGCGCGCTGCCGGCTGCGCAGAGCGTGCAAATCACCGGCTCGCTGAGTTTCACGGACAGCGCCTCCACTAGCGGCGGCGGCACGTGGCTGGCGGTGACTCCGGCGTCGGGAACTGGGAACACCACCTTAACTGTTTCCGTCAATCCGGCGGGCCTGGCTCTCGGCACGTATAACGGGACCATTACGGTAACTCCCACGGGCCGCGCATCGCAAACCGTCGCCGTCACGCTGACAGTAGTCGCTGTGGCCACCCTGGTCGCCACGCCGAATACTTTGACGTTCGCGTACACTGTCCCAAATCTTGCTCCGGCCGCGCAGACTGTGTCGGTCACTTCCGCGGGTCAGGCAGTCACATTCACGGCTGTCGCTGCGAGCAGTGGATGGCTCTCGGTGACACCCACCTCCGGTACCACGCCGGCCACCCTTTCGGTTTCGGTGAACCCCGCCAATCTGGGAGCCGGCTCGTACACCGGCTCGATCACTCTGAGTGGCGGCGGCGGAAATCTGCAACTGAGTATTGCCGTCACTGTTATCGTGAACGCTCCGCTCCCCGTCATCGGCGGGGTGGTTAATGCGGCCAGTTACCTGACGGGCGGCATTTCGCCGGGCGAGATCGTAACGATATTCGGTTTTTCGCTCGGGCCGGCCACAGGTGTGTTGGCCACCATCGATAGCGCGGGATACATCGAGACCACCCTCGCCAATGTAAAAGTAACGTTCAACGGATACCCCGCACCGATACTGTACGCCAGCTCCGGGCAAATCAACGTCATCGCCCCCTATGAACTGACCGGCGCATCCAATGTCTCGATAGAGGCGACGTTTGGCAGCGCCCGATCCAACGCGCTGACATTGCCGGTGGTTTCGAGCGCTCCAGGTGTGTTCAGCGACAACGCCACCGGTCTGGGCGAAGGCGCCATTCTGGACGAGAACTATCACCTGGTTTCCGCCAGCAACCCGGTGAGCGGAGGCTCGGTCATCCAGATCTTCGCTACGGGACAGGGCCAGACTTCGCCGGGCGGCGTGGACGGGCTGATTGAGCCGGTGACCTTGCCGTTGCCCGCCCCTCTACTGTCCGCGGGGGCGACGATCGGTGGAGTGACGGCGAATATCCAATACGCCGGCGCTGCGCCCGGCCTGGTGGCGGGCGCGCTGCAAATCAACGCGTTCGTTCCCGATGGACTGCCTTCGGGGCCAGCCTCACTGGTTGTGTCGTTTGGCGGCGTCGATTATAGCCAGCCGGGCATCACGGTGGCGATCAAGTAGGGCGGTCCCTTTGCCGTTATGGGTTAGTGAATCCCAAGGGACTGCCGGCTGAAGCCGACAGGGCCCAAAGGGCACCCCCGCTCAAGCGTGCGCCACGGAAGGCCGAATATGGGCATAGGTGCTTAACCGATTTGGGGATTTCTGATTGACAGAAACCGCTCCCTGACGGTCGCGGCTCAGTAAACCTTGCGAAATCAACGCGACTGTTACCGAGCCGCGACCGTCAGGGAGCGGTTTCCCCAAGACGGTTAAGCACCCTATGGGCATGCAGGCCGGCTCGCGCCTCTGCTAAGATGGTACGTAACCTCCCCGGCATTTCAAAGCTCATGAGATTTGGCGTTATTGTCTTTCCCGGCAGTAATTGCGATCACGATGCCTGGTATGCGGTGAACCAGAACCTGGGCCATCGCGCTGAATTCATCTGGCACGATTCGGCAACTCTCGGCGACATCGACGCGGTCATTCTGCCGGGCGGCTTCGCCTACGGCGACTATCTGCGGTGCGGCGCTATCGCCAAATTCTCGCCGGTGATGGCGGGCGTGCGCAAGTTCGCGGCGGATGGCGGCCTGGTGCTGGGCATCTGCAACGGCTTCCAGATCCTGGTCGAAGCCGGGCTGCTTCCCGGCGCGCTCATGCGCAACCGCAACTTGAAATTCATCTGCCGTGAAGTGCGGTTGCGCACCGAAACGCTGGACTCGCCATTCACGGCCGCCGCGGAGCCGGGCCAGATCCTGCGCATGCCGATTGCCCACGGCGAAGGCTGCTACGTGGCCGACGAGCGCACGCTCGACGAACTGGAATCCGAGGACCGCGTTGCCTTCCGCTATGTGGACAACCCGAACGGCTCCATGCGCGACATTGCCGGGATCCTGAATGCCCGCCGCAACGTGCTGGGCTTGATGCCGCATCCCGAGCGAGCTACCGAGCCGCTGATGGGATCGAGCGACGGCCTGGTGATTTTCCGGTCTATGGTGACAGCCGTGGCGATGGCTGCGGCGTCGCTCGAGGCTGCGGCGGCGCTCCAGCTATGAGCACCGTCGCCATCACTCCCGATCTCATCGCCCAGCACCAGCTCACCGAATCGGAATACCGCAAGATCGTGGAGATTCTGGGCCGCGAGCCGAATTATACGGAGTTGGGCGTCTTCAGCGTGATGTGGAGCGAGCACTGCTCGTACAAGAGCTCCCGCCTGCACCTGAAGAAGCTGCCCACGCGCGGCAAGCTGGTGGTGCAGGGTCCCGGCGAGAACGCGGGCATCGTCGATGTGGGCGGCGGCTACGTGATCGCCTTCAAGATCGAGTCGCACAACCACCCCAGCTTCATCGAGCCGTTTCAGGGCGCGGCCACCGGAGTGGGCGGCATCCTGCGCGATATTTTCACCATGGGCGCACGGCCCATCGCGGTGCTCGACTCGCTGCGCTTCGGCCCGCTGGACGATCCGCAGGCCGGCCCGCGCAACCGCCGCATCCTGCAGGGCGTGGTGGCGGGCATCGCGCATTACGGTAATTGCTTCGGCGTGCCCACGGTGGGCGGCGAGTGCCTTTTCGAGCCCTGCTACAACGGGAATCCCCTGGTGAATGTCTTTGCGCTGGGCGTCGCGAAGAAGGAAGACATCTTTTACGCGAGCGCCGCGGGCGTCGGCAACCCGGTGATTTACGTGGGCGCCAAGACCGGCCGCGATGGCATCCACGGCGCGTCCATGGCGTCGGCCGAGTTCACGGAGGAATCCAAACAGAAGCGGCCCAACGTGCAAGTGGGCGATCCGTTTTTGGAAAAGCTGCTGCTGGAGGCTTGCCTGGAAGCCATGCAGACGGGCGCGATTGTCGCCATACAGGACATGGGTGCGGCGGGCCTCACGTGCTCGACCTGCGAGATGGGCAGCCGCGGCGGCACCGGCATCGAAATCGAATTGGACCTGGTGCCACAGCGTGAAACCGGCATGACACCGTACGAAATCATGCTCTCGGAATCGCAGGAGCGCATGCTGCTGGTGGCCGAGAAGGGCAGGGAAGACGAGGTCTTCCAGGTTTTCCGCAAGTGGGGCCTGGATGCCGTCGCGATTGGCACGGTCACTGGAGATGGGTTGCTGCGCGTCAGGCAGCATGGCCGGGTGGTGGCGGAGATTCCGAACCGCGAGTTGGCGGATGAAGCGCCGCTTTATGATCGGCCGCACGTGGCGCACGCGGGAGCCGGGCGGGCGAGGGGGCGAGGGGGCGAGGGGGCGATTTTGAACGCGCAGGATGCGTTGTTGGCACTGCTGGCGTCATCGGACATCTGCTCCAAGCGCTACATCTGGGAGCAGTACGACTACATGGTCCGCACCAACACCATCGCCGGGCCGGGGGCGGATGCGGCGATCTTACGCATCAAGGAAAACGGCGTGTCAGTGGCCATGTCGCTGGATGGCAACAGCCGCTATTGCTACCTCTCGCCGCGCGAAGGCGCCATGCTGGCGGTGGCCGAATGCTGCCGCAACCTGTCCACCGTGGGCGCGCAGCCGGTGGCCGCCACGAATTGCCTGAACTTCGGAAATCCCGAGCGGCCCGAAATCATGGGCCAGCTTGTGGATGCCATCGAGGGCATGTCGGAAGCCTGCCGGTTTTTCGAGACCCCCATCACGGGCGGCAACGTCAGCCTGTATAACGAAACGCTGGGCGAAGGCATCTGGCCGACGCCGGTCATGGGCATCGTGGGACTCATGAAGACCGCCGCGCCCGTGACGCGCGACTTCAAAACTCCCGGCCGGCCGATCGTTCTTTTGGGAGGCATTGGCGAATGCGACGAGGTGCGATTCGGCGGCACGCAATACGCGAAGGCGATCCTGCACGAGCTTTGGGGCCTGCCCCCGGCCCTCGACATGGACTGCGAGAAGCGCGTGCACGACGCCATGCGCGAGATCGTTGCGGCGGGCCTGGCGGAATCGGCGCATGACGTGAGCGATGGCGGCCTGGCGGTGGCCGCCGCGGAGTGCTGCCAGGGAGGCGTGGGCGCGGCTTTGCATTTCGAGTCGGACCTGAGTTCCGAGTTCCTGTTGTTCCACGAAGGCCCGTCACGCATTCTGATCTCGACGGCGAACGCGGATGCGGTATTGGAAATCGCCGCGCGGCATGGAGTGGCGGCGCCGCGCGTGGGCATTACTGTGAACGGCGGGCTGGCTATCGGCAATCGCGGCGAGGCGCTGGTTTCCGTTACGATCGACAGCCTCAAAGCTGTCTACGAAGAGTCGATCGAGAAGCAACTGTGGTCATAACGGTCTTGAACAATGTTTGATAAATTCCACGACGAGTGCGGTGTAGTCGCCATTTACGGCCATCCTGAGGCCGCCAAGATGGCCTACCTGGGTCTCTACGCGCTGCAGCATCGCGGCCAGGAAAGCGCGGGCATCTGCACCAGCGATGGCGCACAGATCCACTGCCGAAAGTCGATGGGCCATGTGGCGGACATCTTCACCACGCGGGTGCTGGACGAACTGCCCGGCAAGATGGCCATCGGCCACACACGCTACTCCACCGCCGGCGACACGGCGCTGCTGAACGCGCAGCCTTTTTCGGTGGCCTGCAACAAAGGCCGCGTCGCGGTGGCGCACAACGGCAACATCACCAATGCCATCGAATTGCGCACGGAGCTGGAGCGGCGCGGCTCGATTTTCCAGGCCAACAGCGACACCGAAGTGATCCTGCACCTGGTGGCGCACTCGTCGGAACGCACGCTGGCGGGGGCCTTGCGCGACGCCTTACTGCAGATCGAGGGCGCCTTCTCGCTGGTGTTCCTGGCCGAGGACCGCGTCATCGTGGCGCGCGATCCGCACGGCTTCCGGCCGCTGGCCGTGGGCCAGATGGAATTGAACGGACACATCGGCTACGTTTTCGCATCGGAGACCTGCGCATTCGATCTCATCGGCGCCGTTTATCTGCACGACGTGGAGCCGGGCGAAATGATCATCGTGGGTCCGGAGGGAGTCACTCGCGAGCGTTACGCGCCGGAGCGTCCCCTGGCGCAGTGCGCATTCGAGCACGTCTATTTCTCGCGTCCGGATTCTATTGTATTCGGCCGACCCGTGCAGGAATCGCGGGAGATGCTGGGCCGCTTGCTGGCGCGCGAGCACCCCGTCGATGCGGACGTGGTGGTGCCGGTGCCGGACTCCGGCGTGGCCGCGGCGTTGGGATATTCCGCGGAGTCCGGGCTGCCGTTCCGCCATGGTCTGATCCGCAATCACTACGTGGGCCGCACGTTCATCGAGCCTTCCCAGGCGATTCGCGATTTCGGCGTGAAGCTGAAGCTCAACCCCGTGCGCTACCTGCTGGAAGGCAAGCGCGTGGTGCTGGTGGACGACTCCATCGTGCGCGGCACCACCAGCCGCAAGATCGTGCGCATGATGCGGCAGGCGGGCGCGCGCGAGGTGCATGTGCGCATCTCCTGCCCGCCCACGATTTCGCCCTGCTTCTACGGCGTGGATACGCCCACCAAACGCGAACTCATCGCCGCGAATAACAATGTGGAAGGCATCCGGCGCTTTGTGGAGGCGGATACGCTCGGCTATCTATCGCTGGCTTCGCTGCGGGCGGCGGTGGGAGATAGCGAGAAGCACGAGTATTGTTACGCTTGTTACACGGGCGACTATCCGACGGAGTTAGTCAATATCGAGCAGTTGATGCATAGCTCGAAATAAACTGGCCAAGTTTTTAAGGGGACAGGTACTTGTTTGATTTCGGGCTACGCCAGACGTTCTGCTATAACGTTTCCTGATAGGAATGCTAATAGACATGCGAACAGCGGCAAGAGCGACGCAGAGTTTTTCGCTGGACCGCGAAATCCTAGCGGAAGTCAAGCGCACGCGGGGAACTCTATCCCAGAGTGAGGGGGTGAACCGGCTCTTGCGCTTGGCGCTGGATCTGGAGCGGCGGGCGGCGCTCGACCGGGAATCCGCGAGTTTCTATGCGTCCGCGCCGGCGGACCGGGCCGAGCGCCAAGCATTCCAATCCGCTGCCCGGGAGTCCTTGGCGCGCGACTGCTGTCCCACCGAAGAAGAAGTGCTCCGGGCGCCTGGTTTCCCCGGCGAGGCGAGATCTGCCCATACGGCGTCCACTTTGCATTGTCAAGTACTCTTCAGCGGCAATCGATTCGAAGAGGCAGGCCCTCGGCGGCCATCCGAGGATGGCGAGCTGAAGCTCGCCACAGCACGCTTTCCAGAGAACCACCGCGCAAGTCACGTCACTGATCTAGCGGGACTAACGTCCCGCAGGGCGAACTGAAGTCCGCCCCTGCACGCTAAAGCGTGCGCCACGTAACGGCGTCAAGTTCTCCGACATTGGTGACGGCCCGCAGGGTCGTTCGCGCTCTCCAGAGAACCACTGCGCAAGTCACCGATCTAGCGGGACTAACGTCCCGCAGGGCGAACTGAAGTTCGCCCCTGCACGCTGAAGCGTGCGCCACTCAGCATTCCTTGTCCGCTTCCACGTTCCTGCCGAGTAAGCGCAAAGCTGCCGAGGTGACATGCCCGGCCGTAAATCCGAACTGCTTCATGAGTTCCGGCCCGGGAGCGGATGCACCAAAGCGATCGATGCCGATCATGGTTCCCTCATCGCCAGCCCAGCGATGCCAGCCGAAAGTGGAAGCGGCCTCGACGGTCACTCGCCTCCCGATGGCCTTAGGCAGGACACTGTCGCGGTACGCCTCCTCCTGCCCGGCGAATAACTCCCAGCTTGGCATGCTGACGACCCGCGCGCTCACACCATAACCCTTCAACTTCTCCTGGGCCTCCACGCAGAGCGCCACTTCGGAGCCTGTACCAATCAGGATCACTTCAGGAGTGCCGCCGTCTGCCTCGGACAGTATGTACGCGCCTTTTGCCACGCTGGGGTTCTTCGCCTTGCCGCGATCGAGATGGGGAACGTTCTGACGGGTGAGGGCGAACAGCGTCGGGCCACCGTGTTGCACGGCAAATGCCCATGCCTCTGTGGTTTCGTTGCCATCGGCGGGGCGAATCACAATCAATCCGGGAATCGAGCGCAAGCCGGCAAGCTGCTCGACAGGTTCGTGCGTCGGTCCGTCTTCGCCAACACCGACACTATCGTGTGTGAATACAAACAACGATTTCAGCCCACTCAGGGCCGCCAGGCGAATCGCCGGCTTCATGTAATCGGAAAACACCAGGAACGTCGCGCTGAATGGCAGCACGCCACCGTGCGCGGCCATACCATTTACCGCGGCTCCCATGGCATGCTCGCGAACGCCGAATGCCAGATTGCGGCCGGCGTAGCTCCACTCGCCACCGACTGCACCCAAGGTGCCAGCTCCGCCGGCTTCAGGAGGCTGGAAATCCCCCAAGCCTTTGAGCGCCGTCTCCGTCGATGGGTTCAAGTCCGCCGACCCGCCAATGAGATTCGGGATGTTCTTCGCCAGGGCGTTCAAGGCCTGCCCACCTGCCACGCGCGTGGACATGGGTTTATCCGAGGGATTCCAATTCGGTGAACCGGCCGCCCAGTTTTCGGGCAGCTTTCCACTCAAGAGCAGATCGAACTCCGCTCCCTCCCGCGGGAAACCATTCTTGTAGGCTTCGAAGCTCTTCTGCCACTCCTGTTGTGCCCTGGCGCCCTGGCTGATTGCCTCGCGGAAGCGATCCACAGCCTCTTTGGGGAGAAAAAACTTGTCCATGGCCGGCCAGCCCAGCGCTTTTTTCGTCGCCTGCAGCTCTTCTTCGCCGAGCGGGCTTCCGTGCGCTGAAAAGTTGTCCTGCTTCTTTGGGCTGCCATACCCTATATGCGTGTGCACGAGAATCAGCGACGGCCGCCGCTCCTGTTGCTGCGCCTCCTGGATAGCCTTTGCAATGTCCCCGGTGTCGTTGCCGTCCGTCACAGTTCTGGTGTGCCAGTCATAAGCGTCGAACCGGCGCGCAACGTCCTCGGTAAAAGTCATACCCGTCGCGCCCGAGAGAGAAATATGATTCCGATCGTACAGACAAATGAGTTTGCCGAGGCGCAGATGCCCGGCCAGCGATGCGGCTTCCTGCGTGACCCCCTCCATAAGGTCTCCGTCACCGCAGATCGCATACGTATAGTGATCGACGATCTTGTGCCCCGGCCGGTTGTAACGCGCCGCGAGCCAGGCTTCCGCAATCGCCATCCCCACCGCGTTCCCGAAACCCTGACCGAGCGGGCCCGTCGCCACTTCGACCCCGGCGGTATGCCCACGCTCAGGGTGTCCCGGCGTCTGGCTGCCCCACTGCCGGAAGCGCTTCAGTTGTTCCAGCGGCAGGTCATAACCCGTTAAGTGCAGCAGACTATATAGCAGCATGGATCCATGACCGGCCGAGAGCACAAAGCGATCGCGGTCGAACCAAAGCGGATCCTTGGGATTGTGCTTCAGAAATCGAGTCCACAGCGTATAGGCCATGGCCGCCGCACCCATGGGCAAGCCCGGATGTCCGGAATTGGCGTTTTGGACCGCGTCCGCCGAGAGGATGCGGATGGTATTGATGCACAGATCTTCCAGCGTTTGTGTCTGCATGTCTGGCGTCGTCCTTCCGATTATTATCGCAGTTGGCCGACAGTTTCAGGAGCCGGCGCGGGAGGCCCGCTCACGATGGAGGCCGATGGCTCTCCGGCTCGGCTTACCCGGCTGAGAGCCGCCACCGGTGGCGCAAACAGCCGCTGCGTATTCTCGCCGCACTCACGCAACAGATGATAAGTCAACAGCAGTTGCGTGAGCGCCAGCGGGTCGCTCTGCCGCTTCATGCCGCGATCCTGATACACTCCGAACTGATCGGCGCCAATCGGGTCGACGCCGGGCAGATGGCGCCAGATGGTCTCCTCCAGATAGGCTGTCTGCTGAGGCGTGACGCTGCCGTCGATCTCAAGAATGTCCACGGGACGGCCGGTGTCGCGGCCCAACAAGAGACGGATGCCGGTGTCCTGGCTCTGGTTCTCGCACAGGTAAGTCATGTCGGGATGCGGAATGGTCGGCCGCAGAATGAGCCGCACGTTGAGATGGCCATTGGCGCCCTCGGCGGAGACGCCGCGCGGAGGGTAGAACTGCACGACGATATCGGCATGTTCGCGCTGCGGGCTAATGAAGTCGCGCGAATCGGTTTCCCGTTTTTCCAACTCGGCCAACACCTGGTCCACCGTGTAGCCGCGCTTGGCCGTATCCCGTCTGATCTTCCACACCCGGCGCAGATCCTCGGGCGGTTGCAGATACACCTTCACATCGTAGAACTGGCGCATCACAGCCGAATGAAATCCGAGCAGCCCTTCCACAATGACGAACTCCCGGGGACTTACATACTCCGGCCGGATGAGCTTGCCGGTGGCGTGTTCGTACACCGGTTTCAGGATGGGCTGGCCGTAATGCAGGCGCTCCAGTTGCAGTTCCAGGATATCGAGATAATTGCAATCCGGATTGAGCGCGGTGATATTCTGCGCCGCGCGTTCCGCCCTGTCGTATTTGTGATAGTCGTCCGTGCACATATGGGTGACGCGGTCCGGACCGAGCAGGTTGATCAACCCCTGGGTAAGGGTCGTCTTTCCCGCAGCGCTGTCGCCCATGATGCCAAGTAGGACCGGTCTTCGGCCTGTCATGTTAGGACTCATCGTACTCCTCTATCTCTCACCCTGACACTTGCAGGGCTTTGGCCGGCGAAGGCGCTTCGGCGCTATCCAGCCCTCCCTGAAATACTCTGCTCTGCCGGATATCGAGTGCGTCGATGCGCGCCAACTCCTGTTTGACAATGCGCCCTCCCTGTTCGACAAGGCGAACAGCCTGGCGCAGCTTGATCCGGTCAATCGCGTTGCGCACACTGCGGGCGTTGGCAAAGTGTGGCTGCCCGATGCGCAACTGCAGGTACTCCCGGAAAGCCGCTCTCGACTCTTCGTCGAATCCGTACATCTGCTGGCGGGCCATCAGTTCGGCGATCTCGATTAATTCATCGAGCGAATAGTCGGGAAAATCGATGTGATGCGCAATGCGCGAATGCATGCCGGGATTGGACTGAAAAAAGCTGTCCATACGTTCCTTGTATCCGGCGAGAATTACCACCAGATCGTCGCGGCGATTCTCCATAAACTGGAGCAGGATCTCGATCGCCTCCTGGCCGTAGTCGCGCTCGTTCTCGGCGCGATACAGGTAGTACGCCTCATCGATAAACAACACCCCGCCCACTGCCTTTTGCAGGATGTCTTTGGTTTTGGGCGCCGTGTGGCCCACGTACTGTCCCACCAGATCGTCGCGGGTGGCTACCACAAGATGCCCCCGGCGCACATACCCGAGACGATGGAGCATCTTCGCCATGCGCATTGCGACGGTGGTTTTTCCGGTGCCTGGGCGGCCGGTGAAACACATGTGCAAGGACGGAGGATCGGCGCAGAGTTCCATTTGTTTTCGAAGCCGCTCCACCAGAAGCAGCGAGGCAATCTGGCGGATTCTCAGTTTCACAGGCAGGAGGCCGATCAATTCACGATCCAGTTCTCCCAGAACATCCTGGATACTGGATTCGCGCAAGGCGGCACCGATATCCACTACTTCATCCTGCGCCGCTGGAGTTTCAGATAAGCATTCCATCGAGAGTTGTCCTTATCCTCTACCGTTTCCGGACTCCGCCCGCTCGCCGTCGTAGCGTTCGCCTTCGGGCTTGTCCGCCGCGTACGAGTGGATCGTGTACCGGATGGCGCGGCCGCTCACTTCCTGGCGGTCAAGCCGGAAGCCGGGCTCCCGCTGCGGCCGGTTTACGATGAAGGAGAGCGCCACCGTCTCCCGTCCTCTCACGGGATTGTTTGCATTGACCTTGATGTAGCGGTTGGGAAAGGCCTTCCGGCAAGCATTGATTTCGGCCAGGATCGCCGCCGGGTCACGCAGTTCGAACATGGGAAGGGCCCACATGTCCCAATACGAGTTCCGCGGATGCGGATCGTCGGTGTACTCGATGCCGATCGACCAGCCATTCTTGATGCAATACTCGATCTGACTGGCGATCTGTTGATCCGTCAAGTCGGGTAAAAAAGAGAAAGTGCCTTGCGTAATTTTCATAACGTCCTTCCGCTCAATAAGTCGGGGTCGCCACCGGAACAAAGTCCGCGGTATCGGTAGACTCGTAGTTGAACGTCACATCCTTCCACGTCTCGAGAGCGCCACGCAGCGGGGAGCACCACCTGGCGGCCTTCTCGAGAATCTCCGGGCCTTCCTTGAAGCAGTCGCGCCCTTCGTTCCGTGCCTGAATAATCGCCTCGACGGCGACACGATTGGCTGTCGCTCCAGCCTGAATTCCCGCCGGGTGACCAATGGTGCCACCGCCGAATTGCAGAATCACGTCCTCGCCCAGATAGTGGAGCAACTGGTGCATCTGGCCTGCATGAATTCCGCCGGAGGCCACGGGCATCACCATTCGCAGCGAGGCCCAATCCTGCTCGAAGAACAGACCGTTCTCGAGGCGCGCCGGTGTACGAGGTTCCCGCAGTGTATCGTAGAATCCCCGGACCATCAACGGATCGCCCTCCAGTTTCCCCACCACGGTTCCGGCATGCAGATGATCCACGCCCGCCATGCGCATCCATTTACAGATCACCCTGAAATTTATCCCGTGATTCTTTTGGCGCGCATAAGCGGAGTTGCCCGCGCGATGCAGGTGCAGGATCATGTCGTTTTTGCGCGCCCACTTGGCCATCGACTGGATGGCGGTATAGCCGACAACCAGGTCGATCATGACGATGACGGACCCCAATTCTTTGGCGAACTCGGCGCGCTCATACATATCCTCCATGGTGCCGGCCGTCACGTTGAAATAATGCCCTTTGACCTCCCCGGTCGCGGCCGAGGCGCGGTTCACGGCTTCCATCCCGAACAGGAAGCGTTCGCGCCAGCGCATGAAAGGCTGGGAGTTGATGTTTTCATCGTCTTTGGTGAAATCAAGACCGCCCTTTAGCGCTTCGAAGACGACTCGGCCGTAGTTCTTTCCCGAGAGTCCCAGCTTGGGTTTTATGGTCGCGCCAAGCAGAGGACGGCCAAATTTGTCGAGCCGTTCGCGCTCGACAACGATCCCGGTGGCCGGCCCCTGGAAGGTCTTGAGATAGGCTACGGGAATCCGCATATCTTCCAGGCGGAGCGCCTTGATCGCCTTGAATCCGAAGACATTGCCGATGATCGAGGCGGTCAGATTCGCGATAGAGCCTTCTTCGAACAGATCCATGTCATAGGCGATGTAAGCGAAATACTGCCCGGGCGAATTCGGCACCGGGTCGACGCGGTAGGCCTTCGCGCGATAGACCTCGCACGCCGTCAACCGGTCGGTCCACACCACCGTCCAGGTAGCGGTAGAGGATTCACCCGCCACGGCCGCGGATGCCTCGATGGGATCGACGCCGTCCTGCGGCGTTACGCGAAACAACGCGAGCACGTCGGTGTCCTTCGGGATGTAATCGGGTTCCCAGTAGCCCATCTTGGCGTAGGGGATCACGCCCGCCCGGTAGCGCTCGTTTGATGTCAAGGTGTCTCTCATGGCTGGAATCTTCTCACTGCGCCGATGGTAACACCGCGTCGATTGCGTATCAAGACTTCCGCCGCGGAGGAGGTCAAGCCGGGCGAGTGGGTCGATTCGGACGAGTCGGTTTGTAGACTCGCCTTGCCGTGTCGCGTCCCGCTGCTGTCCGAGTTAGCGGGCTCTACTTGCAATTCCCAAGCGCGGCAGACGGCGGACTGAAGTCCGCCGGGCCCAGAGGGCACCCCCGCTTTCCAGAGAACCACTGCGCAAGTCACTGATCTAGCGGGACTAACGTCCCGCAGGGCGAACTGAAGTTCGCCCCTGCACGCTAAAGCGTGCGCCACGAATAGCGCGTTGCCTTCTTCGCCGCGTGCCGCTCCAGCGCCAGCTCGATCAGGCGATCCACCAGCGCGGAAAACTGGAGCCCGCTCTGCTCCCACATCTTGGGGTACATACTGATGGAGGTGAAGCCGGGGATGGTGTTGATCTCGTTCAAGTAGAGCTTGCCGGTCGCGGACTCCAGCAGAAAATCGACCCGCGCCATGCCTTCGCATCCGACCGCGCGATAGCATTCCAGCGCCAGGCGCCGCAGTTCGGCGGTCTGTTCATCGCTCAGCTCCGCGGGCAGGCGGAACTGCGCCCGGTCGAGCAGATATTTGTCTTCGTAGTCGTAGAATTCCTTGGAAGGCAGGATTTCGCAGGGCAGCGAAGCCACCGGATCGTCGTTGCCCAGCACCGCGCATTCGAACTCGCGCCCAACGATCGCGCGCTCCACGATGATCTTGCGGTCGAACTCGGCGGCCAGTTGCATGGCCGGCTCCAACTCTGCCGCAGTGTGGACTTTTGAAATCCCCACCGAAGAGCCCAGGTTGGCCGGCTTCACGAAAACCGGAAACGGAAAGCGCTTCGAGACCGCCGCGGGGTCCAACTCATGGCGCGCCAGCGCGACATATTCCACCACCGGCAGGCCGCGCTCGATCGAAATCCGCTTCATCATCTCCTTATCCATGGAGACGGAAGAAGCCAGCACCGCGGCGCCCACATAGGGCAGGTCCGCTAGCTCCAGCAAGCCTTGCACTGTGCCGTCCTCGCCGAAGGTGCCGTGTAAAACGGGAAACACTACGTCTATTTCCGGCTGCGCCCCCGGCTCCGGGAGAATCGGTTCAGGCGCCCATTTGCCCGTCTGATCGATGAAGTACTCCATGACGTCATAGCGGTCGCGATCCAGCGCCGCCATGATGGATTTCGCCGAACGGATGGAAATCTCGTGTTCGCCGCTGCGTCCGCCGTAGATGACGGCGACTGTGATTTTCATAGGATCTTCTTACCCATGGCCGACATGATCATTTCGACTGCCAAATCCGCCGTGCGGTTGATCTCGTCGATCACCGGGTTGACTTCGACCACTTCCATGGAAACCATGCGCCCGTTGTCGCAGATCAACTCCATGGCCAGATGCGCTTCGCGGTAGGTGGCGCCGCCGCGGACCGGAGTGCCCACGCCGGGCGCGAACTGCGGGTCCACAAAATCCATATCGAGCGAGAGGTGGAATCCGGCGGTATCGTCCGTAGCGATGCGGAAGGCTTCGTCCATCACCGAGCGAAGGCCCCGCTCGTCGATGTCGCGCATGGTGAAGGCGCGCACGCCGGTTTCGCGCACGTGGCCTTTTTCGAGCGCATCCACGTCGCGCAGGCCGACCAACACGGTTTTGCGCGGATTGACTTTGGGCGCGTAGCCCAGCAGGTTGGCCAACTCGGGCGGCCCGAGGCCCACGCAGCATGCCAGCGGCATGCCGTGCACGTTGCCGCTGGGCGAGGTCTCGGGCGTGTTCATGTCGGCGTGCGCGTCGATCCAGATGAGTCCGATTTCCTGCTTCTTGCGGCGGAAATAGCGGGAAACTCCAGCCACCGTGCCCACCGCCACGGAATGGTCGCCACCCAGCACCAGCGGCACCTTTTTCCTGGTAAGCGCGCGGTCCACCATCATTGCCAGGCGCTTGCATGCAAGTGCGATCTGCGGCAGGTACCTGGCGCGGTCGGGCCCTTCGGGCAGGCTTTCCGGCTGGTCCACCGGGACGTTGCCGAGATCGTCGACGTGGTAGCCCAGGGCCGCCAGCCTCTTATTCAGATTGGCGACGCGCATGGCGGAAGGACCCATGTCCACGCCGCGGCGGCCTTGTCCGAGGTCGAGGGGCGCGCCGATGATGGCGATGTGGGAATGCTGCATAGACCATGGACGAGTTTATCGCAATGAGCGGCAGCGGCGGGGGCGAGCTTCGCTCGCAAGACGGCGAACTGAAGTTCGCCGCTGCACGCTAAAGCGTGCGCCACGTTACCGCAGCATTCCCGTGGAGTAACGCAGCACCGCGTACGACTTCTGGTATTCGTACTTCGCGCCCAGATTTTCCACCTCCGCCTGCGTCAGATTCAACTGCGCCTGCGTCAGCTCCACGATCGAACTCAGTCCCAGGTTATAGCGCCCTTGCGCCAGATCGAGTGCCATGGTGGATTCGCGGAGCAACTCCGCGGTGACATCCAGTTGGTGATACGCAGTCGTGGAGTCGCTCCATGCCACGCGCACATCGCGCGCGATGCTCTCCTCCAGATTCCGCACTCTCTGATCCGCCGCCTGCGCCTTGAACCGCGCGGCTTCCCGGCGTGCGGCAAACAATCCTCCGTTGAAAATGGGGATCTCCACATTCACCGCCGCGCCCTCATATTCGTTGGGGGTCGGCACGGTTGTCAATTGTTTGATGAAAGGGGTAAATCCGCCGACGGCGAGCAGATTCACAGTGGGGTACGAGAGTTCGCGCTCGGCGCGCTCGAACCGGTAGGCCGATTCCCGCTCCAGCCGCAAACCCGCCAGTTCCGGCCGTTGCTGGAAGGCCTGCGCTACCATCTCCGCGGAATCCGCGGGCGGACTGGGCGGCAGCGGTTCCTCGTTCAGCTTGTAGGTCTGCTGCTGGTCGAGGCCGAGGGCCCGCGTTAGTTCCGCAAACGCCTGTTGAACGCCGTCCTGCGCGCGGATCAGGAGCAGCTTCGCCTGCGCCAGGTTGACCGAAGCGAAGGCCACGTCCACTTGCGACCGCAGCTTGTTCTTAGCCAGCTCGGTCACCTGGTCCACCAGAAGCTGGCGCGCGGCTACGGTCTCATCCGCCACCTTCACCAGGGCTTGAGCCTCCAGCGCTTGGAAGTAGGCCTGATTCACGCGCAGCAGCACGTCGTATTGCGTGGCTTTAGACGTCTGGGCGCTGGCCTGGGATTGCAGCCTGGAGCTGGCCACCAGGTTCGGCGTGCGCCCGGAATCGGTGATGAGCTGGTTGACCGTAATGCCCTGGGAAAAGCGGTCCCACAACCGCGAAGCCGCCAGGTACCCTGCGCCGATGCGGGCTTGCGGGTTCGCTTCTGAGCCGGTGATATCGCCCTCGAGCGTCGGGAAATATGCCGAGCGCGCCTCTGCGATAGCCTGCTGGGATGCCTGGTAATTCAGTTGGGCGGCTTGCACCTGCGGATGATTCTTGATGGCCAGCGCCTCGGCATCCTGCAGGGTGAGCGGCGGCGGGGCCGGTGGGGTCTGCGCCAGGACGGCGCATGCGGCCGCCAGAAAGGCACCCAGCGCTAACAACCGGGAGCGGGTCCTGGAGGGCCCGCGCACGAAAGCGCGGTCAGGCGGCCTGAGAGGCTGCCGGACCCAGAGCGCACCCCTGAGGGACTGCCCCGCATAGCGGCAAGCCGCAAACGGGCGGCGGAAGGGGCGGCCTGGGAGGCCGCCGGGCCCAGAGGGCACCCCTGGGAGCCTGCCCCACAATTCGTCGCGGCGTGCGAAGGGACTGATGGATAGTGGGACAAAGCTTTTTGCTAAGGGCGGTCTGTTCATTATGCCTCCTGTGGCTCCGCGCCGCGCTGCTTCTTTCCGTAGACGAGTACATACGCGGCCGGGACGATGAACACAGTCAAGAGTACGGATGAAGTCAAGCCCCCAATGATGGCGCGCGCCATCGGAGTATATTGCTCGGCCCCCGTCCCCAGCTTCAAAGCCATGGGAGTCATGCCGATGATGGTGGCCAGCGACGTCATCAGAATCGGACGCAGCCGCACGCGGCATGCGGTGATGACGGCATCGGTCACAGACAATCCCTGCTGCTCCAGATTGTGCGCGAAATCCACGATCAGGATGCTGTTGGAATCCGCGATGCCCACCAGCATCAGCACCCCCATCAGCGACATGACGTTCAGGGTCGTGTGCGTCAGAGGCAGGATCACCAGCACACCCACAATGCCCATGGGGATCGCCAACATGATCAACACCGGATCCATGAAGGATTTGAACTGCGCGACCAGGATGAGATAGAGAAGCAGGAAAGACAGCATAAAACCGAATCCGAAGCTCTTGAAAGACGCATCCATCCCCTCCACCATGCCGTGCAGAACCACGCGTACGTTTTCAGGACGCTTGACCTGCGCCAGAATGTTCCGAATACTGGTGGCGACGTGACCCAAATCCTCTCCGGCGGGAGTGACATAAACGTCCGTCACGCGCTGGATCTGGTGATGATCGATTTCCGTGGGAGTCTGGATGCGCGTCAGCTTGACGACGGAATCAAGTGTAGTCGGAAGAGTCACGTTGGGCGCGCGGAGAGGGATATTACGCAGATCCAGCATATCGTGTATGGCCGGCACGCCATGTTCAAAATACTGGACGGTAAGGTAGTAATCGTTCCCGCTTTTATCGTCGACCCAGTAATTGGGCGCGATCATGTAATTGGAGTTGAGGGCGGTGATCACATTATCCACCACGTCTTTTTGGCTAAGGCCGAGCTCGCCGGCATGTACCCGGTCCACATCCAGCCGGATGCCGGGATAGTTCATATCCTGGGGGATGTAGACTTCGCCGACGTTTGGGAGAGCCCGGAAACGGGTGGCCAGCTCTTGCGCGAAAGCGAAGTTCCCCTTTAAGCTCGAGCTGCTGACCTGCACGTCGATGGGAGCGGGCATGCCCGAGTTGATAATCGCGTCCACCATCGAGCCGCTCTGGAAGAAGGTGCGCACATCCGGGAACTGCGCGGCGATGGCCTGTCTCACGCGCGCGATATAGTCGAAGCTGCTCACTTCATGATCGTCGTTCAACGCCACTTGAACCGTGCTGGTATACTCGCCGGCATTATCGGTATAGAGGGCCGTGAAATCGTCCACCACACCGATATTGGAAACAATCATTTTGAAATCATGGGGACTCACGACCCGGTGAATCAGATCTTCCACCTTCTTGACGTACTGTTCTGTCACTTCAATCCGGGTGCCGGTGGGGACCTTCATATTGATGGTGAACTGGCCGGCGTCGGTGCGCGGAAAGAATGCGACGCCGCAGAACGGATAGATTCCCAGACTAAGCACAAACACGCCAGCCAAGGCCGCTACGGTCCAGCCGGGCCGCACCACGGCACGGCGCACCCAGCGCTCGTAGAAATCCAGGACCTTGCCGAATCCCCGGTTGAATGCGGCGTTGAACCTATCCCATGCGGACTTACCGCCCGGATCCGCCGGGACGGGGTGTTCGGCGCCGCCTTCGGCCGGCGCGTGCTGTTTCAGAAAGCGCGAGCAGAACAGGGGAATCACTGTCATCGCTACTACGAACGAGGCCAGCAACGACAGCGAAAAGGCCAGAGCCAGGGCCGAGAAGAGGAACTTACTCACGCCGTAAAGGAAGACCACGGGGAAGAAATCCACAACATCCACCAGCGTGGCCGCCAGCACGGCCAGGCTCACTTCCGAACCGCCCACTTCGGCGGCAATTTGCGGCAACGCGCCCATTTCCAGGTGCCGGTAGATGTTTTCCAGCGAGATTACGGAGTTATCGATAACACGCGAGAAAGCCAGCGCCATGCCGCCCAGGATCATGGTATTGAGCGTGCTGCCCATCATGGCCAGCACCACGAACGCGGCCACGGCGGAGAGCGGGATGGAAAGCAGGACGGCCGAGGTGGCCCGCACACTCCCCAGAAAGACCAGTATCATGATGCTGGTCAGGACCAGTCCCATGGCGCCTTCATGCAGCACCGTCTCCAGGGCGGCCTTTACATACACGGACTGATCGAAGACGACTTTAGTCACTAATTGCTTCGGAATATCGACGAGCTTCGAAGTCAGCTTCCGGATGTCATTCACCACCTGAATGGTATTGGTATCCCCGCCCTGCTTCATGATCGAAATATATGAGGACCGCTGGCCGTTCACGCGCACGATGTTGTACTGGAGCTGGTTGGCGTCCTCCGCCTTACCCACGTCGCCCACGGTCACCCACGATTTGCCGGCCGTCTTAATCGGCAGCTTGTTCAGCTCGCTCATGTCATTGACCATGCTGTTCGAGTAGACGTAATAGTCTGTCGGGCCAATCTTGACGTCTCCCGCCGGCATGATGAGGTTCGATTCGTTCACCGCTTTCACTACGTCCATGGGGCTGAGTTGGCGGGAGGCCATCTTGTACGGATCCACGTACACCATGATCTGGCGGTACTTGCCGCCGAACGGGGGCGGGATCTCGGCGCCTTTCACCACGGCAATCTGGTTGCGGATCTGGAATTGGGCGTAGTCGTGCAGTTGCGTCTCGGTGAGACCTTCTCCGCTCACGGTCACCAGGCAGACCGGCAAACTGGAGGCGTCGAACTTCAGCACCACGGGCGGCAAGGTCCCTGGCGGCAAGCGCTTCAGGTCGGCCAGCGCCAGGTTGGAGAGTTGGGTCACATCGGCGTCCGCGCTGGTTCCCGGCTGGAAGTGCATCTTGATGATGCTGACGCCCAGCAACGAGCGGGACTCGGAGTATTCCACGCCGCTGGCCAGCGTAAAAAACCGTTCCAGAGGATTGGTGATATCGAACTCGATGTCCTGCGGCGGCATGCCGGTGTAAAAGGTGGCCACCACCACTTCCGGAATGTTGATGGCGGGAAACAGGTCCACCGGCATGCGCACCAGGCTGACCACGCCAATGGCCATCAGCGCCAGGCAGACGACGATGATGAAATAGGGGTTGCGAATTGAGAAGCCGGACATAGAGAACCGAAGAAGTCAGGAGTCAGGAGTCAGGAGTCAGAATCCTGGTCACGCGCCATCGTGCGGTGTCGGCATTCTGACTTCTGACTTCTGTCTCCTGACTCCTGCTTTTTAGTTCCTTCCTTCGTAGTTCATCAGGTCGACCGTTTTGGGCCGCACCAACTCGCCGGGCTTCAGGGCGCCGCGATCGCTCACCACCACTTGCTCGCCGTCCGTCAGGCCCGCCAGCAGTTCGGCATAGCCGGCATTCTGCACGCCCAGCGTCACGGCGCGCTCCTCAATCTTATTGGCCGGAGTCACCACCACCACGCTGGCGCGGTCGCCTTGGCGATCGATGGCTTGGAGCGGCACCGCCAGCGCGGCGGCCTTGCGCTCCAGCCTGAGAGTGGCCTCCGCGTACATGCCCTCGATCAGGACGCGGTTCGGGTTCGGCACGTCCACCTCCGTGTGCATCGTGCGCGTGTCCGCTTTCACGTCCGCCGAAAGCCGCGCCACTTTGCCTGGAAAAGTCTTGTTCAGCGACGGAATGCGCACGCTTACCGGATCGCCTACGTGAATGTTAGGTACGTCGGACTCAGGCACCGGAATCACCAGCCGGAATAAGTCGTCTTGCGAGAGCTTCACCAGCGGCATGGCCTGCGTGCTGGAACTGGTGCCGGCCTGCATCAGCGTGCCCAGATTGGCGTAGCGCTCGGTGACCACGCCGGCGAAGGGCGCCGTGATGCGCGAATAATCGGCCAGCACCTGGTCGTGCACCAACCTGGCCTCCGCGGCGGCCAACTCGCTTTGTGCCGACTGCAGTGCCGATTTGGAGCCTTCCACTTGCGCTTCAGACGCCAGATCCTTTCCCTCCCAATCGTCCACTTCCTGCTGCGCGACCAACCCGGGCTTGGACTCCGACACGGTTCTTAAACGGTCATACTGCAAGTGCGCGACCTTGTGTTGAGCTTCTACGCGGTTCAGTTCCTTCTCAGCGTGAGTGATCTGCTCGGTCATGTTCTTGATGGCCGCCTTGTCCTGTTCCAACTGCGCCTGCAACTCCGGAATCTCCAGGACCGCCATCAATTGTCCCTGCGTCACGCGTGTGCCGTAGTCCACTTTGAGATCCCGTACGTAGCCGGATTCCTTGGCGTAAACGTCGATTTCCTGGAAGGGCACCAACTCGGAGGACAAGGTCAACTGGCGCTCCAGCGGCATGCGGATCGCGCGCGTGACCCCCACCGAGACCGCCTCCGCCGTTTCCCCGGCTTCCGCCCGGCCGCGGCGGGAACAAGCCGCCATGCCGGCTGACGCTATCGCGACTATCGCAAGCGCGACGATTCCCACGGCCTGGTTTCTACTTGAATGCATGTCTCGTCCGTTCGATCTGGGCGCGCAGCTTTTCAATGGAGAAATGCCCCGGCTGGCATAACTGAATGAGCTCTCCCTCCGCCGCAAGCAGTTCCGCTGCCATCTTCGGGATGTCTCCGGCAATGGCGGCCGGAACCGAGACAACTCCGTGCATGTCCCCGTGCAGCAGGTCTCCCGGACTGACCCTCAGCCCTCCGACCTCGACGGGTCCGCCGAAATCCACCACATGCGCGTAAGCGTGCGACACTGCAACACCTCCGGCATAGAGATGAAAACCGGTGCGCCCAATTCCGGGCAAGTCCCTCACCGCGCCGTTGGTGACGTATCCGACGCACCCCAGCGCGCGGCCGATCTGCGCGTGGGTTTCACCGAACAGTGCGCCGCGTCCCGGCTTTGCATCCATGTCCTGGAGGACGATCACGCGCGGCGCCGGGATGGTGGCCAGGTACTCCCACCAATCCAAGCGGTCGTGGTACCAATACCGCGCCGTGGGAGCCGCGGCGGTGCGAATCCGGCCGGTGACGGCATAGCCCACCATAGGGGGCAGGCTGGGCGACAGGCACCGCACCGAAATATCGGTGAACCCCTCGTTTCGCAGCCTGACGTTCAGCCGCTCGATGGCGTTCGATACGGTACACGCATCCAGGGCGCGTAACTGCTCCAGGATTCCGGGAGGAACCTGCCTGATCGTCTGGTCGATGCTCACCTTCCCTCGATGATAGGCGATCCGGGCGGACCCGGGGTATACCATGTTCCGGGTATTTTAGGTGAGGACATACGGTAGCGCACCAGAGTGCTTGCTGTTTTTGGGAAACCGCTCCCTGACGGTCGCGGCTCGGTAACGGTCGCGGCTCGGTAACGGTCGCGTTGATTTCGACCACCACGCGCTATAATTGCACTGGAATGGACGTCTACGAGGAGCTATTGCGCCTGCGCAAACTGGGCCAGAAGTGCGCCATCGCCACCATCGTCCAGGTGCGCGGTTCCATCCCCAGTTACGAGAGCGCCAAGCTGCTGGTGCGCGAAGACGGTTCCATGATCGGCACCATCGGCGGCGGATGCGTGGAGGCCGAAGTGTGGAACGCGGCACGCGAAGCGATCGAGAAAGAGCAGCCCCGCCACCTCAGCTTCAATCTCGGGCAGGATGCGGCATATGACAATGGGCTGATTTGCGGCGGGCAACTGGATGTCTTCGTCGAGCCAGTGTTGCCCGTGCCGGGCGCTTTCATATTCGGCGCCGGCCACATTTCGAAAAGCATTTCCAAGGTGGCCAGCCTGGCCGGATTCGCGATCACCATCGTCGATAACCGGGAAAACTTCGCCAACCGCGAGCGCTTTCCCGAAGCGGCCGAGATCTACGCGGAGGAATACGAGGAAGTCTTCGCCAAGCTGCCCGTCAACGAGACCAGCTACCTGATCGTGGTGACACGCGGCCACCGCGACGATATGCGCGTGCTCGGTTGGGCCGTCTCGACCAACGCGCGATACATCGCCATGATCGGCAGCAAGCGCAAAGTCATCAGTGTGGTTAAGGAGCTGGAAAAGGAAGGCATCGCCCCAGAGAGCTTCGCGCGCGTGTTCGCGCCCATGGGGCTGGCGATCGGGGCGGTCTCGCCGGAGGAGATCGCGGTGTCGGTGGTCGCCGAGATGATCGCGGTGCGGCGCAACGCGGATTCGGGCTGGCGGGCGCTCTCCAAGTCCGTGTTTGCCGACGAGTCGCTGCGGGCGCTGTTGCTGAAGTGACCTGCGGACTGATCCTGGCGGCCGGCGAGTCGCGGCGCATGGGCTCGCCGAAAGCGCTGCTGGAGTATCGGGGAGAGACTTTTCTGGACCGGCTGATTGGTCTGTTTGCGCGGCGCTGCTCGCCTGTGATTGCGGTCCTGGGCGCAGAGCCGGAGATCGTGCGCGCCGGATTGCGCCGCGCGGACGATGCGCTGCTCGTCGAGAACCCGGACTTCCGTCTCGGCCAGCTCACGTCGATGCAATGCGGTCTGCGCGCCGTGCCTGCCGACGCCGATGGTGTGCTGTTCACCCTGGTGGATCATCCCGCCGTGACGCCGGCCACTATCGCCGCGCTGGTCGACGCATCGCGCGACGCATTGCTCGATTCCGGCGCGCCGGCGCCGCTGCGCATCCCGCGATGCGACGGGCGGCGCGGGCATCCCATCCGGATTTCAAAATCCCTGATACCGGAGTTCCTGGCCCTGCCGGCCGGCGCTTCGGCGCGGGAAATTGTAACGCGCCACGCGAGCGAGATCGCCTACATCGACGTGGACGATCCCGGCATTCTGCAGGACGTGGACGACCCGGCGGCCTACCAGCGCCTCATCACCGAGCCGCGACCGTCAGGGAGCGGTTGCCTCCCATGAAGCGCACCGTGAAGCGCACGGTGAAGTGGCTGAGCATCGCCTTGGCCGTGCTGCTAGTGGCCGGCATCGCCGCGCCCTACTTGAGCTGGAACGGGTTCGCCCCGCGCATCCGGGCGGCGCTCGAAAGGGCGCTGGGCCGCAAGGTCGAGCTGGGCGCCATCCACTTCAGCCTGTTCTCCGGGCCGGGATTCTCGGTCGACAACGTGGTGATCCACGAGAATCCGGCCATCGGCATCGAGCCGGTCGCTTACGTGGGATCCCTGGAAGCGGTGCCGCGGCTCACCTCTATGTTCGGCGGGCATCTGGAATTCGCATCCATCCGGCTGGACGACGCCATCATCAACGTAGCCAAGACGGGCGGCCCGTCCGAACCGGGCCGCTGGAACTTCGAGCCGCTGCTGAACCGGTCGTTGATCCGCGCCATTCCGGAAGTGCACGTACGCTCGGGACGAATCAATTTCAAGTTTGGCGACACCAAGTCGGTCTTCTACCTGACCAATACGGACCTGGACATCGCGCCTCCATCGCTCGGCGCCGCGACCTGGAACGTGGAGTTCACCGGCGAACCGGCGCGTACCGACAAGCCGGCGCACGGATTCGGCGAGTTCATCGCGCGCGGCCGCTGGACGCAGACCGGCGCCGGCCGCCTGGATCTGGACGTGCGTTTGGAAAAGAGCGCCCTGAGCGAGATCGTGGCGCTGCTGCACGGCTTCGATGCCGGCATTCATGGCACCGTTGCGGCGCGGATGCATCTGGCGGGACCACTCGACGATATCCGTATCTCCGGCGACATGGACGTGCAAGGCGTCCACCGTTGGGACCGCATGCCGCCTTACGGACAGAACTGGCCGCTGCGCCTGGCGGGGCGGCTCAACGTGCTGGCGCAGACGCTTGAAATGGAGTCCAGCACGGCGGGCGGCGAAACGCTGCCGTTGGCGGTACGATTTCGCTGTGCCGATTATCTCTCGCAGCCGCGTTGGGGCGCGGCCCTCAATTGGAATCGTTTTCCCGCCGGTCCGGTGCTGGATCTGGCCCGTCAAATGGGCGCCGATCTGCCGCCCAAACTGAGCATGACCGGTTCGCTCGATGGCGTGCTGGGCTACTCGGGGCAGGGAAGCCTCCAAGGCGTGCTGGACTTCCACGATGCGTCGGTCGCCATGCCGGATTCCCCGCCCATCCGCTCCGAGCAGGCGCGCCTAGTTTTCGACCGCGGCCACGCGAAGCTGGCGCCGGCGCTGGTGCGCACCGTGCAAGACGAAACGGCGCAACTGGAAGCCGACTACGATTGGAAGGCGCAATCGATGGATCTCACGGTTTCGACCGATTCGATGCGCCTGGAATCGTTGCGCGCGCAAGCCGCGCTGGCCGCCATTCCGTGGCTGGAGCAGGTTTCGAGCGGGACTTGGAAAGGCCAGCTTCGCTACCAGATCGTAGCGCCGCCACCCGCTGCGCGGTCGCTCAACGCCCAGCCGGCTGTTGCCCAGCCGCTCTCCGCGCCCGCTGCGGCAGCACCTGCATTAGCCAAGACCGGCTGGTCGGGCGCCATGGATCTCGAGGACGCCAAGTTTCCATTGCCGGGTCTTGCCGAGCCGGTAACCGTAGAATCGGCCACCGCCCATATCGATGGGGCGCGGGTCACGCTCGATCGCATCCACGCGCAGGCCGGCAAGATCGCCATTCAGGGCGAATACCGCTATGAGCCGCAGATGGCCCGCCCGCATCGCTTGCGCATCAGGATTCCGGAGGCCGATGCGGCGGAGTTGGAGCGATTGCTGATGCCCACCTTGCGCCATAGCCGCGGATTGATCGCGCGCGCGCTGAGCCTGGGGCGCGCGTCCCTGCCCGAGTGGCTGGCCGATCGTCACCTGGATGCCACCGTGCAGATCGGCTGGCTCGATCTGGGCGATGCCGAGGTGCGAGACCTCCAGACGCACCTGCTTTGGGACGCGACCAAGGCCGAATTTGCGGACATCCGCGCCAGCCTGGAGGGTGGCCGCGTCACTGGCATCCTCGCGGTCAGCCTGCGCGGCAGCCGCCCCACATACCGGTTGCAGGCGCGGGCGAGGGGTATCGAATGGAAGTCCGGAAAGGTGGATGCGGAAACCGTGTTGGAGTCGAGCGGTACGGGCGTGGAATTGCTGTCGGGTCTGCACTCCAGCGGCACCTTCGTGGCGCGCGGTTTGGAGATGGATGCGCTGCCCGACCTGGGCGACGTTTCAGGAGCATATGACCTGGTATGGGCGCGAATGGCGCCGCTCGTGCACTTCACGGATGTGCAACTGGTGTCGGGCGATGAAACCTATACCGGGCAAGGAGCCACGCAGCCGGATGGCCGACTGCAATTTCAGTTCACCAGCGGGAGCAAGGAAATGCGCATGAGCGGCACGCTGGCGGAGTTGCGGGTCGATCAGCCGGAAGCGCGGTAGCGGTGCGGCTTCGCCGCCGGAACGGCGAACTGAAGTTCGCCGCTGCACGCTAAGAGCGTGCGCCACGGCATCAGCGATCTCTCATTGTCGCCAACGCCGCTCCAACAGGCCCAGCGCGCCATCGGCCGCCAGCGCGATGCACGCGGCGGGCACGGCGCCGGCCAGGATCTGGGTGGCGTCGACCGAAGCGATGCCGCGAAAGATGAAGACGCCCAAGCCTCCGCCGCCGATGGCTGCGGCGATGGTGGCGGTACCGATGGTGGTCACGGTAGCCACGCGGATGCCGGCCAGAATGGTGCGCGCGGCCAGGGGCATCTCCACGCGCCAGAGGAGTTGTCGGCCGGTCATTCCCATGGCCACCGCGGATTCGCGCACGGCGGCATCCACGCCCAGGATGCCCACCATCGTGTTCCGCAGAATCGGGAGCAGCGCATAGAGCACCAGAGCCACGATGGCCGTGCGCTTGCCGATGCCGCCGATCAGCGGCACGGGGATCAGAAAGCCGAACAGCGCCAGGCTGGGGATAGTCTGCATCACGTTGGCGAATCCCAGCACCCAGGGACGCCACGCCGCGCAGCGCGTGATCAAAATGCCGGCGGGGACGGCTACTGCAATGGCGATGGCCATGGAGACGAGCACCAGCGTCAGATGCTCGAGCGTGAGCTGGGCGATCTCTGCGGCCAGGCCTGGGTTCATTGGGGGTCCTGGGACAGGCCGGAGGCCTGTCCTACTTTCCAATCCAGGCACGCAAGGAAGGCGCGCGCCTCAACGCCAGTGGCGTCGAGGAACTGGCGCGGCGTGGCCAACAGTTCGAGCGCGCCATCGCGCAGCAGGGCGATACGCGAGGCCAGCATCAGCGCCTCCCGCACATCGTGCGTGACGAAGATGGCGGTCTTGCCCAGATCCCGCCGCAGGGCCAGGAATTGCTTTTGCAGGTCGAGGCGCGTGACGGGATCGACCGCGCCGAAGGGCTCGTCGAACAACAGCACGGACGGATCGGCCGCCAGCGCCCGCGCTACGCCGACGCGCTGCCGCTGTCCTCCCGAGAGCTGCGCCGGATAGCGCGCGGCGAACTGCTCCGGGTCGAGACCCACCTGGCGGAGCAGCATATCCACGCGGGTGCGGATGCGCGGCGCATCCCAGTTTTCGAGGCGCGGCACCACGCCGACGTTTTCGGCGACCGTGTAATGCGGAAACAGCCCGATCTCCTGAATGACGTAGCCGATGCGGCGCTTCAGCCGCACAGGCTCCCATGCGGTGGTTGCGGTGCCATCCACCAGCACCTCGCCAGCGCTGGGAAAGAGCAAACCATTCACCATTTTGAGTGCGGTGGTTTTGCCGGAACCGCTGCGCCCGAGCAGCACCAGCGTTTCGCCGGCCTCGACCGAGAGGGTCAGACTCTTCAGGATCTCGCGCGCGCCGATGCGGTAGGACGCTGCGCGAAACTCGACGACGGCGCTCACGCGATCAACAGGTTCTCGGTGAACGGCCAGGTTTCATCGAGCCATTGCGCCGGACACTCAAAGCCCGCCGCGGCCGCCATCTCGCTGACCTCCTCGGCGTGGAACTTGTGGCAGGACTCAGTCCAGATGGTTTCGTCCTCGCGGAGCTCGCACTCGAAGCCGGCGGCGCGGATGGAGACGCGCTGCGCCTTGAGCGAACGCAGATGCATCTCGACGCGCCGGTGGCGCGGGTCCCAACGCGCCTCATGCGCGAAATTCCGGAGCGCGAAGTCTCCATCCAATTCGCGGTTGATGCGCGCCAGCAGATTGCGATTGAAGGCGGCGGTGACACCCGCGAGATCGTCATAGGCCAGAAGCATGCGGGCCACCGGCTTGATCAGGTCCGTGCCAAGCAGCAAGGCGTCGCCGGGCATGAGCGAGGCGCGCACCTGTTGGAGGAAATCCTGCGCGGCGGTGCGCGCGAAATTTCCAATCGTGCTGCCCAGGAAAAGAACCAGCAGGGACTGGCCGGGGCGTCTGGCGCAGACCGCCTGGCGCAGGCCGTTCAAATACGATTCCGCGATGGGATGGACATCGGCGAAGGCGGCCATCTCTTGCGCGCAGCGGGCCAGCGCGGAGGCCGAGAGATCGATGGGATAGTAAGTCACCGGTCCGCGAAGCGCCAGCGATTCCAGAATTCGCCGCGTTTTCGCGCCGCTGCCGCTGCCCAGCTCCGCGACGACAACCGGCGCAGGCATGCGGGCGGCCAGCTCGGGCGCCAGGCGCCGGATCAGCCGCGTATCGGCGCGTGTCAGGCCGTACTCCGGCAACACCGTGATGGTCTCATACAGGGAGGTGCCGACGTCATCGTAGAAATACTGGCAGGGTAGCTGTTTCTGCCCCTGCTGGCTCAGGCCTTCGCGCACGTCTGCGGCAAACAGATTCAGTTCCGGATCAGTTCTCAACGAGCCTGAAAGTTGCATAGATATATGGATAAGCCGGACGGAACCAGTTGCGGAAGCTGGGGCGCAGCAGACATCGGGCGGTGCGCGGCGAACCACCCTTCAGCACGTAGTGCTGGCCGTCGAAGAAATTGGCCGAGTAGCCGGGATAGAAGGAGAACGGCTGGAAACCGGCGAACGGTTCAAAGCGCGTGGCGGTCCATTCCCAACCGTTGCCGACCAGTTGCGAAACGCCGAAACGGTTCGGCGGCGAAGCGGTGACCGGCTCCGGATCCCAGCTTCGAAAATCGACGTTGGGCGGCCTGAGAGGCCGCCGCAGGCCGAGGGCCTGCCCCACATCGTATGCGGCGCGATGGAACTGGGCCTCGGTGGGCAGCGCCTTGCCCTTCCATCGGGCGTAGGCCTGCGCCTGCTCTTGCGTGACGTAAACGGGCCAATCGAGGGGCAGCGGAATGTCGGCGAACATGCCGCGATAGCACCACCGATCGTCGCGCCGGACCCAGAAATGCGGCGCGGCGGCGCCGGCGTTGACGAACTCCAAATAGTCGCCGTTGGTGACTTTGTGCCGCGCGATGGCAAAGGCCGGAACGTCCGCCTGGTGCTGGTCGAACTCGTTATCCCAGCCGAAACCATCGCCATGTTTGCGGCCGAGCGTGGCCGGACCGGCGGGGATCTCCACCATGTGGGTTTCGGGCGCGGGTCCGGAGGGGGCAACGGAATACGCGGACGGCGTTTTCTGCTCGAACGGCAGATGGTGGAGCATATAGGCGAAGGTTTCGGCGTGCATCAGGCGATGCTCGATGGCCACGTGCATGAGTTCTTCGGGCGCCTGCGTGAGTGCCGCGTGCAGCGTGTGGCGAACGCGGGCGTTGTAGTCGCGCACCTCATTTTCGGCGGGCCAGTCGGCGGGCTGGTCGGTGGGCAGAGCGGTGGAGTCGGGATCTATGCCGAACGAGAACAGTTGGTCGAAGCCGGCATGAAACGCGGGCATATCGAGAGCGCGGCCGAGCAGGTTCCAATCGAACGCCTCCAGATGGCCGAGATAGAAGATAAGGCGATGCCGCTCCGGGATGGGACGCTCGTAGAGCGCAGCGGGATCGATCATATCGAAGAGGCTGTCGGTCTGCGCGCGGGCTTGGGAGAGGGACTGGCAGAGTTCGGCATTCGGTGTCATGGCGGCAACTCCTCAACAAGTTTAGCATTGGGATGGCGGGCGGCTGGCTGCGAGGACGTGAGGAAAGCTACAGTTTTGGCGGGGCTTAAGCCCCGCGCGGGCTGAAGCCCGCCCTCCATTCAGACTTCTTGTTCCAGCCCCTGGAGCCAGGCGTCGAGGTCGGGATTCCCCTCGGCGCGCGCGTGCAGAAGCGTGGCGCCATTTTCGTAGCCCTTATCGAAGGCCCGCAGATTCAGGTCGCGAAAGCTCTCGGGCACGGAGGCGGCCACCGCCTGGCGCAGCGCATCGGGATCGAGCAGCGCGGTGACTGCGCCGAAGAAACCGACGACCACGATGTTCAACACCATCTTGCGACCCAACTCTTCGGCCAGCCGCGTAGCCGGCACGCTGTATACCCGCGTGCCGCTGGGCAAGCCGTTGACGCGGACCAGGTCGCGCTCCACGATGAGCGTGCCGCCGGGCTTCAGTTCGGGCATGAACCGCGTGTAAGCCTCCTGCGACAGGACCACCAGCACATCCGGCTGGGTCACGTAGGGATATGCAATGGGTTCGCCGGAGAGCACCACCGCCGCGCTCGAAGAGCCGCCGCGCGCCTCCGGCCCGAAGTTCTGGGTCATGGTGGCGTAGGCGCCCTGATAGATGGACGCCGCCTTGCCAATCACGGTGGCCGCCAGGATCACGCCCTGGCCGCCGAAGCCTGCAATCCGGATTTCCGTCAGCCGCATACCGGCACCTCCTGCTCCCGATAGCGCTCGCCCAACTGCTCGGTGAATTGGTGGCGCATCAATTCCAGGTAATCGGGACGGTCGCGGTCCACAAACTTCCCCACGATGATTTCGCCTTTCATGGAGAGCGCCGTTTCGCTGGTCGGCGTGCCATGGCGGATCTTGCTGGCCGCTTTGTAATACTTCATGGTCTCCAGCGCATCGCCCAGCTTGTTGCGCCGTTGATAGAGCGTGGGGCAGGGCGACAGCACTTCAATAAAGCAGAAGCCTTTCTTGTGCAGCACCTCAGTCATCGAGCGGCTGAGCTGCTTGACGTGAAAGGTGGTCCAACGGGCGACATAGGAGGCTCCCGCGGAGTCGGCAAGCTGCGCCAGGTTGAAGGACGGCTCGAAGGCTCCGTACGGGTTCGTGGAGGTGATGGCGCTCGCCGGCGTGGTGGGCGCGGTCTGCCCGCCGGTCATGGCATAGATCATGTTGTTGATGCAGATCACCTTGAGATCGATATTGCGCCGCGCGGCGTGGATGAGGTGATTGCCGCCGATGGCAGACAGGTCGCCATCGCCCGAGTACACAATCACTTGCAGCGATGGATTGGCGAGCTTCAACCCGGTGGCGAAGGGAATGGCGCGGCCGTGCGTAGTGTGGAACGAATCGAGCTTCGCATATCCGGCTACGCGGCCTGTGCAGCCGATTCCCGATACTACGGCCACCTTGTTCAAATCGGCCTTGGATTCGAGCAGCGCGCGCGTGAAGCAGTTGACGGTAGTGCCGATGCCGCAGCCGGGACACCAGATGTGGGGCATGCGGTCCATGCGCAGGAATGGTTCGACGGGGTTGCCGGGTTGGATTTGTATGGTGATTGGGGTCATCGGGTTGCCTCCGTTGCGGGGCTCAAGCCCCGCGCGGGCTGAAGCCCGCCCTCCAGGATGGCTTTCAGGATTTGCTCGGGTTGATGTACGCTGCCGCCGGCGTGGGTGACGGGGATGACGCGAGGTTTGAGGCCGGACAGGCCAGGAGGCCTGTCCCACACGGCACGCTCCACTTCGTGCACCATCTGGCCCAGGTTCAGCTCAGGGACCACGAAGGCTTTGGCGCTACGGGTCCGCTCCGCCAGGGGAACGGCGGGGAAGGGCCACGCAGTGATGAGGCGGAACTTTCCGGCGCGCACGCCCTGCGCGCGGGCCATCTTGAGGGCTTTCTCCGCCACCCGCGAGGTGATGCCGTAAGAGACCACGACGACATCGGCATCCTCCAGCGCTTCGGTCTCGTAGAGCGCCTCTTCGCCGGCTACAGGGGCCGACTTCGAGACCAGGCGGCGGACCAGGCGATCCTGCGTTTCCACGGTCATGGAGGGGTATCCACGCTCGTCGTGCGTCAATCCTGTGACATGGAACCGGTAGCCCTCGCCGGCGTGCGCCATCTCGGGGACCTGATCAGCCATAGGCTCGTACGGCCGGTAATCTTCGGGCGAGCGTTTGGTGTGCCGGCGCGGATAGATCTCGATCTCGGCGGCCTCGGGAATCACAACCTTCTCGGTCATGTGACCTACGCACTCATCCATCATCAGGAAGACCGGCTGGCGGTACCGCTCGGAGAGATTGAAGGCCTTGATGGTGAGGTCGAAGCATTCCTGCGGCGAATTGGGACACAGCGCCAGGACGCCGTAATCGCCGTGCGATCCCCAGCGCGCCTGCATCATGTCGGCCTGCGCGGGCAGGGTGGGCAGGCCCGTGGAGGGTCCGCCGCGCTGCACGTTCACGAATACGCAGGGCGTTTCGGTCATGGCGGCATAGCCGATGTGCTCCATCATGAGCGAGAAGCCCGGCCCCGAGGTGACCGTGAAAGCCTTGGCTCCGCCCCAGACCGCGCCCTGAATGGCGATGGAGGCAGCCAACTCATCCTCCATCTGGATGAAGGTGCCGCCCACGGTCGGGATGCGCGCCGCGAACCTCTCCACCACCTCGGTAGAGGGTGTAATCGGGTATCCTGCGGCAAATCGCGCACCTGCCGCCAGGGCGCCTTCGCAGCAGGCGTGGTCGCCATCGAGGAAGTGCGCGCCGGTAAGGACTCCTTTTGGATCAGCTTGCATGACGGGTTCCGTAGATCGCGAAGTCCGGGCAATAGAGGCCGCACAGGTCGCAACCGCTACATTTATCGGCAGCTACGACGTGAGGTGGGTGATATCCCTTGGAATTGAATGCCGAGGAGAGCGATAGTACGCGCGTGGGGCAAAACTCGACGCAGAAGCCGCAGCCCTTGCAGCGCTCGATGGTGATGAAGACAGAACCTTTAGCCATTCGGGTGAAGGGTTGCACGCTAATGGCCGCGGGAGGGCGAGCTGCGCTCGCCAACATCGACAAAAGGCGTCGATGTTGGAACGGGCGAGGGGGCGAGGGGGCGAGGGGGCGACGCGGCGATCCGTGTTCGTGGCTGGGGGGCGCGAAGCTCCCGTGGCGCCCGCAGGTACGCCGCTTGTGCATGGTTATGCGTGGTTGGGCAAGATTGTGCACTGGGGGCGCGTTTGAGGCTGGGCCCAAATTTGGACGAACAAACCCATCGGGCCTTTGAAATCATTGAGTTGACATTTGGCAGACGCCGATCCGGCCGATGGCGCGGGGCGGAGTTGGTGGCGACTGGTCCGCGGGGGCTGATGGCGAACAATAAGCGAACAAATTAGAGTGGAGGCCGGGAGGGCGATCCTGGGGGCGAAGGAATTCTGTTGTCAAACTCAGCATGGCCCCTGCGGCCCCGCACGGACATGAAAATGACCGCGGGCGCACCAGACAATATTCGGTTATGTTGTAACATTCGGTTGCGCTGCGCAGCAGGGCCGCGTGGGCCGACCCGGTGAACATAGGATTGTGGGCGAGCGCTGCGCGCCTCGGGGCCGTTTTCTCCCCTGGATTTGGCTTTCATTTTGGGCTTTTTATTGAGAATAAAGGATCAAATTGGGTTCGTTTCGTCATTTGATTTTGGGTTCGTCCATGGGAACCCTGCGGTCGCGCCCGGATCGTATGTTCGGATTTCAAGCCAAGCATGGCCATGGGAGCCACCCACGGACATGAAGATGGTTGCGGGCTTACCAAACAATATGCGGTTATCAAAGAGCCGCCATGCGCGTCCGTTAACGACGCCAGACAACAAGTGATTCACGAGAAAATGGACCGGCGGGCTGTCCGGCGGTGCGCGGTTCGGCCGAGGGCGAAAGACCCTTACTGCTTCATGTGAGGGTAGCACGGCGGCGACAGGGATTCGACTTTGCGATTGGCGTTGGGCGTTTGTTTTCAGAGGATCGTTGTTGTGCCGAGTTGTGTGACCGACGATTCGCCCTGGCAAACTTCGCTCTCCGAGCGGGTCCTAGGAGACCCGGGCGGACTCACCCAGATTCGACCTCGGGCTCCAAGCTGGGCTGTTCGCTTGCTATTTCATTGGGGCGGACTTCTGGCCCGCGCCGGTTTCCAGGTCTCCGACATGCACGTTTATCCGGCCAGTTGACGCAGTCCGGACATATCAGGACGTATGCACTGGACGGCAAGTAAGACGTTGCGAATCAGCGGTTTGGTCCGATCTAACCCGCTGGAACGTGACCACCCTCTGACAGCCAGAGCTGACGCGCCACCGGCCCGAATTGACACAGCCTCGGATTATCGGAAGCTGAGTATGACAGAGTGGGCTTGGGATGGAATACTGGGATGGAATACTGCCCTGTCAAGCCATTTATCTACATGACCGAAATGGGTGTCGGCTGGGTCATTTAAGAACATGACCAGACACGCGAGTCTTTTTCTCGTTGTCGTAAAATGAAGTCGATCCGCAAGGGGTCGC
>Ga0181536_10000582_pt1 | contig 44148 bp, 32 predicted proteins | sample PEATcosm2014_Bin_41_FD_121105 | JGI IMG/M metagenome (GOLD analysis project Ga0181536, IMG submission 121105) | Peatland microbial communities from MTU Mesocosm Facility, Houghton, MI, USA - PEATcosm2014_Bin17_60_metaG | ecosystem: Environmental > Terrestrial > Soil > Wetlands > Peat | place...
ACTCGCGTCGGGTGCGCCTTTGAACCAGCCTTATGGCCTCGCCGTGGCGCCCAGTAATTTTGGACCGCTGAGCAACACTCTTCTGGTCGGGAACAACCTGAACCATCCGGGCACTATCAGCGGCTTTAATCTCGAAACCGGCCAGTTCGTGGGCACCATCAAAGACACGAACGGCAACGATATCGCCATCGACCAACTCTGGGGGATTGAGTTCGGCGGGGGCACGCCAAACAACGGCAGAACCAACCAACTCTTCTTCGCCGCCGGTCCGTACAATAATCTTGCTGGGACATTTGGTGTGATTGGTTTGAAGTAATCGCAAGCATTCCAAGGCAAGGTGGAAGAACGAATGACTGCAGCGAAGGCCACCCCCACGGGTGGCCTTCGTTGTCTGCTCGCAGAAAGCGCGACGCGGCACAAGGCGGGCTCTGCCCGCTAGCCATCAGGTCCATGATGGAAGGAACAAGACGACAGAGCGCGGTTGCAAAGGCTCAAATCGTCAATTAAGCTAAATGTTCTCTTCAAGTCTCGCACACCAAGCCGGGATGGCGGAACTGGCAGACGCAGCGGACTCAAAATCCGCCGGACTTCGGTCCTTGGGGGTTCGACTCCCCCTCCCGGCACCACGCCTAAACCCCCTTTGAAATCAATCTCTAGCTGGCGCTAGTTCACGGCACGGGATGCGGGAGGCTGGGCCAAAATCGCATCAACGTGGGCGGACGCGAAATCCGCATTGGCCAGCAGCCCGTCAATATCCGGAGCGTCGGTCGGATAGATGACGGCGGCAATGATGACTTAAGGGAAGGTCACAGGTTGACGACAGCGAGAATGTGGTTCTGACGCAGGAAAACGGTGTCCCGGTGTTGATGAAGGATGTCGGGAAGGGGTCGGCCGGTTACCGGCCAAGACTCGGCATTCTGGGCCGCGACCATCAGGAGCATTGTCGTGCCTCGCCGCAATCCCTTTCAGTCCACGTCTGCCTGCCGCTTAGGAGAATCTCCTATGCGATTTGTGGACTTGCATCGACAAACAGAACGGGGCCACTGCTTTTGTGCCGATGTCGCAATGGGTCGCATTGCGTGGACGCGCCTTCTGCATCTGAAACTTCCGAATCCGAGTATTATTTCTGATAATCCAAATCCGTAAATGGGGCATCTCACCTGCGCCTGGTTCCGCAAAACCCTTAACGGCGGCGGCACGCCGATAAATGGTGACCGACTATGACCGAGAAGACAGATTGCAAGGCAACTGAAGACACGCCGAAAGCTGTCTCTCGGCGCAACTTCATTAAAGGGGTCATCACCAGCGGCGTGGCAGTCTCTTCCGCGGGCTATCTGTTTCGTGCTTCGTCTCTTCTGCAGGGCCAGCAATCGGCTGCCGGCGTGGGCGAGCGGCTGATCACTCTCAATGTCAACGGCCAGCAGCGGCGTGTTGATGTCATGAAGCAAGAGACGTTGGCGTCGACGCTGCGCTACAAGCTGGGCCTCACCGGCACCAAGCTGGGCTGCGATCGCGCGGAATGCGGATCTTGCACGGTGCTTATGGACGACGTTCCGTACTATTCGTGCTCCCTGCTCACCCACACGGTGCGCGGCCGGAAAGTTCTGACCATCGAAGGCCTGGCCAGCGCCGACGGGACCTTGCATCCAGTGCAGCAGGGCGTCATCGACGAACAGGGATTTCAGTGCGCGTTCTGCATGTCGGGCTTCATTATGACCGCAGTCGGATACCTGAAAACGAATCCCAACCCCACGCGCCAGCAGTTGGCGCAAGGCCTTTCGGGATGCCTGTGCCGATGCCAGGACTACGACAAGATTCTGACCGCGCTGATGCGCGGCGCTGAGAATGTGCGGAGGTCCAGACTTGGATAACAAAGGCTTGGATAACACAAAATTGGATAACACCAAGGTCGTCGCGACTACCAACCCTACTGAGCGGCAGTACGGGGCTGGTTACAAGCTGATCGGCAAGAACTATGCGACGCCAGATCTGTATGCAAAGGTTACCGGCCAAGCGAAATATGCCGAAGACTTTCGCGCGGATGGCATGTTGTTCTGCAAACTGCTGCTGAGCCCGATGCCACATGCGCGGGTAAAACGCATCCACGCGGACGCTGCGCTCCGAATGCCGGGCGTGAAAGCCATTCTCACCGCGGACGATCTTCCCGCTCCGGCCGATACTCTGACGGACAACGGGACCGTCATCAAGGCCAGCAAATGGGGAGAACGCGGCCTTACGAATGAGCCGGTGTATCAGGGGGAACCGATTCTTGCGGTGGCTGCGGTCGACGAACTCACCGCTGCGGAAGCCATCGAGAAAATCGAGATCGATCTTGAGCCGCTTCCGTTCGTGGTCGATCCACTCGACACTCTGCGACCGGGCGGTCCGAACCCGCGAACGGATGGAAACGTGTGGACTCGGCCTGCGACGCCACAGGGTCCGGGCACTCCCGCGGTCACGGAACTCAAATGGACCAAGGCCGACTTCGCCGACGAAAAGCATGGCCGTCTTCCAATGGGCAAGACGCCCGATGAATGGTCGTATGGCGATCTCGATTCCGGTTTCAAGAACGCGGCGCTCGTTCTTGATGAGACCTTCGTAACGCCAGATACCAGCCATCAGACGCTTGAGACCCGCAGTGCGATGGCTTACTGGCAGAACGGCAAGGTCTACATTCACACGGGCACGCAAAGCACCGCGCAAACCCTGCCCGCAATCGCGCGCTGGTTGAACATCGATGCGGACAAAATTGTTTTCATCAGCGAGTACACCGGAGGCGGGTTCGGCAGCAAGATCACCGGCGGCGTGTCGATGATCATCCCCGCGCTTCTAGCAAGGAAAACGAATGCTCCGGTGATGATGCGCATCAGCCGCGAAGAGGAAAACTTCATCGGACGCGCGCGGCCCGGTTTTCAAGGACGCATGAAAATCGGCTTCTCGAAAGAAGGGCGGATTACGGCTCTCGACATGTTCGTTATTTGCGACAACGGCCCCTATGACGCGGTGGGTGATGCTCCGTCGTCGGGCCGCATCGTTTCTCTGCTGTATCAGCCGCAAGCCATGCGCTGGCGCGGGGTGACGGTGCTGACGAATACGCCGCCGCGCAGTGCGCAAAGTTCTCCAGGTGGACTACAGGGAATTGTCATTATCGAGCCGATCATTGCGAAAGCCGCGCGCAAACTGGGAGTCGACCAGGTGGCGATCCGCCGCATCAACTGTCCGGAGGGCAAGGCGCCGTTCGGACCACTCGTGAAAGGGAAGATGCAGTATGCGACGAGTGCATTCCTCAAAGAAGCACTCGACCGGGGCGCGGAGCAATTTAAATGGAGCGAGCGGGTCGCGCACACTCCGAAAAGAATTGGCACGAAAGTTCGCGGCGTCGGCGTGTCGCTTAGCTGTTACGTGGGCGGGACCATCGGATTCGACGGGCTGCTCGTCATCACGCCGGATGGCCGGGTTACCTTTCAATCTGGCATCGGAAATCTCGGAACAGAGTCGGTGATCGACGTTCACCGCGCGGGCGCGGAAGTTCTCGGTGTGCCGTGGGAAAAATGCGACGTGGTGTGGGGCAACACGACCAAGAATCTTCCCTTCACCTGCGTATCCGGTGGCAGCCAGACAACTCACGCGATGACGCGGGCCGCGTATGCGACGGCGATGGATGCCAAGAAGAAACTCCAGGAAATCGCGGCCAAGAAACTCGGAGGCAAGCCAGAGCAATACGAGGTTGCCAACGAGCGCGTTTTCCGCAAAGGTGGTGGCGCCGGCATGACTCTGGCGCAGGCGGCGAAGTATGCGATTCAACTGGGTGGCATGTACGATGGCCACGAGGCGCCCGCCGATGTCCACAAATTAACGAAGGCATCTGTGGCGGCGTTGGCGGGCCAGGGCTTGGTAGCGGCAGCTAAGGACAACTACCCACGCGACGGCTCAACATTTTCCTACGTCGCCAGCTTTGCCGAGGTTGAAGTCGATGTCGAAACCGGCAAGTACTACATCGTAGATTTTCTCGCCTCCGGCGATGTCGGAACGGTGATTCATCCCCGCGCGCTGGGCGGACAAATGCTCGGCCGTTCGACGCTCGGCATCGGCCACGCGATCGGTCAGAAGTGGGTGTTTGATCCGCACTACGGGCAGATGGTTTCCAAGCGATTCCACCACAGCAAACCGCCAACGATTCTGGATGTGCCCGTCGACATGCAATGGACGGCCCTAGACATTCCGGACCCGGAGACGCCGGTGGGCGCTCGAGGTGTTGGAGAGCCTCCGGTTGCGGGCGGTTGCGCCTCCATCTTAAACGCGCTCTCAGATGCACTCGGAGACGAAGTCTTTCAGCGCGCACCAGTGAATGCCGACACGATTCTGACGTCGCTCGAAGCGGGCCGGCCGATGCAGCATCCCTTGATGGCCCACATTTGATGGCCCATATTTGATCGGAGATTTGAAGGAGAGTTATGGCTGTCATACGAGACGTAATGTCCGCTTTCGAGCTCTATCAGCCGAGTTCCGTCGCCGATGCGCAAAAGCTTCTCGCGCAGCACGGACCGGATGCCTGGGTGCTGGCCGGAGGGCTCGACAGCTTCGACTGGCTGAAGGATCGCATCAGGAAGCCCAAGGCTGTCGTCGATTTGAGCGGCATCGAAGAGCTGCGCGGAATTCGCACGGCGACTGACGGTGTCGAGATCGGCGCGATGACCACGCTCACCGAAGTAGTGAATCATCCCATCATCAAACAGAAGTATGGTCTCTTGGCCCAGAGCGCAGAAGTAGTAGCGTCGCCGCAAATTCGCAACCAGGGAACCATCGGCGGCAATGTTTCGCAGGACACGCGCTGCTGGTATTACCGCGCCGGTTGGCCCTGCTACCGCGCCGGCGGCAACATTTGCTATGCCGATACACCGGAAGGCCGCAATCGCGAGCATGCGATCCTGCACGCAGACCGCTGCGTGGCGGTGAATCCCTCCGACACAGCCCCGGCCCTGATTGCGCTGGACGCCAAGTTCGTCATGCGCACGCCGAAAGGTGAGCGTGTGGTGGATGCAGAGGATTACTTCATCGGTCCTGACATCGACATTACGCGGCTGCACATCTTGCAGCCTGGGGACCTGCTCACGGCCATTCGCATTCCGTCCGCGTGGGCGGGCGCACAATTTTATTTTGAAAAAATTCGAGACCGCAACGTTTGGGATTTCCCGCTCATGAACGTAGCCTCCGCCATAGTGACTTCGGGCAACAATATTGAACGCATCCGAATCGCCGTGAACGCCGCGGCCGCTCGTCCCTTACGGTTAAAAGCAGTCGAAGATGCAGTTCGCGGCAAGCCGCCCAACGCAGCAACCGGTGAGATGGCGGGAAAACTGGCCGTGCAAGGAGCGATTCCATTGCAGTTCAATGCCTACAAGATCCCGCTGATGAGAAATCTGGTGAAACGCGCCGTCGTCGGAGTTGGAGGAGTGGGAGCGGTGGAGGCGACATGGGCTTCTTAGAATGGGCCACGAGTCCGTGGGGGCAGAGTATCCCGATCCATATTGCATGGTTCTTGATCTGGGTCGCTGTGATCGCGGGTCTCCTCTTCCTGATCGTTCATGCCACTTGGCGGAGGTATTTCGCCAAGGAAAAAGAATTTGTGAGCGATGCATCTCCAGAGGTCGTTGCGAAAATCCCCAAGCACGTTCCCCGGCATTCGCTGGTGGCGCGGCTGTTTCACTGGATCATGGCAGCCTCCATGTTGACTCTGCTGTTTACCGCCTTCCTTCCGAAGGTGGGCGTCCAGTTTAATTGGGTGACTTATCATTGGATCGCGGGCGCCGTGTTAACAGTGGCCATCATGTTTCACATCGTTCATGCTTCCTTCTGGCTGGATTTTTGGGCGATCTGGCCAGACAAAACGGACGTAGAAGATGCATGGAAAAGAGTGCGCCGGTTTTTCGGAGTGTCTGCGCCACCGCCGCGGAAGTTCGCCAAGTATCCGCTGGAGAACAAGCTCTTCCACGGTGTCATCATCTTGTGCGGAATGTCGGTGATCCTTACCGGCGTTTTTATGATGTTTCGCGTGCGCACTATCTTTTTCCCCCGCAACCCGTATCTGTTCAGCGACATGACTTGGGGACTGATGTATGTGCTGCACGGGCTGGCGGGCGTGGGACTGATTGCGCTAGTAATGATGCACGTCTACTTCGGGCTCCGACCGGAGAAACTCCCGATCACGAAAGCAATGATCTTCGGCTGGATGGACCGCGACTCTTATCTGCAAGAGCATGATCCCAAGCGCTGGGCGGTCGAAACGTCTGCTTCGGCATCGACATCGACATCCAACCGAGCGGAAGGCCGAGGGCTGACAGGTGCTGACTGAAATTAGGAATCGTTGTGAAGGTGTGGAAGAGTGCTACGAGTTCCTACTTGCATTTGCGGCCCAAGGGCTGCCCAGTGATCAAGGCAGCGCCTCGGGCGCACAAGTCCGTGAGTTCCTGCGCAGCGCCGCGCAAGCCCTGACCGGGTTAGCGGAAACGTGTGCGATGGCAGTGAAAGAGGAAAGACTTGAGCCAGCCGACAAATACCTGGCGTTCTTTGCGGTGCTCGATCGCGACGCCCGCGATTCTCTGGCCGCGATCGAACTGGTTTTGGCCCAACCTGCCATCAGTTCCCAGTTGATTGACAATCTGAACGCTTCCATCCATCTCCGGGCGTTACTAACCGACTTGTTTTTGGTCGACGAGATCGTGAGAAAGCAAACCAAACCGGAGGAGCCGGTGGCTAGGGGCGTCGTCAAGAGTGAGTCTGAAGTCTGAATGCACAGTGGTTATGGACTCGGTGTTGACGATTGTTCCAGCAATTCCTTCAAATACTGCTGCCACACGGTCGCCCAGGTATGGGTGCCGTGACCGTGCGTCTGCTCGGAAGCGGGTAGCAACACGAATTTGCCGTTCTTCACTTTCTTGATCTCGCGTTCGGCGATCCCCAATTCCGGCGGATTGATGAAGTCATCGGCGGAGTTAATGAACATCACCGGCGCTTTGATTAAGTCGAGTTTCGATAACGGATCATAGTCCCGCGACGCGCTGACAGCATAGAGAAAGTCATAGGCGTCGAGTTCCGCCGTCATCCGCTTCACGGATTCGTCGAGATATTTGTCGGCGGCATCGCGGGTCGGCAGGTCTTTCTGCATGCGCAGCGGCGCACTCCCGGCAATCAGCAGGAAATCGGCGGAGATCTGAAGCGCGGCGCGAGGTTCGCCAGTATACTCGCCGTTCTTCCATTCCGGGTCCTGGCGAATACCGTCGATCACCATTTTTCTCCAGATACGGTTTCGCCCGGCGATTTGCACCGGCAAACATGCCAACGGCATCAGCGCATCCATCGCATCGGGATAGGCCTCGCCCCACATCCATGAATGCATACAGCCCATCGACGTCCCCATCACCAAACGGAGATGATCCACGCCCAGCCCCTTTTCGACAAGCTCATGTTGCAACGCGACCATGTCGGCATAGTCATACTGCGGAAAGCGGGCATGCATGCCGTCGCTCGGCTTGCTGGATTTTCCGTGTCCGACGTTGTCTGGCAGAATGATGTAGTACTTGCTTGCGTCCAACAACTGCCCTGGTCCAAACAGCACGCCGGCAAATATCGGACGGAGGAATTGCTGTCCTGTACCGCTCGTGCCATGAAGGACCAGAACGGCGTTGGCCGTGCGTCCGCGGGCGTTTTTCACTGGTGTGCCGAATGTGGTGTAGTGCATCCGCACCTCGGGCATGGTTTCGCCCGATTGAAATCGAAAATTGTGAATGACAAAGTCGCCCTCGTGTGGCGCTGGCCCGCTCGGCGCATTTTGGACCGCATTCTCTGCTGCCGTCTGCGCTCGGGCTTGCCCTGGAGCCAGCATTATCGCCATGGCCACAAACAGTCCCAGGCGCTTCACGATCCTTATCCTTATTCTTGCCATTGTCCCTCCACATTAGCCGTCATAGTGAGCTTCCAGAAAAGCTGGAGTTCACACCAGTTCCCAACAAATCCAATCCTGTCATGCGGGTACGCTCATCGGGATTGTCTCTGAGGCTGACCCCCTGAACTGCTGAAGCTTCGCATACCCAGCGAAAACCGCGGAACAGGTGGAATCTCCTAAGGGTTGTCGATGAAACTTCCCGCTCCGCTCCTGCTCGACGACGGTTTCAAACAAAAAAAAGCAGTGGGACGCGCAGTTTGCGCGTCTCACTGCTGGGTAGAGTGTTGCTATGCTGCGTTACTACGCCGGGGAAAGCCCCAGCGCAATGTCAATGTCACCGCCCATGTCCACCGCCGTGCGATCCACCGCCATGCGAAGATCCACCGCCGTGCGAAGATCCGCCATGGGAGGATCCACCACCGTGACTGCTTGGCGCCGAATGCCCGCCGCCGTAACCCGGGGCCGAGCGTCCGCCGCCATGAGCACCTCCGCCATAAGAGCGCGGAGTTACGATGGGCTGCCTCATGTTGAGTGGCGGACGAGAGCTTCCACCGTAGCCGCGCGAACCGTATGCGCCTGCGCCATAGCCCCGGCCTTCTGGGCCGGAACTGCGAGCGGAGCCGTATGCACTGCGTTCTTCTGTGCGCCCGGTCGATTCGCCCGACCTTCCTGCCTCGCCCGATCTGCCTGACTCAGAGGATGCGCGCGAAGCCATCGGCGAAAATCTCTGCCAGCTACCGCTATTGCCACTTTCGCGTCCGGACGCCGAGCCCCCCGAATTGCCGGGTTTGTAAGGCGATGCCATATTCGAATTGCCACGCGCTTCCGAGCTTCTCTCGGAGTTTGGGTTGGAGCGCGGGGCTTCGCGGCTGCTTCCTATCGACCTTTCATTCGCCGTTGCACCCGTGTTACCTCGGCTCGTTTTTTGGGCCGAGAAGAAATGTTGATTCTGCGACACGTTCCGAGTCGTTGAAGCAGCCGCCGGACGTCCGCTAGCCGAAAAGCTTTCCCGGCTCGGACTCGCGGACAATCTCCCAGTGTTGAAACGCGCATTCTGCATCTCCGCATGACCCACAGCCTGCGCATTCATGTGCCCCGTGCCAAAATCCCTGCCTGAAACTGAAGTCGCGCCGCGGAAGTTGGCGTCATGCATCGCGAGGTTCACGTTCGAAAATCGCGAACCGGCGCGCAGCGGAGCAAAACCGCCGCGGTTGAATTCGCCGAAGCGGGCGTAGCCGAAGCCCCCGCCCCACCGGCCCCACCAGGGATGGAAAAAATCACCAGGTCCCAGCGGCAGCCAACCGATCGAGCCGAAGCCAAATCCAAATCCGATTCCGAAACCCCCGCCGAATCCGAAGAATGAAACATAAGCCGGCGCCCAAATCGGACGATAAAACGGGTATCCATAAGCCGGTCCAGGCCACCAACCCCAACCGCCGTTGACATACATCCAGCGCCCGTAGTGATACGGAGCCCAGCCCCACGAATCGTACGAAACCCAAGTCCATCCCCAATAAGGCTCATACACCCACCGGCCATCGCGATACGGAGCCCAGCCAGGCGGCACCGCTGGCCGCCACACCGGACCGTAATCCGGCACTTCGGACCAAGTGCCGTGGGCGTCGAGATCTTCGGTTCCCACGTAGTAGTCGTTAGTCTGCTTTCGCGATACCGAGTTGCGGATCATGCTGTCGCGATCCGAGTTCCACTGATCAAAGTCATCACGAGCCGGCGCTTCGCCGATCTTGTATTGCTCGTCCGCGCCGGTGCCCTGAATGGTAATGAACTGGTTCTGTCCCACGCGCGTGCCACCCTGCGGAGTCGTAACTTCGATTTCGCCTTTGCGGACGAGTACTTCGGTGTGATCGTCGGCTGTAACCAGAATGCGAAAGCTGGATTCGCGCCGCTCGGTGCGAATGGCAACGTTGGGCGTATCGATTTCCGCGTCCGCATCGCTGTTTCTGAGAACGGTGTAGTTCGCCATGTCGTGCCCAAGTTGAATCTGAATTTGCGAGCGCGTGAGCTGCGTGATGTTCGCCTGCGTATGCTCAGCCAGGCGCAGCATGTTGGCATAGTCGAGTTGAAGTTCAGTGCGCGCTTTGTCGCCGGTCGAAACCCTGTCACCCGCAAGCACGGGAGCATTGAGCGCCGCTGCGGACCAATCCTTGGAATCGCCACGCTGCGTGGAAACGTCGCCATGAATCAGACTGATGCGCGCCACGCCGTTTTTCTCCTCGGGAGCCGGTGCGCTGGAAGTCGGGTTGCCGGGGCCTGGGTTGCTGGAATTTGGGTCGTTGGGACCTCCCGCCGGGGCCTGATTCATCGAACCTTGATCCATGGAATCCTGGTCCATGGGACCTTGGTCCATGGAACCCTGGTCTGCGGGACCCTGGTCGTTGGGACCGGGCACGGGCGCTTGCGCAGGCGCTTGAATGTTCGGCGACGGCTTCGAATTCTGATCCGGCGCTTGCTCGTACTGGTTCTGAGCGCCGCTCTGACCGTCGTTCTGACCGATGACGGCGCCTGGAGTCGCCATCATCAATCCCAATCCTAAGAGTGCGGCTATTAATTTGAATTTCATTGCGTACCTCCACCTCGTTCGGGACACAACCATCTGCCTGAAAGAATGCAGGCAGAATGCCAATGTCGGACGCTAGGCGGCTATTTATCTAACTGATTTATGTTCAATAACTTAGGAGAGACATAACACCGAGGTCAGTCGGCGGCCTGCGGCGGTCCGGTGGCCCGGCTCCACCACTGTGGTGGTTTTCGGCCATGGGTCTGCCTTTCATCGTCATAAGGGCCAGTCGGCTTTTTCAACGACGGCGTGTTTCATCTTGTGCCCATTGTTTAACGGGCAATTTGCGAAAGGCAAAGGTCCTGCTCTAAGTCTGCCTTCGGATTGACGTGCGAGTTTTGCATGCAGGCGTGAAGGGAAAACGGCCTCGATCTCGTTTTAGGGAGTGAGGTTTGAGCGTTGCATGGGCTCCGGAGTAATGCGCCAATCTTCGCAAAGAACGCGAATTAGTGGAGCACCGGTTTCATCGGTGAGGTTTGCCCTGCGACGATAGGTTTCAGCCATCGAACCAATCAGACTAGATATCTTTGTTACATGGCGACAACGTCACACCCACGCAAGCTGAAGAAAGCTTGCAAGGGTCTTAATGGATGGAACCAGTATCGCCATACCAAACACGCTGGGTTAGGAGGTTGCAATGTCTTTACGAGTCCCCCGAAGGATGGCCGTTCTCGCTGCGCTTACTTTTGTCGCGTTCCTCAGCGGCTGCCAGAAGCAACACCGGGCGGTCACAACTTACCACTACGACAATCTACGCACCGGCTGGAATCATGAAGAGAAAGAGTTGAAGTACGACAAGGTCCAGAGCGCGCACTTCGGCCTGATACAGAATGTAACTCTGGACGACCAGGTGGATACGCAACCTTTGGTTGTACCGCACGTGGATATCCCCGCGGGGCCCAGCCCCGGAGTGCACGATGTCGTCTATGTGGCCACGGAGAGCAACACCATCTATGCGATCGATGCGTCGAGCGGAGAAATACTGCTGCACCCGAAGTTTGGAAACCCGGTTCCCCTGCCGCAGGGATGCAACAACAACGGGCCCAACGTTGGGATCAATGGCACGCCGGTCATTGATCGCGCAAGCAACACGATGTACGTGATCGTCTATACTCTTGTGGCTGGCGCTCCGACCTATCACATCCATGCGCTCGATTTGAATGCCCTGACCGACAAGGTCCCGCCCCGCGTGGTGGCCGCCTCGTTCGGGGCATTCACCTTTCAAGCCGCGTGGCAGCGTCAGCGTCCAGCGCTCCTGCTGGCCAATGGAAATGTTTACGCCGGTTTCGGCAGCTTCTGCGATTGGGGGGGAACACATTCGCGTGGTTGGCTCCTGGGCTGGCAAACCGGATCGCTCACTCCGCTTCCGGCAAATCAACTGAATGATCGCGAAGCGACCGCTCCGAACAGCTCCCTCCATCGGTTCCTCGCGTCGATCTGGATGTCGGGCTACGGTCCTGCGGCCGACGAGGCGGGCAATCTGTTCTTCGTCACCGGTAATTCCGATTCAAACTACAACGTCCCTATCAGCATCCAGGAGAGTGTGGTGAAAATGTCGCCCGACCTGACTACAATCAGGGACTTCTTCACTCCCTCGAACGAGGCCAATCTCGATTCCGGCGATACCGACTACGGCTCTGGCGGCGCCATGTTGTTGCCTGATCAGTCCGGATCGACACCACACCTAATAGCGGCGGCGGGGAAAGACGGGCGCATGTTCATTCTGAACCGCGAAAGCATGGGCGGCTCTACGCCCGGCGGACCGGACAAGGTGGTCACTCAGGCGAATATCGGTGGGTGCTGGTGTGGACCGTCGTACTTTCACCACAAGATTGTGAGCAGCGGCGGGTCCAACGTGATCCTTTGGAGAATCCAAACCTCGCCTAGCACCAGCCTGCAGAATGAAGGTACCTCCGAAGGTATTGGCGGCGGCGCGCAAGATCCCGGATTCTTTACGACCGTCTCCTCGGACGAAGATGATCATCCGATCATCTGGGCAGTTTCGCGGCCAAGCAATTCCAGCCCGGCGGACATTTCCCTGTTCGCGTTTAAGGCAGAGCCGTCCAGCAGCGGGGCGCTGGACCCCTTGTTCCAAGCCCCGGCGGGTACTTGGCCGAATACAGGAGGAAATTCCAACATCGTGCCGGTGGTGGCGAACGGCAAAGTCTACGTGGCGAGTTACAAGCAACTCAGCATTTTCGGAATGCATTGAGCGGAGGAGGTTTCGATGAAAAAGATTCGGATTTGCGTGCTGGTGCTGGCGGTTGTAGCCAGCGGGAGTCGTTTTGTGATGGCACAGGCGCCCGCCCCTGAAGCTGCGAAGAAAGAGAACGCAGCGGAACGGGGAGCGACGCGGGAAATCTACGGCAAGATTCAGAGCGTCAAGGGGACGATGGCTACGCTTCAGACGCGGACGGGAACTCTTGTGCAGGTAGATGCCAAACCGGCAATAGCCGCCGATCGTAGCGTTACCCTGATAGTTGGACACGCCATTGACGTAAAGGGTACGCTCGACAAAGCAGGTGTGCTCCACGCGGAAACTATCCAGAGAGCGAAGGATTCCACGGCTATTTGGCCCGCTGATCGCTAGTCAGCAAAGGAAATGAAGAGCATTTTTCGATCACCCGATGACCCGATCTTTCACTCACCGTCGTTGTCGTCGATACCAATCTTCGACAAGCGATACCGCAGCGCATTCCGCGATAGCCCAAGCAGACGAGCGGCCTGCGACTTGTTCCCACCAGCGCGTTTCAGAGCCTCGCGGATCATTTCGTCTTCCCACTGGTCGAGCGTCATGCCATCGGGCAGGAAGCGATCGGAGGCAATGCCGGTGCGATTGCGCGGCGAGTCGAGTTGTATGTCGCTGGCTTCCAACTGGCTGCCCGAAGCGAGCGCGCAAGCACGTTCGATCACGTTCTGCAGTTCACGCACATTGCCCGGCCAATAATGGCTGACAAGGAGCTGCATGGCCGCGGGCGAAATGCCGGTAATTGTTTCCGACCTCCCGGAATCCTTGGCGAAGCGAACCAGGAACAGGTTGGCTAATCCAGGGATATCTTCTTTGTGTTCGCGCAGAGGCGGGATATCGATCGGGACCACATTGAGCCGGTAGTAGAGGTCTTCGCGAAAGGTTCCGTCCTCGAGCGCGGCCCGCAGATCGCGGTTGGTGGCGGCGAGAAGCCGGACGTCGACTTTGATGGTGCGCGTGCCGCCGAGGCGTTCAAATTCACGTTCCTGCAGCACGCGGAGAAGTTTGACCTGGATGGCCGGCGGCACGTCTCCGATTTCATCGAGGAAGAGAGTGCCTTTGTCAGCGAGTTCGAATTTGCCCGGCTTGCTGGTGGCGGCTCCGGTGAAAGCTCCTTTTTCGTAGCCGAAAAGTTCGCTCTCCAATAAATTTTCAGGGATAGCAGTGCTGTTGATCTTGACGAAGGGACCGGCAGCACGGCGCGATTTTTCGTGGATGGCGCGGGCGATGAGGTCTTTGCCAACGCCGCTTTCCCCGCCCAGCAGAACGGTGGAGTTGGTAGGTGCAACGCGCTCGACGGTGGCCAGCACCTCCTGCATCTTGGGACTGATGGCGACGATGTTGGGATGGCTGTACTTTTGTCCGAGGGCTTCGCGAAGCGACCGATTCTCCTCACGCAAGCGTGAATTATCGAGCTCCTTGTGCACCACGATCCGCATTTCGGCGAGAGAGAACGGCTTGAGCACGTAATCGCTAGCACCGGCTTTCATCGCCTCAACCGCTGTTTCAACCGACCCGAACGCGGTCATAACGACGATGGGCAACGCGGGATTTTGCTGCTTGGCGGTTTGCAGAAATTCGAGCCCGTTCATACCGGGAAGTTTGAGATCAGTTAGAACAAGGTGAACGGGTTCGGAGGCAAGCAGCCTCAAACCAGTTTCGGCATCGCCAGCAGAGAGCGTTTTGAAGCCGTCGTCGCCAAGGTTCAGCTCCAGCAGTCGCCGCATCTTGGCTTCGTCTTCGATGATGAGGATGGTTGGCATTTGGTCGTTAGTCGCTGGTCGTTCGCTGTTCGTCGTTCGTCGTTTGTCCTTCGCTATTCGCTATTTGCTAACCTGCCGTTGCTTGCGCTTCTTTGGCCTCGGCTGCTTCTTGCAGGGGAAAGAATAGGGTAAACGCAGCTCCGCCTTCTGGCGCGTTCTCGACATGGATCGACCCATGATGCCCGTCCACGATCTTCGAAACGATGGAAAGGCCCAGGCCCACGCCGGTTTTCTTCGTGGTCACAAACGGGTTGAAAATTTCTTCGCGCAGCTCTTCGGCAACACCAGGGCCGGTATCAGCCAGGCGGAGTTCCACACCTTCACGATCGTTCTGCGTAGTGAGGCGAACGTCAACCCGCAGCGTGCCGCCGTGGTCTTCATCCTGCATGGCTTCATAGGCGTTCTGCACGAGATTGAGAAAGGCCTGCTCGCATAGGCTCTCGTCGAGCGGAACGAGCGGCAGTTCGCTGGCGTAGTGGCGCTCGACACGCACGGGCTCGGCCGTAGCCGCTTTGTCCGTAAAACGCCCGGCGACAATTTGCAGGACGCGATCAAGCAGGGCGGTCAGGTCCGCGGGACGCGGTTGCGCGTGAAGAGGGCGAGCGAAATCCAGAAACTCAGTAACGAGAGCGCTGAGCCGGTTGACCTCGGTCGAAATGTATCCGGCTAACTCGCGGGCAAGCTCGTCGGAGGCCTGTAGTTTCTGGGTCAGCATTTCGGCCGAGCCCTTGATGACTCCGAGAGGATTGCGGATTTCATGAGCCAATCCGGCAGAGAGCTGACCGAGAGCGGCCAGCCTTTCGGATCGTCGCGCTTCAGCCTGAGCCTGTTCGAGCCGGCGATTGGTTTCCGCGAGGCGTTCGGCGAGTTCACGATACAACTGGGTTTGATGCTGACTCTGCTGCGCGAAGCGGTTGACGACCATGGCAGCGAGAAAGAAGAACATGACGCGCAGCGCGAGGAGGCCGAATGCCTCGGGAGTCAGTTCATATTCCTGCATCGCGGGATAGAGATACGAGCAGTAGGCGGCGGATGCAAACAGCGTCCAGAGCAGCGTCAGCCACGTGCCACAGTAAAGTGCCGCGGTAACCACCGGCAGATAATAGATCGGATAGTAACTGCTGTTAATGCCGACTTCGCCAGTGTGATCGATAAGCAGGGTTGCCAGCAAAATCTTGAGCAGGATGACGTAGAAGACTCCGCGCTTGGGGAAGTGGGAGATCAACTTTGTCTCCAGCAGTTGCACCACGCCGATGGCAAGAAGAATTAACTGCTTGTGCCATTCGAATTGCGGAGGGAGCACAGCCAGCCCAACCAGGAAGAGCAGCCAGATGGTGAGCCAGGCAGCGTCGAGACGGCTAAACCGCCGCGATTCGGGATCGAGAATGGTTGGCGCAGGTGCCACGCAGCTTCCATCCAACCGCAGAAAGCCCCCCGGCGTCAATTGGAAGGCGGCTTCCCTCCGGTTCACATAAGGAATTCCAATCACCAACATAAATAGTTTCGATTTCCGCAAACGGCGGCTCAGCGACTATTGTTATGGGTGCTGCACGACTCAAGCGGGGAGTGAGAAGGCATTGATGAAAAATCCGGCCACTGTTGGTCTTACGCTGGTGATGGTGTGTCTATTCGCGATCGGAGCCTCGGCGCAGACTACGGGCGGAAATGCCGCCGAGAATGGTGCCCAATCGGCACAGATCGCAAAATTGGAACAGGCAGTGGCCGACGCAAAGTCCGCCGGCGACAACGCCTGGATGCTGACAAGTTCTGCCCTGGTCCTGATGATGACCGGACCGGGCCTGGTATTGTTCTACGGCGGGTTGGTGCGCAAGAAGAACGTCCTGTCGACGATGATGCAAAGCTTCGCCTTGATGGCCATCGTGACTCTGCTGTGGGGCGTAGTCTCATATAGTCTGGCCTTCGCTCCAGGAAACAGCTTCATCGGCGGCTTGCACAACGTCTTTCTCCGCGGCGTGGGAGCGCAACCCGACCCCGATTACGCCCCGACCATTCCACTTCAGACATTCATGGTGTTCCAGTTGATGTTTGCCATCATCACCCCGGCACTCATCACGGGTGCGTTCGCGGAGCGTATGAAATTCAGCGCGATGACAGCCTTCATGGTGCTGTGGTCGCTCGTGGTGTATGCCCCAATGGCGCACATGGTCTGGGGGAAGGGTGGCTTGCTGAATGCCTCTCTTGGGGGACGGTTCCCCTGTCTGGATTTCGCCGGCGGCACGGTGGTGCACGTGACGTCGGGTGTATCGGCGTTAGTGTGCGCATTGTATCTGGGGCCCCGGATCGGCTATCCGAAGCAATCGATGCCTCCGCACAGCGTGGTTTTGAGTTTCATGGGGGCCTGCTTGCTCTGGGTGGGATGGTTTGGGTTCAACGCGGGCAGTGCGCTGTCGGCGGGGGCTCTGGCTACGAGCGCATTCGTTGCCACGCATTTTGGCGCGGCCGCCGCAACCGTCGGCTGGAGCGCTGCAGAGTGGTGGAAGCGAGGGAAACCCAGTGCCCTGGGCGCGATCTCGGGAGCCGTGGCGGGGCTGGTCGCGATTACGCCAGCGGCCGGTTTTGTCTCGCCCATGTCGGCAATCGCCATCGGATTGGCCGCGGGTATTTTCTGTTTCTTCATGGTGACCAGGGTCAAATCTATGTTCCGATACGACGATTCGCTCGATGCGTTCGGCGTTCACGGCGCGGGTGGGACTCTGGGAGCTCTGCTGACGGGCGTCTTCGCCGCGAGCGCCGTGAATCCTATTTTTAAGAATGCTCAGGGGCGCACGCTGCCTTCGGGATGGCTCGAAGGCAATGCCCACCAACTACTGAATCAGTTGGCCGGGGTAGCGATTGCCTGGGGGTTGGCGATCGTGGGCACCGTGGTCATCCTAAAACTGGTAGACATCACCATTGGCCTGCGTGTTCCAGAGGACCATGAGATGCAAGGTCTTGATCTCTCGCAGCACGGCGAAGAGGGATACTATTGGGAGCCGGCCGCATAACGAGAAACCGAAACGGGGCAATCGAATCAAGGGAACGGAGAACCATGACAAAGATCGAAGCGATTATTCAAGTTTCCAAACTCGAAGTGGTCAAAGACGCATTGCACGAGGTGGGTGTCGAAGGCATGACCGTTTTTGAAGCCAGAGGACATGGCCGGCAAAAAGGGCACACCGAGTTTTATCGGGGACGCGAGTACACGGTGGACTTGATCCCGAAAGTGAAACTCGAGATCGTGGTCGCCGACGAAATGAAAGAGAAAGTCGTGCAGGCCATCGCCAACGCGGCCCGCACCGGCAAAATCGGCGACGGGAAGATTTTTCTTTCGCGCATTGACGAAGCGATTCGGATTCGCAACGACGAACGTGGCGAGAGCGTGCTGTAAACGCGCGCAATTTCGGAACGGCGGATCGACGGCAAAAGATCGACATCCCCCTTATCTGCTTGCTTGCGAGCAGAGCGGAATAAAGGCTGGAGCAGGGGCTGAACACATCGGGGAGACTGTCATCGAATGACCACCGGGGCCACCGTCCGCAGCGAGTTACGGGACCTGTACGTGCGGGAATCCACTGCTATCGAGCAGGAATTCTCCGTCACGGGTGAAGGGCGCACCGCGCTCGCCCGCCGCACCGCACTGGTCGATTCGATTGTTCAGCGGCTCTGGAGCGAGATCATCGTGGGTGCTGCGACTGCCGACCCAGTCACCCCGAAGAGCTTCGTGTTGGTGGCCACCGGAGGATTCGGGCGCGGCTGGCTTTTCCCCCACTCCGATATCGATCTGCTCTTTCTGCATGCCAACGGCAACTCCGAGAGTGAATTCAAAGATCCCATCCGGCGTTTTTCACAAGAACTCTGGGACCTGCGTCTGAAGCTGAGTCCAGCCACGCGAAATTTAGCGGAGTGCGAAAGGTTGGATCCGAACAATGTTGAGTTTGCCATCTCGCTGCTCGACTGCCGGTACCTGGCGGGCGATCGCGAGCTTTTTTCACGGCTCCACGAGAAATTTGTTCCTCGGTTGGTGGGGCGGGATTTTCAGAACCTGATCCAGAACCTGGCCGAACTCACGCGTGCGCGTCATCACAAATTTGGCAATACGGTTTTTCATCTGGAACCGAACGTAAAGGATGGGCCCGGCGGTTTGCGAGACTACAACGTAGCCAACTGGCTGGCGCTGATTTCGGCGATGGAAAAGCTGAAGGTGTGGCCGGACATGAAGACTCTACTGCCGGTTTCATCGCGAAGGGCGTTCGACGCGGCGCTCGATTTCCAGATGTCGGTGCGTTGTTTTCTGCACTTCCGCCACGGGCGTCACGACAACACGCTCACCTGGGAAGCGCAAGACGAAGCGGCGGCGAGGAAGATCGGCGCGAGCTTTGGTATGAACGAGGCGGAAATCGCGACCGCAGCGGACTGGATGCGCGTCTACTTTGGCCACGTGCGTAGCGTGCACCGCGTCTGCAACCAATTGCTGGAAGAAATTCCCGCAGCCTGGTCGTCGTTGTACCGGCAATTTCAGGGCTGGCGATCACGAGTCGCCAGTGAGGACTTCTCGGTAGTTGATGGACTGATTTTTTTGAAGCAACCGCAGCAACTGGGCGGACTGCGCGATCCGGAAATGCTGTTGCGGCTCTTTCATTTCATGGCGGAGCATGGCCTGAAACTGAGCACGACCACCGAATATAAAGTCGAGCAGGCACTGCCGGGGCTGGCGGCGACGCCTCCGCGGGGCGCCGAGTTATGGCTTTACCTGCAGGAAACGCTGGTGCAACCGCATGCGGCCGACGCTCTGCGCGCCATGAACGCGCTTCGGCTGCTGGCGCTTCTGCTGCCGGAACTGAAAGGGATTGAAGCACTGGTAGTGCGGGATTTTTACCATCGCTACACCGTGGATGAGCATTCGTTTCTGGCGATAGAAAATCTGCATCGTCTAAAAGAATCGAAATCGGAATGGGACCAGCGCTTTGGCGCGTTGCTGGGTGAACTCGAACAGCCAGAACTGCTTTACCTGACGCTGCTGCTGCATGATTCCGGCAAAGCCGTGCCCAGCGAGAATCATGTTGAGGCCAGTCTGCAACTTACCGACAGCTGCATGGAGCGGCTGGATCTTGATCCGGTGGATCGCGAGACGGTGCGATATCTGGTCGCCAGCCATCTGGAAATGTCGGCGGCGATGCGGCGCGATGTATTCGATCCAGCAAATGTGAAGTCGTTTGCGGAAAGAGTGGGCGTACCCGAGCGGCTGAAGATGCTGTGTCTGCTGACCTATGCCGACATCAAAGCCGTGAACCCGGAAGCTATGACGCCATGGAAAGCGGATAACTTATGGCAACTCTACATTGCGTGCGCGAATTATTTGAGCCGGAGCGCCGATGAGCGCGTGCACACGGGCGATGAGGACTCCAGCCTCGCGCATCTGCGTTCCCTGGCGCCTGTAGCAGGTAAAAAAATAAACAGTTTTCTGGAAGGATTGCCGCAGCGGTATCTGCGGATCCACGGCGCGGCCGACGTCCTGGCGCATGCCGAAATGGCCGCCCGGCTGGGACAGGATGGCGTCCAATTAAATCTGAAACAAGTCCGTCACTGGTATGAGCTGACACTGATTACCACCGACCGGCCCTTCCTGTTCGCTTCGGTTTCGGGGGCGCTGGCCGCCTGGGGAATGAACATCGTGAAAGCGAATGCGTTCTCGAATGCCGCGGGCATGGTGGTGGACACTTTCTATTTTACGGACCGCTTTCGAACCCTGGAGATGAATCTGCAGGAATGGGAGCGTTTAAAGAAGAGCATCGCGGCCGTGATTAAAGGAGAAGCCGACGTGGCGCGCATGTTGCGCGACCGCCTGAAATCGGAGAAAACGGACAGCGCGAAGGTCAAGATCGCGACGCATATTGAATTCGACGATAACTGCTCGGCGCACAGCACGATGGTGCAGGTTCTAACCCAGGATCGTCCGGGACTGCTATACCGTATGTGCTCGCTGGTCTCGAAACATGAGTGCAATATCGAGATTGCGCTCATCGAAACCGAGGGTCAGATGGCGATTGATGTCCTATACCTGACCTCAAGTGGTGCGAAGTTGAGCGCAGATCGCCAGGCGGCGTTGGGACAGGCGCTACGCGACGAGCTCGCGGCGAAGTAGCTTTTTCCTCTACGCAGAAAAGTATGGAGAGAGACGGGTTTAATTTGTTGTCATTCCATCTTCAATTTTTCTAACCCATCTCCATCACTGACGCTATTACTGACTCTTGTGGTCCGCAATCTCGCGATCCGCATAGTATCCGTCTCTGGTTTGAACGGTCAGCTCTTTCTTTTTCACCGCCAATTGAACGTGATGATAACCAGAGGTCGCGCTATCTTTATCAGGCGTATAACCCATGTTGTACTGGACGCGTAGCTCCTCGACAATGCTGTCGTAAATATCGCCGACCGTTTCTTTTTTGGTGACTTCAAAGAAACGTCCGCCCGTTTCTTTAGAAATTCGCTCGAGAATTTTCTTGCCATCGGCGTGCGAACTCTCGGAAGGACGCTGCCCTCCGCGACCGCCTCGGCCTCCACCGCCTCCGCCGCCAGGTCCTGGCCAACCGCCGCCGGGCCCGGGCCAACCACCACCACCGCCGCGGCCCATTCCGCCGCCCTGCCTTTGGCCTTCGTCGCGGTGAGGTTCCGCGAAATAGATGGAGTAAATAACGGTGTCGGCACGTTGCGCCGCCTCAATCGCGCCTTCCAAGTACGTCTTGCTGCCACGATCAACGCCATCCGAAAGAATGATGAGTGCCTTCCGGCCCTGCTGTTTCTTCATCAACTCGTTCGACGCCAAATAAACGGCGTCGTAAAGCTGTGTACCGCCGTGATGAGAGCCCGAATCCGAGCCGGAAGGGGAATTAGAGGGGTCGTTGGGATCGTTCGATCGATCGCGATCCGATGGCGTCTTGAGCAAGTCGAGCGCCGCCTGCAGTTTGTCATGGGATGAAGTCAGGTCCTGCAGCAGTTCCACTTCACGATCAAAATGAATGAGAAAAGCCTTGTCCTTCGGCTGCACGAGCATCTGGTCGAGGAAACTGCGGCTCGCGTTGCGCTCCGCGTCGAGGACGTTGCTTTGACTGCGGCTGGTGTCGACCAGCAGACCCAGGGTGAGCGTAAGATTCGCGTCCTGAGAAAAATACTTGATGGTCTGCGGGCGGCCATCCTCCTGCAGCGTGAAATCGTCTTTCGTGAGGTCGCGGACGATCTTGCCGTGTTTGTCGCGCACCGTGACCGGCAAGGTCACCACCTTGACGTCGACGGCGATGGTGGAAACGGCATCCTGGGCCCACATCGCCGAGCCGGCTCCAGGAAGAGCGACCAGCACGACGATCAGCGCAGAGGTAACCGACCTCCACAAGGGCGACCAGCCCGCAATCGTTTCTTTGTCTAAGTCTCTACTTGGCCGGGATTTATACGGCCGGGATTCATTCACCGCGCATCCTCCGTTTGTCGTTATCGCAGACGAATCTTGAGAGCGCTGAATCTGCACAGGAAAATAGAGTACACCGCCAGGATTGCACCTGCCCAACTCGGGAAGGCCAAGGTCAGCCGGTAGAGCAGACCCGCCGCGACTGGCTCGGCCTGCTTTTCGGGAATGGATTTGTCAGCGGACATGGGCAGCCATGCAAGCATCGTTTTCTCATTTATGAGAAGGGTTGTAAGAGTGGATGCGCCGCGATGGAGGGCAGTTGCCAGCGTCCTGTAAAAGCACCGTCAACGCCGGGTAAAACTTCGTAAAGGGTCAAGTATGGTGGGTTTGGCGATGCTAAAGTTAGATCATGCAATTCTTCCGGCAGAAGCCGTCGCGGTCGTGCGTCTCGAGGGCGTGCTCCCTGAGGACACGCCTAAAGACACGCCCTCATACAACCTGCTTGCTCACAGCGGCTTTCGCTCTGATCCTCGCGGGGCCAGCCTATGTCTGCGCCCAGGACAAACCGGCGAGCAACTCAGGAGGTGCACAAGTCGCCAAGGCGGTGGGGGTCATCAAGACCATTCAGGCGGATTCGATCACAGTCGCGGCGGAGTCCGGTGGCGAGGTTACGGCGCAACTGACAGGCTCGACGAAGATCCTGCGCGTGCCGCCAGGGGAAAAAGACCTGAAGAACGCAACTGCCCTGCAGGCGCAAGAATTGCAGCCCGGGGATCGCGTGCTGATTCGCGGCCAGGCATCGGCGGACGGGCGCACGATCGCCGCGCTGGCAGTCATTGTAATGAAGCAGTCGGACGTGGCCGCGAAGCAGCAGCACGAACTCGAGGACTGGCAGAAGCGAGGGGTGGATGGGGTAGTCACCGCGGTGGACGCTGCGACCGGTATCATCACAATTTCACCCGGCCGGATCGGCGCGAACAAGAACATCGCCGTCCACATTGCCAAGGATACGATCCTGCGCCGCTACGCGCCCGGCTCGGTGAAATTCGATGACGCGAAACCGGCGCCCGTCGATCAGATCAAGGTGGGAGATCAGTTGCGCGCGCGCGGAACTCGTAGCCCGGATGGCAGCGAAGTAAGTGCGGAGGAAATTGTTTCCGGATCATTTCCAAATATTGCGGGGACTATCAAGGCAATCGACGCCGAGAACAATACGATCACGGTGCAGGATGCGATCAGCAAGAGCACGGTGGTAGTGAAGGTGGTTCCCGACTCGCAACTTCAGAAGTTGCCGGCAGAGATGGCACAGCGCATCGCGATGCGATTGAAAAGCTCGGTGGGGGGCGGTGGAGATCGACCGGGTGGCGTCGGCCAAAGCCAAGCTACGAGCGGGCAAGGTGCTGCGTCAGGTGCGGGCGGAGGACGCGGGCAGGGCGGCGGGCCAGGCGGGAACGGTCCTCCAGACTTGCAGCGCATGTTGAGCCGTTTGCCCACCATCAAGTTGTCAGACTTGCAGAAGGGCGATGCCGTTGTGATCCTGGCGACAGCGGGCAGAACTTCGGATGCGGTAACGGCGATTAAGCTGGTGGCGGGAGTGGAGGCCATCCTGAGCGCGTCGCCAAATCAAAGCGCCTCGCTGCTTTCGCCGTGGTCGCTGGGCGCACCTGGCGGAGAAGGTGAAGCCGCGCAGCAGTGAACAAATCTCAATCAATGTTCTTAATCAACGTTCTCAATCAATGTGATATGCCTGGAAAGAAAAGGTGAGTGTTGAAGCTATCAGTCTTCGTTCTGTCGATTCTGATTCTGGCGCCGCCGATCGCTCTGCCGATGCCGGCATCGGCACAGACCCCACCATCGGCAACGACGGGAACCTTACGCGGGCAAGTCACGGACCCATCAGGAGCGGTAGTTGCGAACGCCGCCGTGGCCGTTCTCGTATCCGGCGGACCAACGCATTCGGCCACGACCGGCAAAACCGGCAATTACGAAATCGGAAATCTGCCGCCCGGCAAGTACACAGTCACGGCCAATGCCCAGGGATTCGCCGTTTTTGTGCAGAACGACGTGGATGTAGCCGCCGGCCAGGTCGCGCAATTCAACATTGCGCTCGACATCACCGTAAAAGAAGAAAAGGTTAACGTGGAGGCGGAAGGACCGACGCTCGACACCAACCCTGCAAATAATGCGAGTGCGATCGTGCTCAGCGGCAAAGATCTGGAGGCCCTTCCCGACGATCCGGATGAATTGCAGTCTGACCTGGAAGCGCTGGCTGGACCTTCGGCCGGACCCAATGGCGGGCAGCTTTACATCGATGGATTTACGGCCGGACAGCTTCCGCCGAAGTCATCGATTCGCGAGATTCGCATCAATCAGAATCCGTTTTCAGCCGAATACGACAAGCTGGGCTATGGACGAATCGAGATCTTCACCAAGCCGGGCACGGACAAGTTTCATGGACAGTTCCAGGTGGTGGGGAACGACTCGGGGCTCAATACCCGTAATCCGTTTCTCGGGGACGCTCTGCAGCAGCCGTACGACTCCGTGATCTATATGGGAAACGTCGGCGGGCCGATCAACAAAAAGGCGTCATTCTTCCTCGACGTGCAGCGCCGAAACATCGACGAAATCGCGGTCGTAAATACGCCCGCATTGGACGGAATCCCGGGTCAGACTCTAACCGAAGACGATCCCAACCCGCGGACCCGCACCAACATCGCTCCACGTATCGATTACCAAGTCAGCACCAACAACGCGCTCACCGGGCGCTACCAGTATTACCGCGATACCTGGGAGAATAATGGCGTCGGGGGTTCAGTGCTGCCGGAGGCTGGCTACAACACCACCTCCACAGAAGACACGGTGCAGATCACCGATACGCAAGTCCTCAGTACGAAGGCTATAAATGAGACCCGTTTTCAATATCTTCGCGATAACAGTGAGCAGACTCCGGTGACGACTCCGTTGCAGACGTTGCCGACAGGGTTCACGACAGATGCGTCCATCAACGTGATCGGGGGATTCACAGGCGGACGCTCCAGTTCGGGAGCGCAGACCGACCACCAGGATCACTACGAGCTGCAGAATTACACTTCGATAGCGCAGGGCAAGCACTTCCTGAAATTTGGAGGGCGACTGCGAGCAGTTCACGAAGTCAATACTTCGAGCGCCGGATTTAATGGCACCTTCACCTTCCCGAGCATCCAAGCCTACGCGGCCGCTGTGCAGGCTCTCGCAGGGGGCGCCACTCAGACCCAGGGCGCGACCCAGTTTACGCTCGATGCAACAACCAGCGGGGCCGTCCCCACGGTGCCGGTCACCGTGGTGGATGCCGGACTGTATGTGCAGGATGACTGGAAGGTTCGTCCCAACCTAACACTAAGCGGCGGGCTGCGCTTTGAAACCCAAAACGCAATCCACGATCATGCGGATTGGGCGCCTCGACTCAGTTTCGCGTGGGGCCTGGGCGGCGGAGGCAAGAGCGCTCCGAAAACCGTACTGCGCGGCGGTTTCGGCCTGTTCTACGACCGATTCACCCAGAACCCGGTACTCAATGCGGACCGCTTGAACGGCGTAACGCAGCAGCAGTACGCCGTGTCATGTCCACAGTCTCAACCGCCGCAGCCGTGCGCACAGATAGATTTTTTCCCGAACGTGCAGCTACCAGCGCAATCCACTTCTCCGATCTATCAGATCGCCCCGGATTTGCATGCGCCCTACGTCATGCAGACGGCGTTTAGCATGGAGCGACAGGTCACAAAGATCGCCAACGTTACGCTTACCTATCTGAATGCCCGCGGCGTGCACCAGCTTATGTCGATCGACATCAATGCGCCGACGCCAGGCACGCCGAACTCGGACGGTCCGCGCCCGAATCCAAACGCAGGCGACATTTATCAATACTCCTCCGCTGGAGTTTTCAGACAGAACCAATTGATCGCGAATTTCAACATCCGCGCTGGAGCGAAGCTATCTCTGTTCGGTTACTACTCGCTGAATTACGCCAACAGCGACCCTATCGGATCCTCGAGCAACGGAGCGTTTGCCAACAACTTCCCATCGAATCAGTACGACGTGAGGGCGGACTACGGGAGAGCTTCGTTTGCCATAAGAGATCGGCTGTTTTTCGGAGGGACGATCGGGTTGCCGCTCGGGTTTCGCCTGAGCCCATTTATGATTTTCAATTCCGGCGCTCCCTACAACGTTACCGTAGGCCAGGACTTGGCCGGTGATTTGCAGTTCAATGTCCGACCCGCATTCAATACAACCAATCCTCCCGGTACGTGCACGTCTCCAATGCTGAGCTGCTACTACACGTTTTCCACGACGAAGGGGCAGCCGTACACGCAGATTCCGATTAACTACCTGACGGGCCCGTCCCTGTTCACGCTGAACCTGCGGCTGGCGAAGACATTCGGCTTCGGGCCGGAGGTCGGTGGAAGAAGCGGGGCGCAGCAGGGCGGCGGTCCCCCTGGCGGCGGTGGTCTACGCGGTGGTGGTGGCGGCTTAGGACGAGGGCCCGGCGGTGGCGGCGGAGGGTTCGGGGGCGGGGCTCCGGCTACCAACCGACGCTACAACCTGACGTTCAGCGTAAATGCCCGAAACGTTCTGAACAGGGTGAATGCGGCGCCGCCCATCGGGGTCCTGAGCTCGCAAGATTTCGGAAAGTCGATTGCTCTGGCGGGTGGGGCGTTTTCGAGCCCGGCGGCAAATCGGAAAATCGAATTGCAGGCTACGTTCAGCTTCTAGAGGCAGCTCTCAGGTCTCAGGTATCAGGAACAGATCTGAGCTTGCCTTAGGTTTTCCTGAGACCTGCGATTTACATTTGAGACCTTTTCTATGTGGAATAATCGGCGTTGATCCGCACATACTCGGCGGTCAGATCGGTGGTGAGAAATCGCACCAAGTGCCGGCCGCGTCCAAGCTGAACGCGAAGGTCGCAGACCGGCTGTGCAAGGTCGCGGTGAGCCTGCCGCTCGTTGAACGCGCAGGCGATTCCATTGCGGCATACTCTCTGGTCGCCAATGAAAATCTGGACGCGCGATGGATCGATGGGCACGCCGCACCTTCCCACGGCCGCGAGAATCCGTCCCCAATTCGGATCGGCCCCAGCCCACGCGGTCTTGACGAGCATTGAGTGAGCAATCGTTCGCGCCACCACCAACGCCTCTTCCCGGCTGCGCGCCTGTTCGACGAACAGACGGATCACGTGCTGCACGCCTTCACCGTCACTGACGATCTGCTCGGCGAGCGACTGGCACACCGCGTTCAGAGCCGCGGACAGCTTCTTTCTGGTGCCAGCATCTCTCACCCGGGCACCGCTGGCGCCGCTCGCGAGCAGCAGCACCGTGTCATTGGTGGAGGTGTCACCGTCAATGGATATGCAATTTAGCGAATCGTCGCATGCCTGGCGCAGAAGAGACTGCAATTGACGCGGACTTGCACCCGCATCGGTAAACAAGTACACCAGCATGGTCGCAAGCTTCGGATGGATCATACCCGCGCCCTTGGCGACTCCCAACAGGGTGACTTCTTTCGAGCCTTCTGTCGACGAAGCGCGGAAGCGCGCGGACGCGATCTTCGGCCGGGTGTCGGTGGTCATGATCGCGTGCGCGAACGCAAGCACGCCTCGCTGACTGTGCGACCGCGCTGAAAGGATGACGAGTTCCGGCAGCCTGGCACAGATTTTCTCTGCCGGCAGTCGAACGCCAATAATGCCAGTCGAGGAAGGAAAGACTTCAGCAGCGGGAACGCCAAACAGTCTTCCGGCTTCGCGACAAACCCGTTCGCAGGCTTGAATGCCGGCGTGTCCGGTGGCGCAGTTGGCGTTTCCGGAGTTCACGACGACGGCTCGAACCCGGCCTCCACTCGAAAGCAACCCCGCGCGGCCAACTTCCACGGGAGCAGCGACGACCCGGTTCTTCGTGAACAACGCGGCAGCGGCCGCGCCACTGGCGGCTTCCGCCAGCGCCAAGTCGGGCCGGCCACTGACTTTGAGACCGGCAGCGATCGCAGAAAAAGAGAACCCGAGGGGCAAACGAATTTTCTCAGGAGAATTTCTTAGTTCAACACGCAGCGTGGTCATGCCTGAATCTTCAACCAGTTCTTCGGCGGCGGCAAGATTGCAAACGTAGGCAGATTTCCGCGGATCATCGCTACTTCATCGCAACGATAAAGCCTGGGGCACTTATAACAGTCTTTGTGGATCTTGTCGGGAAGATCCTGGTGATTAGCAGTAGTAAATCCCATGCGTGAGAAAAATTCTGGAATGCGGGTGAACAAGCAAACGCAGGTGACTTTGTGTTTTTCCGCCTGTGCAAGAAGAGCCTTGACCAGGCGTCTGCCACCGCCGCAGCTTTGGCTGGTGGGATCGACGGTAATCGAACGAATCTCGGCCAGGTGCACGCCATAGAGGTGGAGAGCGCCGCATCCGATGATGCGTCCGTCATGCTCTAGGACGACAAAGTCGCGGACGTTTTCGCAGATCTCTGCCAGCGAGCGCGGCAGCAGCGTGCCGTCGCTGGAGTACGCTGCGATGAGAGCGTGGATCTGCTCGGCATCCGGAAGGACCGCTTCACGCGTGCGCATGGACCTCCTTGGGTCGGGGCGAAGCGATTTTCTCTTTGTTGTTCGTGTTCTTGTGCGTGAGCTCTTCATTTTTGTACAACGCCGCGTCCAGGGCCTTGACCACCTGATCCACATGCCTCTTCTGTATCACGTAAGGCGGCAAAAAGCGCAACACAGTTTCGTGCGTGCGATTGATTATGATGCCTTCCTGCAGCAGTCGCTTGGTCACCGCCTTCGCTAGTTCGGACGACTCCAATTCTACGGCCTGCATCAGTCCGGCTCCGCGGACGTCGTGAATCGACTTGTGCTTTTTGTCGAGCGCCTCAAGCGCCGCGTGAAAATATTTGCCCAGCGCGCGCACGTGGTTCAGCAGTTTCTTCTCCTCGCGCAGGAACTCTATGGCAACGGCGCAGGCCAGCGGGCCTCCGCCGAAAGTAGTGCCGTGCATCCCCGGATGCATGCAACGAGCAACCCGTTCGGTGGTGAGAATGGCGCCGAGTGGCAAACCACAAGCCAGTGGCTTGGCGACGGTGACCACATCCGGCAACACGCCATAGTGTTGATAGGCAAAGTGGCGTCCGGTGCGTCCGAGGCCACACTGAATCTCGTCGAGCACGAGCAACGCGCCGCTCTGCTTCGTCAGGCGCGAGGCGAATTCGAGAAACTCTTGATTGACGGGGCAAATTCCGCCTTCACCTTGGATGGTCTCGATGCACACGGCACAGACGCTGGAATCAAATTTGCGTTGCAGGTCGTCCAGGTCGTTGAACTTGACGAAACTCACACCCGGCAAGAGCGGAACGAACGGAGCTCGATATTTTGGCTGACCGGTCGTGGCCAGTGCGCCAAAAGTGCGTCCATGGAAAGAATTGTCCATGGCGAGAATGCGCCATTTTGGTTTGTGGCCATTCGTATTGTTCATTTGCGCAAAGGCGCGGGCGAGTTTGAGGGCTCCTTCCCAGGCCTCGGTGCCACTGTTGCAGAAGAAAGCCCGGTCAAGCCCGGAGACTTGCGTCAGCAGCCGCGCGAGTTCCGCTTGATACTCGTGGAAGAACAGGTTGGAAACATGAATCAACCGGCCGGCCTGACGCTTGATCGCCGCCTGGATGGTCGGGTGGTTGTGGCCGAGCGCATTGACTCCAATTCCGCTCAGGAAATCGAGATAGCGCTTGCCCTGAGAATCCCAGAGATACACCCCGCGCCCACGAACAAATAGGATGGGCTGGCGCTCGTAAGTGGGAAGCAAGAGCTTCGCTTCCATGCGGGAGACGGAAGCGAGGCTCATGCTCTGAGCACCTCCGTGCCGCATTCCAGCTTGGTGAAATAAAACAGTGGCAGCATTTCGACCTGCGCTGCGGGCAGGATGCGCACCCGTCCCACGCCGGACTTGAGAGCCTGAGTGCAGGCTTCGAGCTTGGGCATCATCCCGCCGCTGACTACTGATTCGTCGATGAGTCCGGCAACTTGCTTGGTATCTACTCGAGACATTACCGAACCGTCGGCTTGTTTTACGCCGGCCACGTCGGTGAGAAAAATCAGCGCATCGGCTTCGCAGGCGATGGCACAGGCGGCGGCCATCTGGTCCGCATTCACGTTGTAATACTGCCCGTCCCCTCCGAGCGCAACCGAGGAAAGCACTGGGATGCCGCCCTCGGTCCAGATAGCTTTCAGCCAGCGCGGTTCAGAAAAGCAGATTTCACCGACATATCCCAAATCGTATTCCGCGTCCTGTTTCTTGCGGGCACGAAAGACGCCGCCGTCTCCGCCACAAAGACCGATGGCCGGCCGCCCGGCAGCAGCGATCGCCGCGACCAAGCTTTTGTTCACGATGCCGGCGAGCACCATCAGGGCAACATCGCGGGTCTCGGCGTCAGTAACGCGCAGTCCGTGCACGAAATCACTTTTCTTCCCGAGGAGTTTTAGGATACGCGTCAGGGCGCTGCCACCGCCGTGCACAACGGCGACCTGATGTCCGTCCTCGGCAAGCTGCACTACCGCTTGCGCGCACTTCTTGAGAGTCTCTTTATCCTCCAGGGCCGCGCCGCCGATCTTGACCACAATTTTCATTGCAGGCCCTCCGCTTCGTCCCAGCCGTACATGAGGTTCATGTTCTGCACGGCTTGTCCGGCTGCGCCTTTGAGCAGATTGTCGAGGCAAGAAACGATCACCAGCCGGCGGCCATCGCGCGCGAGGCAGAAACCGAGGTCACAGTAGTTGGTGTGCACGGAGAATTGGATTTCCGGCAGACTCGCTGCGGGGAAGATGCGCATCCACCGCTTGTCCTGGTAGAAATCGTGGAAACAACTTTGAATCTCGTCCGCCGTCATTTCGCGTTTCAGGTGCACGTAAATCGTAGACAGAATTCCCCGAGGGATTGGCAAGAGATGGGGAGTGAAGATCAACTGTCCCGAACCGAGGGCCAATTGCTCGAGGATCTCGCCGGTGTGACGGTGTCCGAAGACTGAGTAGGCGGAGAAATTGTCGGCCACGGAGACGAAGTGAGTACGCGCCGTGGGCTCTTTGCCCGCGCCGGACACGCCGGACTTCGAATCGGAGATGATGCCGCGATCGCAATCCACAAGGCTGGCCGAAAGCAACGGTGCCAGCGCAAGAATGACGGAAGTCGCATAACAGCCTGGATTGGCAACCAGAGCGGCCGACGGGATCTGGTCCGCATTCGACTTCAATTCGGGCAGACCGTAAACGGCGCGCTCGGTGAGTTCCGCCGCGATCTGGGCATTCGCATCTTTGAAACCGTAGACGGCGCGATTCTGTTCCTGTTTCAGCCGCCACGCGCCGCTCAGATCAACGATCCGCAGCCCGCGGGTCATTCGCCCGGAGGTCATCGCCTCAGCAACAAGCTCGCGGGAAACGGCGTGCGGTGTAGCCAAGAACAGCAACTCGACGCCATGCTGCTCTAGCGCGGACCACGAAAATGGCTGGACGGGCGAATGGCCGTTGTCAGAAAGGTGCGGCAAGCCAGGCCCGCCGGATTCGGCGGTCTCTGCGCTGCGCCGCAAGAGCAAGGGCGCATCGGTCCGAGGATGCCGGCCGAGAAGGCGAGTGAGTTCGAGGCCGGAATAGCCGGTCGCTCCGAGAACGGCGGTTTTGAGTTTGGCTGACGTCAAATCTGCTTCGAGCCTTCCTTTTCTCCGTGGAGGCATATTTATCCATTATGATGCATAAATATTCATCTAATAGTAAATGGTCTCGTCCAACTGTCAAGTCGAAAGCGCGGTTCGTGACGTCTTTCGAGACCCTCCGGGTCCGTGAAGCTGCAGTTTTTTTGAAAGGTTTTCCGATAGCTGCAAGAAGAAATATCTATTGGACTCAGCCGATCACAGGCATTTAGTGTGGGGGACTATTGCAGCCCGCGAGTTGGAGACTTGCGAAGACATTTCATGCTGGATTTTACGCCGCCTTTCCGCACGCCGCACTATTCCGCAAGAACGAGCTATCACATTGAAATATCGCACAGAAATAGGAGCACTTCCATGACGAAGAAACCCGACCAGCGGTTAATACGCCGGTCATTATCCGTATCTATTCTGGCCGTCCTTCTCGCCGCTGGGATGTTCACGGTGCTGGCCACGCCCTGTTCTGCCGATGAAGGCCCGAAGCCGGATCCATCGGGCATAGCGACTGGGGACAAAGCTACCGCAGTGGACGCCGCCGGCAATTCCTTCGTGGTCTCTGAACCGACCGACAAAGCGGCTCCAGACTACGTCACGACCAAGAAGGCATTCGACGACTATCAGGCACAAGCGGCGAAAGAGCCACTCGCGGTGAAGCTGGCCGACAGTGTGGGGCACGTTCGCGTGGCCACCAATTTCGCCTGGACCTTGAATACGGGTTATCTCGTCCTGTTCATGCAGGCGGGTTTCGCTCTCCTCACCTGCGGACTGGTGCGAAAGAAAAATGTCGCGCACTTGATGATGCTGAATTTCGCGGCCTACGTCTTCGCCTTCTTGGCCTACTATGCCGTCGGATATGCATTCCAGTTTGGAGCGGTTGCCATCAATGCCGCGCCCACCAACCTGGGCGGCATTCCCACTCTCAACAAGTTTCTGATTGGGAGCGGATCGTGGGGATTTGTCGGTGGGAAGGGGTTTTTCCTCACCGGACCAGCTTATGACAGCGCCAGCAACTGTTTAACCCTGTTCGAAGTCGTGTTCATGGAGACCGCCGGGTACATCATCGTCGGCGCCATCTGTGAGCGGATCACCTTCTGGGCATTTCTGCTCTGCGAGCTATTCATCGGCGCGATTCTTTATCCGATCTCCGGTTGCTGGGTGTGGGGTGGCGGATGGATGTCACAAATTGGAACGACGCTGAATCTCGGTCACGGGTATGTCGATTTCGCCGGTTCCACGGTGGTCCATGGGGTGGGCGGTTTCTGCGCCATGGCTCTGGCGATCATTCTCGGTCCGCGACTCGGGAAGTATGGGCCCGGGGGTAAGATCCGCGTCTTTCCCGCGCACAACATCGTATATGTCGTGACCGGTACCTTCATTCTGCTCTTCGGCTGGATGGGCTTTAATCCTGGCTCGACCTTGGGTGCCACCGACCTTCGCATTTCAGTGATCGCGGTGAACACCAATCTTGCCGCCGTTGCGGGATCGGCGGTCGCGATGGTCTTGTGGTATTTCTTGTTCGGGAAGCCTGATATCACGATGGCGTGCAACGGCATGCTCGCCGGGTTGGTCGCCATCACCGCACCTTGCGCTTTTGTGTCGCCAACCTCCGCCGTCATCATTGGCGTGCTGGCCGGCCTGCTGGTGTGCGGCGGAGTCCTGTTCAACGACCGCGTTCTCAAGGTCGATGACCCCTGCGGTGCGATTTCAGTACACGGCTACTGTGGCTGGCTGGGCGCGGTCAGCGTGGGCATCTTTGCCGACGGCGCGTACGGCGCTGGATGGAACGGCGTCGGCGCAACGTCGTACCTGGGCCATACCGGCCAGGGAGTAACAGGCCTGCTCCACGGCGATACCCGGCAGTTCCTGTGCCAACTTATGGGAGCAACTTTGATTGCCGTTTGGGCGTTCGGCGCGACTTACGTGGTCTTCTGGTGCGTCAACAAAGGAAAAAGCATGCGCGTGGCGCCCGAGGTGGAAGAGGAAGGCCTCGACGTCCCCGAGTTTGGGATGCCAGCGTATCCCGAAGACGCAGTGGCCCCGGCCTCATACTGAAGAAAAGACGCGGCATACCGGTCCCCGCCGCCCAGCGAATGGACGCATGCATAAGCCGCGCGCTTTTTCTTACTTTTACATCTTTAGCCGGAGGTCGCTCGAGGTGCCGCCGGCTGCCGGAACGTAGCACTTGAGCGTGTAATCCATGACCATGCGATCGGCGTTGAAGCGCCAGCCGAGGGTGCGAATAGTGCGCTTCATGCGTTGGATCCAGCCACGCGGCAAGCCGTCGCGATCCCGCTGATAGTACAGAGGAATCACTTCTTCGCGCAACACGCGCATCAGATCCTCCCCGTCGCGAGTGTCGTGCACATTCATGTCGGAGTGAGTTCGGCCGTTTCCGATAGCGAAGCCGTTCAAGCCGTCGTAAGCTTCCGCCCACCAACCGTCCAGCACCGAGAGGTTTAAGCCGCCGTTCAAAACGACTTTCTGGCCGCTGGTTCCCGAGGCTTCCAGCGGACGCCGCGGATTGTTAAGCCAGACATCAACACCCTGCGTCAAATGGCGGCCGACGTTGATGTCGTAGTCCTCGACGAAGACGAACTTGTCGGAAAACTGCGGGTCGCGCATCAACTGGGCAATCTGCTGCAGAACGCGCTTGCCGGGTTCGTCGAGAGGGTGCGCCTTTCCGGCAAAGACGAACTGCACGGGGCGTTTCGGGTCGTTGACCATGGTGGCGATTTTTTCGATGTCCGCCAAAATCAGATTGGCGCGCTTGTAGGTAGCAAAACGGCGCGCAAAACCAATGGTCAGTGCATCGGGACTGAGGACGCGTTCTAGTTCCTGCAGCACGCCGCGCGGTTCATCGCGGCGCGCGGCTTGCTTGACGGCGCGGCGGCGCACAAATTCGATCATGCGCGACTTCAGGTTGAAATGAGTCTCCCAAAGCTCGCCGTCGTCGACGTTGTCAATGCCCTCCCAGATTTTGGCCTCGCTGCTGCGTAGATGCCATCCTGTGCCGAGATGGCGATCGTAGAGGCGAAACATCTGGGGCGCCAGCCAGGTGGGGACATGCACGCCGTTGGTAACGTGTCCAATGGGAACCGAATCTTCCGGCTTGCCCGGGGAAAGTCCCGTCCACATGGCGCGAGAGACTTCAGCGTGCAACGAAGAAACTGCGTTGGCGCGTCGAGAAAGCCGCAGGCCGAGCACGGTCATGCAGAAACGTTCGTCGCTTTCGGGATCCTCGCGGCCTAGCGCCATGAAGGCTTGCTTGGAAAGACCGAGAGCCTCGCGGAGAGGTCCGAGGTGCTCTTCGACCAGATCGGCATCGAAGCGATCATGGCCGGCGGGCACGGGAGTGTGGGTGGTGAAGACCACTTCACGGGCAACCCGCGGCACGGCCTTTTCGAAGCTGATGCCCTCTTCCTCCATGCGTTGGCGAATCGCTTCGAGGACGGCAAACCCGCTGTGTCCTTCGTTCAGGTGAAGAACCCCCGGTGTAATGCCGAGCGCTTTCAGAGCGCGCAGACCGCCCACGCCCAGAAGCAGTTCCTGATGCACGCGAACGCGGCCGTCGCCCCCGTACAAACGCGAGGTCATTTCACGGTCTTCCGGAGTATTGCCTTCCACGTCGGAGTCGAGCAGAAACAAATCACAACGACCCACTTTCACGCGCCATACTTTAGCGTGGATCGCACCATGGCGGGTTTCGACCTGCACCATGACCGGCAGGCCGTTTTTCCCGATCGCTGTTTCCATGGCAAGTTGGTTGACATCGGTTTCCAGGTACTCCTCGTGTTGCCAGCCATCGCGATCGAGGCGCTGACGGAAATATCCCTGGCCATAAAACAGACCTACACCAACAAGGGGGATTCCGAGATCGGAGGCGCTCTTGATGTGATCGCCGGCCAAAACTCCAAGTCCGCCGGAATAGACCGGGAGCGATTCGTGCACGCCAAATTCTGCGGAAAAATAAGCCACCGGACGGGGCCGCAGCACGCCAGCGTGACGCGCACCCCAGGTGCGCTCCGCATCCTGGTACTCGCGCAGGCGACGATACGCGTAGTTGATGCGGCTGTGCAGGGCGAGTTCGGTGGCGCGCGCTTCGAGCTTGTCGAGAGGATACTCGTTCAGCAGCGAGACTGGACTGTGATTGAGCTGCCTCCAGCGCAGCGGATCGAGATCGCGGAATAAGGCGGCGGAGTCGTTATCCCAGCTCCACCACAGGTTGCGGGCCAGCGCCCAGAGCCGCTCCTGGACCGGCGCAATGAACCGGTCGAGGGTACGAGCTTCGCTGACCACGGGCGCAACCCCCTTCGCTGCCTCCGTGAGCAGACGAATCTCTGTTTCCGGAAAGACTCGCGCCTCCACGGTTTGCACTACCAAAACGCCTTGCAGCACACCGCGATCGATGACGGGCACGCCCAGGAACGATTGGTAAGCATCCTCTCCGGCTTCACTGAAATACTTGAATCGAGGATGGGTCCTGACCTGTTCGACGGCCACCGGGCGGACCTGTTCCGCGACCAGGCCGACGAGTCCTTCATTGACCGCCATGCGGAGCTTGCCGACGCATTCACGGCGCAACCCAAGCGTAGCGGCCAGAACGAGATTGGCGCGGTCGGGCTCCAGCAGATAGGCGGAGCAAACATCGGTGCCAAACCGCCGGGCAATTAACGCCACCACGTTCATCAGGGTCTCGGCTGGCTTGCCGGGCTCCGCCGTCAAGTTCGCAATCTCCTCCCACGTCAGCACATAGCTGGCGTCGAGCGAGCAGGCAGCGTGGTCTTGATCCTGAACTAGTTCATTCGATCGTTCCAATCTCGTCTCCATTGATTGAATTCTCTAGTTCCTGCGATCGGTTACCCGCTCCCCGGTCCCACGACCGAACACGGTTGAAAAGACATCCCCAGACCATTCTATCGGGTGGAAACTCATCTTCTCCATATCGGCAACGGGATTGGTGATTACTACGGTGCGCGCCGGATGGCACATTTTCTTCGGTTTCCGCTGCCTTCCATATGTCACCGATCCAATGCGCTGATTCTAAAACTCTAGTATCCGGTGTGCGTGAAGTCCAATTCGAATTGTCGATGGAAAGTATCAGTGAGCAATGACTTCGGTCTGCCCGTGAGCTAAGGGTCCCGCGGCTGGGGACGCCCGACACTCCAAATGGCAACTCTGTGGTGTGAGAAAGAAAAATGCGCGCTGCGCCCAAAACCCGCTCGACGCCGGGTGGAACGCAGCGCGCAACTTGTCATCACGGCTACTCTAGTGCGCTATCCCTGGGAGGGATGCAACACGCGGAAGGTGCTGCCTCCGTTTGACCACACCAGCACGAGTGCGTCCTGGCCGTTCGGCACGCCCGCTAGCGCCTGCGCCACTTCGGACGCGGACTTCACCGCATGCCGGTTCACTTCCATGATGACATCGCCACGCTGCAGGCCGGCATTATCGGCAGGGCTGCCGGGCTTGACGTCCTCCACAACGGCGCCATGAACTGACGGTTGCGCTTGCACTTCGTTTCGGACATCCGGAGTCAAGTCAGCGAGACTCAGACCCCAACGCCCTTTCCCGTGCTCGCCGCCGGCGGTCTCAGTGCCTTTGTCACCCCCCAGCGCTTCGAGCGTCACCGAAATCGTTGTCGGTTTGCTGTCACGCACTACCTGCAGTTGGATCGTGGCACCTGGCCGCTTTTGTCCGACTACCATTTGCAACTCTCCGGCGTCAGTCACCGGCTTTCCATCAAGTTCGGTAATCACGTCTCCGGTGCGCAATCCCGCTTTCGCTCCCGGTGCGTCCGGCTCGACCTCGGTAATCACCGCTCCCTCTGCCTTCTTCACCTCGAAGAACTTTGCATTGTCGGGAGTTACGTCGGAGATCTGAATTCCGATAAACCCGTGGGTCACTTTGCCGTCCCGAATCAAGGTCTCCACGGTGGGTTCGACAATCTGCGAAGGAATCGCGAAACCCATCCCTGAAAATGATCCCGAGGATGAAATCAGGAAGGTATTGATCCCGATGAGTTCACCGCGCGCGTCCACCAGCGCTCCGCCGGAGTTCCCGGGATTGATGGCAGCATCGGTTTGGATGAACTCGCCCGGTTTGCGCCGATCGCTGGCGTCCGGATTAGGACGGTTCAGCGCGCTGATGATGCCGCGCGTCACCGTGAAGCGAAACCCATACGGATTCCCGAAAGCCAGCACCGTCTGTCCCGGGTGCAAATTGGCCGAGTTACCCCAAGGCACGCTCGGTAAGTTAGTTCCATTGACTTTGATGACTGCAAGGTCAGTCAGCGGATCGGCGCCGACCAACTTCGCCGGCAAAACTTCCTTGTTGCTCATGGTGACGCGAATATCGACAGCCCCGTCAATCACGTGGTTGTTGGTGACGATGTATCCGTCGGGAGAGATGATCACGCCGCTGCCCAGACCGTGCTCCATCCTGTTCTGCGGCTGCGACGGTATCTGGAACTGACGACCGAAAGGACTGCCCGGGCCGAAGAACTGCTGCATGTCGGGCATGCCTTCCAGTCTGCTCTGCTGCGGGCTGCCCTTTGACACTACCGTCACATTCACGACCGCCGGTGTGACTCGCGCCGCCAGCGTTTCCATGGCGCGGTCGAGTGTGAGCAACGCTCCGACACTGTTGTCATCAAGCGCTGCCGCGGCTGGAGCGGGAGCCGCCGCTGCGGTTGCAGACTTCGCAAAATTGAGCGTCGCAACTGACCCAACTGCCACTACGGCAATTAGGGCCACTGCCAGACGCCTGGTCACCACTGCTTTACAACCTTCTAGCCACATCTTCATTTTCTTTTCTCCTGGTGCAACGAGGTATGGTTCAAACTAATTATGTAGTTGCTGATTGCAAAATTTTTTTTCGCCGCTAAATCGAATTGGCCACAGGCACCCTCGCTAAGCGTTCGTGCACTGCGCTCACCAACGTCACTCGCCACACCTGAACGCTCCACACCGTCGAATCGGAAGTCACGAAGTGTATGGCTTCAATAAAGACCAGCGTTTGGAATTCCGGTACCTCCTGACTTGCAGTCGCACTGATCGCCATTACTCGGTCGTGCGGAGGCACCGCGTTCAATCGGGCGGCAACCTCCCGAGCTGAAGCAATCTCGTTTCGAGAAGCATCCTGCGCATGGTCGCGGCCGTGACCAGCTTTGGCAGTCGTCCCTCTGGTAGTTCCCACTGATGGCGACCCGCTGATCCGCAACGCCGCGGGAATTACCGCCGCCGTTGGTAACGAGGACTGAAACGAAGGCCGGCTGACCGAGGCCGAGTGCACAGGACCGATCATTGGCGTGCCGTGATCGACCGCGACGAACCGAGGTGCGTGCGGTAGCACCGTGAGACACACCAGGGAAAAAGCGCCGATCATAGCCAAGGCCGGCTTCCAGACTCGCGTGGCCACCGGCCGGTTCTGGTCGAGAATCCGCACCAGTCGCAGCGAAGCTTCGCGGGCTCGGTGCACCGCTGCTTGAACCATTGACCATCGTTTGTCCGTTAGACGCCGGTCCGAAAGACGATGCGCCAGATTCTTTTCCAGCAGCGACACTAAACAAGTGGCGTATGCGTGCGGGTTGGCAGTTTCAGCTAGCACCGCATCGTCACAAGCCATCTCGCGTTCCACCGAGAGCTGGCTCTCAATCCACCACACCGCGGGATGAAAGAAGAACAGAGCGCGCACGATTTTCTGAATGAGGTTTGTCCAGTCATCTCCACGCCGCAAGTGTGCGTATTCGTGCAGCAGGATGACATTGAGATCTTCGGGCGCCAGTTCTCGCAACGCCCAGGCGGGCAGGACGATTGTCCGCTTCCAAAAACCGATAGCTGCAGGCACGCGCACGCTCTCTGACGTGGCGATTGTTACTGAGCCCAAGGCTCGGGACCTGGGCGCACTGATTGCATCCACCGTTTTTCGTACGACCGGGTCGAGATCCGCTGCGACGACCGGAGTGCAACTACGACGCAGCCCGCGCAGACGCCAGAACCCAGTCGCCAAACAGACCATTGCCACACATGCCCCCAGAGCCCAAGCGAGAAAGGCGAAAAGCGCCCATCCGGCGGGTATTGTGATGGCAGAACGCGCACTTCCCCACGGCATCCCCGACGCAATTACCGCCCGCCCTTTGCCGAAAGCACCCAACAGGGGAAGCGTGGCGACAGTCAACAACGCCAGAAACCAGACGGCAAATCGCGTCCCCGAATTTTGCCTTCGCAAAACTCGCAGCAATGCCCAGGCAAAAAGTGCGATCAGGAATCCTTCGGGAAGAGCGTTAAGAATACGCTCAACCGAGGCCTGCGCCACTGTCTGCAGCGAGAGCCAGTTCATTTCGCGTCCTTCCGCATCGTGTCCTTCTGAACTAGCATCTGCCGGAGGCGGCCAATTTCCCCCGGCCCGATGCCCTGGTCCTCAAGGAGGTTTAAGACCAGTTGCTCTTGCGAGTTCTTGAAAAAGCGACTTACCAGGTGCCGAATTTCATTACGTGTAACATCTTTCTGCCCGACCAGAGGCGTATACACGTGAGCCCGGCCATCCTTCAGATGCTTCAAATAGCCCTTTCTCTCCAGGACACGGATCGTGGTCAAAACCGAGTTGTAGGCGAGAGCAGGTTTTTCAATAATGGAATCAAGAACTTGCTGGACCGTGCCTGACCCCTTCGACCAGAGGACGTTCATGATCCGCAGCTCAGCTTCCGTCAAAGTTTCCGATTGTCTTGGCGGCACTGGATGTCCTCCTCGTACCTTAGACGTTTGATCCACCGAAAGGTAACTAATTCTTTAGTTGCAAGCGAAAGGCCCCGAGTTGCCTCGTCTGAGACAGCATGGCTCTTGTTCGACCGTCCTCGTCATTCATGCCCTTGGCATAATTGACCTAGTCCGCAGGAACTGCACCGCCTAGAATGAGAACTCTCCCAAAGCCCAAAAGTGGAGAACCGAACTGGCGGCGAAGCTAAAACGGCTCGGGTATTGGCGTTGGGGGGGGCGATGCTGGTCCGGGAAGGAGACTCTGATTGGCCTTCTGAACGACTTACTCGATCAACCTTCTATGCACGCTGAAATCAGAGCCACTCAACATAAGGATCTCACGGCGCTCGCCGAGTTCCTTGTCCGTGTGTATCGGTTCGACCAGACGGACCATCACGCCGATCCACAATTACTGGCGTGGAAGTACGTCTATCCAAGGGACTGCTGGGAAGGCAGCCGCAGCTACATCCTCGAAAAGAATGGGCAGATCGTCGCGCATTGTGGGATTTGCCCGGTGACCTTTCATCTGCGGGACAGAACGGCAGTGAAAAGCGTGACGATGATGGACTGGGCCGCCGACCCTTCGGCGCCAGGGGTCGGTGTGATGTTGTATCGCAAGCTTATGGCAATGGCACCCACCTCTTTTGTCATCGGCGGCGCGCCCGTTACACGCCTGATGGTTCCTCGAATGGGGTTCCGGCAGGTGGGGGAAGCCCTGACTTACGCCGCTTGGTTGCGCCCGTGGCGTGAGTTTCGGATGCGTCCTCGCACTCTAAGATCGATCCTTCGGCTACTGCACGGAGTGACGCATCCCGCGAGCAGCCGCAGGCGACCAGGTGCGGGGTGGGATTTCGCTCCAGTCAATCAATTTGACGATTCGCTGGCGCCGGTATTGAACGACACAAAGCGCACGTGGACGTTTTGCGGGCGAACCCTCGCGGACTTGAACTATGTGCTGAAATGTCCTTACCTCGAATCGCGGGGATTCCTGCTGCTGCGCCAGGGTCAGCTCATGGGCTATTTCATAATTGGAAAAACGGACTGGGACGCCCGGCTACTCGATCTTGTGGTCAGTTCGGCAGATGCGAATGACTGGAATTCAGCCTGTTCGATGGTTACGAAGGCAGCCCAGCTCGACCCAGAAGTCTGCCGAATTCGCGCACTCGCCACGTTTCCGATTCTGAGCCAGGCCCTGATTTGGAATGGCTACTGGCGCCAGTACAAGGAACCCATCGTAATTCACGATCGCGCGAATGCCTTGGATGGCGCATTTCCAGTGAGTTTCCAGCTCATCGACGGTGATTCTGGCTACTGACATGAACCTGCACGCGAGCCGCGAACACGCTGAGATCAAGGTCACGCCGTAATTCTGCCCAGCGCGAGCCCTTGAGCGGTGCGGTACAATTCTGCGGACAGCGTCGAAGGGCACCTTGAGATTCGTCACTCCTGCACTGAAGCATATTGTCTTTCCCGTCCTGTCGAGAAGCGGGTACCTTCGCTACACAGCCGGCGCTGGTCCCGCGGTCGTGACCTACCACGGCGTGTTCCCATCCGGCTACGTAGTCAGAAATCCTGCTTTGGACGGCAACCTGGTGCACGCCGATGCGCTGCGCCGACAACTTCGACTTCTGCGGAGCCGCTACCACGTGATCACCCCCGACGATTTCCTCCATTGGTCGGATGGTGAGCTGTCACTTCCACCGCATTCTATCTTGCTGACCTGCGACGACGCGCTGCGGAACACCCTCACGGAAATGGTTCCCATACTGCAGGAGATCGGCCTGTCCTGCCTCTTCTTCGCCACCGGAGCGTCCGCCGATGAGACGCCATCAATGCTAATGCTCTGGTACGAAGAACTCTACCTGATGTTGTTGGACGCGGGCGAACCCATCACTCTGAGCCTGCCAGAAGCGAGCGTCAGCATTGGCCCCATCGCGCCGGACCAGAAACACTCATGCTGGTGGAACCTTGTCCAACGGCTTTCGCAGTTCAACGGTCAATCGAGACGCGGATTTCTAGATCGTTTCCGCGAACAGCTCAGGCTTTCCGCAAGTTGGAGAGAGAGATTCATCCAAGATTCGAGCCTTGCCGCTAGATTTCTCACTCTTGATCTGGCCGGGTTACAGCAGCTGGCCGCTGCGGGAATGACGATCGGCGCCCACTCTCTCTCCCATCCTGTTCTATCGCGGGCACCGGACGACTTGGCATGGCAGGAGATCTCTGAAAGCCGAAGTGTCCTGGAAAAGGCTCTGGGGCAGACGGTTTGGGCTTTTGGGTACCCCTTCGGAAATGCTGCCACCGTCACACGTCGAGACCTGCGACTGGCGGAACAAGCGGGTTTCCGGTGCGCATTCATGAATGCGGGCGGCGGTCTTGGCGCCAAGATCGACCGATTTGCCGTGCCACGCGTTCACGTTACGGCCGACATGAACCTGTCTGAATTTGAGGCCCATATCTCCGGCTTTTATCGGAACCTGCGAACGAGGTTAGGTGGTGCCGATGAACTGAAAGCGGTCGTTAGTTGATCAGGCCGGCTTCGTCCGACGCGAGGAAGAGCGTCCGGATGAAGAGCGCTCGAAAGAAAAGCGCCCGAAAGATCGGAGCGTATTCGGAGAAACAACCGCGGTTCAAGCGCGCCGCCCAACGCGCGCCATGCGAGGAACCAGAATCAGAGCCACCGCGTATAGGAAGATCGACACGGCAGTGGATCCCGGGTGTCCGTGTTGCAAGTCTTCGAACAGCAGCTTCGCCGTGACCAAAGCCAGCGTGCCGTAGGCAATCCATACCAGTTCACTTCGCTGCCAACGGGTGCCACTGAAGGCAAGCGCGAGGGCGACGGCACAAGTGATGAGAGTGCGGATGACGGCAACTTCGGATGCGCCAGGAGTCATGCCGACGGCTGCCAGCCAGACCAGCACAGAAACCATGAACGTGATCACCGCGGCCACCGCGAGGATCGCCGAAAGCACTTGCAGCAAACGTTGGTTCCATCGCTCTGTTCGGAACCGGCCTCCGACCGCGTAGCACGGAAGCGCCGAGGCAGCGACGATCCAGACAATCCATCCAGGCACGGCTGGGAATGTCCCCACCAGGGCACGGCCGGCATAATCCAACAGGCCGGAGGCGTATGCCGCAGCAGCCAGATACGCCAAGCCGTGGAATTCCAGCGTCAGGCGAGACGCCCGCACGCCCAGGAGCGTAGCCACGATTGCGGCCACGCTCAAGCACAGCGCCAACGGCGTTGGCGGGAGACAGAGCGATGTGCCGGCGAGGAAAAGAGCTCCACTCCAGGTAGCGTATACGTGGTAGTTACGTTCTTCGTGGTAGCGGTCGAAATAAGCATAGGCAAGCGCGTAACAGGCTGCCGAGAACAGCAAACAGATCGCTCCTAATACCGGCACACCGGCTCTCGCTCCAAAATGCAGAATGCCAAATGCAGCCAGCAGGAACGCAATGACGCTCTGCGCGATCTCGAAGACGCTGATCTTCTGGCGCAGCCGCGTCGTCCGGAAAATGATGCTCGCTCCGTAGATCAGAAACAGAATGCACCCGAGCCCCAGCAATACCGGCGCCGCGACATTCTTATACTCCGAAGGGATACCTTCCGGGCGGGAGTAAATATAGAGCAGAATCCAAATGGCAAGATCCGCCGCGGCGGCGATCAGCGGCCTGAGCCTTACCCAGTGGTTGAAACCAGCCGCCGCTTCGCTGGCCAGCGCCATGAGGAGGAGCGCCGAAACGAACGGCACCAGATCGTGTGTGGCAAT
>Ga0181536_10000584_pt1 | contig 44038 bp, 42 predicted proteins | sample PEATcosm2014_Bin_41_FD_121105 | JGI IMG/M metagenome (GOLD analysis project Ga0181536, IMG submission 121105) | Peatland microbial communities from MTU Mesocosm Facility, Houghton, MI, USA - PEATcosm2014_Bin17_60_metaG | ecosystem: Environmental > Terrestrial > Soil > Wetlands > Peat | place...
GACCGCGCAGGAGATCATCAAGAAGGTGCGTCGGGGTCGGACTTCACTTACCCGAGTCAAATCCGCGACGCGCCACTAGGGCCCCTCCGGCCTTCGACCCGGGCGGGTCCCGGGCGTCAGACGAGGATGCGCTCGTCGGGGGCACGGACCCCGACGACGGCGAGGACACGACCAAGCCCGAGGAACATTCCGCAACACATGGTCAGGTCGGCGAGCTCGTCGTCGTCGAAGGCGGCGCGCAGGCGGTCCCAGAATTCGTCGCCCATGCCCAAGTGGTCCAGCGCGAACCGCTCGGCGAACTCGGCAGAAAGGCGTTCCCGGTCGCTCAACTCGGCGCTCGTGCGCCAGCGGGCTACCTCGGCGTAGAAACCCTCATCGGCGCCCGCCGCCTCGCCTCCACGAGCTCGCGTGTCGCGGCAGACCACACAGTCGTTGATCAGGGCGATCGTCCATCTCGCCGCCTCGCGCTCCCGAACGGGCAGTTGCGAATTCTGGTACACCGCCTCGGACAGCGCGCCCATGCCGGCGGCCATCTTCGGGCGCATGAGCGACCAGTCGACGTGCTCGCCGTAGCCGTGTTCGGGAAACGAGATGCGTGCCATGGCCCAACGCTATACCGCCGCCCGCCGGGCACAGTCGGGGGGCGACCTTCGACGAGGGCGAAGACGGTGGTGGGGCTAGCAAGAATCGAACTTGCGACCTCAGCATTATCAGTGCTGCGCTCTAACCGACTGAGCTATAGCCCCCGACAAAAGGGCAAGGCTATCCGACGCGACCGGACCCGGGCCACGAGGGGCTAGTCGGCGCCTTCTTCCTCGGCCATGACCGGGGCCACCGCGGCGACCGTGTGACCCTCGTCGAGGTTCATGACCCGCACCCCCGTGGCATCGCGGCCCTGGGCGGCGATCTCGCGCACGGCCGTGCGGATGACGACACCACCGGTGGACACGAGAAGGATCTCGTCATCAAGCCCGGCCATGAAGGCGGACACGACCCGGCCCCGGACGGCCGTCAGCTTGATGGCCCGGACCCCCTGCCCACCACGGCCCTGGCGTCCGAAGTGATCGGTCTTCGTGCGTTTCCCGTACCCGGCGTCGGTGACCACGATGATGTCGGCATCGTCGCGCACCACGTCGAGGGAGACCACCTCGTCGCCGGTGCGCAGGCGCATGCCCCGCACCCCGGCCGCGTCGCGGCCCATGGGCCGGACGTCGGCCTCGGAGAAGCGGATGCCGGTGCCGTTCCGGCTCACCATGACCACGTCGTCCTCACCCGAGGTAGCCACCACCCGCACCAATTCGTCCCCGTCGCGCAACGCTATGGCGATGAATCCCTCACGACGGGACTTGTCGTACTCGCTGAACGCCGTCTTCTTCACCTGGCCGTCCTTGGTGGCGAAGGTGAGGAAACCTCCTGAGTCGAAGTCGCGCGTGGCCACGATGGCCTGGATCGTTTCGTCGGGGGCCAGCGGGAGGAGGTTGACCACGGCCGTACCGCGCGCCGTGCGCTCCTTTTGGGGGACCTCGTGAGCCCGGAGCCGGTACACGCGGCCGCGGTTGGAGAACAACAGCAGGAACGAGAGCGCCGTGGTGTGCACGACGTGTGCGACGAGGTCCTCCTCTTTGAGACGCGCCCCCTGCACCCCACGACCGCCGCGACCCTGGGTACGGAAGGAACCGGCAGCGACCGACTTGATGTAGCCGGCGCGTGTCATGGTGATGACGAGGTCCTCGTCTTCGACGAGGTCCTCTACCCCCATCTCGCCGGGGTCGTGGGTGACGACGGTCCGGCGCGGGTCGGCGTACTTGCGCTTGATCTCGCCCATCTCCTCGGCGATGACACCACGGAGTTTGGCTGGGTCGCCGAGGATGGTCTCGAGCTCGGCGATCGTCTCGCGAAGTTTGGCCATCTCGTCCTCGAGCTCGGAGCGCCCGAGTCGGGTCAGGCGTCCCAGGGTCATGTCCAGGATGTGGTTGGCCTGGACCTCGCTGAAGGAGAAGGGCTCGGCCATGAGCGCCTGGCGGGCCTCGGTCCGGTCGTCGGACCCCCGGATCGCTGCGATGACGGCGTCGAGCATGTCGATGGCCTTCAACAGACCCTCGACGATGTGGGCGCGTTCGCGAGCCTTGTTCAGCCGGTACTCGGAACGTCGGGTTACCACCTCGATCTGGTGGTCGACGTAGTACCCGAGGGCTTGGGCCAGGTTCAACGTGCGAGGAACGCCGTCGACCAGGGCCACGGTGTTGACACCGAAGCTGGTCTGCATGGGCGTCTGCTTGTAGAGGTTGTTGAGCACCACGTTGGCATTGGCGTCGCGCTTGAGCTCGATGACGAGACGCGACTTGCGGCCGGCCGAGTCGTTCTGCGTTCGACTGATGCCGTCGAGGTCGCCGGACTTGACCAGGTCGGCGATCTTCTTCTCGACGACCTCGACCGACGTCTGATATGGCAATTCCGTCACCACGATGCGCGTCGCACCGCGATGTTCTTCGACTTCGGCTACCGCTCGCATCTTCACCGAGCCCTTGCCGGTGCGGGCGGCATCGAGGATGCCCTGACGCCCGAGGATGAGCGCGCCGGTCGGGAAATCCGGCCCCTTCACGAAGGCCAACAGCTCGTCGGGGGTGGCCTCGGTGTGTTCGAGCAGGTGGATGGTGGCGTCGATGATCTCGCCCAGATTGTGGGGCGGGATGTTGGTGGCCATGCCCACGGCGATTCCCTGCGACCCGTTCACCAACAAATTGGGAAAGCGCGCCGGCAGGACCGTCGGCTCCTCCTGGGTGCCGTCGTAGTTACCGACGAAGTCGACGGTGTCCTCGTCGATCCCGGCCATGAGCTCTAGGGCTAGGGGGGCCAAGCGACACTCCGTGTAGCGCATCGCGGCAGGCCCTTCGTCCGGACCGGTGCCGCCGAAGTTGCCGTGCCCGTCGATGAGGGGGTTGCGCAGGCTGAAGTCCTGGACCATACGGGCCAGTGCGTCGTAGATGGCCGAGTCGCCGTGGGGGTGATACGTCCCCATCACTTCGCCCACCACCTTGGCGCACTTGGCATGGGGCCGGTCCGGTCGGAGGTTCTGGTCGTACATCGAATAGAGGATCCGCCGGTGCACAGGCTTGAGCCCGTCGCGCACGTCCGGAAGCGCGCGCGAGACGATGACCGACATGGAGTACTCGAGGAACGAGCGCTCCATCTCCTCCTGGATCTCGATGGGCTCGATGACGCCGGCCACGTCGACGGTGTCCGCGCCGGTGCCGCCGTCCCCCCCACCACCCGTGCCGGTGCCGCCGCCGGCACCGCGTCGTGCCATGTCTTTCTATATCCTCCATGTCGAGCGGACGCGGACCGCGCCCGCTCAAGGGGCGTGGCCTCAGAAGTCGAGGAAACGCACGTCCTTGGCGTTCGTTTGGATGAATTGGCGACGCAGGTCGACATCGTCGCCCATGAGCACCGAGCACACCTCGTCGGCCAGGGCGGCCTGCTCCACGGTGATCTGGAGCAACGAGCGCTTGCCCAGGTCCATCGTCGTGTCACGCAGTTCGCCGAAGTCCATCTCACCGAGGCCCTTGAGGCGTTGGAACTCGGCTTTGTGATTCGGGTTGTCGGCCAAAAAACGCGCCTTCTCGGCGTCGTCCTTCAGGTAGGTCTTCTCCTTGCCCACCAGGGTCGAGTACAGCGGTGGCTGGGCCACATACACGAAACCACCCTCCACCAGTGGCTTCATCTGGCGGAAGAAGAACGTGAGCAGGAGCGTGCGGATGTGGGATCCGTCCACGTCGGCGTCGGCCAACAGGATTACCTTGTGGTACCGGATCTTCTCCACGTCGAAGTCGTCCGCCAACCCGGCGCCGATGGCCGAGATCAGTGCTTGGATCTCGACGTTCTTGAGCATCTTGTCGATCCGGGCGCGCTCGACGTTCAAGATCTTTCCCCTGATGGGCAAGATGGCTTGCGTGCGCGGATTCCGGGCGTCCTTCGCCGATCCCCCGGCGGAGTTCCCCTCGACGATGAACAATTCGCTCTCGCGCGGTTCGCGTGACGAGCAATCCACCAGCTTGCCGGGCAATCCCGCGCCGTCGAGCGCGGACTTCCGCCGGGTCAGGTCGCGCGCCGTGCGCGCCGCCACCCGGGCCCGCGCCGCGATGTTCGACTTCTGGACGATCTGGTTCGCTTCTCGGGGGTTCTCCTCAAGCCACTCGGCCAGCTTCTCGTTGGTCGCCCGCTCCACGAGCGAGCGAATCGACACGTTGCCCAGCTTGGCCTTGGTCTGGCCCTCGAACTGTGGGTCGCGCAGTCGCACCGAGATGATCGCTGTCAGCCCTTCGCGGATGTCCTCGCCCTGGAAGTTCTCTTCCTTTTCCTTGATCTGGCCCTTGGCCCGGGCGTAGCGGTTCACCACGTTGGTGAGGGACTTCCTGAATCCCTCCTCGTGCATGCCGCCTTCCATGGTGGAGATGCCATTGGCGAAGGAGTGGATCGACTCGTGGAAGCCGGTATTCCACTGCAGTGCGACCTCCACCTCCTGGTCGTCCTCGGACTGGGTGAACGCGCACACCTTGCGGAACAGGCCTTCCTTGGCCGCGTTCAGGTGTTTGACATAGTCGACGATGCCGCCGGTGTACTTGTAGGTGACGTCTTGCTCCCGACCGGCACGCTCGTCGGCAAAGCGGATCTCGAGGCCCCGGTTGAGAAAGGCCATGATCTGGAGACGCTCGAGGACGGTCTGGGCCCGGAACTCGATCTCCTCAAATACCTTCGGGTCCGGCCAGAACGTCACCGTGGTCCCGGTCCGACCTCGGGGCGCGGGCCCGGTGGCCTCGAGCGGCTTCGTGCGCTCCCCCCCATTGGCGAACTCGGCCCGGTGATGCTTGTCGTTGCGGTCGATCTCGAGCACCAGCCGCTTGGACAAGGCGTTGACCACCGAGACTCCCACCCCGTGGAGGCCGCCGGAGACCTTGTAACCCGACCCGCCGAACTTGCCGCCGGCGTGCAAGGTGGTGAGCACGAGCTCGGCCGCCGAGCGGTCCGGGTACTGCTCGTGGGGGTCCACGGGGATGCCCCGGCCATTGTCGACCACGCGGCACCCGCCGTCGGCCAGGAGGGTCACGTCGATCCGGGTGCAGTAGCCGGCCATGGCCTCGTCGACCGCGTTGTCGACGACCTCCCAGATCAGGTGGTGCAGCCCCGTCGGCCCCGTGGAACCGATGTACATGCCGGGACGTTGCCGGACCGGTTCGAGCCCTTCGAGGACGGTGATGTCGGATGCGTCGTAGCTGTCGGCGCGCGTCTTCGCACTCGCTTTCGCCTCTGCTTTCAGCACCACGAACGCGCCTCTTCTCCAGCGTCGCCACCGGTTCGGGCACCACTGCTCCGCGCTTCGAATCGCCGCGCCCGTCGCATGGTGCCGATGCCCGACATTGTACCAGGACGGTGCGCGCCGACCGGACTGCGCAGGAGCGGTCGAGGCCCCTTCGAAGGACCCTCGGCGGGGTTCAGGGGCGGACCCGGACCTCGAGGTGGTGCGGGCGGCGGGCACTGTCCGTGACCTCGCCCAGGCGGTCGAGCACCTGCGCGCTCAGGTGTCGGATCTGCACCGCCCAGGCGGGATGATCGGCGGACACCACCAAGGTGTCGCCGTCGATGCGCACCGGTCGGACGTGCGCGGCCACGGCCGGCCCGACCAGTTCCTCCCAACGCGCGAACACGGTCCCCACCACGTCGGCGCTGCCCATGCCCAGACGGTCCGACAGCACACTCAGGGCCTCGGCCATCGGCATGGGACCGTCGGTCGACCGACCGCGGTCGTTGCCCGTGGGTCGGCGGGAGCTGCGGCCGGAGGGCACCGTCACGTGCCGCCCCCGCTGGCCGCGGCCAGCCGGCCGCCAGCGACCTCGACTACTCGATCGGGGGCGACCACCAGCGGAGGGTCGACGGCCGTGGTGAGCAAGACCTGGCCGGCGGGAAGCTGTTCGACGAGCGCTTCGGCCCGGCGGGCATCGAGCTCGGAGAACACGTCGTCGAGCAGCAGGACCGGGGGTTCGGGCCACCTCGCGGAGGCCAGGGCATGGGTGGCCAGGCGCAGCGCCAACGCGACACATCGTTGTTCGCCCTGGGAGGCCTGGGTGCGCGCCGGGCGGCCGCTCACCGTAAGTTCGACCTCGTCTCGGTGCGGGCCCACCGTTGTGACCTGGCGTCGCAGGTCCTCACGTCGTGCCGCCGTCAACGCGTCGGCCAGGGTCCCTTCCCACGACGGCCGATACGACATGCCCAACGCGCCCGGCTCCTCCTGCGCGCCGGCCAGGTGCTCGTAGGCGATGGCGGCGGCCGGCGCGAGCTCGGCGATCAACGCCTGACGACCCGCGGCCAGGGCTTCCCCCGCGTCGGCGAGGCGCGCGTCCCACACGTCCAGGGTGTCGACGATCTCCGGACGCGCCTGGCCGCCGGCCTGACGCAGGAGCGCGGCGCGTTGGCGCAGCACGCGTTCGACCTCGCCGACCATCGTTTCGTTGCGCGGGTGCGCGTCGATCAACGCCTCGTCGAGATAGTCGCGGCGGCCAGCTGGACCGCCTTGCACCAGCGCCAGGTCGTCGGGGGAAAAGACCGTCATCCGCAGTGCCTCAGCCAGATCGGCGCGCCGGCGCACCACCTGGCGATTGACCAGGGTGCGGGCCGAGCCCGAGAGCGGGATCTCGGCTTCCACCTGGACCCGACGGCGGGCTTCGACGCACTCGGCCCGCACGATGGCCCGCTCTGCCCCGGTGCGCACCAAGGCCTCGCGCGGCGACCCCCGGATCGAGCGCTGGGTGGCCAGCCACCCGACGGCCTCGAGCATCGACGTCTTGCCGGCACCGTTCGCCCCGCGCAGCACCGTGAGGCCGCTGGTATCTGGCTCGATGGTGGCTTCGGTGAAGCAACGAAAGTCGGCGAGCCACAATCGGGTGACGGCCATGGGCGACCCGGCAACGACCGGGTCAGGGCACGCGTACCGGCATGAGCAGGTACCGGTAGTCGTCGTGCTCCGGGGCGCGCACGGTCGCCGGTTTGGTGGCGTCAACCGTCTCGAGGATCACCTCGTCGCCCAGCGCAGCTTCCACACCGTCGATCAGATACGTCGGGTTGAACGCGACCGTCAGGTCCTCGCCCTGGTAGTCGGCGTCCACGTCCTCGCTGGCATGGCCGACCTCCTGCGACAGCACGGTGAGCTCCACGCTGCCCGGTCGCATCGACATGCGCACCGGTGTCGTGTTGTCGCGTACGAGCAGGCGCACCCGGCGCAACGCGTCGAGGAGCGATTCCTTCCCTACCCGCAGGTTGTTGGGATACCCCGGCGGGATCAACTGGCGGTAGTCGGGGAAGCGGCCGTCGAGCAAACGGGTGGTCAGGTGCACGCCCGACGCCGTGAACGTGGCGTCGAGGTCACCCACCGAGAAGCCCACCTCGGACCCGGCGTCATCTTTTGTCCCCGGCAACAAGCGCTGCAGCTCGGTCAATGCTCGCGCTGGCACCAGGATCTGCTCGGTCCCTTCAGGCAGCGGTCGGGTGCCGGCGAGGTCCCGCAGGGCGAGACGATACGAGTCGGTGGCGACGAGGCGGATCCCGTCGCCCTCGGCCGCGACCAGCACCCCGGTCAGCAGGGGCCGGGCGTCGTCGTTGGACGCGGCTCGCACGACCTGACGCAGGGCCTCGGCCAATCCGGATGCCGGCAGCGCCACCTGTTGGGGCCGCGGGTCGGGCAGAACCGGGTAATCCTCCACTGGGTAGGTCCGCACCACGAACCGCGACCGCGCCGCCGAGATCTCGACCTCCTCCTCCCCCCCCTCGAAGGTCACCGCTCCGGGCTCCATGGAGCGGACGATGTCGGCGGTGAGTCGGGCCGGGGATACACACGCCCCGTCGTCGAGGCCGATGGCCTCGACCTCGACCCGCACGGTGAGGTCGAGGTCGGTTCCCACGACCGTGAGCCGGTTCCCCTCGACCCCGACCCGGACACCGCCGAGGGCCGGCGACGTGGAGGAGCGGGTCGTCACGGCGCGGCTGGAGGTGGTCAAGGCGTCGACGAGCGTGTCTCGCTCACAGCGGAACTTCACGACACATCCTCTCTTTAAAAGAATTCAATTCTGGCAGTGATGGTAATAAAGGGTGTGGATTGTGGATGGCTGGCTCTTTTCCGAGGTCACCGGCCCCGTCGTGCTCCACAGAGTTCGCGCGTCGTCCACCGCGGGCTACCGAGGCCCGACTCGAGCGAGCCCGTCGTCCACGGGTGTCGGTGACAGCTCCACAACTCCGGCACGTGTTTCCCACAACGTCATGCACCGCTCTTGATCTTGATGATCAGATCGCTGACCTGGTCGAAGATCTGGCGCCGCTCTTTCATGAGTGAGGAGATCTTGCGCACGGCGTACATGACCGTGGTGTGGTCCTTGCCGCCGAACTCACGGGCGATGGCGGGGTAGGAGAAATCGGTGAGCTCCCGGAAGACGTACATGCCGATTTGGCGGGCGTTGACCAGCGGTCGCGTGCGGTTTCCGCTGCGCAGGTCGTCCACCGTGAATCCGAAGGCCGTGGCGGTCTCCTCGAGGATCAATTTCGGCGTGATCCGTCGCGGTTGACCGGCCGAGACGATGTCCGAGAGGACGTGTTCCGCCAGGTCACGAGACAAGGGCTGGCGATTGAGGCTGCCGTAGGCGGTGACCCGGATGAGGGCGCCCTCGAGCTCGCGGATGTTGTCCTTGACATGCGTGGCGATGAACTCGAGGACTTCGGGGGGCACGGGTGTGGACTCGCGTTCGGCCTTCTTGGACAAGATGGCGATCCGAGTCTCGAGTTCGGGCGGTTGGACGTCGGTGATGAGCCCGGACAAGAACCGGCTGCGGAGGCGGTCCTCCAATGTGGCGATCGACTTTGGCGACCGATCCGAGGTGAGGACAACCTGCTTGGAGGACCCGTAGAGGTGGTTGAAGGTGTGGAAGAACTCCTCTTGGAGGGCCTCTTTGCCCTCCATGAACTGGACGTCATCGATGAGGAGGACGTCGCAGTCGCGATAGCGGCGCTTGAAGGCGGTGGTCGTGTTGTTCCGGATGGCGTCGACGAACTCGTTCAGAAAGGTTTCGGTGGACACATAGCGAATGTGGCGCCGAGGGAAGTTGTCCCGGACGTAGTTCCCGATGGCGTGAAGGAGGTGGGTCTTGCCCAGCCCGGCGCCACCGTGGATGAACAGCGGGTTGTACGACAGCGCCGGCATCTCGGCTACCGACAAGGCGGCGGCGTGGGCGAAGCGGTTCGACGACCCGATGACGAAGGCGTCGAACGTGTAACGCGAGTCGGGGCCGATGTCCTCCATCGGTCCGCTCCCGCGCTTGGTCGCTCGGCTGTCCGGGGCGACTGGCGGGGCGGAGACAGGCTCGGCGTGGTCGGGCAACGGGGCCGAGAACAATGTGTCCTCCACCTCGAGGGGTGTGGCTGCCACCACCTCGACCCGGACTTTGACGTCTTGACCGGCGAGTTCGGAGACGGCCGCGGTCAACAGGCCCAAGAATCGCGATTCCACCCGGTCGCGCACGAGCGTGCTGGGGGCCCCCACCACGAGCAGGGCCCCGTCGAAAGACTGGGGTGTGAGGCCCGCCAGCCAGGTTCTCCAGGTGGCGTCCGACACTTGTTCACGGAGCGCCGTCTCGCAGCGCTTCCACAGGTCATTCGTGTCGTTCACCAGGGACTCCACCCTCCGCTCGCCAGATCTGTCCACAAGGAGATCCACAGGTGTGGATTGCCGAGAACCCCACCTCCGCCCGCATGTGCGGTGTGTCAGTCGGCCCGGGGAAGGAGGACCCTTCCGGGGAGCCGGCCGTGAGGCGGGCCCCCGGTGCCCCGACGGTACACCGGCATCACCGGTGGGGCTAGTGGTGGATCACGCCCACCCCGAAAGCGGGTTGCCTGGTTGATTCTCCTCGGTCGCGCCTAGCATGCAGGGACAAGACGTCAGGCGAACCGGCGTTGCGCGCCGTGCCACGCCACGCCGGCGGGCCGAATCCGGCACCGGCCCCCTCGAACAAAGGAACGAGAGGAAGTGAAGAGGACCTACCAGCCCAATACCCGAAAGCGGGCCAAGAACCACGGGTTTCGCCACCGGATGTCGACCCGTGCAGGGCGAGCCATCGTGCGTTCCCGTCGCCTCAAGGGGCGGCGTCGGCTCACGGCGTAGCGACGCCGGCGTGGTCTGGCGGATCCGGGACCGCGCCACGTTCGATGCGCTGCGGCATTCGCGCCGGCGGGCTCGGCGCGGCCCCATCACGGTGACGTACGCCCCCGTGGGCGCCGCCCCCGAGCCTCGGGTCGGCTATGCCGTCGGGAAACGGGTCGGGGGGGCGGTAAAGCGCAACCACCTGCGACGACGCCTTCGGGCAGCCGTGGCGGACGTGGCCGAAGGCGTCCGTCCCGGGGCATACCTAGTGGCTGCCGGCCCGGAGGCCGACGGGATTGGATTCGAGGAGCTGAAGAGGACCGTGGCGGCAGCAATGGTGTCGGCGAGCGAGGAACGACGGACATGACCGCGGCTGTGACGAACCCGGAAAACGCCACCTCGGAGACGCTTTCCTCGGAGACCGTGTCTGGCGGTCACCCGGCCCCGGGTCCGGTCTCGCGGCTGTTGCTGCGACTTATTGCTGTTTACCAGCTCATTCGGGGCGGAAAGCCGTCACCGTGTCGATTCGTGCCGTCGTGCTCGGACTATGCCGTCGAGTCTATTGAGCACCACGGAGCGTGGTGGGGTGGGTGGCTAGCGGTACGACGCATCGGGCGGTGCCGCCCCTGGGGCGGCCACGGGGTGGACCTCGTACCCGAACGGAAGGAAGGCCGATGAGTCCCGCCGTGGTCCTGGCCAGCACCATCGGTAACATCTTCAAGCCGCTGTACGAGGCAATGGCCTGGCTTCTGGCGTTCTTCTACCGGATCCAGCCGAACCCGAACTACGCCATCGCCATCGCCCTGCTCACGGTCTTCGTCATGGTCGTCACCGCGCCCCTGACGATCAAGAGCACGAAGTCGATGGCCGCGATGCAGCGACTGGGCCCGGAGCTGAAAAAGATTCAGCAGAAATACAAGGGCGATCGCAATCGTCTCAACGAAGAGATGATGAAGCTCTACAAGGAGCACGGCGTCAATCCGGCTGGCGGATGCCTGCCGATGTTGTTGCAGTTTCCCGTCTTCATTGTTCTCTATGGGGTCATCCGAGGGCTGACGAATACCGTGGGTCCAGGCAAGCCCCTTCCGTATACCCTCACTTCACTGGGTACGGTCACCTCGAAACCCTCGATCTGTCGCGACGCGGTGTGCGCTCTCCCTCGCTATATCAGCGAAAAAGCCCTGCTCTACCACAACCTCGTGGTGGCCCATGGCCAGATGGAAGCGTTCGGCCTGAACCTGTCGGAGAAGGCCATCGGCCATCATGGTTCCGTCATCGATGCGCTCCCCTATTTTGGGCTTGTAGCACTGTCGATCGGGCTTCAGTTCCTGCAAATGCGACAGCTAAATAGCCGGAATCCCCAGTATGCACAATCCAATCCACAAGCAGCGGCTATGCAGAAGTATTTACCGTTTATCTTTGGGGCCATTTACCTGACAATTGCCGCTGGAGTCAACATTTACTTCATCGTTTCGAGCCTGTGCCGTATCGGCATTCAGGAGGGGGTGTTCCGCTCCGGAGTTCTCGACAAGCCCCGGAGACCGGCCGAGGAAGTCCTCCCCGGACGTGACGGCTCGGGCGCCAAGGCGTCGGCTCCGAAGCGTCGCACGATGATGGAGAAGCTGGCCGATATGCAGTCCCAGGCCCTGGAGGCCAAAGAAGCACGGGACCGGGCGCTCAAAGGCGACCTCCCCGAAGTCACGACCGGCGGCACGCCCGACAAGGGCCGTGCTCCGACCAAAGGCGGTACGCCCACCGCCGGTGGGAAGCGGCCCGTGTCGACCAACGGCACGGGCGGCAACGGAAATAGCGGTTCGAAGCCCTCAGGGTCGAGCGGTGAGCAGACGGGAACCAATGGCACCAACGGTGCCAGCAAGCAGCCGTCACATCCACGAGCCAAGGGGAAGCGGGCGAGAAAGGCTCGTTGACACATATGGAATGGGTAGAGACGACCGGCAAGACGGTCGAAGAGGCGAAGGAGGCGGCGCTGGACCAGCTCGGCGTGCACGAATCAGACGCCGAGTTCGTCGTCATCGGAGAGCCGAAGGTGGGGCTCTTTGGAAGGATGCGCGGCGAGGCCAGGGTCCGAGCCAGGGTCCGACCCACCGCGCCTCGACCCAAGCGGGGCCGGTCACGCCGCTCGGGTGAAGAGACCCGGAGCCAGGGTGGGGGACGCGGCGGGCGAAGCGCCCGGCCCGGTGGCGGCGCGAAGTCCCCGAGCGCGGCGGTAGCAGGAGTAACCCTGGAAGAGGACGGCGGTGGCCACGTCCAGACCGGATCCAACGGGTCGGGAGCCACCTCGGGCTCAGGTACGAGCGGCTCGGGGACGACTGGAACCGGGGCTCGTAAACGCAATAGGCGTCGAGGCGGACGAGGCCGGTCGAACGCACCGGCCGGTACGGGGGGCGCCGGTGCACCATCGGCCGGCGAGAACGGCAACGCTCGGCCGCAGCGAGCGAGCGGGAACGGCGTGGCCAAGGGCACCCGCCCGGCGGACGAAGGCAACGAGGAGGAGACCGTGGAGCAGGTGCTTTCGCTTGAGGAGCAGGGCGAGTCGGCGCGACAGTTCGTCGAGGGCGTGGTTCGCGAGATGGGCCTCAGCGCCGATGTCGGATTACGGCTGATCGACGAGGAGACGGCCGAGATCACGGTCGGCGGCGAGGAGCTCGGGCTGCTCGTTGGCCCGGGGGGGGCGACGTTGAATGCCCTGCAGGAGGTCACCCGGACGGTGGTCCAGCGTCACACGGGTGGCCACAGCGAACGGATCAACGTGGATGTGGCCGGCTACCGAGCCCGTCGGGCCGAAGCCTTGGCCAAGTTCACACGTCAGGTAGCCGACGAGGTCGTCGCCGGTGGGGAAGAACGGGCACTCGAGCCGATGAGCGCACCCGACCGGAAAGTCGTTCACGACACCGTGAACGAGATCAACGGCGTGACGACTCGGTCCGAAGGGGAGGAGCCTCACCGTTACATCGTGATCTCTCCCGCCGGCTCAGGATCCGCTGGAGCCTGACGACTCGCCTGGAGCCTGACGACTCGCACCCGGATGGTCCGGTTCGAGTCGGCCCCCGTCCGGGCCCCCAGCTCGGGGTGAGCGGTCGGCGGCCGATCAACGAGAACGACCGTGACCGCAGTGACTCCCTCTTCCGTGTCACCGGCGCTGTTGGAAGTTCTCGAGCGGTCTCGGGAGTTGGGTTTTCTCGGACCGGGCCCTCTCCAGCAGCAGGTGGTCCACGCACTCGGATTCGCGAACGCAGCCCAAGCTCGGCTTGGTATGAGTCCCCCTGCTTCCGTGCTCGATCTCGGATCCGGCGGAGGACTTCCTGGTCTGCTGCTCGTCGATCGGTGGGTAAACGCCAAAATCGTCCTCCTCGATGCCAACGAGCGCCGGACGTCCTTCCTGGAGGAAGCCATCGCTCACCTGGCCTGGTCGGAACGAGTATCGGTTGTCCGCGAGCGAGCCGAAGTGGCCGGTCGCGACCCCTTGTTGCGTGGCTTGTTCGATGTCGTCGTGGCTCGGTCCTTCGGACCTCCGGCGGTGACGGCCGAATGTGGTGCCCCATTCCTGCGCGTGGGGGGTGTTCTGGTCGTCTCCGAGCCGCCGGAGGCGGGTGACCAGTCGGATCCCGGAGCTGGAGAAGTGGGGCGTGACCCGGTGCGCTGGCCACCGGCCGGCCTCTTGCTCGTCGGCCTCAAATCGGCGGGAGAATGGCGAGAACGGTTCGGCTACCAGGTCCTTCGCCAGGCCCATCTCTGTCCCGACCGCTATCCGAGACGGGTGGGGATACCGACGAAGCGCCCGATCTATCGATCCCCAGACCCGAAAGCCTGACGGGGGGGACCGTCCAGCTGGACGTCCGATCCTCTTCCCTGCAGGCTTACGGTGCTCGAGGTATTGGGCGACGTTTCACGTGAATCATGGGAGCGACTCTCTCCGACGTCGGTTCCCGGGTACCCGAGAGCGGTCGTGTCGGTCGGTGCCCCGGGCCGAATTTGTTTCATTCGGCCGCGGCCGGCCGGGACGATGTTTCCCGTGAAACGTGGTGAAGTGGCCGTAAAGGTCTTGACCCCGGCATCGCCGATGTGAAGGATGGGGGTTCGTGAACCCGAACCACTCGAAGTCCTGAAGTGCGTGTGCGAAATCGCGGACGGAACGGCCGTCCTAACCAGGGAAAAGGCTTGGGGAAAGCCGAGGCCGAGGTTTCCCGGCCGGTCGAGGTCACCGCAACCGAAGCCCACGATTCGTCGGCTGGCGACGGAGGCGTAGCGGAGCATCCCGCCCCGACGGCCCAGATCGCGACGGCGGCTGAAGCGCCGGCCGCGGTGAGTGGGGCATCAGCCTCGAGTCTGGAGCCGTCGAGAACCGCCGAGCCTGCCGCGACGACTGATGGTGCGGTCGACATCCCGCCCGAGCCGCCTGTCATCCGAGAGCGGGACAAGGTCGAGATCATGGTGGAGGACACGCCACCCGGGGACTACGTGCCCCGGCCCTTGCCCCGGGTGATGGCGGTCGCCAACCAGAAGGGCGGTGTGGGCAAGACCACCACGGCCGTCAACCTGGGGGCGGCCCTGGCCGAGTTGGGGTTCAGGGTCCTCGTCGTGGACCTGGATCCCCAGGGCAATGCGACCACCGGTCTCGGGATCGACGCCCGCACGTTTGAGATGTCGATGTACGACGTCATCATGAGGGATACCGACCTCGAGGACGCCATCGAGCCGACGAGCATGAAGAACCTGTTCGTGGCCCCGGCCACGATCGACCTGGCCGGAGCTGAGATCGAGCTGGTCCCGTCCTTCAGCCGGGAGCTCAAGCTGCGCAAGGCCCTGGAGACGGTGATCGACGACTTCGACTTCATCCTCATCGACTGCCCACCGTCGTTGGGTTTGATCACCATCAACGGGTTGGCCGCAGCTAGCGAGGTCCTGGTCCCGATCCAGTGCGAGTACTACGCCCTGGAAGGCCTCGGTCAGTTGCTGCGCAACGTTCACTTGGTGCAGTCGAACCTAAATGACATCTTGGAGGTCTCGACCATCGTCCTGACCATGTACGACGGACGGACGAAGCTGGCCGAGCAGGTGGCCAACGAGGTTCGGACCCACTTCGGGGCCAAGGTGTGTCGCAACGTGATCCCCCGTACGGTTCGCATCTCGGAGGCCCCGTCGTTCGGTCAGCCGATTACCGTGTTCGATCCGAGCTCACGCGGGGCCATCGCCTATCGCGAGCTGGCAAAGGAGGTCAGTGGTGGCAAGGCGTAGTGGGCTGGGCAAGGGCCTCGGGGCTCTGATCCCCACCGAGGTCTCTCGTGAGGGAAGCTCGATGCTGCGCGAGGTACCCATCTCCAGCATCCGGCCCAATCCACTCCAGCCCCGGACCCACTTCGACGAAGAAGCCCTGGTATCCCTGGCCGCATCGATTCGCGAGGTTGGTGTGCTCCAGCCCATCTTGGTGCGTGAGACGGGCCCTGACGATTTCGAGCTGATCGCCGGGGAGCGACGGTGGCGAGCCGCCCGGCGGGCGGGACTCCAGACGATGCCGGTCCTGGTCCAGTCGGCGGCCAGTGACGTCCACAGCCTGGAGCAGGCCCTGGTGGAGAACCTCCATCGCGAGGATCTCAACTCTCTCGAAGAAGCTGCGGCTTACCAACAGCTCATCGACGAATTCGGGTACACCCATGAGCAGGTAGCTTCCCGGGTCGGCCGGAGTCGGAGCGCCGTGACCAACACGTTGCGCCTGCTCCAGCTCCCGGCCGGCGTCCAGCGGGCCCTGGCCGACGGAACCATCAGCGCCGGGCACGCCCGCGCCCTCCTGGGTACTCCGGATCGCGCTCTGCAGGAGGAACTGGCCAAGAAGATCGTGGTCGAAGGCCTCAACGTGCGGGCGGTGGAGGAGATTGTCCGTCGCCGAGCCCAGAATGTGGCGGACAGCGGTGACAAGGAGGATGGCCCTGGGTCGGCCGCGCCGGACGTGGTACCGATCTCCCGACCGACGCCGCCGCCCCCCGCGGTACCGCGTCGCCTGCCTGCTCCGGGAGTACTCGAGCTCGAGGAGCTCTTGTCCAACCACCTCAACACTCGGGTCAAGGTGGATATGGGTGGCAAGCGCGGTCGGGTGTCGATCGAGTTCGCCACCCTCGAGGACCTTGAGCGGATCTACAAGCTCATGGTCGGGGCCATCGAGCCGGGGCCCTGATCACCTCGTCAGAGTTCCACAAGTGTCGTTCCACGGAGCGTGGGATCCGGTTTGGTCTACCTGGCCTTTCGCGCGGATAGTGATGGTAGAAGGTACACCAAACGTCGAGTCCCTCCACACCCTGTGCATCAGCTTGTGGATAAGAGACGGATCGGAGCCCGAAGTTCGACCTGGCATTCAGGTCGTGGAACGTCGATTCCGAGAGGGACGACGGGTCGGTCGGTCCCTGGCGACGGGGGTACACTGCGGAAACCGGCAAGCAAGGATCGATCATGTGGTACTTGGGATTGGGCGTCTTCGCCGTGATGGCCGTGGCTGTGGTCTGGATCGGTGTCGGCAAGATGCGTCGTGCCGGCCGCGGCGAGTGAACGTGGCGGCGTCGGGACCGGGTCTCGTCAATCCAGGGGGGTAAGCGCCCAGGCGGAGAGGGCCTCGGCCACGGCTTCTCCGACACGGCGTACGTGCTGGACCACGGCGCTGGCCGGCCCCATCTCACAGATCACGGCGGGCATGCGGGTCTCGCGTAAGACCGGGAGGCTCATCCCGGTAGCCCCCCCGCCCGGTACCTCCAGGGCCCGGGCCACGGCGTCTTGGAGCAGCTCGGCCAGCCGACGTCCACCCGCCGACTCGTAACGGAATCCGGCGTAGTAGGCCGCGGTACAGTGTGACCGACTCGGGTCGAGGCGAAAGCCCAGGTAGACCTCCACCTCGGCGGTATTGGCGGCGGCGGCCAGCGCCGAGCCGTCGGAGTGGACCAGGGGCAGGACCACCGCACCTTGACCCACCAACTGTCGGCGCACGGCCGCGACCAACACGTCGAGGCCACCTTCGTGTCCGACCGCGACGCGCCGACCGGCCAACGTGCGCGGGGCCTGGCGTAGGCGCTCGCGGTCGCGCACCGCGCTGACCAGCTCGAGTTCGCCGTGGCGAGGCATGACCCGCAGGAGCTCCCGGAGGGTGGCCGCACCGACGATGCCATCGACGGGCAAGCCCAGGTTGCGTTGGAACTCGCCGAGGGCCGACGCCGTCAGGTCGCCGAAGATCCCGTCGACGCGCCCGGAGTCGAAGCCCAACGACGACAGCCGACGTTGGAGGTCGGCGACGTCGTCGCCCCGGAACATGGGCCGATGGTTGTAGAGGAAGCGGTCACCGAGGCGGAAACCAGCTTCGACCAGGGCATTCCAAGTCTGGGGCCCGCAGGTGCCGTCGACGCGCAGGCCCCGTCGGTGCTGGAAGGCTTCCACCGAGGCCCGCGTGCCCGGGCCGAAGAGGGCGGGGGGGTCGGGAAGCGTGGGCAGGCCTTGATCACCCAGGCGGCGCTGGATGTCGGCCACCCCGTCGCCGGTGTCACCGGCGCGCAGTGGGAGGGCGGTGGCGACGGAGGTTACAGGTAGCCCGCCAGCTCCTGGAGGAGCTGAGCCTTGCCTCGGGCGCCCACGATCCGCGCCTCGGGCTCGCCGTCTTTGAACAGGATCATCGTCGGGATGCTCATCACCTCGAACCGGCGCGTCACGTCCAGGTTCTCGTCGATGTTGAGTTTGGCCACCGCGATCTTGCCCTCCTGCTCCACGGAGATCTCCTCGAGGATCGGGGCGATCATCTTGCACGGACCGCACCACTCGGCCCAGAAGTCCACCAGCACCGGCGTGTCGGCGGCCTTGACATGTTCGTCAAAAGTAGCGTCGCTCAGGGTCGTGATCCGATCGCTCATCTTTCGTCCTTCCGTGGGGCACGGTGTGCGCTGTCCCTTGTGCAAACGTCGTCGGGTACGGGTCCATTCCAGGATCCCTCACCTGGTCAGTGACTGCCTTGCCCCTCGAGCCAGCGCTCGACGTCGATGGCCGCCATGCATCCCGACCCAGCCGCCGTCACGGCTTGGCGGTAGACGTGGTCCTGGACGTCTCCACAGGCGAAGACCCCCTCGACGTTGGTGGTGGTGGTGCCGTCGCGGGTGCGGACATAGCCGGCCTCGTCCATGTCGAGCTGGCCGGCGAACACAGCGGTGTTGGGTACGTGGCCGATGGCCACGAACAGCCCGGTGACCGGGAGGACGTCTTCCTCGCCGCTCACCACGTCGCGCACCTTGACCCCGGCCACCTTTCCGTCGCCGACGACCTCGGTGACCACCGCGTTCCACCGGAAACCGATCTTCTCGTTGGCGAAGGCGCGGTCCTGCATAATTTTCGAAGCTCGCAGTTCCTTCCGCCGGTGTACGAGCGTTACCGACCGGGCGAAGCGGGTGAGGAAGAGCGCTTCTTCCAAGGCGGAGTCGCCACCACCGACCACCACGATGTCCTGCTCCCGGAAGAAGAAGCCGTCGCAGGTGGCACACGTCGACACCCCGTGGCCGAGGAGAAGGTCCTCGCCGGGAACGTTCAGCATGAGCGACTGTGCGCCCGTGGCCACGATCAGCGCGGTGGCCACCACGTCGGGCGTAGGCGAGGCGGCATCGTCGGTCCACACGGCAAATGGGCGGCGGTTCAGGTCGACGCGGCGGACCTTGCGGGCCACGAACTCGGCACCGAATCGCGCCGCCTGGCCGCGGAACTGGGCCATCAGGTCGGGGCCCATGATGCCGTCGACGAACCCGGGGTAGTTCTCGACCTCGGTGGTGAGCATCAGCTGGCCGCCGGGTTGGTCGCTCGTCGACGAGGGTTCGCCTTCGATGACCATCGGGCGCAGGTTGGCCCGGGCCGTGTAGATGGCGGCGGTGAGCCCAGCCGGGCCCGAGCCGATGATGACGACGTCGCGGGCCTCGGTCATCTCAGGCCGCCTCGGCCGAATCCTCGGCCGGCGAGTGCCGCCTGGTCCAGGCCACGATGCCGGACGCGCTGAACACCACGCCGAGCAGCAGGTACGAGGCCCATACCCGGCCGTTGAAGAGGTAGACGGTGAGGACACGAACCAGGGCCACGGCGACCAGGACGCTCATCATGAGGGCTATGGCGGCGATGATGACGCCGAAGACCAGGCCGCGGGCCACCAACATGAGCGGCCGGATGACCTGCAGCCGGAATGCGGAGACGACGCCTTCGATGGTGTCGGCCACGGTGGCGGGCCATTGGCCCCCGACCGTGGCCGATCGCCAGCCTCCGCCAGAAGCGTCCGGCTCGCCGGTCGATTCGCCGGTGCCGCCCCCGGCGGTCGGGCTGGCCGTGGTCGTGTTGTCTCGGGCCTGGTCGTCCATGGCCGTGAGGTTAGCGGGGGACGGCTTCGCCGTGGCCCGCCACAAGGACCGACGCCCTGGTCACCGGGCGATTTGGAAGCAGAGCCCGATCGTGCCGGGGCCGGCGTGGGCCCCGATAACGGGTCCGAGCTCGCTGACCACGAGTTCCTGTTCGCAGTCGGCACCGGTCAGGCGGGCGACGAACTCGTCGATGTCGGGCGCAACCCCTGAGACCACGGCCAGTCGTTCGAGGTGACCCGCCTCCAGGGCCTTGGCAGCCAGGTAGTCCAGGGCGCGGCTGCGGGTGCGCTGCTTGGACTCGACCTCGACGACACCGTTGCGCACATCGATGACCGGCTTGATGGACAACAAGGATCCGACCAGTGCCTGCGCGCCACCGATACGCCCGCCGCGCTTCAAGAAGTCGAGGCTGTCGACGACGCCGTAGACGCGGGTGCGCGAGCGCAGGTCTTCGAGCTCGTTGGCGATCGTGTCGAGACTCGTCCCTTCGGCGGCACGCTCGGTCGCCGTCATGACCATGAGGCCGAGACCCATGGTCACCGACAGCGAGTCCACCACCCGGACCGAGATCTGGTCGACGACAGACTCGGCCGCGGTACGCGCTGACTGGTAGGTGGCCGAGAGACCCGACGACAAGTTCACGCACACGACGCCGTCGGCCCCGGCGGCGGCGGCGTCGAGGAACGCCTGCTGGAACGCGCCGGGAGCGGGGGCCGCCGTCTCGGGCATATGCGGACCGGTGACGACCCGGTCCCAGAACTCCTTGGTCGACAATTCCTCGCGGTCGATGAGCTCCTCGTCATCGAACCGGATGGTGAGGGGGACGACGCGCACGTTGAGCCGGTCGGCCATCTCGGGTGTCAGGTCACAGGCACTGTCGGTGACCACATGGATTCCGGGCATCGTCCTCCCCTTCCGCCCGGCACCCGTCATGGCATTCGCGGGCGCGTGCCTACTGGTCGAGTCTTTCACGGTCTGTCCCCGGCGGCGGGTCCGTCCGGGTCGGCCCGAGCGTCGCGGGCCGAATCGGGGGTCTGCCGGCCGGCTCGAGCCGAGCCGGTGGGGTGGGAGCACCCGATCGTCGTAGCCGGCGCGTCGAGCCGCCCGCCCGACTGCCGTTGCCGGGTCGACTACGACCGACATCACCGTCTTCCTCACCGCCGGCCCCGTCTCCAGCACCGTCGGCGGGTCTGCCGATCTGCGAGAGCACACCGGCTGCCACCACGTAGGCAGCGGCCCCGGCGACGGTGCCGGCGACGACGCGTAGGAGCAGTCCGGCGAAGCTCTCGGAAGCCGACAGGTTGCTGCCGACCACGGTCGCAGCCACCAGCACGGCCGTGGCCATGAGGACGTGGGCGAGATGGCGGGCGATGGCGATGCCGGCCAAGCCGTCGACGTGCCGGCGCAGGTGGACGAGGGCGACGACGGCGGCGACGGTGTAGGCGATCGAGATCGACAGGGCGATGCCGCGCACACCGAGCGGGCCGGCCAGGGTGACGGCCAGGACGATGTTGACGCCGTTCTCGAGCACATACAGCCAGAACGCCGAACGCAGGTCCTGGATCGACTGCAGCACACGGATGGCGTAGAGGAACACGCAGAAGCCCGGGATGCCGAGCGCGAGCATGGCCAGGGAAGTGGCGGTGGGCAGGGTGTGGGACCCGGTCGCGCCATGCCCGTAGACGAGGGCGACGAGCGGTCGCGCCAGAACGAGCATGCCCGCCGCGGCCGGGACGACGAGGGCCACGATGGTCCGCAAGCCCGTGCTCATGCGCCGGCGGAAGGCGCGCTGTTCGCCGCGGGCCCAGTGGGTGGCCAACTCGGGAGCGGTGGCGGCCATGACGGACACGGCCACCACGGCGTAGGGGAGCTGGAAGAAGATGTAGGCGTAGGTGTAGGCGGAGACCGCACCGGCGCCGACGTGTTCGGACGCGGCGAGGACGACGAGCAGCGCGAGCTGGTTGGCCAGGACCAGGCCGAAGGTCCACCCCGACAGTCGGCCGATGTTCCGCACCGCCTCGTGGCGGAGGTCGAAGCGGAACTTCAGCCGCAACCCGGCTCGCCGGAGACTCGGAACGAGCAGTGCCGCCTGCACCATGACGCCGAGGGTGGTCCCGAGTCCGAGCACCAGCAGCCAGCTGCGGTGGTGGGCGGCGCCCACCAGCGAGGGGGAGCGGGCGAGGGACCCGAAGGCGAGGTAGACCACGATGAGCAGGACGTTGTTGGCCACCGGCGTGAACATGGGTGCGGCGAAGCGACGGCGGGAGTTCAACAAGGCGGTGGCGATGCTGATGAACCCGTAGCAGGCGAGCTGGGGCACGAACAAGAAGAGCAAGTCGGTGGCCACGCTCCGCCCGGTGGCGGCCTGGGCGCTGTGGCTGAACGACGTGATGGCGTCGATGATGAACGGGGTGGCGACGAGGAACGCCAGCGATGCCACACCGATGACCACCAAGGCCACGCTGACCACGGCGGAGATGGCTTCCCAGGCCTCGTCGTCGGTTCGCGTCGTCAGGCGTTGGACGAAGACCGGGACGAACGTGGCCGATAGGACCCCGCCGATGACGATGTCCTGGATGATGTTGGGCATCGTGTTGGCCAGGTTGTAGGAGTCGGCCAGGGCGACCGCGCCGACCGCGTAGGCCAAGGCACCGACACGCAGGACGCCCGTGGCCCTCGACAGGGACGTCCCCACCGCCATGACCGTCGTGGAGCGTGTGACCGACGGGTACGCCGCCTCCGACGAGGCGGCCGAGGCCCGGCGCCACCGCCGGCGCGGGGTCACCGGGTACCGCTTTCGCCCTTGTCGGCGAGGGCCTCGAGCGCCGGGGGCTCTTCGGGAGCACGGTCGCGCCGGCGAGCATGGGCGCCGCGTCGTGACCGACGTGGCGGTCGCGGCCGCCGGCGGCGCAGCACGGTGCGTCCCCACCACATCAGGAGCACGACCACGGCCCCGATCGACAGCCCGAGGGCGTCGGCCGATGTCGACAGGGACCGGACCGTGAGCTGGCGGCTGGCCAAGACGAGGCCGCCTCGGGGGCTGAGGAGGGTCACCGTCAACCGGAACACGCCGCCCGTACGAGCCTTCATGTCGACGTACACGGCGTTGGTGGCCCGGTTCAGCACGACGGTGCGCGTGCTCCCGGTGGGGAAGGCGAGCTTGTCACTCGACAGCACCATGATCGACATCACCGAGTACGGCGCCGTGTTGGTGATGGTGATGGGGACGTGTGCCGTGCTCGATGTCAGTCGGATGGTGCCGGCGGCGATGGAGACCAGTCGGAGTTGCGCATCGAGTGCGGTCGACGTCCCGGCGACTCCCGAGGCCTGGCCGGCTGGCCGCAGGAGAGCGGACTCCGAGGCGAGGAGCATGTTGTCGAGGCGGCGGGCGACAGTGGGGTCCGACGCGGCGGTGGCAAACGCGTCCACGTCGGCGCGTGCCGAACGGATAGCTCTGGCCGGGAGAGTCGCCGCCGTGTCGGGGACCGAGCGCCGGAGCTGGGCCGAGCCGGCGCTCGGCACAGCATCGAACATCGAGGCCAAGGTGACGGGCTGGAGGACGGGGTTCGCGCTCAACCCGGAAAGGACCGTTTCGAGGAAGCTCGCGTCCGGGGACCACAGGGTCGGGGACAGGGCCACGACGGCGCGGGGTGTCGTCAGGTTGGGTTCCTCGTAGTAGATAAGGGCCAGGTCGGCGAGCATCTGGTTGGCGGCGAGGACGGCTCCGGGCCCGGACGCGCCGGTGAAGTGGCCATCGAGGACCGGGTCCTCGAGGGCCAGATTCACGTCTCCGCCTCGAGCCCCCGTCACGGTGAAGGGCTGGGTCGGGGTCAGGCGGAAGGAGCTGCCCGACAAGGACGTGGGCGGGAGCACGACCTGGTCGACGCCGACCGACGACAGCTGCGCAAGCGTGGCACCGTCGAGCGGGCTGGGCGACACCCAGGTCCCGGTCGTTGCCCGGATGCCACTGTCCGCCAGCGTCTGGGACCCCCGGTTGACCTGGGCGGTCAGTTCGCCGGGCAGATCGGCCCCGAGGAGGCCGGCGGCGTCGACGGGGACGAAGGGCCCGGCCAGGGCCTCGTGGTTCGGCAAGTTGTCGAGGGCCACGAGCTGGTCGAAGACCTCGTGGATCCGGGGCCGGGTATCGAGGCCCAAGGCGAGCGTCGTGGCCGGGTCCGGGACCAGCGTGGCGGGGACGCCCCCGTAGCTGTCGAGGGCGCCGACCAGTCCGGCGAGCCGGGCGACCGCCGCGGCCGAGGGGATTCGGACCTGGCCGGTGCGCGACGGCGGGTTGGCCGGCAGGGACAGCGGCACCACCCAGGCCACGTGGAGGCGCTCGGTGGTGGCCGGGGGGTCGGTGTAGACGAGGGTGGTGATCAGTTGGGGGTTGGCCCCGTCGCTTCCACCCGAGTCGAGCACGAGGCGAATCGGGTAGACACCGCCGCACTCGCCGGTCGCGCAGTCGAGGTCGGCCGTGAACGCAGCACCGGCGCCCACGGGCGCGGCACGGTCACCGGTGATCAACCCGATGGTCAATTCGACCCCACCGGCGGGGTCGGTCGGGAGCGACGAGACGGCGATCGTCGGCGACGACGACAGAGCCCGCCCCAGGTTCGTGCCGCCGAACACGTCCATCAGGGCCGAGCGGCTGGTCACGCGCCCGTAGACCGACGCCGTCAGCGTCGCCCCCGCCGGCACGGTCGAGCCGATGGCCAGGCGGAGGGAGAAGTCTTGACCGGGGGTCACGTACGGAGGTTGGGCCAGGAGCGACAGGCCAGGCGACGGGGGTGTCTTGGCGCTGGTCACGACGATGGGCGCGATCGGAGACGGCAGGGTGTGCCGGCTGGACGAGGGTGTCGCTGTGCAGGCCCCGGTCGCGAAGATCAAAGCGATCGCGAGCGCGGCGAGCGGCGGTCCGGCGCGCTTCGGAGCACCGCCGTCGGGAGTTCGTCGATCGGGGGTGTGGAAGCCGTCGCGTGCCCGGGCGATGCCCGCGTGGGTCCGGTCCACCTCGGCGCAGGAGCCTATCGGTCGGAACCGATCACACCCGGACCGGACCTCAGAGGCCGAAGGAGGCGGCAGTAACCGTCGCCACGGCGTCGGGTGGCCCGTCGATCTCGATCTGGGCGGCTTGGCGCCGTCCCATCAGGTACAGCACGATCTCTCCGGCGCGGCCCGCCACGGTCACCTTCGGGGTGCCCCTCCTGGCCCGGATGACCTGGCCGTCGGGGCGGACGAGGTCCAGGCCGGTCCCTCGGACTCGCCGGGCCAGGAAGCCGGCCTGGGGCCGAAGCGCCCGCCACAGCACGGCCTCGAGGTCGGCGATCTGGTCGGCCGGTCGTGGCGTGTGGTCCCCGCCACCGCGGCGGACGTCTTCGTGATGGACGAAGAACTCGTTCAGGTTGATGAGCGAGTCGACGGGCCGCAGCCACCGCGGGGGACCCGATCGCACCAGGGCGACCAGGGCATCGTAGGAGTGGGACGACTTTGTCCGGGCCATCTCTCTGTCGAGCAACCCTTTGAACGGTCGGCCGAGCACCAGGCCCGGTCCCGCCAGGGGTTTGCGCTCTCGCACGATGAGGTGGGTGGCGAGATCGGCGGTGGTCCATCCCTCGCACAGCGTCGGGGCATCGGGACCCACGCGCTGGAAGAGATCACACAGAGCGGTTCGTTCGGTGCGGTAGGGGGGGGAGCGACGCCATTGTGCCTCGAAGTTAGCCGGGGAGACGGCGAGAGTGCCTGTGGGGAAGGCCGAGCCCGGCTGGCAAGTACCCTCGGCGCCGATGATCCCCGAGCGATTCAAGCCGCTGGTGGAGGCCACCTCCGCCGTGGCGGAGCGCTTCACCGAGGCCGGCCACCGCGTTTACCTGGTCGGCGGCTCGGTGCGCGATTCGTTCGTGACCGGGGCCGGGGCCGGGGCCGGGAACGAGGCCGAGAACAAGAAGGGGAACGAGAAGGGGAACGAGAAGCGGACCGGTCCGGGCGCGAAGGGAACGGACTACGACCTCACCACCGATGCCCGTCCCGATGCCGTGCTGGCCATTCTCGAGGGGTGGGCCGATGTCGTGTGGACGCAGGGGCGTCAGTTCGGCACCATCGGGGCGCGCAAGGGCGGCCGGACGTTCGAGGTCACGACGCACCGCGCCGAGGCGTATGTGCCCGAGTCGCGCAAGCCCGAGGTGTCTTTCGGCGACTCGATAGAGACGGACCTGTCGCGGCGGGACTTCACGGTGAACGCCATGGCTTTACGTCTCCCGGACCTCGAACTGGTCGACCCGTTCGGTGGACTCGAAGACTTGGCCGCCAAACGCCTGCGAACCCCGCTCGACCCCGAAGTGTCGTTCTCCGACGACCCCCTGCGGATGCTGCGAGCAGCGCGCTTTCTCGCCGGCTTCGGGCTCGAGCCCGAAGCCCCGCTGGTCGATGCCATCAAGGCGCTGCGGGGGCGCCTGAGCATCGTCTCCGCGGAGCGGATCCGCGCCGAGCTCGACAAGCTGCTGGTGGTGCCGCAGCCCTCGGCGGGCCTGTGGTTCCTGGTGGACACCGGCCTCGCCGCCGAGTTCCTGCCCGAGCTTCCAGGCCTGGCGCTCGAGCAGGACCCCATCCACCGTCACAAGGACGTCCTGGCCCACACGCTGGCCGTGGTCGACAAGACCCACGCGGACAAGCTGTTGCGTCTGGCCGCGTTGCTCCACGACATCGGCAAGCCCAAGACGCGATCGTTCGCCCGCGGCGCGGTGACATTCCACCACCACGAAGTGGTCGGCGCGCGCATGGCGCGCGAGCGGCTCAACGCACTGCGTTACCCGAAAGACGAGCTCGAGATCGTGGTCCGCCTCGTCGAGCTGCACTTGCGGTTCCACACCTATCGCCTCGGGTGGACGGACAAGGCGGTGCGCCGGTATGTGCGCGATGCGGGCGACCTTCTCGACCGGCTCAACGAGCTGACCCGATGCGACTGCACCACCCGCAATGCGGCGCGGGCGCGTGCCCTTGGGCAGCGGATGGACGAACTCGAGCGGCGGATCACGGAGTTGCGCGCCCAGGAGGAGATCGACTCGATCCGCCCGGACCTCGACGGTCGCCAGGTCATGGACCATTTGGGCCTGGCTCCCGGCCCGGACGTGGGCCACGCCCTGGAATTCTTGTTGGAGCTTCGCCTCGACGAGGGCCCGCTCGGTGAGGACGAAGCCTTTCGTCGCCTCGATGCCTGGTGGGCCGGTCGCGGACAACGCCAAGGACCGGGACCCCGGCCGACGTAGGGCCCGGTTCCGGCGGGCTTCAGGCCTCGGGCCAGACCGGGTTGTCGGCTCCGTCGGCGAAGGCTTCGACCATCTGTTGGGCCTCGTCGTCGTGGAACTGCACCGGTGGCGATTTCATGAAGTAGGCCGAAGGGCCGATGAGCGGGCCCCCGATGCCGCGGTCGAGGGCGATCTTGGCGCAACGCAGCGCGTCGATGATCACGCCGGCCGAGTTGGGCGAGTCCCACACCTCGAGCTTCAGCTCCAGGTTGAGAGGGACGTCGCCGAAGTTGCGGCCCTCCATGCGCACGTAGGCCCACTTGCGGTCCTGGAGCCACGGGACGTGGTCCGAGGGGCCGATGTGGATGTCGTCGGCGTCCATGACCTGGTGCTCGATCTGGCTGGTGACGGCCTGGGTCTTCGAGACCTTCTTCGACTCGAGGCGCTCGCGCTCGAGCATGTTCTTGAAGTCCATGTTGCCGCCGACGTTGAGCTGGTAGGTGTGGTCGAGGGCGAGCCCGCGGTCTTCGAAGAGACGGGTCAGGATCCGGTGCACGATCGTCGCCCCCACCTGGCTCTTGATGTCATCGCCGACGATGGGCACCCCCACCTCGGTGAAGCGCCGGGCCCACTCCGGATCGCTGGCGATGAACACCGGGATGGCGTTGACGAAGGCGACGCCCGCGTCGAGGCAGGCCTGTGCATAGTGGCGCTGGGCGACCTCGGAGCCCACCGGCAGGTAGCTCACCAAGACGTCGGCCCTCGCCTCGCGCAATGTCTCGGCGATGTCGACCGGCTCGGCGGGTGACTCCTCGATCGTGGCCCGGTAGTACTTCCCGAGCCCGTCGAACGTCGGCCCGCGCTGGACGACCACATCGAGGTGGCTAACGGGCGCGAACTTCACGGTGTTGTTCTGCCCGGCGAACACCGCCTTGGACAAGTCGATGCCGACCTTGGTCGCGTCCACGTCGAAAGCGGCGACGAACTCGAGGTCGCCGACGTGGTAGTCGCCGAGCACCACGTGCATGAGGCCCGGGACCCGTTCCGACGGGTCGGCCTTGCGGTAGTACTCGACACCCTGGACGAGCGAGCTGGCGCAGTTGCCCACGCCGGCGATGGCGACCCGGACCCTGTTCATGAGATGTCTCCCTCTGTTTCGGCCATTGTGAGGATGGAGGATTCGTTGTCGGCGGTGGGTCCCCCGACGCGCGGCGCGGGGCCCGCGGACGCCGCCGGCCCCGGGGTTGGCGAGGTGCCTCTCGCCCGTTCGGCGGCCAGGAGCCGGTCGAGCCACGAGATCTCGCGCTCGGTTGCTTCCGTTGTGTGTTCGACGAGTGAGCGGGCATAGGGGTCGAGTCGGTCGCGGCCGGACGTCGCCGCGCGGGCCTGGTCGAGACGCTCGACGAGCGACGCGCGCCGGCGCTCGAGCAGGCGCAGCCGGGCTGCCGGCGGCAGATAACGGGCCAGCGCCAGACGGAGCCCGAAGCTCCGCGGGTCGTCGGCATCGCGTTCGGAGTCGAGCAACTCGACGAACTGGCGCCGTCCCTCGTCAGTGATGCGGTAGACCTTGCGCCCGCGACGCCCGCGGCCGGGGGCCGAGCGCCGGGAGCGCATGGCGGCCCGCTCGCCGCCTAGGGAGCCCGTCATGGGGACCACCGCTCTCAGCTCCGTGTCGGGCTCGGCGACTGCCACCACGGCGCCCGAACGCTCGAGACGGTTGAGAGCCGGGTACAGCGAACCGAACGAGACGTTGGACAGGAAGCCGAGTTCGTCGCGTAGACGCTTTCGGATCTCGTAGCCGTGGAGCTCCTCGCCCTCGAGGAGGCCGAGGATGGCGAGCTCGAGCATCAGGCCCGCTCCGGCTCGGCGGTGACGGGTGTTGCGAGGCTGACGGAAGGTTGATCGGCGGTCCAATACATCGTGGAGATGTATCGTAGCGATATATCGCGCGCCGCGCAACCGTACTCGCCGCGGCCGGTCCCCGTCCGCCGATTCACCACTTCCAAGAGCCGCTCCCGGCGGTACCCTGGAAAAGATGAGTTTCGGGCCGACCGCCATGCGAGGGTTCCCGGCGACCGGGAGTGAAGGCCGCGTCGAGTACCGCCTGGCCCGCAACGCCGTCGTGAGCGACTTCAACAAGGGTCGTCTCTCCCGCCTCGACGTGTGCGATGCCCACCCCGAGTTGCTGCGTGCCGCCCGAAACGTGGGCGTGCCCCGCGAGGAGGAGTGCCCGATATGCACGGAAGCCAACCTGGTCCACGTGACCTATGTGTTCGGGGCGCGTCTGCCTCCCCAGGGGCGGTGCCCAGCGACCGCCACAGAGCTGGCCCGGCTGTGCCGGCGCACCGACGAGGTGGCCTGCTACGTCGTGGAGGTGTGCCCGGAGTGTGCCTGGAACCACCTGGCCCGGACCTACCCCGCCGGGGGGCGCCATCGCGCCGCGGCGCGCGGCGCGGCGCGGCGGAACGGTTGACGGCGACCTTCGCGAGGCGCGGCCGACGGCTCCGGCATCGCGGCGCGCGCACTTGATGCGCTGGATAGGGCAGCATTGACGAGTTCGGCTCGGCGAATGACGGCGAGGGGTAGAGTATGAGTCCAGGGCAGACGGACGGCGACAAGCCGGGGAGCAAGGCGCCGCAGTCGGGGCGGCAGCGCACGGCGCCGCCGAAAGGCAAGCAGCCCACGGCCCCGCCGAAAGGCAACAAGAGGCCACCGCCGAAGGCAACGAGCCAGAACGCTCGCACCGGGTCGAGCGGGTCTGGAGGGGCCAAGGGTCGGGCCGGCAAGACCATCAACGCCCCCCCGCCGAGTCGGTTCTCGCCGTCGACGATGGCGTTCGCCGCCGTGGGCGTCGTCGTCGTGATCATTCTCGGCTTCGTGATCTACCAGGTCACCAAGGGTGGGACGACGACGTCGACGAGCATCGGGCCGACAGAGACGCCGATAGATGGCTCGGTCCTCACAGCCGTCACCACCTCGCCGTTCAGCGTGGCCAATGCCGTCGGCGTCCCCCCGTCGGTGTTCCCCCCGAAGGTCGCCAAGAACCAGCCGACCTTGATGATCGACGGCAAGCCCGGCGTCGTCTACATCGGAGCGCTCTTCTGCCCGTACTGCGCGGCGGAGCGGTGGGCCATCGTCATCGGCCTGTCCCCGTTCGGTCGGTGGTCCGGCCTGAACGAGACGACATCGTCGCCGTACGACGCCGATCCGTCGACGGCGACGTTCGCTTTCGACCACGCCACCTTCACGAGCGGCTACATCACGTTCGCGCCTCGGGAGGCAGAGTCCAACGACACGACCGCCTTGGGCACGCGCCAGAAGTACCAGCCACTGACGGCACAGGAGTCGGACCTGTGGAGCAAGTACGAGTCGTACTTCGGTGAAGCGGGAGAGGGCTTCCCGTTCCTCGACATCGGCAACCAGGTGTTCGTCTTGACGCCGAGCTACGACCCCCAGGTCCTGGCCGGCTTGACCCAGGCGCAGATCGCCCAGAAGCTGACCAACCCTAACGATCCGGTGACCCAGGCCATCATGGGCACGGTGAACTACATCCGGGCGGGCGTGTGCCACATCACCGGTCAGCAGCCGTCGAATGTCTGCTCGCAGAGCGGCGTCACGGCGGCCACCAAGGCCCTGGGCCTCAGCTGACTCGGACGGCGGGCTGACTCGTGCCGGAGAACGTCGATCACGAGCTCGACCCCGTCGCGCCGGACGCCGCCGTCCTCTCGGCCGACGAGGCCGACGAGGAGGATGAGGGGGACTGGGCCGAAGCGCCCACCGTCCGGAGGTGGTGGTCCGTCACCGCCTTCGTCTTGTCGCTCCTCGGCCTTGGTGAAGCCGCCTACCTGACCTACGAGCACTTCACCCAGGGCCTGCCGTCGTGCCCGGCGACCGGGATCATCGACTGCGCCAAGGTCACCACCAGCCCGGAGTCCTACGTGTTCCACGTCCCGGTGGCGCTTCTCGGGCTCTTGTTCTTCGCTGGGATGGTCGTCGTCAATTTCCCACCGCTGTGGCGGCTTCGGTATGCCTGGTTGGCATGGCTCCGCCTGGGGATGGTGGTGACGGGCCTCGGCATGGTCATCTACCTCGTCTCGGCCGAAGTGTTCAGGATCAAAGCCATCTGCCTGTGGTGCACCGGCGTCCACGTGATCACCGTCGCCATGTTCGTCCTCATCGTGGCCACGTTCCCCACCGTGCTCGCGGCGGCTCGCGCCCGAGCCTGGGCGGAGGCGGCCGTCGACGACGAGGTCGAGAGCTGACCTCGTCCGTCCCCCTTCGGCCGTGACCCCTCCGGAATCGGCCGGGGAGGAGGCCGAGGCGTCGCACCCACGGCACCGCCTGGCCCGTCTCACCGGGGCCGCCGACGGCCTGCCCATCGACCCTGACCTCGACCCGGACGACCCGGCGGAGCCTTCGCTCGCGCACCGGCCTGCCACCGCCCGGGTCCATCGCCTGCACCCGGCCACCGTCGCGGCCATCGGCGCCGGCGGGTTCTTGGGCGCGTGGGGCCGCTACGAGCTGGGATTGGCCTGGCCCACCGGCGCCGGTGCTTTTCCGTCCACCACGTTCGTGGTCAACACGTCGGGCGCGTTCCTCCTCGGACTGATGCTCACCTTCCTCGTCGAGCGCGTCCGCGCCCCGCGGACGCGCGACCACGTCCGCCACTTCGCCTGTGTCGGGGTCCTTGGGTCGTGGACCACGATGTCGACCTTCGCCGTCCAGTCCGACGCGCTCGTGCGCTCAGGGAAGGCCTGGGTGGCGCTGTCCTACGTGGTGGTCACGCTCGTGGCCGGCATCGTGGCCGTAGGCGCCGGGATCGCGCTCGGGCGCGGCCAGCGGCAGTCGGTCGGGGCCGTCGAAGTCTCCCCGCCGTGATGGTGGCGCTCGGCGTCGCCGCCGCCGGCGTGGTGGGGGCGGTCGCCCGGTACCTGGTCGACGGGGTGGTTCAGGACCGCACGGCGGGAACCTTCCCGTTCGGCACCTTCATCGTGAACGTGACCGGGTCGGCCGTCCTCGGGGTCCTCACCGGCTTGGCCTGGTACCACGGGATGGGGCACGTCCCGCTGGCGATCATCGGCATCGGGTTCTGCGGCGCCTTCACCACGTGGTCCACCGTGTCCTGGGAGACGGTGCGACTGGCCGAAGAAGGGGTCAATGGTCAAGCCGTCGTCCACCTACTGGGCGGGGTACTGGCGTGCTTGGCCGCGGCCGCGGCCGCCCTGGCCGTCGTCGGAGCGGCGTGAGCGGTCGTTGTGTGCGAGTGTCAGCGGGTGGGTGGGGCCGAGACGACCGAGACCGAGACGACGGCGGGTGAGCGCAGTCGCTTCGCCCGCCGGCTGTTCACGCCGCTTCCACAGCGCTATGACCGCCTGGCCGAATGGCTGTCGTTCGGCCAGAACCGACGATGGCGCCGGGAGATGGTCGATCACGTCGTCGCCGCGCGATCGGGTCGTGTCCTCGACGTGGCCACCGGGACGGCCGGTGTCGCTCTGGCCATCGCGGCGCGCTCACCGGCGCGGGTCGTCGGCGTCGACCTCACCGAGGCGATGGTGCGTCACGGGGCCCAGAACGTCCACGACGCCGGGATGGCACCCCGGATCGTCATGGCCCTCGGCCAGGGCGAGAAGCTGCCCTTCGGCGACGAGACCTTCGACGCCCTGAGTTTCACGTACCTCCTGCGCTACGTGCCCGACCCGGCCGTCGCACTGGGAGAGTTGGTTCGCGTGCTGCGTCCGGGCGGGGTCATGGCCAACCTCGAGTTCCTCGTCCCGCCCTCCGCGTTCTGGCGATTCTGGTGGTGGCTCTACACCCGACTGGTGTTGCCCGTGGCCGGGTATGTCACGGGCGGGCCGGAGTGGTACCGCGTGGGCCGCTTTCTCGGCCCGAGCATCTCGGGCCACTACCGCCGATACCCGGTGCCGTGGACGGTCGAGGCGTGGCGGAAGGCGGGAATGGTCGACGTCGAGGTCCGGACGATGAGCCTGGGCGGGGGGCTCGTCATGTGGGGGCGCAAGGGTGGCGACTGACCCGTCGGCTCGTCCGGCGTTCTATGCGGCGCGCCGCGGCGGGTGGCGCGACTGGTGGACGCTCCTGCATCCGCCCTACACGGCGTGGCATCTCTCCTACGTCGTCATCGGCGCGTGCCTCGCCCCCGTGGTGTTCGTCTCCCGATTGGTGGCGACGCTCCTGGCCTTCTTCCTCGCCGTGGGCATCGCCGCCCACGCGCTCGACGAGCTCCACGGGCGGCCGCTGCGTACCCGGATCGGGTCCGGTGCCCTGATCGCCGCGGCCGTGGTCGGCCTGGCCGGCGCCCTCGCGCTCGGTGTCGTCGGCGTGGCGCGCCTGGGATGGGTGCTGGTGCCGTTCATCGTGGTGGGCCCGCTCCTGGTGGTCGCCTACAACGCCGAGCTCTTCGGGGGCGTCGTCCACAGCGACCTGGGATTCGCGCTGGCGTGGGGCGGGTTCCCGGTGCTGACCGCGTACGTGGCGGAGGCGGGGACGCTGCGGCTGGCCGGGGTGCTCGGAGCGCTGGGCGCCGTCGCCTTGTCGTCGGCCCAGCGGAGCCTGAGCACGCCGGCGCGCGCCCTGCGCCGGCGCGTGCGCGCCGCGGACACCGTCGTCACCATGGAGGACGGGACGACCCATGCCCTTGGTGTTCGGGCGCTGCTGGCCCCCCTGGAGCGCGCGCTGCGGGCGATGTCGTGGGGCGTCGTCGTCCTGGCCGCGGCGTTGGCCGTCGCCCGCCTCACCTAGCCGGCGCCGCCTTGCTCCACGTGACGGCGGAACCCCGACACGGTGGCCTCGACCACTCGGTCGTGGGCGAATCGCAGCAACGGGTGGGCCACGCGGGCGGCCATGCGCATAGGGCGCTGCATCATCTCGAGGGCCCAGTCCACCTCGGCGTGCGTGCCCGATCCGGACGGCGACAGGCGCAGGTGGGCCGGCCCGACCAGGTCACCGGCCACGGCCGCGTCGATGCGATACGGCGCCTCGCACTCCTCGAGATGGACTCGGACTCGCATCCGGTACGGCACCGGCGGTGACACGAGCCCGTGGAGCACCGCTCCCGGCACCAGCCCCCGACCGTCGAGGTGGAACTCGCCCAGCCACCACCACCACCCCTCGAAGCGCTCGGAGTGCTCGATCGCCTCCCACATCGCCTCGGGCGGCAGCGAGAACTCGTACTCGCCCCGGTACTCGATCACGCTGGTCGGCCGGCCCATCTGCCGGTTGCCTCGGCCGGTCGTCGTCAGCCGACGATCGACTTGAGCTTCTCCATGACGTCGACGGTGCGCTGGTCCCCGACGGTGAACGGGGTGACCTGCAGGTGGGTGACCCCGGCCGCCTTGAACGCGGCCACCCGATCGGCCACGTAGGACTCGGGACCGCAGATCGTCATGGCCTCCAGCAATGCGTCGGGGACCAGGGCGGCGGCTTCGTCCTTCTTGCCGTCGAGGTAGAGGTCCTGGATCTCGGCGGCCTCCTTGTCGTAGCCGTAGCGACAGGCTACGTCGTTGTAGAAGTTCTTGCCCTTCGCCCCCATGCCGCCCACGTAGAGGGCGATGACCGGTCGGGCGAGGTCGCGGAGTTTGCGGACGTCGTCTCCCTCACCGATGGCCAGCAGGCCGCCGGTCGAGATCATGAGCTCGTCGAGCGAGCGATCGCGCTTGGCCGAGCCGGCCGCGAGTGCCGAGCCCCAGACCTCGCCCGCTTTTTCGGGGAGATAGAGCATGGGCAGCCAGCCGTCGGCCACCGCCGCGGTCATCTCCACGTTCTTCTCCCCCAGCGAGGCGATCCACACCGGAATGGTCGGGCGGACCGGGTGGGCGATGATCTTGAGCGGCTTGCCGAGGCCGGTTCCCTGGCCCGCCGGCAAGGGGAGCGCGTAGTAGGTGCCGTCGTGGGTCAGGCGGTCTTCACGGGCCCAGACCTTCCGGCAGATGTCGACCACCTCGCGTGTCCGCGCCAGCGGCGCCGTGTACGGGACCCCGTGCCAGCCCTCGATGACCTGGGGCCCCGAGGCCCCCAGGCCGAGATGGAACCTCCCGCCGCTCAGGGCGTCGAGCCCAGCGGCCGTCATGGCGATCAGGGTGGGGGTCCGGGTGTAGATCGGGAGGATGGCCGAGCCGATCTCGACGCGCTCGGTCAAAGCGGCCAGGTACCCCATCTGGCTGGGGCTGTCGAAGCCGTAGGCCTCGGCCACCCAGACCAGGTCGAGGCCGGCCTTCTCGAGCTCGGCCACCTCCCGAGCCGACTCGCGGAACCCCGCCGCGTAGCTGAGCAGCGTGGCGATCTTCATCGGGTCACCCTTCGTCGTTGGTGCGGGGCTCGTCCTCGACGTGGGGATAGTGGGACCGGCACGGGCCGCACCAACGTTCGATCTCTGCGACGGTGTCGGCCACCCGCAACTCCCCGCTCTCGTCGGCGTCCAGGTAGACCCGGCGCACCGAGGCGAGGTCCTCGACCTCCAGCCCGCAGCTGTCGCACGTTCCGACGCCCGCCGCGCTCGGCCCGTCGGCCTGCCCCTGGTCGTTCGGCACAGGGGCAGGGTACACTGGTGTTCGTTCGGGTTCCGTCGCCGCCGGCAGCCTCAGTGCGCTGGACGGCAAAGGAGGCCAGTGCCATGCCTGGGAAGGTCACCGTCCCGTCGATCCGTGCCCGCAAACGCAACCGCGGCAGTGCGCCGATCGTCATGATCACGGCGTACGACACGCCCGGCGCCCGGATCGCCGACGCCGCGGGCGTCGACATGATCCTGGTGGGCGATTCGGTCGCCAACACCGTGCTCGGCTACGCCGACACCCTGCAGGTCGACACGGCCGTCATCGCCCACCATGTCGGTGCTGTGGGTCGGGCCACCCCGGACGCGCTCGTGGTCGGTGACATGCCATGGATGAGTTACCACCTGACCCCCGAGGACACCGTGCGCAACGCGGCCACGTTGATCCGCGCCGGCGCCGGGTGCGTGAAGCTCGAGGGTGGCCGGGTGCGCGTGCCCATGGTCGAAGCGTTGGTGGCGGCCGAGATCCCGGTCATGGGTCACCTGGGGCTGACGCCGCAGTCGGTGCATGCCATGGGCGGCTACCGGGTCCAGGCCAAAGACGACCTCGGGGCCGAGATCCTGCGCTACGACGCCAAGGCGCTGGCCGCCGCCGGGTGCTTTGCCATCGTCTTGGAGGGCGTGCCCGACGTGGTCGCGGCCCAGGTCACCGAGGAGGTGGACGTCCCCACCATCGGGATCGGCGCCGGTCCTGCCTGCGACGGCCAGGTGCTCGTCTTCCACGACCTTCTCGGGCTCGGCGAGCGGACGCCGCCCAAGTTCGTGCGCCAGTATGTCGACTTGCGGTCGGCGGCCGTCGAGGCGTTGTCCGCCTGGGCGGCCGACGTGCGCGGGGGGTCGTTCCCCTCGGACGCCGAGACGTACCACCTTCCGCCGGCGTCCTGACCCGACGGTCGTCCCGACCCGCCGGGGCCGCCGGACCGGGTCGGCTACCATGGCGCCCTGATTCGAACCCTGCTCCGCGCCCGCGGGGCCCCGAGCGCCTCGTCGCCGGGACCGGAGGGAGGTGAGCCGCACGTGCGGCCCTACGAGACCATGATCATCTTCGACGCCGAGCTCGAGGAGCAGGCCATCTCCGGCGTCCTCGAGCGGGCCGTCGACGTCGTGCGCACCAACGGCGGCACCCCCGGCTCGGTGGACCGCTGGGGTCGGCGGGCCTTCGCCTATGAGATGCGCCACAAGCGTGAGGGGTACTACGTCGTGGCCGAGTTCACCGCCGAGCCCAAGGCCGCGGCCGAGCTCGATCGGTTCCTCGTCTTGGCTGACGAGGTCATGCGTCACAAGATCGTCCGGCTGCCCGACAAGCCGACGTCGCGGGCTCGCCCTGCGGCCGACGCGACTCCGAGCGCGCCGGAAACCGACTGAGTACGGAGGGAATGCGATGTCCAACGGGAACAATGTCGTGTTGGTCGGGAACATCACCCGTGACCCCGAGCTGCGGTTCACGCCCAGCGGCCAACCCACGGCCACCTTCGGACTGGCGGTCAACCGCCGTTGGCAGAACCGCCAGACGCAGGAGTGGGAGGAGGCCACCTCCTTCTTCGACGTGGTGTGCTGGCGCGAGCAGGCCGAGAACGCGGCCGAGAGCCTGGCCCGGGGCTCGCGCGTGATCGTGACCGGCCGTCTCGAGCAGCGTTCGTGGGAGACCCCCGACGGCGACAAGCGTTCCAAGGTCGAGGTCGTGGCCGACGAGATCGGCCCGAGCCTGCGCTGGGCCACCGCCGCCATCACGAAGAACGAGCGACGTGGCCCCGGTGAGAGCGCCCCGGTCCGGGCGGCCGCAGGTGGGGGAGACCGCGCACCGGCCGCCCAGGGCGCGGGGTACGGCTTCGACGAGGAACCGTTCTGATGCGGGTCCTCTTGCGTGACGACGTCGACGGGGTGGGCAAACGCGGCGACATCGTCGAAGTGGCCAAGGGCTTCGCCCGGAACTTCCTCCTGCCCACCGGTCGCGCCCTCGTGGCCACCGATGGGATCACGGGCCAGGCCACGGCCATGCGCCGTTCACGCGACCTGCGCGACGCCAAGGACCGCGAGGCGGCCCAGACCGTGGCCGGGGCGTTGACGGCGAAGCCGATCACGGTGACGGCGCGAGCTGGGGTGGAAGGAAAGCTCTTCGGCTCGGTGACGGCCAACGACGTGGCCGAGGCCGTCGAGGCCCAGACCGGCGCGGTCGTGGACCGTCGCAAGATCCACCTGGCCGAGCCCATCAAGTCGGTGGGGACCCACGTCGTCCCGGTCCACCTCCACGAGGGTGTCGACGCCGAGCTGACCGTCGAGGTCCTCGCCGGCTGACCGAATCGCCGGGGCCCATGGCCCCCGACTGGTTCCCGGACAGCCTGAGACACCCCACTGTCATGCTGTGGCCATGGACGGTGTCCGCCACGTGCGTCTTCACAGGTTCTCCCCAGCCCCGAGGCAGCGTCACGCGACTTGTCCACATGGGCGCGCACAGGGAATTCCCCAAGTAACGAGACTCGTTTCCCCCAGGTCCGGTGAGCGAGGGTAGACGGACCATGACCCAGGCACTCGAAGACCCCCGACCCCGCAGGCTCCAACCAGTCGGCGGCCGCGTCCCGCCCCATGACATGGATGCCGAGGAGTCGCTGCTCGGGGCCATGCTCCTGTCACGCGACGCCATCGCCTCGGCGATGGAGATGTGTGGGGCAGAGGACTTCTACAAGCCGGCCCACGCGCACGTGTTCGCCGCCATCAGCGCCCTCTATGCCCGGGGCGAGCCGGCCGACCCGGTGACGGTGGCCGACGAATTGCGTCGCTCCGGCACGCTCGAGTCCGTCGGGGACCCGTCGCTCCTGCTATCGCTCCAGGTCAACACGCCGTCGACGGCCAACGCCGGGCACTACGCGCACATCGTGGAGGAACACGCGCTCCTGCGGCGGCTGGTGTCGGTGGCGGGCGAGATCGCCGAACTCGGCTACAGCGTCCCCGAGGACGTGGCCGAGGCCGTCGACCAGGCCGAGGCCATGGTCTATGCCGTGGCCCAACGCCGCATCGTCGACACCATGTCGCCCTTGCGCGATTTGCTGGGTGACGCGCTGGACCGTATCGAGCGCCTGGTCGAGCGCGGCGAGGCCATCACCGGCGTGCCTACCGGCTACGCCGACCTCGACTCCCGGTTGGCCGGGCTCCAGAAGTCGAACCTGGTCGTCGTGGGCGCGCGTCCGGCCATGGGCAAGACGAGCTTCGCGCTCGGCATCGTGGCCCACGCTGCCGTGCACTCACGCGAGCCCGTGTTGCTGTTCTCGCTCGAGATGAGCCACCTCGAGCTCACGCAGCGCATCTTGTGTTCCGAGGCGAGGGTCGACGCCACCCGCATGCGCAACGGACACCTGCTCGAGTCCGACTGGCCGAAAATCTCCGAAGCGATCGGCCGCCTCGGTGACGCCCCCATCTACATCGACGACAACCCGAACGTCACGGTCATGGACATCCGGGCCAAGGCCCGCCGTCTCAAGGCGCGCGAGGGCCTGGGGCTGGTGGTGGTGGACTACCTCCAGCTCATGAGCGGTCATGGGCGCAGCCGAGCCGAGAACCGCCAGGTCGAGGTGTCCGAGATCAGCCGCGGCCTGAAGGTATTGGCCCGCGAGCTCGACATCCCGGTGATCGCGTTGAGCCAGCTGTCGCGGAACCTGGAGATGCGCCAGGACAAGCGCCCGGTCCTGGCCGACCTGCGGGAGTCCGGGAGCATCGAGCAGGACGCCGACGTGGTGTTGTTCATCTACCGCGACGAGATCTACAACCCCGAGTCGCCCGACCGGGGCTCGGCCGAGATCCTGGTGGCCAAGCACCGCAACGGGCCCACCGGCAAGGTCGAGTTGGCCTTCGTCGATCACTACACGCGCTTCGCCGACATGGCCCGTGTGTGACGGTGCCCGGTCGCGAACGACGCCCATCTGATCCTCGGTGCCGCCGGGGCGACGGAGGTTGCCGACGACCGGTCGGCCGTCAGTCGGCGATGGCGGCGAGCGACTCGAGCGACGGGACGAAGTAGTAGGACTCGCTGAGCGGGGTGGTGAACTCGGTCAAGCGGTCGTGCGCCCCGTCGCCGCTGGTGCCGAACATGCGCGCCAGCATGATGTCGAAACGCGCGACCTCCGCGCTGAAGGCGACGAAGTAGAGCCCGTTGAAGCTCACCGTCCCATAGGGGGTGCTTCGCCGGTAGATTTCGAGTTCCGCACCGGTATCGCCCACGACGACCACCCGGGCGATGTGCGCAGTGGGCGCTTTGGCGTCGTCGTCGAGCTCGACGCTGTCGGCCTTGGTCCGCCCGATGACGCCCTCCTGCTCCGAGAGCGATAACCGGTCGAAGGCGGCGAGGTCATGTCGCCATTGTTGGGTGATGGCGAAGCTCCCTCCGGCACCCGGGCCGGGCCCGGGGATGACAGCGACGGCGAACGCCTCGTGTACCGGAGGGTTCTCCGTGCCGTCGATGAAGCCGGTCAGGTCGCGGCTGTCGCGGTAGACGAACGAGGTCACCTCCCGGACGGGCGTCGCCACCGCGTCGAGCACGGCGCAGACGTGCCGGGCGGCGTCGAGCACTGCGTCCTCGCCCGGGCCGTGGATCCAGGCCCACACGTCGTGCTGGGTCGAGGGCGCGTGGCGGCCTCTCAGGTCACCGACCGGGTCGAAGTCGCGCAGGCCCGGTGGTGCGTCATCGGGGGCGATGCGTCGCCAGGCGGCGGCGCCGAAGCCGGTCACCAGGTTGACGTCGCCGGCCACGGCCGAAGGCTCGCGCCAGGCGGCCACCGCCGAACGCAGGGCGTCGTCGCCGACCCCGGGACGCAGGTCGAGCTCGACGTGGAAATGGGCCCGGGTCCCCTGTGCGAAGACCCCGGGCTGGGGCGTGCTCATGCTTCGACGCTCGACGGCTCGGCCGCGGCGCCGTCGGCCGCCACCGCCAGGGGCAGGCGTACCCAGAAGGTGGCCCCGCCGCCTTCGGTGTCGACCACGCCGACCGCGCCGTCGTGGGCCTGGGCGATGGCCGAGACGATGGCCAGGCCCAGCCCGACTCCTCCGGTGGCCCGAGCCCGCGAGGGGTCGGAGCGGTGGAAGGGCTCGAAGATTTTCTCGCGGTCCTCCTCGGGGATGCCCGGCCCGTGGTCGATCACGTCGAGGATGGCAGCGGTGCCGGCGGACCAGGTCCGCACCTGCACCGGGCCCGAGGCCGGCGCGTGGCGCACGGCGTTGGTGAGGAGGTTGTCGACGACCTGGCGCAATCGGCCGGCGTCGCCGAGCACGGTGACCGGTGCCGGTGCGATCACGGTGAACGTGGAGCCCGGCGTCGCCGCCCGCGCCGCGTCGACGGCCTCTTCGACGATGGCGCGCAGGTCGACGCTCTCGCGCTCGATAGGCCGTTGCTGGTCCATGCGGGCCAGCAGGAGCAGATCGTCGACGAGCTCGCTCATCCGGTCGGCCTCGGAGCGGATGTGGTGCATCGAGGTCTGGAGGTCGCCGGGACGGTCCTTGGCCCCCCGGTCGAAGATCTCCGCGTAGCCGCGGATCGAGGTGAGCGGCGTGCGTAGCTCGTGGGAGGCGTCGGCCAGGAACCGACGCAGGCGCTCCTCGGAGGCGCGTCGGGCGTCGAACGCCTCCTCGATCTCCCCCAGCATGGTGTTGAGGGCATGGCCGAGCCGGCCCACTTCGGTGGCGTCGTCCTCGGGCGACACCCGCTGGGACAGGTCGCCGGCGGCGATCTCCCCGGCGGTGGTGGCCATGTCGTCGAGCGGGCGCAGCTCGCGTCGGACGATCCACCACGACAACACGGCCAGGCCGATCAACAGGATCAGCGTGACCAGTCCCTCGATCAGGAGGAGCCGGCCGATCGTCTGCTCCGTCGCCGTCAGCGGAATGGCCACCACGATGGTCCCGAACGGCTGCCCGTCGACGGCCACGGCCTCGGCCTCCACCCGGTAGGTGGTGCGAACCCCGGCGTTGGACTGCCCCGTTGTGGTCAGGAACAGCGGGCCGTCGGCGACCAGGCCCGACCCGGGCAGGGCGGTGGGCAGCGTCGGCCCGGTCCCGTAACCGATTCCCCCCACCGCCAGGACCGTGCCGCTCTGGTCGCGCAACTCGGCGAAGGTGCCGGGCGGCACGATGGGGTCGTCGTACTCGGGCTGGAACAACCCGGCCGCCCCGTCGACCTGGTGGACCAGCTCCTGGCCGATGGGATGGACCGCTTCGGTCAGCTCGTTGTCCACCTGGCCCGTCAGGTACGAGTGCAGCGTGGTGTAGGTGATGACGTCGGCGGCGATCAGGCCCGCGGCGACGATCGCCACCACGACCAGCGTCATCCGGAGGCGCAGGGTCATCGCGCCTCGGCCGGCGGGCGGATGCTGTAGCCCACGCCGCGCACCGTGTGGATCAGGCGCGGGCCGTGTTCGTCGATCTTGCGACGGAGGTAGCTGATGTAGATCTCGACCACGTTGGCGTTGCCGTCGAAGTCGTATTGCCAGACCCGGTCGAGGATCTGGGACTTCGACACCACCCGACCGGCGTTGAGCATCAAGTAGTGCAGGAGCTTGAACTCGGTGGGGGTGAGCTCGATCGGCGTCGAGCCCCGGAAGACCTCGTGGCTCTCTTCTTCCAGGCGCAGGTCGCCGACTTGGAGGCGGCCGTCGTCGTGCTCGGCCCCGTGGACCCGCCTGAGGATGGCGCGCACCCGGACGATGAGCTCTTCGATGCTGAAGGGCTTGGTCATGTAATCGTCTCCGCCCAGCGTGAAGCCCCGAAGCTTGTCGTCGAGCGTGTCGCGCGCCGTGAGGAAGAGGACCGGCACCCGATAGCCGGCCAGGTCGCGGCCGATGCGCTCGAGCACCTCGAACCCGGTCAGGTCCGGGAGCATGACGTCGAGAACCAGGAGGCTGGGCCGGAAGCTGGTCACGAGCTCCAGCGCGTCGCGGCCGGTGTGGGCCACGGCCGTCTCGAGGCCCTCGTAGCGCAGGGCCATGGCCACGAGGTCGGTGATGCTGCGCTCGTCGTCAACGACGAGGATGCGCGCCGGCGCCGGCGTTGTCATCGGTCAGTCCCTCCCGTCGCCATGCCGTATGGTGGCGCCTGAATCTTGGAGATTTCTGTGGATCCCACTCAGTAGCTTGCCAGGAGTTCACAGGATTCTACAAGGTAGGCCTCGTACCATCGGGCCGACGGCCGGTCCCCACCGGGGTGATCGGGCAAAGGAGTGGGATTACCAATGGTCTCGTTTGGCTATGTCTGGCACGAACTGCGCCGCCGTTGGAGTCGTACCTTTGTCACCGCTCTCGGCCTGGCCATGGGTGTGGGCCTCGTCATGGGCATCGTCGGGGTCTCCAACGGCCTGTCGAACGCCCAGGGCCAGGTCCTGTCGCCGTTGTCGAGCGTCGGGACGAGCATCGTGGTCGAGCGCACGGTGGGCGTGGCCTCGACTTCGTCGACCGCGTCGACCACGACCACGACGCCTGCCTTCGGCGGTCCTGGCGGCGGCGGTGGTGGTGGTGGTGGGTTCTTCGCCGGGGGCGCCAGTTCCAGCGCCAATGCGTCGGACCGCAGCGCGCTGGCCAGCAACAACTCGTCGGTCCTCACCGACCTGGCCAAGTTGGGGCCCCCCGGCACCCAGTACAGCAACGACTTCTTCGTGAACGGGACGCTGATCACCTTCCCGCAGGTGGCCGTCACCGACGTGGCCAAGATCAAGGGCGTGCAGGCCGCCGTGCCGGCCCTGTCGCTCCAGGCGCTGCACGAGACGGGAACCGTGCCCACGATCACGGACACCGTCACGACCGGCGGGCAGACCCTGAACACGACCGTGAAGCCCCCTGCGCTCACCCCCGCCCAGGAGGCGGCGGTCCGGAGCTGCCTCGAGGCCAGCGGCGCCTTCTCGGGCGCCGGCGGCCCTCCTTCCTCCACCCCGAGCGGCGCCAGCGGCGCGGCCGGCGGTGCCTCCCGCTTCGGCGCCGCCTTCACTGCCTGCCTTCCGGCCAGCTACCAGCAGTACGAGGCGCAGGTCGTCGTGCCCCAGCAGACCATCACCCGGGTGCTCAACCCACCGACCACCAACACGCAGACCACCAGCTACACGGTGGCCGGCGTCGACCCGGCGAACTCGAACTCGGGGCTCATCACCAAGGCCCAGCTCGTGTCGGGGACCTGGTTCACGTCCACGCCGGCCGACGAGATCCTGGTCTCGAGCGCCTACGCCAGCTCCAACAACATCAAGGTGGGGCAGACCTGGACGATCGACAAGACCGGCTACAAGGTGGTGGGCCTGGTGAACCCCACGCTCACCGGTGACACCTCGGACATCTACTTCGACCTGGCCACCTTGCAGTCGCAGTCCTCGCAGCCGGCTCGGATCAACGAGGTGCTGGTCAAGGTCAACAAGTCCACCAACGTGGACGCGGTGGCCGCGGCCATCAAGAAGGAGCTGCCGGGTGCGACCATCCTCACCTCCAAGCAGCTCGCCGGCCAGGTCAACGGCAGCCTGTCGAACGCCAAGAAGCTGGCGTCGGACCTCGGGGTGGCCCTCGGCATCATCATCTTGATCGCCGCCTTGCTCATCGCAGCCTTGTTGACGCTGTCGAGCATCGCCAAGCGGGTCCGGGAGATCGGCACACTGCGGGCCATCGGCTGGTCCCGGGGCCGGGTGGTCAGCCAGATCCTGGCCGAGATGCTGGGTATCGGCGTCCTC
>Ga0181536_10000585_pt1 | contig 44030 bp, 34 predicted proteins | sample PEATcosm2014_Bin_41_FD_121105 | JGI IMG/M metagenome (GOLD analysis project Ga0181536, IMG submission 121105) | Peatland microbial communities from MTU Mesocosm Facility, Houghton, MI, USA - PEATcosm2014_Bin17_60_metaG | ecosystem: Environmental > Terrestrial > Soil > Wetlands > Peat | place...
CGACGAAGAGAACGGCGCGGTCTTGCAGAATGATGGCGAGCCCGGCCGATCCGGTGAATCCCGTGAGCCAAGAAAGCCGCTCTTCGGAAGGCGGCACATATTCATTCTGCTGGCGGTCGGCGCGCGGAACGATGAAGCCATCGAGGCCGAGACGCTTCAGAATAGCGCGCAGCGCCGCGATGCGCGATGCGCTCTGCGAGGGATCGGCGGTATCTTCAAAGGATTGGAAGAGGCTTTCGAACATCATCTGCGCCGGGAGTTCTCTTCGCCATTAAGCCGAAGGCGACGCACAATGCAATCTCAGGCGCAATCGTCCGGCGCCTCGACCGCATGCCCCGGCTTCGCCTTGGCCGGCCAGGGTTCGCTCAGATCGCGCATCTGCGCCTCAAGGCATTCGACATCAAGTTTGACGGACGCGCCGCCGGAAAAGGTGAGCACTACATGGCCGCCGGGCGGCGTCTCGGGTTCGAAGCCGATGCTGAGAAGATTGAGGCAGGTCTCGCCGGCGTTCTGATCGAAACCCTGCACGCCAGCCTTTGAGACGCCTTCGAAATGTAGCCCGCAATAGCAGCGCTGTTTTTGCCCCTTTTGGATGCCGGGCCAATCGAAGCGCGCAGCGAGAAGCGCAAAGCGCCGCGCCTTCGGCAGAAAGATCATGTCCTTCACCTTGACGACGGCGTCCTGAAGATGCGCCGAGAGAACGGCGAGGTCTTCGTCATCGAGCGCGATGAGACGCAGCGGCTTGGACATGGCGCTTATCGCAATTCGAGATGAGATCTAATTCGATCCAGGGATTCGCTCGATAATTGCGCCGCAGCTGCCGAGTTTCTTCTCCAGATGCTCAAAGCCGCGGTCGAGATGATAGACGCGGTTGACGACCGATTCGCCGCGCGCGGCAAGAGCCGCGATCACCAGCGAGACGGAGGCGCGCAGATCCGTCGCCATGACGGGCGCGCCCTGCAATTCGGCGACGCCATCGACGAGCGCCACATCGCCTTCGAGTTTGATGCGCGCGCCAAGGCGAGCAAGCTCCTGCACATGCATGAAGCGATTCTCAAAAATCGTTTCTGTGATGCGCGAGCGGCCTTTAGCTTTGGTCATCAGCGCCATCAACTGCGCCTGCAAATCCGTCGGAAAGCCGGGGAAGGGCGCGGTCGTCACGTCGACAGGGGAAATGCCGGCGCCGTTGCGGCGAACGCGAATGCCGCGATTGGTCGAAGAAATCTCAGCGCCTGCTTGGATCAGCACATCAAGCGCGCTTTGCAGAAGATCGGGTTCGGCGCGCTCGAGCAACACATCGCCGCCGGTCATCGCCACAGCCATGGCATACGTGCCGGCCTCGATTCGGTCTGGCAGCACGGTGTGATGCGCGCCAGAGAGCGAAGTGACGCCCTCGATTTCGATCGTCGATTGGCCCGCGCCCTTGATCTTAGCGCCCATTTTCACGAGGCAGGCCGCGACATTGCTGATTTCCGGCTCGCGCGCCGCATTCTTGATGAGCGTATGTCCCTTGGCGAGCGACGCCGCCATCAAGGCGGTATGCGTCCCGCCGACGGTGACTTTCGGAAATTCAATTTCCGCACCACGCAGACCCTTTGGCGCACGCGCGTGCACATAGCCGGATTCGATCTCGATCTCGGCGCCGAGTTTTTCGAGCACCATGATGAGAAGATCGACTGGACGCGTGCCGATCGCGCAGCCGCCCGGGAGCGATACCCGCGCTTCGCCCATGCGCGCGACGAGCGGCGCCAGCACCCAGAAACTCGCGCGCATTTTGGAGACGAGATCATAAGGCGCGGTGAGATCGACAATGCGCCCGGCGGTGAGATGAAGCGTGCGCGGCGCGTGTGGTTCGTCGCCAGGCCGACGGCCATCGACGGAATAGTCGACGCCATGATGACTCAGGATTCGGAGCAGCATCCCCACATCGGCAACGCTTGGCGTATTGTCGAGCGTCAGCCTCTCTTCGGTAAGCAAGGAAGCGATCATCAGCGGCAAGGCCGCGTTCTTGGCGCCCGAAATTTGGATAGTCCCTTCGAGCGTGCGGCCGCCCATGATGCGGATGCGATCCATCAATCCCCCTGTTAAAATCCCTTGATCCGAATGAAAATGTGCTGGTGTCGTTCCTCCCCTGGGCGAAGCCGCGGCTTTTGCGATTTGCATGCCCCAAGATGGGCTTTTTAAAGGTCTGCCGCCTCCTCGGCCGTCCTCCGCTGCGAATCGCGGGGCAAGGCCCGTCGGCCGCGGATCTGAGCCTTGCGGCGGCGCAAATTTTCTCGCAAGGAGGCGGCGAGCCGATCTTTTTTCGTCGATCCTTGCGCCGCGCCAGCTGCTTTTTGCTCCGGGCGGGGCGGGTCTTGAGGCTCCGTCATCGGGAGGCTTTTAAGGCTTGAATGGATGGCCGGCAAGCGCACAGGCATTCGCCGAAATGACTGTTTTTCCCGCATCTTGTGCGAAAGCGATGGCGGGGTGGGCGAATCTGCATCCGCTTTGGGCGCCTCGTGCGGCCGCCTTGCCTAACTAGGCGGCTTATGCGACATAGCCGGCTCTTTTTGACCTGCTGCAGTAGCTCAGTGGTAGAGCACTCCCTTGGTAAGGGAGAGGTCGAGAGTTCGATCCTCTCTTGCAGCACCATTTCCTTCGCGAATCGTGGCGTCGGCAATTGGCGTCACACTCTCCGGTCGCGCCTGCTGCGGGAACGAGGCTCATCGCCCGAGGGTTTTGTCTCCGTTCCCATTCGGAGAAATTACATGAACACCGCCAATTTGCAGCTTGAAGGATTGCTGCTTTCGCTGGCCGCTATCTTCGAAACCATGCGCCGCAAAGGCCTTCTTACGGCAGATGAGATCGACCAGGCTTTGGACGATGCCGAAGCGGGTGCACAAAGGGCGAACCGGTGCGAGCCCCTGTCGGATGCCAATCTCGACGCCATTCGATTCCCGATTCGTTTCTTGCGAGTCGCCACCAATCTCACAGCCGGTCAACGGGTTTCTTTCAGCGAACTTGCCGCGATGATCGGTGAGATGAAAGATCATCCTTAACGCCCGCTCGGCCGCCCGCCGATTTCTCCAGATTGTTTTCGGAAATTCCGTAAGTTGTGAATTGATCGCGCAAGTCTTGCCGTCAAAGATGTGACATTGTGTTATAAACAAGGGCGCGACTCTGGACGCACACGAACGGCGGGGCATCATGGGCATCGATCGCTTTTTCTTCCCGGCCAAACCGATCAGTCGCGTTTTACTGATCGGGGCCATCACCCTCGCTGCGTCAAGCGCAGGAGCCTTTGAAGCGACCCAGGAGCAAAGGGAGGCATGCACGCCCGATGCGTTCCGCCTCTGCTCAAACGAAATCCCGGACATTCCTCGTGTCACGGCCTGCATGGAAGCCAATAAAAATAATCTGAGCCCCGGATGCCGCGCCGTCTTCGACGCGTCGGACGCGTCCAACAACACCGCGCAAGCCGACACCCCGATTGTGCGCCACAAGCACCACTACAGATACAGCCATTATTGGCGCCACCGCGAAGCCTCTCTGCGCTGAGCCGAGGCTGCTCCGCCGGAACATCCGACGGGCTTGCTCGTTAGCCATGCCAACCGGGAGATTTGGCTTGGCGCAAAACCGCAACGAACCGATCGTGCTTTCCGCAGAGAAAGCGCGGCAGGGTGAAATCGTGCTGCGCAAGCGCTGGCAGCGCGTGGTGTTCATCGCAGGTCTTGCCGGCATGGTTGTGCTCGCCGTCGCGGTTCGCTTTTTCGCCTGGCATTTGAGGTGCTTTAGCCTAGTCCTGGCGTCGGCGTCCTACGGCCTTTTTCGGGCCGAATGGTTTTCCGCACCATCCACGCTGTGCCAGTGTAGCTTGTGAGCCTCCGGTGAAGGCGGCTTCCAACCATGGGGCATGGGGCCAGATGCGTATGGACCAAGAGGAAACGTTTGAAGCGTGGTGCGATTCCATGGCCGCGCTGCTTGCTTTGCCGATTGAAGCGGGTGACCGGGCGGTCCTTCTGACCAATCTCAGATTCATCGCGAGCCAAATAGCGCTGCTCGATGCCTATCCGCTCGGCGACGAGATCGAGTCCGCCTCGACCTTTCGAGCCTGATGATGGCGGAGAAGACGATCGTCGACCTCGAATGCGCATCGGCGGGCATGATCGCGGCCGCGGTCGAGAGCGGCGCGGCGAGTGCCGCCACTGTGATTGACAAGGCGCTGGCGCGCATCGCGACGCTCGATCCGAAAGTCAACGCCTTCACCACCGTGTTGGAGGAGCGCGCACGGAAAAAAGCCGCGGCGCTTGATACCCTACACGCAAAAGGCGAGCGCGTCGGGCCTTTGGCGGGCGTCCCCTATGCGGTGAAAAATCTTTACGACATCGAGGGCGTCGTTACGCGCGCCGGCGCGACGATCAATGAAGCAAATGCGCCCGCGATCGCCGATGCCTTCGTCATCGCGCGGCTCGAAGCGGCCGGCGCCATTCTCGTCGGCGCGCTCAATATGGATGAATACGCCTACGGATTTACAGGCGAGAACATTCACGACGGGGCCTCGCTCAATCCGCACGATCCGCGCCATATGACGGGCGGCTCGTCGGGAGGGTCGGCTGCGGCTGTCGCTTCGGGCATCGTGCCTTTTGCGCTCGGTTCCGATACCAATGGATCCGTCCGCGTGCCGGCCTCGCTCTGCGGCTTGTTGGGACTCAAGCCGACCTATGGGCGCCTCTCGCGCCGAGGCGTCTTTCCCTTTGTCGGCAGTCTCGATCATGTCGGGCTCTTTGCGCGCACGACAACTGATCTCGCGCTTATCTATGATGCGATGCAGGGCAGGGACGAATTGGATCCCGTCTCTGCGCAACGCGATGTCGAGCCTTCCGCACCGGGGCTGCGTCGAGGGCGAGGGGATCTGCGGATCGCCGTCGCCGGCGATTATTTCCGTCGGGGCGGCAATCCAGACTCCTATGCAGCGGTCGATGCTGTCGCGCGGGCGCTCTCGGTGACGCGCGAAGTGATCTTGCCTGAAGCGGGGCGCGCACGCGCGGCGGCCTATCTCATCACCGCCGCGGAGGGCGCGGCCTTTCATCTCGTGCGACTACGAAGCCGCGCGGCCGATTTCGATCCTGCGGTGCGCGACAGGCTTTTTGCAGGCGCCATGATTCCCGCCGCGGCCGTGAACAAAGCGCAAAAATTTCGCGCATGGTTTCAGGGGGAAGTGCGCAAACTCTTTGCCGATGTCGATGTGATCATCACGCCCGCAACGCCTTGCCGCGCGCCTCTCTCCGGGCAAAAGACGATGGTTCTCGATGGACGCGATGTGCCCGTGCGGGCCGAACTCGGCCTCTATACGCAGCCAATCTCCTTCATCGGCCTGCCGGCGCTCACCGTGCCGGTCTGGACGCAAGGCGAGCGACTGCCGATCGGCGTGCAGCTCATCGCGCCCGCATGGCGCGAGGATTATGTGTTGCGCGTCGCGCAAGAGCTGGAGGCGATGGGCATCGTTTCCGCGCCCATCGCGCAGCTTTGAGGAATTAAGCGGCGCTGACGGTTTCGCGCAGCGCCTTGCCGACGGCATCGAGCGCCGATTGTGCCGCCGCGCCGTCCGGCCCGCCCGCCTGCGCCATATCGCGGCGGCCGCCGCCGCCTTTGCCACCGAGTTTTTCGGAAGCGGCGCGCACGAGAGCAACAGCGTCGAACCGCGGCGTCAAATCGTCAGTGACGCCGACGACGACGCCAGCCTTACCGTCCTCACCGACGCCGACGATCGCAACGACGCCCGAGCCGACACTTTCCTTGGCTTCATCGGCGAGCGACTTCAAATCCTTCATCTCGACGCCGGAGACCGTCCGCCCAAAGAATTTGATTCCGCCGATGTCTTCGACTGACTGCTCGCGCTCGCCACCGCCGCCCATGGCGAGTTTCTTGCGCGCATCGGTGACATCGCGTTCGAGCCTGCGGCGGTCTTCGAGAATTTGCGCGAGCCGCTCCGTCGCTTCGCCTTCGGGCGCGCGCAAGAGCTGCGCGACTTCATGCAGCTGATCCGCTCGCGCCTTCAAATAATGGCGCGCTTCTTCGCCGGTCTTCGCCTCGATGCGGCGGACGCCAGCGGCGACGGGCGATTCCGCAATCACCGAAATGAGACCGATATCGCCAGTGCGGCTGACATGAGTTCCGCCGCAAAGCTCGATCGAGAACGGCGCCGTCGGAGGCGCTTGCTGGTCGGGCAGAATCTCGCCAGACAAACCCATTGAGACAACGCGGACGCGGTCGCCATATTTCTCGCCAAACAAGGCGCGGGCGCCAGATCCGATTGCTTCGTCGATGTCCATTACCCGTGTCGTGACCGGCGCGTTGGCGAGCACAGCGCGATTGGCGATGTCCTCGATGCGCGCCAGTTCCTGCGACGAAATGGGTTTCGGATGAGCGAAATCGAAGCGCAGACGGTCGGGCGCGACCAGCGAGCCCTTTTGCGCGACATGATCGCCGAGCACCTGGCGCAGCGCCTCATGCAGCAAATGCGTCGCCGAGTGATTGGCGCGGAGCGCACGGCGGCGTGCGTGATCGACATAAAGTTCAAGCGCAAGATTGGGCGTGAGCGCGCCCTGTTCGACGACGCCCTCATGCACGATGAGATCGCCAAGCCTCTTTTGCGTGTTGGTGACGCGGAAGGAGACGCCCGGCGCGCGCATCATGCCCGTGTCGCCAAGCTGGCCGCCCGATTCGCCATAGAAGGGCGTCTGATTGAGAATCAGTTGGCCGGCTTCGCCGGGCTCGATCCGTTGGACTTCTTGTCCGCTCTGCAAGAGAGCCACGACGATGCCTTCGGCGACCTCGGTCTCGTAGCCCAGAAATTCGTTCGCGCCGATTCGCTCTTTCAGTTCGAACCAGATTTTTTCGGTCGCCGCTTCGCCGGAGCCCGCCCAGGCGCGCCGCGCCTCGGCGCGCTGATGCTCCATCGCTTTATTGAAGCCGTCGAGATCGACGCCAAGATTCTTCGCGCGCAGAGCATCCTGGGTCAGATCGAGGGGAAAGCCGTAAGTGTCGTAGAGCTTGAAGGCCGTAGCACCGGCGAGCGTGCCGCCCTTTGGAAGCGTGCGCGTCTCTTCGTCGAGGATCGAAAGACCACGCGCGAGCGTGATCCGAAAGCGCGCCTCTTCGAGCCGCAACGTCTCGACGATGAGCGATTCGGCGCGCACGAGTTCCGGATAGGCCGTGCCCATCTCGCGCACGAGCACGGGGACAAGGCGCCACATCAAGGGATCATGCGCGCCGAGAAGCTGGGCGTGGCGCATGGCGCGGCGCATGATGCGGCGAAGCACATAGCCGCGGCCTTCGTTCGACGGCAGGACGCCATCGGCGACGAGGAAGGCGGAAGCGCGCAAATGATCGGCGATGACCCTGTGGCTTGCCTTCTGCGGGCCGTCGGGATCGACGCCGGTCAGGCTCGCGACCGTCAGGATAATCGCGCGCATCAGATCGATGTCGTAATTCGACGGCACGCCCTGCAGCAGCGCGGCAATGCGTTCAATCCCCATGCCAGTGTCGATCGAGGGGCGCGGCAGAGCGACGCGCTCGCCGGGCGCGAGCTGCTCATATTGCATGAAGACCAAGTTCCAGAATTCGAGGAACCGGTCGCCGTCCTGATCGGGACTGCCCGGTGGACCGCCGGCGAATTTTTCGCCCTGATCGAAAAAGATTTCGGAGCACGGTCCGCAAGGCCCGGTGTCGCCCATCGCCCAGAAATTGTCAGAGGTGGCAATGCGGATAATCTTGGAATCGGAAAAACCCGCGATCTTCTTCCACAGCCGATGCGCCTCGTCATCGTCCTGGTAGATGGTAACGAGCAACCGATCTTTGGAAAGACCGAGATTCTTGGTGATCAGAGTCCAGGCGAATTCGATCGCATCGGCTTTGAAATAATCGCCGAAGGAGAAATTGCCGAGCATCTCGAAAAAGGTGTGATGACGGGCCGTGTAGCCGACATTGTCGAGATCGTTATGCTTGCCGCCGGCGCGCACGCATTTCTGCGACGACGCGGCGCGGCTGTAGGGCCGCTTCTCAATGCCGGTGAAGACATTCTTGAATTGCACCATCCCTGCATTGGTGAAGATCAGCGTGGGATCATTGCGCGGCACGAGCGGCGAGGAGGGGACGATCTGATGTCCGCGCTCGGCAAAAAAATCGAGAAATTCAGTACGAATCTCGCTGACGCTGCTCATTGAAACGAAGCTCTTCTTGGCCGATGGGGTCCAGCCTCGCGCTGTCGCGCCAAGAAGGAGGAACAGCTCTCGAAATCGGCCAGAGGACCGTCAATTCCAGGGAGCCCACTTCTAACTTCTGAAGTCAGCCCTGTCGAGCATGCGTGTTTCGAGCAAAGACGTGAAAAAGGGGAGGCAGGAGGCCAACCCAGACCCCTGCCTCCCCCAGTTTTGGCGCAAGGCTACCGCGCACGTTGGGAGGACATTTTCTTAAGGTGAACTTTGGATCAGCCGATCCGGCGCAGAAACGCGCCTTGGCTAGCCCTCGGCCTCTTCGGCTTCGGCTTCGCCGGGATCGAGAATTTTCTGGGCGATGAGGCCGGCGTTGGCGCGGATCGCCTGTTCGATCCGGGCGGCAATCTCCGGATTGTTGCGCAGAAACGTCTTGGCGTTCTCGCGCCCCTGGCCGAGCCGCTGACTGTCGTAGGAGAACCAGGCGCCGGACTTTTCGACGACGCCGGCCTTGACGCCGAGATCGACCAATTCGCCCATTTTCGAAATGCCTTCGCCATACATGATGTCGAATTCGACCTGTTTGAACGGGGGCGCCACCTTGTTCTTCACCACTTTCACACGGGTCTGATTGCCGACGACCTCTTCGCGCTCCTTGATCGAGCCGATGCGGCGGATGTCGAGCCGGACGGAGGCATAGAATTTCAGCGCATTGCCGCCGCTCGTCGTCTCGGGGCTGCCGTACATGACGCCGATCTTCATGCGGATCTGGTTGATGAAGATAACCATCGTATGGGATTTCGAGATCGAGGCGGTGAGCTTGCGCAGCGCCTGGCTCATCAGCCGGGCCTGGAGGCCGGGCTGGCTGTCGCCCATTTCGCCGTCGATTTCCGCGCGCGGCGTCAGAGCCGCCACGGAATCGATAACAAGGACATCGACCGCGCCGGAGCGCACCAGAGTGTCGGTGATCTCAAGCGCCTGTTCGCCAGTATCGGGCTGCGAAATCAGAAGATCGTCGAGATTAACGCCGAGCTTGCGCGCATAGACGGCATCGAGCGCATGCTCCGCGTCGATGAAGGCGCAGACGCCGCCCTTCTTTTGGGCTTCCGCGATGACATGCAGCGTCATCGTCGTCTTGCCGGAGGATTCCGGCCCATAAATTTCGATGACACGGCCCCTCGGCAGGCCGCCGACGCCAAGCGCGATGTCGAGGCTGAGCGAGCCCGTGGGAATTGTCTCGATCTCGACCACTTTCTGGCCCTTGCCGAGCCGCATGATCGAGCCTTTGCCGAAGGCCCGTTCGATCTGCGTCACGGCAGCGTCGAGCGCCTTGGTCTTGTCCACGGATGTTCCTTCCACGAGGCGGAGATTGGCTTGGCTCACTGGGACGCTCCTTCTGACATGGGCACGGTCGAGAGTGCAATTGGCGAGAGGGCTTGGAGAGAAAACCTGGATTGCCGGTGGACGCCGCCGCCGCGGACCATCGCTTTAGTGTCTAAAGTGTACGCTGTTTGTTCTCACCTGCCAAGTACCTGTTTTGTCCCAATTATGCACTTGACAAACCTATTTTAATGGCATAGAGTCAACAGCATAGGAGCTGAGCCATGTCTGTTGATCTCACTGACCCGATTTTCCACGACGAAGAAGCCGCCCGGAAGTACTTCGAATCGATCCGCTGGCCGGAAGGCCCGATCTGTCCCCATTGCGGCGTCGTGAACGAAGCGACCAAGCTGGTCGGCGAGGCCCATCGGAAGGGCCTCTACAAGTGCAACGCCTGCGATAAGCAGTTTTCCGTGACGGTCGGCTCGGTCATGGAATCGAGTCATGTTCCGCTGCACAAATGGGCGCTTGCTTTTCGGCTCATGGCTTCAAGCAAGAAGGGCGTTTCCGCGCATCAGCTCATGCGGTCGCTTGGCATCGGCTCCTATCGCACCGCTTGGTTTCTCGCCCATCGCGTTCGCGAGGCGATGGGTGATCCTGACCCGGAGCCTCTTGGGGGCAAAGGCAAGACAGTCGAAGTTGACGAAACCTATATTGGCAAGCCGGATCAGGTTTTTGTGAGCGGCAAAGGCTGGCAAGCGAAATACGGAAGCGGCTCGACCAAGCGCAAGGTTCTCACGATGGTCGAGCGCGGCGGTCGTGCGATCTCTGTCAAAGTGGACGATCTCACGATCCCGACGATCAAGAAAGTTTTGGGCGCTCGCGTTGTTCTCGATAGCACGCTCAACACCGATGAAGCGCAATGGTACAAACAACCCGGTAAGAACTTCGCCAAGCATGAGACCGTCAATCACGGCTCAGGCGAATATGCGCGGGGTGAGACGACGACAAACACGGTTGAAGGCTTCTTCGGCATTTTCAAGCGCGGGATGACCGGCGTTTATCATCATTGCGGCGAGCAGCATTTGCAGGCGTATTTGAACGAGTTCGATTTCCGCTATTCGAACCGGATCGCGCTCGGCTGCGATGACAGCGAACGCACGCGTCGCGCGGTGAAAGGCGCAGAAGGCAAACGGTTGACCTATCGACAGCCTCGTTGCACGTGAGCGCGCGAAGCGCCAACTCAAGAAAATCCGCTTTATTTTGACTTTGCTGGACGAGCTTTTCTAGCTCGACTCTTGGCTTGATCTTGGGCACGCTCTGTTTTGCCGACAAGTTCTTTTGTCGGGGACGGCGGCGTGCTCAAGGCGCGGCGAATGCCGGCCTCCATGCGCCGCTCAATTTCCTCATTTTCCAATTTGAAGTGGTCTTTTGCTGTGGTCACGATCAGCGTTTTCCTACTGAATGGTAATGACCCCGAAGTATATTCGATGACCGACGGGATTGTCAGAGAGGACCGAAACATTCCCCTGGACGCTGCCATTGCGATGGCAGACAGCGCGCCGTTTTGGAACGATCGCGGAAAAGCAATCGAAGCTTATGCCCAACTGGAGCAGTCCCTATGTTCTCTTTTTGCCTTCTGCTGCGGCATCACACGGGAGTTAGCGGCTATAATATTCTTCAAGATCACCAACAGCCAAGCGAGAAATAGCATCATAGAAAGGGTTGTTCGCCAAAAATACGAAGATAAATATAACCTCTTTCTCAATAGCTATCTCAAACAACTGCGCGAAATCGATATCAAAAGAAATGAGATAGTCCATTGGATCGCCGCTGCGTACGTCGCGCTCAACGTTGATAACTGCGTGATCGTTGGTGTCGGCTTAGTGCCTCCAAGCTATTGGGCACATAAAGCGGATACCCCGCGCATTTTGCCGAGTGATCTGGCGGCATTCTCAGATAAGTGCGGGGTATTTGCCCGTCTTTGCACTATGTTTCACGGGTTTCTTAGTGAGCCTCCCGGTTTAGTTCTAGACGCCGCATGGCAAGATATATTTCAGCAACCGTTAGTCTATCCGCTTCCAGAAGGGCATCCCCTAAACCGGCGCGGGCCAGAACCGAATATCCAGCCTCAACCATCTCAGGAGTGATCTCAATCGGGCAATCGTCGGCGCTGCCCGATTCGTCGCGCCGGCCTGTCTCGTTCTCCATAGGTTTCACGCTCCGGTTTGTAAAGTGCATAAGAGCGTGTTTTGTTCTTGAACGAAATTTTTGGCAACGTTACACTTGACAACCCCAAACGCTAGGGATAGAGTTGAAGCCATAGGAGATTCCCGATGGCTAAGCCAGTTTTGTCCGCCCCCCATTTCCACAACGAAGAAGCCGCTTTCGCCTTTGTCGAGAGCCATCTCTGGCCGGACGGCCCGACTTGCCCGCATTGTGGGAACGCCGACGAAAAGAGCATCGGGCGTTTGGCTGGCAAAAGCAGCCGTCCGGGCCTGCGGAAATGCTACGCCTGCCGGAAAACCTTCACCGTGCGGATCGGCTCGATCTTCGAAGACAGCCATTTCCCGCTGCATCTTTGGCTTCAGGCGATCCAGCTCATCAGCGCCAGTAAGAAAGGCATTAGCACCCGCCAAATTCAGCGCACCTTCAATTGCAGCATGAAGACGGCGTGGCTTCTGACGCATCGCATCCGCGAGATTATGAAGCGCCCGGCCGATTTGGATTCGCCCGCTGGCGGGGAAGGCCAAACCCTCGAAGCGGATTTCACCTATGTAGGGCGCAAACCCGGCTCCAAGGTTCGGGCCGGCGCTGGTCACATGAACCCGGTCTTTTCGCTTGTCGAGCGCCAAGGTGGCGCGCGCTCTTTCCATATCCCAAACGTTCGCGGCGAGACGATCCATACCGTTCTTGAGCGTCATGCTTCAACTCAAAGCCGCTTCATGACGGATGAGGCGAATGTGTTCACGGGCGTCGGCTGGAATTTCGCCTCGCACGAAACCGTGACGCACAGCAAAGACGAATATGTTCGCGGCGACGTTCATACGAATACGGTCGAGGGTTTCTTTTCAATCTTGAAGCGCGGCATCTATGGCGTTTATCAGCATGTCAGCGAAGCGCATTTGCAGCGCTATTTGGTCGAGTTCGATTTTCGCTATAACCACCGCGAAAAGCTCGGCGTGAACGATGTTGAGCGCGCCTCGATTGCCTTGAAAGGCGCGAAGGGCCGTCGCCTGACTTATGAAACAACTCACTGAGCACGGTGCCAGGAACGAGCGTCGCCCACGCCATCGCAAACGTCATTGGTATCTGCGACTCGATTCCAGCCAGCTTGAACTACCGTTTGGAAGCAAGGACGATACTCACGATAAGTGAAATTGCGGCTACGGCTAATGCGCCAAATGCGGAGAAGGCGCTCCATCGTGCTGATTTAGCTGCGTCCGAAGCAGCATCCGCACTTTTTTGTTGCACCTCAAGCGAGGCCAGTTCGGTTTCCATCAGCCGTCTTTGGATCTCCGCCGTGGCACAGGTATGCGTGCGCGATCCAGGTTCAGAATTTGATATCGAATCAAAGACCGCTCTTACCGGCCAAGATTCCATTTTCTCTCGTTCAGATGGCATGATCTTCTAGGCTAACAGGAAGTTGGTTCTCACCTTTAAAGGAGATATTATAGCGAAATGGCCCGCAAACCAGAACCAAAGCCTGACGATCCAGAGCAATCGAAGCGGTTCATCGAAACCGCCGAACAAGTCGGCGCAGATAGCGATGGCGGAGCTTTGGAACGTGCATTTGAGAAGATTGTCAGACCACAAAATTCCCCTCGCCATCAAACGCGCACCAAAACCAAGTCGGGCCAAAACGACCAGTAATGCCCGTTTTTATTGGCAGTCCTTGCATGGCCCTTTGATACGCAATCACGCCACCGACAGTTTTTTCATTGGCGATAAAGATTTCGGTCCGTGGCTTTGCTATTAGCGCCTCAAAATCCTTTCGCATGCGGTAGTCATTCTTTAGCCACCGCTTTACTTGGGTGTATTGCTGCCATGCCAGAATGTCGGCGGTTTGAACCGGCCGTACTTTCTGTTTGTCCACGAATGCGTGCCCCGCGTAGCAATAACCAGCTCGCAAATCCGGATTTTTTAAAATGCGATTCATGAGGTCATTGGCGCGCGATTGACTCACGTGGCCAGACTCAAAAAAGTACGCAATTTCGCCCTGAAACTGATTCCGTCTGATCCAAGTGCGAATACCTGCAAGAATTTGCCAGCAACAAAATGTGTACGCGTCTCCAGCCGGATTTACGCCTTCGAACCACGTGTTGTAATCGCCCTCATTAACGGCGATGGCGACGCCAAGCAGGGCATGCTGATTTATCAGGCCGATCATTGCTTTTTCGGCTTCGATACATTCGTCAGGCGAAAGGTGTTTAAACGGTTTTTGATTGTGGGCGCACGCCGACATCCGGAAAAAGGGAAGCTTGAACCGATCCAAAACCTCCTTCCATCCCAGATCGAGTTTCTTGCATTCTTCCTTGTCGAATAAATAGCCAGCCACACACAGGACGGACGATCCATCCTCCGTCCCGCTTTCATCGAAATAGCACTCTAAGAACGCCACGAGATCGCCTTTGCCCGGCGCTAAAATTTCCGTCATCCGAGCCAAAATATCGTGGGCACTATCGGGCGGAACCGGCCCCAACGCGGCCCGCACGGCTAAGGCGGGAACAGGGGCGCTCACGAATCACCCCCAATCCTACCCCTAGGGGCTGGGGTCGCCAAGTGTAGCGTCGCCAAATTTTTTCGCGAGGCCGCCGCGGGCCGTGGGGCCCGTCCGCTCTTCGTTGATATTGAATGAGTTTTTTATCCCGGCAAGCCCCCGGGGGGTGGGGCGACCGGCCCGGGGCGGCCCCCTACCGCGACGTAATCGCGTTCCGGAGTTCGATCGCATGCGCGATCAGTCTCAGCCGTTCGATCGAAGCGCCGGTGCCGCGAATGCTGATCGTGCCGTAGTCGAGGATGCGGCCGAGAATTGACTGATCGACGATGACCGATTCGATCTTGTCGATGTTCATCTCGTCCGTATGGCGGTTGATGAAACCCTGCGCATAAATGACGCGATGGTTCGTCACGGCGATTTCGATGGTGAAGGCGTGCCACCAGGCGCGCACCAGAGCGAGGAGGCCCAGAATCGCGAAAATGACGGACACGACGAGAAGAGGCCACTGATAGTGCGTATATTTTAAATGCACCGCTGCCCCGAACGCGACGGCGGCGACGATGAGGCACGCAATCGCCGGGACATAAATGATCCAATGCAGCCTGCCGACGACCCGCACCTCTTCGCCCGGCTGCAATATATGTTTCACATAACTCATGCCGCTTGCTCATCGCTGGAGGGAAGGGCGCCAGCCTAGCCAATCGCGGCCGCGATAGCTAGTCCGCTTGCCCTAAGATCAGCGGCGCGCGCTCATCCGCGTGAGAAGGCCGCGCAGGACGACTGCTTGATTATGCTCTTCGTCTTTGGCGCCATAGAGGAGGGTCAGCGGTCCCCTCCCTGCGCGGGCCAGCAGCGCATGCAGCCCTTCGCGCTGCTCGGGGCTAGAGAGTTCTTCAAGGTAGCGTTTCTGAAAGAGCGCCCAGCGCTCCACTCTATGGCCGAACCATGTGCGAAGCTTGGTACTTGGCGCGAGGTCCTTCGCCCATTCGTCGAGCGCCAGAGCCTCTTTGCTACGGCCACGCGGCCAGACTCGATCAACGAGCGCCCGATAGCCATCCTCGGACGCTGGCGGTTCATAGGCACGCTTGACCAGAAGTCGCATGGTCTTGCGCTTTCGGGTTAGGAATCGAGCAGGCTGCGGACCCGCGTCGCGAGCTGCTCCAGCGTAAAGGGCTTCGGTAGAAACTGCACGCCGGGGTCGAGCACGCCGCCATGCACCACGGCGTTCGGCGTATAGCCGGTGGTGAAGATCACTTTGAGGTCGGGGCGCCGCTGCAGCGCCTCGTCGGCGAGCTTCTTGCCGCTCATCTCGGGCATCACGACGTCGGTGAACAGCAGTTTGACCTCGGGGTTCTGATCGATCGCCACGAGCGCGTCCACCGCCCTTTCGCAGTCGATGACGCTGTAGCCCAATTCGCGCAAGGCTTCGCTGGTGAGCCTGCGCATCAAAGTGTCGTCCTCGACGACGAGAATGGTCTCGGTCGCGCTGCCGGTCTGGATCGGGGCCGGCGCCACCGTTCTGGCGGTCTCCGCGTCGCCCATGAATCTTGGCAAATAGACTTTGACCGTCGTGCCGGTACCGAGTTCTGAATAGATTTTGATGTGGCCGCGCGATTGTTTGACGAAGCCATAGACTTGGCTCAGTCCGAGCCCTGTGCCGGTCCCTGCCGGCTTGGTCGTAAAGAAAGGCTCGAACACGCGGGCGACGACCTCCGGCTTCATGCCGGGGCCTGTGTCGGTGATGGCGAGCAACACGAATTGGCCCGGCGTCACTTCGGTGTTCTGCTTGCTGTAGGCCGCATCGAGATAGGCATTGCCGGTCTCGATCGTCAGCCTGCCGCCGTCCTTCATCGCGTCGCGGGCATTGATGGCGATGTTGAGAATGGCATTTTCGAGCTGCGAACCATCGACCTTCGTCTTCCAAAGGCCGCCGGCCGAGACAGTTTCGATTGCGATATGTTCGCCCAGCGTCGAACGCAGCAGTTCGGACATGTTGACGATCATCTTGTTGCAGTCGAGCGGTTCGGGCGAGAGCGGCTGTTGGCGCGCAAAAGCCAGCAGCCGATGGGTCAAGGCCGCGGCGCGCTCCGCCCCCTTTTGCGCGGCTTCGAGAAAAGCCTCGATGCGGAAGTCGTTCTTTCTCAGCCGGCGCAAGGCCAGATCGAGACTGCCGGAAATGACGCCGAGCATATTGTTGAAGTCATGGGCGATGCCGCCGGTGAGCTGGCCGATGGCGTCCATCTTCTGCGACTGGCGAAGCTGGTTTTCGGCGCTCTCGCGCAGATCGATCTGCTGCATCAACTCCTGATTGGCAAAAAGGAGCCGGTCGCGCGCGGCGCCGAGTTCGAGGATGGAGCGCCGCGTCGCGAAGGTGACCAAAGCGCCGACGGCGCAAATCAGCAGAAACGAGGCGCCGGCGCCGATCCGGAGCAGCCGGGTGAGATTGGCGGATGTCGCCTCTCTGATCTTCAGGAGGCGATTTTCTTCCGCGAGCATCCCGTCGATGCGCGCACGAAAAGCCATCATGGGCTTTAGCCCGCTTGCGCCGGTCACCGGCCCGAACTTTCCTTGCTGATGGGCATCGAGCTGTTGGTGCAGATCGCTCAGGCGCTCCGCGGTGAGCTGACGCAGATCGGCAACCGCCGCGCGCTGACGCGGGTTGTCGATGATGAGCTGACCTAAAGCGTCGAGCGCCGGAGGCAGATCGTAGACGGCTTGCTTATAGGGTTCGAGAAGAGCCGCGTCGTCGGAGAGGAGAAAGCCGCGTGCGCTTCCCTCCGCGCGCTGCATCAGAATAAGGACTTGATCGATCTGATTTCGCACCGCGAGTGTATGGTGACCCCACTCTTCTTCGGAACGCGATTGCGAGACAAGCCAAAGGGTGCCGATGGCCAATAGTGCCGCGAGTACGGTCGTGGCGAGCAGGCTCCAGTAGAGAAAGAGAAGCGGTTTTGGTGACACGGTTCGCGTATTATGAGCGGAACGAGGCGCTTAACCACCTATTCTTAGGTGCAGATCGAGCTTAGGCCAAGCCCTGTGGCTTTTCAGTCGAGGGTGACAGGCGCTATTCGCGCGTCGTAGCTTTGCCGTTAATCGGCGCGCCTTTGGCCATAGTCGCAAGGGACTTTCCTCAAGCGGGGGAGAGCCCGAGTCACGGCGAACGCCGGCCTCGCGCCGCAAGACGGACGACGATTAACAGATATCCGAAATTTAATTTTTCTGCGTCCTGCTTCTGTGAAATTGAAGGAAGATTGCACCGATACGCGATAGATTGAACGCATTGCCTTCTCGGCTCCATATCTGAGTTTAAGGGAGCGCCGCTCCAGCGAAAGCGAGTTTCTGATGCCCGAAGCCAATACGACGACCTTGGAAGCCGCCATCCTGCGCCAGGCCGAAACCGCGCTCGATCGCGTCGCCGCGGCGCGAAGCGCGATCGGCAGCGTCATCTTCGGTCAGGGCCAGGTGGTCGAGGAGGCGCTGGTCACATTGCTCTCCGGCGGCCACGGCCTGCTCGTCGGCGTGCCCGGCCTCGCCAAGACGAAACTCGTCGAAACCCTCGGCATTGTCCTCGGTCTCAATGCGAGGCGCGTGCAATTTACGCCGGACTTGATGCCAGCCGATATTTTGGGCTCTGAAGTTCTCGAAGAAAGTGTCGATCACCGCCGCTCATTCCGCTTCGTCCATGGGCCGATCTTCGCGCAACTTCTCATGGCCGATGAAATCAACCGCGCGAGCCCGCGCACGCAGTCGGCGCTGTTGCAAGCGATGCAGGAACAGCATGTCTCGGTCGCGGGCGAACGCTATGACCTGCCGCATCCCTTTCATGTTCTGGCGACGCAGAATCCGCTCGAACAGGAAGGCACTTATCCCTTGCCGGAAGCGCAGCTCGATCGCTTTCTAATGCAGATCGACGTGCTCTATCCCGATCGCGATGCGGAGAAGCGCATTCTGATCGAGACGACGGGTGACAAAGAGGCTTCGCCGAAGCCGGCGATGACGGCGGAAGATCTCATCTCGACGCAACGGCTTGTGCGGCGATTGCCGGTCGGCGAATCCGTGGTTGAGGCGATTCTCGATCTCGTTCGCGGCGCGCGGCCGGAAGAGGGCGATACCGAGATCACGAAACATATTGCCTGGGGACCGGGGCCGCGGGCCGCGCAGGCCCTCATGCTCGCGACGCGTGCGCGCGCGCTGGTCGACGGCCGCCTGTCGCCCTCGCGCGATGATGTCGCGGCACTCGCCGTTCCCGTCCTCAAACATCGTATGGCGCTCACCTTCGCCGCGCGGGCGGAAGGCGAGACGTTGCCCGGACTCATTGCGCGTCTGGTCGAGCGGCTCGGCTGATCATGAGCGACGTACGGCTCCTCGACGAAGCCGAAAGACGCACCGGGCGCGCGCCGCAGGATGCCGCGCAAGACATCGCGCGCCGTCTGCCGAATTTGGTTGTCGCGGCGCGCGAGATTGCCTCGAGTGTTGCGCACGGCATGCACGGCCGTCGCCGCGCCGGCATCGGCGAGACCTTTTGGCAGTTCCGTCCTTTCGTCGCCGGCGAGCCGTCGAGCAATGTCGATTGGCGGCGCTCGGCGCGCGACGATCGTCTTTATGTTCGCGAACGCGAATGGGAGGCGGCGCATACGGTCTGGATCTGGATCGACCGCTCAGCCTCTATGGGCTTTACTTCGAAATTGGCGTTGCAGCCGAAGATCGACCGCGCGCTTGTGATCGGCTTTGCCGTCGCCGATCTTTTGATGCGTGGCGGCGAGCGCGTGGGGCTGCTTGGTCTGACGCGGCCTCTTGCGACCCGCAACATCATCGATCGTTTTGCCGAGGCGCTGATGACGGAAGAGAAACATCCGCGCTATGCCGCCTCGGAACTCCCGCCCAATGCCGAATTGCAGGCGCGTTCGCAAGTCATCTGGATTTCCGATTTCCTCAACGACTCCGCCGCGATCAATGCCAAGATCGAGCATCTGTCCGTCAACGGCGCACGCGGTCATCTCGTGATGATCGCCGACCCCATCGAAGAGACCTTTCCTTTCACCGGCCATACAGAATTCGTTGACGTCGATTCCTCCGCGCGTTTGCGCTTGGGCCGCGCCGAGACCTATCGCGACGACTATATGCTTCGCCTTGCCGCTCACCGCGAGGCCGTCCGCGTCGCCGCATTGAGGCGCGGCTGGACGCTGCTTCTCAACCGGACAGACCGGCCGGCGTCGGAAGCCTTGCTCGCCTTGCGCATGCGGCTTGAGGTCGGCACCGAACCACAGTTTGCGCGGGCCGTCTGATGTTCGGATTGCCGCTCGCCTTCACCGTGCCTTTCGTACTCATCGCCCTCGCCGGGCTGCCTGTTCTTTATTATCTGCTGCGTGTGACGCCGCCGCGGCCGCGGCGCGTGCCATTCCCGCCGCTGCGTCTCATTCTCGATTTGGCGCCGCGCGAAGAGGCGCCCGCCTTCACGCCTTGGTGGCTGCTGCTATTGCGCCTCGCCATCGCGGCGGCGATCATCCTTGCGGTCGCCGGGCCCATTCTCAATCCTTTGCCGGCGGGCGAAGGCGGGAAGGGGCCTCTGCTCGTTCTGATCGATGATGCATGGCCCGCGGCGCCCGCTTGGGATGAGCGAATGAACGCAGCGGCGCAATGGATCAACGTGGCCGGTCACAGCGACGAAACGGTCGCGGTCGCGGCGACCTCGGAAGGCGGCCGCGAAATCATCGCCTCCGACTCTTCTCATACGCTCGAACATTTGCGCGCGATCAAGCCGCAGCCTTATTTGCCCGATCACATGGCGATGCTGCCGGCGATCGAAAATTTCCTGCACGCGTGGCCGAAGGCCGATGTCGTTTGGATCGCCGACGGGCTTGAAGCGGGCCACGCGCGCCAGTTTGCACAAGAACTCGCCAAGCTCGCACCAAAACTCACGCTCATCGCCAGCGATCAGGCGATCTACGCATTGGCGGGACCGAAAAACGAAGGCGGCTCGTTCCAAATTCGCGTTCTGCGCAGTTCCACGAAAGGTCCCACACAGGGTGTCGTTCGCGCGCTCGATCGCAAAGGGCTGACGCTCGGCCAAGTGGGCTTCGATTTCAACGTGCCTTCGGCAACAAGCCCGACAGAGACAAATGCGCAATTCGATCTGCCCGTCGAATTGCGCAATGAGATCGCTAGGCTCGATATTCTCGGCCAGCATTCGGCCGGCACCGTGTCGCTCGTCGATGAGCGTTGGAAGCGGCGCCGCGTCGGCATCATTGGCGGCGAGACCGCCGATCAATCCTTGCCACTTTTGTCGCCCGACTACTATCTCAACAAAGCGCTCGCGCCCTTTGCCGATGTCCGCGAGGCGCGGCCCGGCACGCCCGATCCGATCGGGAACCTGCTCGACGATCACGTCGCGGTTTTGATTCTGGCCGACGTCGGCACGGTGAGCGGGCCGGATTATGCGAGGCTGAAACAGTTCGTCGAGAGTGGCGGACTTCTGCTGCGCTTTGCCGGCACAAGGCTTGCCGCGTCATCGGATGATCTCGTGCCGGTGAGGTTGCGCCGCGGTGGGCGCGTTCTCGGCGGCGCGCTCTCCTGGGAGACGCCGAAAAAGCTCGCGCCTTTTGAACTCCATAGTCCATTTTTTGGACTTAAAGTTCCCGATGAGGTGACAGTGCGTCGCCAGGTTCTCGCCGAGCCTGATGCTGGCCTACAGTCCAAGACCTGGGCGCAGCTCGCCGATGGCACGCCGCTCGTCACCGCGAGCCGCGACGGCGATGGGATGATCGTCTTGTTTCACGTCACGGCCGATACGACATGGTCCAATCTGCCGATCTCGGGTCTGTTCGTCGATATGCTGCGCAAGATCACCGCCCTTTCGAACGAAGCGGGTAAAGCCGCCGATCAGGCTGAAGGGCAGACGAAGGACAATCAGAAGGCTGCAACCGTGCCGCCGCTGCGAACACTTGATGGATTTGGCGATCTTGGTGTGCCGCCGGCGACGGCGAAGCCGATCCCCGTGAATTTCTCAGGCGTCGGCGACAGCGAGCACCCGCCGGGGTTCTACGGCCCTCCCGATCAGCTCCTGGCGGTCAACGCTTTGCATCCGGACGATCATCTGACCGCCGCGAATTATTCCGGCCTCGGCTTCGCCGCGCATCCCTTGCAGCAGGCGGCGCCGATCGATTTGCGTCCGCCGCTTTTGGCGCTCGCCTTTCTGCTCTTCTGCCTCGATGCGCTCGCCTCCATTTGGCTCGGCGGCGGTTTGCGCCGGCGTCTGGGCCCGGCCGTTGCAGCGCTGCTCCTGGCCTTCGGCGCAGTCTCCTTTGTGCCGTCGCCGTCGCACGCCGACCCGCGCCAGCAAAATCAGCCGCTGTCGCAGAGCGATCTCGATTCCGTGCTCAACACGCGGCTCGCTTATGTCGTGACCGGCGACTCCGACGTCGACGATGAAAGCAAGAACGGCCTGACGACTCTTTCTCTCGTTTTGGCGCAGCGAACCTCGCTCACGCCGGCAACGCCCGTCGGCGTCGATCCGTCGCGCGATGAGCTCGCCTTCTATCCCATGCTCTATTGGCCGATTGTCGCCTCCGCGCCGCAACCCTTGCCGCAGACCATCGCTCGCATCGCCGCCTATATGAAGAACGGCGGCACAATCATCTTCGACACGCGCGATGCGCTGACGGCACGTCCGGGCGGACCGCCGACGGCGGAAGCCGAATGGCTGCGCCAGCTCCTCGACGGCGTCGATGTTCCGCAGCTCGAGCCCGTTCCAGCCGATCACGTGGTGACCAAGACCTTTTATCTGCTCGACGGGTTTCAAGGCCGCTATGCCGACGGCCAGACCTGGATCGAGGCGCTGCCGCCGGCCAATCCGGCGGATGGCGCGCGCCCAGCTCGCTCAGGCGACGGCGTCTCCCCGATTATCATCACCTCGAACGATCTCGCCGCGGGCTGGGCTTCGGACGGCAATGGCGAGCCGCTCTATTCGCTGGAGCCGGGCGGCGCGCGGCAACATGAGCTCGCGCTGCGCGGCGGCGTCAATCTCGTGATGTATACGCTGACCGGCAATTACAAAGCCGATCAAGTCCATGTTCGGGATTTGTTGGAGCGCTTGGCGCATTAGCGCCGATCAACGTGGCGAGACGTGACGGTTCGTAAAGAGATGAAACTCAGCGATTACTTAGTTCGTCTCCAATGCCTGCCGAACGCCAGGGGTTGATCCTTCGAGGCGGAAAAGCGAGATCAAACGAGCTCCCTTGCAACGAAAGGTTCACGTTGAAATAGGGGTCGGTGTCGAGCTGATTTCCCCACATGCGTAGCATGTAATCGACTTCACGACGCGCACGATCGACGTTGGCGGGAGCGGTATCGGGCCCGCGCGATGGGGATTCATGATGGTAGAGGAGCGCGAAAGAGGTCCATACGTTTCGATATCCCTTGGCGCGGATTTTGAGGCACAAATCAATGTCGTTGAAGGCGACCGGTAGGTCGATGGCATTAAGACCGCCTGCCTCTTCGAAAAGGGCTTTGCGGACAATCAGGCACGCGCCTGTCACGGCTGAGACGTTGGAAGTCAGCGCGAGCCTGCCAAAATATCCGGTTTCGTTGCGGTGGGCATGCACATGGGCATGGCCTGCAACGCCGCCGGTACCCAAGATCACCCCACCATGTTGGACACGATCGTTCGGATAAAGAAGCTTTGCGCCCACCGCGCCATACTCTGGCATGACCGCGAGCGAAACCATTTCCGATAGCCAGGCCGGCTCGATGACGTCGACATCATTGTTGATCAAGCCGATGATTTCGCCGCGGGCTTGGACCACGGCTTTGTTGTTCATGTCCGAATAATTGAACGGCCCTTCGTAGCGCATGATCCGCACCCGTTCATCAGCCTTTACGCATTCGAGAAGCGCGATCGTTTTTGGATCGTCGCTTTGATGGTCGATAATTATGATTTCGATCGGCTGATAGGTCGTTCGATGCAGCAGACCCTCCATGCACGGGCCAAGAAGATCATGCCGGTTCCGTGTCGGAACAATAAGTGAAACGAGAGGCGGTGGCGCCGGAATCGATCGGTGAATGCGCTCCCAGGAGGGAACCACCGCATTTTCTCGGACCTCGGCCGCCTCGCCGCGGGCCAGAAAATAATCTGTTTTCGCCCGCCGCGCGGCCACGACACAGCGCTGTAATTGGCGTTCGGAGAAGGAGGTGGTCTGCGAGGCACTCCGCCAATGATAGAGCACCGCAGGAATATGTCTGATTCTATCGGCGCTTGTCGCGTTGACCACGCGTAGAGCCAGATCATAGTCCTGGCTTCCTTCGAAGCCCGCACGAAAACCGCCGATCCTTTCCACGATCGACCGCCGATAGACGCCGAGATGACAAATCATGTTTTGGCCGAGAAACAGCTCGGGATTCCAATCCGTCTTGAAATAGGGCGAATGCCGCACGCCAGCGTCATTGATCTTATCTTCGTCCGAATAAATGAGATCTGCGTTGGGATGAGCGTTCAGCTCGACCACCACCTCGTATAAGGCCTGCTCCGGCAAGAGGTCATCATGGTCCATGAGCGCCACGAATTCGCCGGTCGCCAGCGCCAATGCGGAATTGCTTGCTTTGGAAATATGCCCATTGGACTCACGCTGCATCCACTTGATGCGCGGATCCAGAGTCGACATTTCCTCTAATATCGCCACAACTTTGGGCGATGGCGAGGCGTCGTCTGCGACGCACAATTCCCAGTTCGTGTAAAGTTGCGCACGGATCGACGCGATCGCTTCGCGAAATTTTTTCTCCGGCGCGTCGTAAGCCGGCATCACGATCGAAATCAGCGGCTGATATTCGAGCGTCCGGATGTGCTTCTTTATCTGGCGACGATCATCTTCCGAGATCGTGTCATAGAGTTCGACCCATTTCTCGTAGGAACTGCTCGCAGGCGATGATTGCTGGCCATTGTTCTTCCATAGCCGACGAAAACGGGCGGCGAGGCCCTCGACAAAGGCGCGTTTCATGGACGTTGCCTTATCATCTTCAACCTCACCACGGCCATGCAATTCATAATGCACAAGCGCATTCGTGCCGGCGGCAGCGACGTCGGGATTTTGGCTGAGATATTTCTTTGTCGAGAAATGGGGGCCGGGATTTCGGCCTTCCGAACCACCACGCAGAAGGTAATGGAGCGCTGGATCTACGCCAGCCGCCTTCACGTCGGGATTGGCTTCAAGATAAAATTCTGTGTCGAAAAAAGAGGAGTGGCGGACAGCATTGAGCGCTTTCTCGGATACTCTTTGTGCCGGCGCGGGTTCTGTTGCCTTAGATTTCCATAAGCTCCTTAGATTGTAACGGTCCAAGCTCAAGAAACGGGCACGCATGCGCGCCTTCAAGTCTTGGATTGGAGAAATACTCGCAGATCTCAGCGCGCCGCCCCGAAACACGTTTGAAGAGAGCAGACCAGCACACGGGATCTTTCCCAAATCACCGCGGCTGGAAATGTTGAGTGCTTCTTCGAAGCACGCTAGATTGTTCGCGGGGCCTGCGTGACACCATGCGTAGCCTGCCGCTTCGCAGGAGTAGAAGGTCAGCCGCTCGATTGCGTGGTTGAGTTCGCCATCGAGTTGACCTTGCTCTTCGTCAAAGTCGTCGAATGTCAGGTTGAGTTCGAGCAGCGGCTTCAACGCGGCGCTTCTGGCCCAAAACATCGATCCAGAGGCAAAATCGATCGGCGAATCTCTACGAAGGGTGATTCCCATTCGCTTTGCTAGCTTCGCGCATTTGTCGAAATTGACGCCCCACGTCATCCAGTGTCGGATAGATTTGAAGTTTCGCGGCGCGACGATACCGAGGCGGGGGCATTGGCTGAACATCTCGAAAATGCCTGCAACGATTTGCGGCGACCCCAAAAGGCAATTCAGCAGAAAAGGCCGCCATTTTCCAAAATTGCCATGGGGCGATTTCTTCGTGTGAATATGGAGCACGAATTCATAATCTCGATGCACATCACGAAAGCCAACAAATTTTGGAGCGATGTCCCGACCGCGATTGGGGAAGACATGGACTTCGAACGGGCCTAAGCTCCAGTCGATGAAACTCTGTTCAATTATTGCTTTTTTTTGTTCGGTATCAGTTGATATGAAAAGCTTAAAAGGAAATGGAATATTTTTCAGCATTTGCTGAATTTCTGAAAGGAGGTCAGTGTAATAAGCGTGCAACAACACTGCTACTCGGGGAATCGGTAACACAGCTGGGACTTGGTAAGCGAGCGGTAGAGCAATAAACAGATCTAGAGGTTCGTTGGCGACTAAATCGGCGCGTTTGCTCTTGATAAATTGAAGCGGCGCGCAAATTAGTCCAGTAAACCACATTCCGAAACGCCACCAGGGCGAAGCATTGATGCGATTCAGGTGATATGAAAATTCATCAATTTGCGCTTGCTTCGCTCCGATTTGCGCATCCTTTTGAGCGACAAAGTCCTCGAGTTGCCGCAGTCGGGCGGCCAGGTCTTTCGCATTTTGTTTCGCCAGCGAAAACTCGCCCTCCGATTGCGCAATCTGCGCATCCTTTTGAGCGACAGAGTCCTCGAGTTGCCGCATTCGAGCGGCGAGGTCTTCCGCATTTTGTTTCGCCAGCGAAAACTCGCCCTCCGATTGCGCAATCTGCGCATCCCTTTGAGCTACAGAGTCCTCGATTTGCCGCAGACGGGCGGCGAGTTCGGCGCTTTTCAGATTCTCTCCGGCCACCGCCGTCCAGCACGCGCCGAAATGTGAAAATCGCTTGCGCACCGCGGCGATATCTTCGCTCTGCGTCAACCGACAAAGCTCTCTTATAGCAGCGGGTGCGTCCGCACCGACGGCAACGACGCCGAGACCGTAGCCGTGCAGGAATTCGAAACTGGGCAGCTCCTTCCTTAATTCGCCAAAGAAGCGCCAGACGCCGAAGTCGTCCATTCGCACATTCGTGTCATGGAACAGCACGACGGCGCGCTCCGAGAGCTTCGGCCGCCAGGTCTCGAAATCATGACGCACGGCCTCATAGGTGTGATACCCATCGATGTGCAGCAGGTCGATCGTTCCGTCTTCGAAGGAACCGCACGCTTCATCGAAACTCCTTCGCAAGAGTTCGGAAAACGAAGCATAGCGTTTGTCGTGAAAATCTTTCAGCTCATTGTAGATGTCGTCGCCATAGAATCCGGCGTGCGCATCTCCCGCCCAAATGTCGACCGCACAGCAGCGAGTCGCGAGCCGAGATCGCGCGACAGCTTCGCAAAATGCGGCATAGGACACGCCGTAATGAGTTCCCAGCTCGACAAGCAGTCGCGGCTTGCAAGCTGCGGTCATCCAAAAGGCGAAGGGAACATGGCCCCACCAAGCGCTCGGTTTATCCAATCGTTCCGGAGTCCAGAAAATTGGTTCGAGGTCTGACCTCAGAAGCCAAGTGAGATTTGTGCTTTGCATAATCGCCCCAAACGGGAACACGCAATCGGGAATATCGCAATGCACATTATTCAGTAATTGATATTGAGGGTCAATTAAGGCATCGGACCTCACCTTACGAGATGAAAGGATCGCTTTGCCTTGCGTACCCCTGGAATTCGTCGCCATGACGCGCGCTTGCAGCGGCCGCGACGTCTGGCATCAAGATTTCTAGAGACTCGATCTGCCCCGCAGCCTTCTTCGACGGCAGGGGGCGGGCAGGCGCGGCCGAGCACCCGATTTCGCGTTAGCAGTAGAGTTTTTGCCGTCCGGCTTCGTCCTCGGGATATTCGGCGAAGAGATCGCGCGACGATTCGGTGAGCACAAGCTGATCCTTATAGCTTGCGACGCCGGGAAGACGCTCGATTGCTTTGCGCAGCAGCGGCCTGTCTTCCGCCCGCAACAGCGTGCCGGCCAATTCCACATTGCCCGATTTCACGTTCACGTCGATGAGCGGCGCGGCCGTCCATTCCAAGCGGCGTAGCAGGCCGCCAATTTCGTTCTTGATCGCCAAATCGCAGGCTTCTTCGCGGGCATCCCCGCCCTCCGATTCCATCTCGAAGGCTGCCCCGAGCATTTCGGCAAGATCGGAGGCATGGATGATCCCGACAAGCTTGCCGTCGCTCAACACCGGCAGGCATTTGATGCCACGGCTCTTCATCAGTGCCGTCACCTCCGCAAGCGAGGCCTCGGCCTGCACGGCACAGAGCGCAGGGGTCATCACGTCTTCGACAAAACGGCCTTGGGTCTTGATCCGCCGCCGTCCCGCGCCCCCCGCGACACTGTAATTCGGAAGATCGAGATCATCCGACACGGCGCGGCGGACGACATCGCCGTCCGTCACAATGCCAACAAGCACTCCTGAAACATCCATGACCGGCAGGGCGGAAATCTCAAGAAAGGCCATCAGCTCGACAGCCTGAGCGAGCAGGGCTCTCGGGTGAATGCCCGCCACGCGCCAGCGCATGACATGGGATGCCTGTCTCATCGGCCTTGCTCCTCGATCCGGTTCATGGAACCACGAATAGAGGGCGGCGGCGCCTCGCGGTTGATCCTAATCAACGGAGCCTTGCTCAAGAGGTCGTGGCCATCCCTTAGGGACCTGAGCCTTAGGGCCCTTCAGAGCTGAACTTTGAGTGGTGGGAGACCGGTTTCGGCCTTGCGGCGGTCAGCTGCCGCGTGCCGGCAGCAATGGCCATTTCCTCATTGGTCGGGATCACCAGCACTTTGATCTTGGACCCCGCAGTGCTGATCACCGTCTCCGATGCCTTGTTGCGATCTTCGTCGAGAAAAAGACCCGCCCAGGCGAGGCCTTCGCAGATCGTTTGCCGCGTCAGCGTCGAATGTTCGCCGATGCCCGCCGTAAAGACGAAGGCATCGAGTCCGCGGAGTGCGGCAATGAGCGAACCTGTCTCCCGCACGGCCCGATAGGCGAAGAGGGCGCGCGCTTCCTGCGCATGGGGATCATTGCTCGCCTCGAGCGTGCGCATGTCGCTGCTGAGCCCAGAGACGCCGAGTAGGCCCGAGTTTTTGTTGAGGAGATCGGCGACATCGTCCGGGCTCATTTTCTTCTCCCGGATGAGATGCAGGACGACGCCGGGATCGATAGCGCCAGAACGCGAGCCCATCATCAAACCGTCGAGTGTGGTAAAGCCCATGGTCGTCGCGACGCTCTTTCCGTCCTCCAACGCGCAAAGCGAGGCGCCATTGCCGAGATGCGCGACGATGACGCGCTTCCTCTCGTCGGCATTAAGATAGTGCGGCAGAACGCTCGCGATATACTCATAAGAAAGCCCGTGGAAGCCGTAGCGCAGAATGCCCCCATCGGTCAGCGCGCGGGGCAGAGGGAAGATTTCGGCAAGGCGCGGCTGCGTGCGATGGAAGGCTGTATCGAAACAGGCGATCTGCAGCAAGTCTGGCCATTGCTCGGCAACAGCCTCGACCATGGCGAGATTATGCGGCTGATGATCGGGCGCGAGAGGAATGAGTGCGCGAAGGTCCGAGAGCACTTGTGCATCGATCGCAACGGGCCCTGAGAATTTCTGGCCGCCATGAACGATGCGATGTCCCGCTGCGCAAAGGTCGATGTCGGGCAGTTGATGCAGAGTGCCGACGAGCCAGGCATTGATCGTGTCGCGATCCGTGACTTGCGGCGGCGGGCCAAAAGCGTTCAGTGCATCGGCGAAGGGCCCACTCGTCGTCATTCTGGCGCCGCCGATCTCTTCGATCTCGCCGCGGCAGAGCAGAACCAAGTCGAGATCGTAAAGGGCGAATTTGATGCTCGACGAACCTGCGTTGAGAACAAAGAGCGCCTGCCTCATGGGCGCAGGCCCTGCCGGTATTGAACCAGAAGTGTGGCGACCGCACAGGAGGCGACGCGCGCCGCTTTGCTGTCGGCGCGGCTCGTAAGAACGATCGGGACGCGGGCGCCGAGGACAATGCCAGCAGCTTCCGCGCCGGCAAGATAGATGAGTTGTTTGGCGAGAATGTTTCCGGCCTCAAGATCGGGTACGAGCAAAACATCGGCATCGCCCGCGACCTGCGATTGAATATGTTTTTCTTCCGCGGCGCTTTTCGAGATGGCATTGTCGAAGGCGAGCGGGCCGTCGATCACGCCGCCCTGGATCTGGCCGCGATCGGCCATTTTGCACAGCGCCGCCGCGTCGAGCGTCGAAGCGATTTTGGGGTCGACCGTTTCCACCGCGGAGAGGACTGCGATTTTCGGCGTGGCGACGCCGAGCGCGTGGCAGAGATCGATGGCATTCAAAATAATGTCGCGCTTGTCTTCGAGCGTGGGCGTGATGTTGATCGCGGCATCGGTGACAAAGAGGGGCTTGGGATAGCTCGGCACGTCGAGCACGAAGACATGGCTCATCCGCCGCTCGGTTCTGAGCCCGCTGTCACGGGCGACGACGGCGCTCATGATTTCGTCGGTGTGCAGCGCGCCTTTCATCAGCGCATCGACTTTGCCGGTGCGCGCAAGTTCGACCGCTTTCTCGGCGGCAGCATGGCTGTGCGGCGCATCCACAATCTCGATCTCATCAATTGAGCGGCCGAGCTCTTCGGCCGCCTTGCGGATCTTTGCGGTCGGCCCGACGAGAACCGGTACGATCAGCTTCGCGTCACGCGCGTCCAAAGCGCCGCCCAAAGCCACCGCGTCGCAGGGATGCACCACCGCCATGCGGATTGGCGCGAAGGCGTTGGCGGCGAGGATCAGCTGGCGATGACGCTCGCCCTGCGCATAGAGATGAATTTCCGGCAGGACGGTGCGCGGCCGTTTGACCTTCTCTGTCGGGGCGAGGACTTCAGCGACGCCTTCGATGACGACTTTGTCCGCTTGGTTGCGGCATTCGCAATCAAGCACGAGGCCGTGCTTCGCCGGCTGCTTTTCGCGCACGGTCACGCGGACGACGATCTTGTCTCCAATTGCGACGGGATGCCGAAAACGGAGTGATTGGCTGAGATAGATCGTACCCGGTCCTGGCAGCTCGGTGCCGAGCACGGCCGAGATCAGTGCGCCGCCCCACATGCCATGCGCGACGATATGTTGAAAGAGATCGGTTTTCGCGTATTCGGCGTCGACATGCGCGGGATTGACGTCGCCGGACAGCAGCGCGAACAGTGTAATATCATCTTGCCGCAAGGCTCGCGTTAGACTCGCGCTGTCGCCGACCTTGATTTCGTCGAAGGTCTTGTTTTCGATGAAGTACATCGTCGGTCCATTCAAGGCGCGAGAACGTAAGTGCCCGGCGCGTCACCGATGGCCGGATAGCCTGCGCCGACGGCGCCCGGTTCGCGGGCGGGCTCGAACTGTCCGCTCGAATGGGCCGCAAGCCAAGCGAACCATTCCGGCCACCAGGAACCGGGCTTTGCCGGAACGCTCGCATACCACCGGTCCGGATCGATGTAGACGTCGCTCGCGTATTTTGTGTGAACGCGATAGTCGCGATGGATTTTTGGATTTTCGGGCGTCGGCGGCGAAACGATCCCGACATTGTGACCGCCGGAGGCCAGGAGATAGGTCACCTCTGTATCTGCTTCGAGATGAATTTTGAAAGTCGAATGCCAGGGCGCAACATGATCGCGCTCAGTGCCGACCGAGAAGATCGGCGCCTTGATGTCGGAGATCGCGACCGGCGCTCCATCGGCGATGTAGCGGCCCTCGGCCAGATCATTGTCCAGGAACAGGTGACGCAGATATTCGGAATGCATGCGATAGGGCAGGCGCGTCGCATCCGCGTTCCAGGCCATGAGATCGGTCATCGGCTGGCGTTCGCCCATCAGATAGTCCTGCACGAGCTTCGACCAGAGGAGGTCATTCGAGCGCAGAAGTTGGAACGTCGCCGCCATTTGCGACGAATCGAGAAAGCCCTGGCTCCGCATCAGATCTTCGAGGAACGTCACCTGACTCTCATTGATGAAGAGCATCAGCTCGCCGGCTTCGGTGAAATCGGTCTGCGCAGCGAAGAACGTGAGACTTTGCAGGCGGTCGTTCTTGTCGCGCGCCATCGCGGCGGCGGCGATCGCGAGCAGCGTCCCACCGAGGCAATAGCCGGCGGCATGCACTTTGCGATGGGGAACGATCGCTTCAATCGCATCGAGCGCGGCCATGACGCCGAGCTTGCGATAATCCTCGAGGCTGAGATTGGCATCCTCCGCGCCGGGATTGCGCCACGAAATCATAAAGACCGTAAAGCCTTGCCCGACGAGATAACGGACGAGCGAATTTTCCGGCGACAGATCGAGAATGTAATATTTCATGATCCAGGCCGGCACGAAGAGGATCGGCTCGCTGTGCACCGTCGGCGTCGCCGGCGCATATTGGATCAATTCGATAAGTTCGTTGCGATAGACGACCTTGCCCGGTGTTATCGCGATATTCCGGCCGACCTGAAAATTCTCAGTCCCCGCCGGTTTCAGGCAACGGGCCTGGCGCTCCATATCATTGGCAAAGTTCAGGGCGCCATGGATCAGATTCGCGCCGCCGGTTGAGATAGTGCGATTTTGAATGACCGGATTGGTGGCGATGAAATTCGATGGCGAAAAAATATCGAGCAGCTGCCGCATAGTGAAGGAGACGGCATTTTCATGCTGCTTTGTGACGCCGGCGACGCCGGTCGTCGCATTGTGCCACCATTGCTGTTGCAGCAGAAAACCTTGCCAGATGAGCGAATAGGGCCAAGCCTGCCACGCCGGCGCGCTGAAGCGTTTGTCTTGCGGCAGCGGCTCGATGGTGTGGGACGCGACATTCGCGCCCGGCAGGCTCGATGTCGCGAGATCGACAAACCGCATCCATTTGCGCGCCGCCTTGCCGACGAGCTGCATTTGTTTTCCGGGCGAAATGGCGAGGTGAATGGCCCAGTCGGCAAAGGCGCCATAGACGGCCATGGGCGAGAGGCCGCCGGTCAGCTGCGCGAGGCCGGCATGATAGCTATGGTCGAGCGCCGCAGCCGTGCGGTCGAGCGCATCAAATCGGCCGTTCGGCGGCTCATCGGACAACGCCGGCGCGGGATAGGGACTCGCGATCGGAGGCCGGTTTTTGCCGGGCGCCGGGCCAATCGGGCCTGAAACGGCATTCGTGTTGGCCGCGACATCGCTGAGGGCAAGCTCTGGCATGGGAGAGGTCTCCGAGAGGGTTAGGCCTTGGTAATCAGCAACGCGGGCCAACCAGATGATGTGGATCAACCGACGCGCCGTCTAAGGGCAAGCCATCTGTCGCATCCGGGGCGTTGAGAGCCTGCTGACTTAAATCAAAGAGAGAGTGTCCAAATCGTCTTACTTGAGCGACTTCACAAAGCTGACGTAATCGGCCTCTTTGCTAGCCGCGCTGAAGCGGTGGGCTTAGGCCGAGGGAAGGGCCCTATGACGTCTGGAACCTTCATTGTCCACGCCGATCGCGACCCCGAGTCCTTAGGGCGCATCAATCTCGCCTGCGGCCTCGCGGCCCGTTTCGATGCAAGGCTCATCGGCCTTGCCGCCGCGATGATGGATTTGCCGGTCGTCGATCCCATGGGCTATGCGCCGATTGATGCCGAAGTCATCGCCTCCGAACGCGACATTCTTGAATCGGATCTGAAGCTCGCGGCGGAGATGTTCCAACGCTGTGCGGACGAACATAAACTCAAGGTCGAATTTCGCAGCAATCTCGAATTCCCCGCCGATCTCATCTGCCGTCAGGCGCGTAGCGCCGATCTTCTCATCATTGGCCGCGGCGAAGTCGAAAAATCGACCGGTCCGCAGCGCGTTCTCGACCCAGGCGATGTGCTGATGCAGGCAGGGCGCCCCGTGCTCGTCGTGCCGCCCAATGTCGATACGCTGGCCTTCAATCATGTCGTCATCGCCTGGAAGGATACGCGCGAATGCCGGCGCGCGGTCGCCGATGCGCTGCCCTTTCTCAAGGCGGCGCGGGCCATCTCCATTATCGCGCTTGTCAGCAAGGACGAACTCGATGTTTCGAACGCCGCGGTCGCCGACGTCGTGTCATTTCTCGCCCGCCACGGCGTGACGGCCAAAGGCGAGGCGGTCATCTTCGGCAAATCCAGTCCGGCAACGGAAATCATCTCTTTCGCCAAGACGAGAGACGCGGGCCTCATCGTCGCCGGCGCCTATGGGCATGCCAGGCTGCGCGAATGGGTGTTCGGCGGCGTCACCTATGAGCTGATCAAGAGAAGCCCGGTCTGTTGTCTGTTGAGCCACTAGAAGCCCGATCACCCCAAAATTGATAGTCGAGACGCCCGCTTCCGGGAGAAGCGCGCGTCTGCTATCGTCACATCCGTCCGACTAATCGGGGAGGAAGCCGGCGCTTTGGTCGCGGCCGGTCCTGACAAGGGAAGACGGCGATGCCTGACGAAATCAAATCCGTACCAAAAGACCTGTCGCTCACCGAAGTCATGCCGGTGATGTCGCACAAGATTCATTTGCTGCACAACAAATTCATGGCGCCCGCCATCATTCTCGCGGTCGTCAGCATCATCTTCCTCGTCTTTCCCTGGTCGTTTGCCGTCTATACCTGGGCATTCGGCGGCTATCTCATGTTCACGCTGTTCTGCGTGATCTATTTCTATTCGCGGACCGATCGACCGCTTTGGATTTATGCCATCCCGCCGATCATTATGTTGGTCATTTTGATGGTGACCGTCTGGTCCTATGACGCGGCGTGCACGCCGCCTTTGCAAGGCATGTGCATTTATCATGTCCGGCTCTTCAACGGCTTCTTCTATTTCGATCCGCTGTTGCGCGATTTCGTGGCCCAGCCGATCGCGAAGGGTGGCGTTCTTTGGGAGAATATCGTTGCCATGTTCGCGCAGCCGGGGCTGCGGGAAGAACTGGTGAAGGCCATTCCGGCGCTTCTCGGCGCGGGGCTCACCTTGGAGGCGGTGCCGTCGATCTATGCATACGCCATCCTGCTGCCGCCGGTTGGGCTGCTCATCAACGGTCAGCGGCTCGCTGCTGCGATCAACATCATTCTCCTCTGCATCCTGGGCCTCTTTGCTTTCGGGCTTGGCAAATACGCCTCACTGCTGCTCTTGCCGCTTCACGCCGTCGTCTCGATCTTCTTTCACAATCTCCGAAAGGGCAGCGCGACGCATACCTCCAAATTCTACGAGATGCTGCGGGTTCGTTCGCCGCTTGACGGTCTGTTGCTGGGCGTCGCCGCCGGCTTGATGTTCACGCTCATCGAGAATGCGGCTCAATATGTTCCGGCCGCGGGAAGCGATGTGCTGAAGGCGCAGCCGGGCGCCGATGCGCTGGCCGCGCTGCAGGAATTGCTGACGCTCATTCCGCGCAGCCTCGACAGTTTTCTCGGACATTTCGGCTGGGCCGGTATTTCAGGCTATTTCATCGGCCTGACGGTGATCCGTCCAAAGGCGTGGTTTGTGCTGCTGCCGATTGGCTGGTTCGTGCCGGCGCTTTTGCACGGCATCTGGGACGGCCTTGCCTTTTCGGACACGGCCTGGTGGACATTCCTGCCGCTTGATCTCGCGAGCTTCACCATCTTCGTCGCTTGTCTCTTGAAAGCGCGCCAGTTGCACATGGCGCTTTATCCGACGAGCGAACCGGCGGACTAAGGCCCGCGACCGAGGATTGCCCCGCGCGCACTCACGCGCGGGGTTTTCCTTGTTTCGTGTCTTGCTTGGCTTCGGCCTCGGGCGGCACATCGGTGAGTTCGAGCCACATTGCGTTGAGGATCGAAAACGCGCCGGCGAAACCAAGTCCCAGAATCCAGCTGAAATACCACATCGCTTCTTATCTCCGCGGCGGGCCGTTCAATAGGCCGTTTTGGAATTCTCCAGCACATAGTCCTTCGTCACTTTGCCGCGCAAGACGCGATAGATGAAGGCCGTGTAGAGCAAAATGATCGGCAGGAAGATGCCGGTCGCGATCAACATGATCATCAAGGTGAGCTGACTGGACGACGCATCCCACACCGTCAGGCTGACATTCGGGTCGATCGAGGACGGCAGTAGGAAGGGAAACATGCTCGCCCCGACGGTCGCCACAATGCCCGCAACACCGAGGCTGCTCGCGCAGAAGGCGAGACCGTCGCGGTCCGCGCCGAGCAGCAGGACGGTAAGCCCCGCGCCGACGAAACCCAAGATGGGCGCCGCGAGAAAGGCCGGATGGGCGGCATAATTCTTCAGCCACGCGCCCTGCTCGACGACAACTGATTTTAGCGTCGGGTTTGATGGGCCATCGGGCGCGAGCGCGCTCGAGAATGAATAACCGTCGATGCCAAGCGCTAGCCACAATCCGCCAAGCGCGAAGAGGACGATTGTCGCGATCGCCGCCCAGCGCGCGAAAATCGCAACGCGGTCGGCAACAGGCGCCGCCGTCTTGGCAGCAAGGAAAGTGCCGCCCTGCATGGTGATCATCGTCACGCTGACAAGCCCGCAGAGCAGCGAAAAGGGATTGAGCAAATCGAAGAGATCGCCCTCATAGCTCATCCGCATCGTCCCATCGAAGTGGAAGGGAACGCCAAGGAGCGCATTGCCGAGCGCGACGCCGAAAATCAACGCCGGCACGAGTCCGCTGACGAAGAAGGCCCAATCCCAGATCTCGCGCCAGAGCGCATGTTGCACTTTCGAGCGATAGACGATGGCGACCGGCCGCAGGATTAGCGCGGCGAGCACCAGGAACATCGCAAGATAGAAGCCGGAGAAGGCGACGGCGTAGAGATAAGGCCACGCGGCGAAGATCGCGCCGCCGCCGAGAATGAGCCAGACCTGATTGCCTTCCCACACCGGGCCGAGCGCATTGACGACGATGCGCCGTTCCTCATCCTCTTTGCCGACGAAGGGCTCGAGAATGGCGGCGCCGAGATCGAATCCATCCATGATGGCGAAGCCGATCAGCAGCGTGCCGAGCAGAACCCACCAGATGACCCGCAAAGTCTCATAATCGAGCATAATGATAATCCTTTGCGGTCATTCGGCTGCGACGGGAAGAATGGCGACTGGCGCTGCCGCAAGAGGCGGCAACGGACCGGGCCCTATGCGGACCGTCTTCACCATCAGATAGACATCGACGACGAGCAGCGTCGAATAGAAGAGGACGAAGCCGATCAGCGTGATCACGACATTGGCCGCCGTCAGGCTCGAGACTGCGAGAAATGTCGGCAAGACGCCCTCGATGACCCAGGGCTGCCTCCCGACTTCGGAGACAAACCAGCCGAGCTCGGCCGCGATCCATGGCAAAGGCAGGGCCAAGAGCAAGACCCAGAGCAGCGGCCGGATTTTCTCGATCTTGCGGACCGAGACGAAATAGAAGGTGATGGCGAACAGGCCGATGAAGAAGAAGCCAAGCCCCACCATCACACGGAAGCTCCAGAAGAGCGGCAAGACAGCAGGCACCGTCGTCCACGCCGCCTTCTCGATCTGATCCTCCGTCGCATTCTCGATATCGGGCCGCTGCGCCTTTAAGAGCAGCGCATAGCCGAGATCGCCGCTGTGCGCGGTGATCGCAGCGCGGGCCGAGGGATCGTCGCGGTCCTTTCGGATATGCAGTAGGCCTTTATAGGCATCGAGGCCAGACTCGATCCGCGCTTTCGCGTCGTTCACAAGCGGAATGATGCCGGGCACTTCCCCGGAAAGCGAGCGGGTGGCGATGAGGCCCAGCACCCAAGGCACGCGCACAGCGTAATCGGTGTGATGCGTCGTCACATTCGGGATGCCGAAGAGGGTGAAGGATGCCGGCGCATGTTCCGTCTCCCACATCGCCTCGATGGCGGCGATCTTCATCTTTTGGTTGGCGCCCGCCGTATAACCGCTCTCATCGCCGAGGACGACGACCGACAGCGCGGACGCAAGCCCGAAGCTCGCCGCGACCGCGAGCGAGCGTTTGGCGATTTCCAAATGCCGGCCGCGCAACAGATAAAAGGCGCTGATCGCCGCGACGAAGATCGAGCCCGTGACATAGCCGGCACTCACCGTGTGAACGAATTTATCCTGCGCGACGGGGTTGAACAGAACTGCCTTGAAGTTGGTCACTTCCATCCGCATCGTGTCGGGATTGAAGCGCGCGCCGACGGGATGCTGCATCCACGCATTGGCGATCAGAATCCAGAGCGCCGAAAGGTTCGAGCCGAACGCGACGAGGCAGGTGACGACGAGATGGCCGACTTTCGGCAGCCTGTCCCAGCCGAAAAAGAAGAGGCCGATGAAGCTCGCTTCGAGAAAGAAGGCCATCAGCCCTTCGATGGCGAGCGGCGCGCCGAAAATGTCGCCGACATAATGGCTGTAGTAGGCCCAGTTCATCCCGAACTGGAACTCCATGGTGATTCCGGTCGCAACGCCCAGCGCGAAATTAATGCCGAACAGCGTGCCCCAGAATTGCGTCATCTGCCGCCAGATGACGCGCCCCGTCATCACATAGACGCTCTCCATGACGACGAGCAGAATGGCGAGGCCAAGCGTCAAGGGCACGAAGAGAAAATGATACATGGCGGTGAGGCCGAACTGCAGCCGTGAAAGGGTGACGACGTCGAGCGCGGGGGTGAAGTCAGGAGTCATGGCTTGGCTTCATCCTTGAATGGCGGGGAATGGGACGGCACCGCAGGGGAGCCGATGATATGCGCTTCGACTTTCGCGGCATTGAGTTGCGGGCGTTGATGCGGGCCGAAGATGAAGGTTGCGGCGAGGCCGATGATTACCAACTTGAGCGCGACCACAAACGCAAGCTCACGCCCCAGACGTTGTTTGGGGATGCGCAGGCTGACGGGAGGATTTGTCATTATGGCGCCATTCTCCGGCTCGTATGATCGGAAGAGGCAAGATCGGCAGGAACGACTTATTCGCGCGATCTCTTCGCGCGTTTTCCAAAGTCTGTCAGAAATCTACTTGGTTCTGCTTAGTATTATGCGGGCCCGGCAGACATCGAGTCCCCGTCTCGTGGGGAAGGACTCATAAAAGACAGTATGCAAACCGAAATGATCCAAATCAAGCCGCCCCTGCCGCGGTCTAGTTGAATGGCCGGAGACAGAGGGAGGCCCGAGGAAACGAAGCGCGTTGCAGTGGGAGGAATCGAAATGACCGACGAGGTTTTCCAAGGCATCCAGGCGGAAGAGAACGTCTTTAAGGCATCGACCGCCATGCAAGCCTCTTGGCAGAAGCTCTGTTACGATCTGCCCTTGACCGCTGTCTTGGAGTGGTTGCGTTTTGCATCGCAACGGTTACACGCGCAAAGCGAGTTCGTCGCCAGCCTCCGGACATGTCAAAGCATGCCGCAAGTGATGGAGGCGCAGTCGAAATTCGTGCGTGGCGCCGTCGAAGATTATGGCGTCGAGACGAGCAAGTTCATGGAAGACGTCCGTTCCGCGATGAACAAGGCGGCCTGAGCGGCGCCAATCGGTCTTTTAAGCCTGCCGCCACGTCGCAGTGCGCTTGCTGGGAGCGCGCTTGGAACGCTTTGCGCTCAAGCTCGTTGAGAAGCAACAACACTCGCGCTTTGGGAGCATGCAATGCTGAAATGGGCTTTGTTTTTTCTGATAATTTCGCTCATCGCCGGGCTTTTCGGATTCACCGGCCTCGCCGCCGGCGCCGCGGTCATCGCCAAGATCCTGTTCGGGATCGCGCTCTTCATCTTCCTCGTGTTCCTCGTGATGGGGTTGATGGCGGGCGAGGTCTTGTTCGGATCGCGCAACCCCTGACGGTCAGCGTGAGCAAGCGCGCTTCGCGGACTGGAAAGCCGCGAAGCGCAATCGTATCGTTGGCCAAGTGATTCGTTTGAGCGATTCGCTCGCAGGGACGGGACCTTGGCCTTCGAAGCTCCATTGGCGCCACATTGGCCGTTGAACCGCGATGCGGCTTTCGACCTCTGGCCGCCGTTCGATCCCGGTCTCTTTCTCGATATGAACGCAAGCTTCGTGCGGCTTGGGCCCGATGAAGCTTGGTCGATCTTCTGCCGCTATCAGGTGCCACCGGTTCCGGGGCAGGGCTCGATCTGGGCGGTGCGCGTCGATAAAAAGATGCGCCCCAGCGGCAAGCCGGTTCTGCTCATCGGCCAAGGCATCGATGCCCGCGCGATCAAGCTCGGCGATCGCGTCCTCATTTTCTTCGCGCTGATCGAGCGCGATCCCGCTACCAATCTGCCTTGTGGATCATCCGTCGCCATGGCGGATTTTTTCGTCCGCAAAGGGCAGTGGACATGCCGAAATATGTTCGGCCTGCCGAAACATCCGATCCAGGATCACAGCGCCGCCGATTCAGAAGCGAATTGGGAAAAGAATTGGATTCCTTTTCCCGTCGATGACGCCCGTGTCGGCCTCATTTACGCGCATGAGCCGTGGGACGTCATCACGCTACGGGTCGATGGCGACACGCCTCATTTCGAGGGCGCCTATCGACGCCCGGGCATCGTTTGGGACGATGGAACGATCCGCGGCGGCACAACGCCCGTTCCTTATGACGCGAATCATCTCATCACCTTTTTCCATTCGGCTCAGCTCGTTGGCAGCCGGCGGCTCTATAGCGTTGGTGCCTGCGTCTTTTCCGCAAAGCCACCCTATGCGCCGGTCTTGCAGACGGCGCATCCGCTGCTGACCGCGCCTTATAGGAGCGGCGCGCATCGCTTCGGCTGGCGCTTTGCGGGCAGCGTCATCTTTCCGATGGGCCTTGAGAAAACGAAGGACGGCTATCGTCTCCTTTGCGGCATCGATGACGGCGAGATCGGCAGCTTCTCCATTCCCGCCGCGGAATTGGCGCGCAGGCTCGCTCCGCCGCGGGCTGCGATCGTCGGCAGCGTCCATGATTATCGCGGACGGGACGGGGCGCGGCTTCCGACAAAGCGTCTGCTCTACGTGCCCGATCCCATTCCAGGCATTCCCGAGCTGCCGATGATCAATTTCCTGCGCACGCTCGCGGGACGCGGCCGCACCTTTGTCGATATCGGCGCGCATATCGGCTTCTACACCATGGGCCTCGCGCCAGGCTTCGATCGCGTCGTCGCCTTCGAGCCGTCGAAATTTCAATATGGCTGGCTCACCCGCAACCGCGCGCTCAACGCCTATGAGCATGTCGCCTGCGAGCATGTCGCGCTCGGCGAAGAGCAAGGCGAGGCTACGCTCAATGTGCTGAGCTATGAAGGCGGGCTCAATACGCTCTCGACCGAAGTCGCGAGCACACATCACATCATCGATCACTACACCGTGCCGGTCGAACGGCTCGACGACCGCGGCATGACAGATGTCGATCTGATGAAGATCGATGTCGAGGGCTTTGAGATTCCGGTCTTGCGCGGCGCAAAGGCGACGATTGCCGCAAACCGTCCCATCATTTTGATCGAAGTCTGGACCGACCCGGAACGACGCGAGAAGGTGAAAGCGGTGATGGACGAGATGGACTATACCTTCGAGCCAATTTTTCCGCTCTCGCCGGAATTAGTGCTCTGCATCCCGGCGGAACGGCGCCAATCCTTCGATTGGTTTATTTGAGCGGCTTTACGGCAAAGAAGCGCGGCGCTTCGCCGGCGATCCTGATCTCCTGCATCTGCCGATAGGCGCGCTCGAGATGGCGCGTGAAACGCTCCATATTAAAGAGCGGCGTCGTCTCGCGCTTTGCCATCAGTCGCTTGCGCAAATCGGCAAGGACGCGCGGCTCTGTCGCGAGCCGGACCGCAAGCTTTTCATAGTCGCGTATCGAGGTGGTGATGAGCTCCGGGAGTCCGGCTGCCGTCAGCAAGCTGCCCGCCATGCGACTCACATAGGTATCGCCGGCACAGGTGAGCACGGGCAGGCCAACCCAGAGCGCGTCGTTGCAAGTGGCACCCGCATTATAAGGAAAGCTGTCGAGGAAAAGATCGGCGCGGCGCAGGCGCCCGAGATAGGCATCATACTGCGCGACGGGCGCGAAGACGATGCGTTCGGGCGAAAGTCCGTGTGCCTCGCGGTGGCGGCCGAGGTTTTCGATCGTCTGCGGCGATTTGCAATAGAGCCAAAGCACGCTGTTTTCGACGCGCTTCAAGATCCGCATCCAGAGGTGGAACAGGTCCGGCGTGATCTTGTTCGGATTGTTGAAGCTGCAGAAGACGAAGGCATCTTCCGGCAGGCCGCATTCGGCGCGCGATGGACCTTCGGAGACGGGTCTTTGCGGATCGCTCGGCTGATAACAATCAGGCAGATGCACGATCTTTTCGGAGTAGAACTTTTGCTGCTCGGAGGGCACGACAAAAGGATCGGCAATGACGTAGTCGATGAAGTCCGCGCCCATGCTCCCCGGCCAGCCCAGGAAGCTCACTTGAATCGGCGCCGGCCGCAGCGCTAGAATATCCAAGCGCGATCCGACTGTTGGACCTGTGAGATCAATCAGGATGTCAACGCCGTCGGCATAGATTTTTTTTGCCGCATCGATGTTCGGTAATGAATGCAGATCGACGAAGCCGTCGCAGGCCTGGCGAATGCGGCTGCGCAGCGCGCCGGGATCGTCCGTGCCGAGGCCATAGCCGATGAGCTCGATGTGCTTGCGATCATGGCGGGCAAAGAGGTCCGGCAGCAGCCGGCCGACGGGGTGATCGCGATAATCGGCGGAGAGATAGCCGATGCGAAGCTTTTCCTTTGTCTTCGGCTCGGCGTGCGGGCCGACGCGCGCGGCGCTCTCATTGTACTTCTTCATCGCAAGCCGCGCGCAGGCGAGCTGCTGCGCTGGCGTCGATTCAAAGCCCATCAGCAAGAGCATGAAGACGCCGTCTTTTTTCTGCTCGATGAAAGAGAGCAGGCGGCGCTGGTCTTCGGCGTATTCGCTCCAGTCGCAAATATGCCGTCTGATTTTGATGAGTTCGATGATCGCCGCATCGAAATTCGGATCGAGCTCGATCGCCTGCTTGAGAGCGAGCGCGGCTTCGTCGAACTTGAACTGTTCCTGCAGGCCGGCGGCGAGATTGCCGAGGGCAGCCGCATAGTCGGATTTGATCGCCAAGGCCTTTCGATAGGCTTCGACGGCGTCATTGACCTTGCCCTGCCGATGCAGCACCACCCCGAGGTTGCACAGCACATGCGCGCTGTCCGGCGCGAGTGTCGCGGCGTGCTGGCTGATAGCGGCGGCTTCGTTGAAATGGCCGCTCGCACCGAGCAGCGTGCCGAGATTGGACCAGGCGGCGGCATGCTTCGGATCGAGCGCGATCACCTGGCGGTAGAATTTGATCGCTTCCTCCGTCCAGCCGATCGTGGCAAGCGTGCGGCCCAAATTGAAATGGGCTTCGACGAAGTCGGGTTTGGCTGAGACCGCCTCGCGGAAGGCGAGGACGGCCTGAGCCGAGCGGCCTTGCGAATCGAGAATGACGCCAAAATTGTTCCAGAGGTCCGCCCGTTTCGGAAACATCGGAATGAGGGCGCGATAGGCGTCGGCCGCCTCGTCGTAGAGTCTTTGGCCTTCGAGAGCCGCGATCAGATTGAGATGGGCCTCCGCATAATCAGGCCTGATCGCAAGGGCGCGGCGGCAGGCTTTTGCTGCATCCGCGAAGGAGGCGCGCGTCACAAGCGCCAATCCGAGGTTCGACCAAGCCTCCGCATGGGTCGGCTGCGAGACGACGATCTGCTGAAAGAGGCGTTCAGCCTCCTTCAAGCGTCCCGCCTGATGGTGATCGACGGCGTCTTTAAAGAGGTGCTCGGCTGACTTCGGCGGTCCTTGGCGCGATCGCGTTTGAGATCTCGCCATCGGCGGTCGCCCTTTCTTCGCCCTTATGGGAGTCACATCGGCGCCGCCGCGACTCGCCCCCGCCACCTTTCCAATCGGAGCTGGTCCGAGGCTGGCGTGGTCGGTAAGGTTGACGAAAGGTACAAATTTTATGATTTATTAAAGAGATCGTGTAAGATTCGGCCCCGTGAGGTCGTCTCATGTACGATCAAGCATTCGCGTCGGTTTGGAGCAGATGATCTGCTCCCGATGCCTTGGAGGATCCCCTAATCCTCCCCCGGGCATGAATGGCGCGACGGTGTCCATAAAAATTAACAGAACGTGAATCGCCTTGCTGTACCGGCCGCGCGCCGGTGCATGCGGTCGCGGCGCGTTACACCGTCCCATGACGTTTCGCGTCACGCTGGAATGCTCGGAGTCGAACTGTGACTTCTTTTATCTCGTCCTTGTCGAACACGCAGATTGCGGCGCTCTCAACGAGCGTCGTCAACAATCTCACCACGGCCGACATTGCGGCGATTAGCACGTCACAAGCGCCCGCGCTGACGTCGACCGAACTTCATGCCCTTACCACCGCCAATGTGGCGGCCTTGTCGTCGGCCCAAGTCGCGGCATTCTCTCCGTCCGCTCTTGCGGGCCTCACCGCCGGACAGATCGTCGCTCTGACGACCGCGGCGGCCGACAATCTGACGACGGCTGAAATCGCCAAACTGTCGACGGCGCAAGTCGCCGCGCTCACCACAGCCCAGCTCAACGGTTTCTCCACCGCGCAGATCGCCAGTCTTTCCTCCGCCCAGGTCGGGGCGTTCACGACCGCGCAGATCGGCGCGCTGAGCTCATCGCAGCTGAATTCGCTGTCGGTCGGCGCGCTCATTGGCCTCGCGGTTGCCAATCTTTCGACGGCACAAGCGGCTGCCCTGGCGACAGGCCAATTCTCGCATCTGTCGACCGGCCAGATCGCCGCGCTTACCACGGCGCTTGAAGCGGCGATCACGACGGCGCAGATTGCAGCGCTGACGACCGCGCAGACCGCGGCGCTGACGACGGCTGAGATCACCAATCTTTCGACGGCGCAACTCGTTGTCTTGACGACCGCGGACACCGCGAAACTGACGACCGCGCAGGCGGCGGCCTTGACGACGGCGCTCGAAGCGGCGCTGACCACGGCGCAGACGGTTGCTCTTTCGACCGCCAACATCCATGCGCTGACGACCGCCGAGATCGC
>Ga0181536_10000586_pt1 | contig 44025 bp, 37 predicted proteins | sample PEATcosm2014_Bin_41_FD_121105 | JGI IMG/M metagenome (GOLD analysis project Ga0181536, IMG submission 121105) | Peatland microbial communities from MTU Mesocosm Facility, Houghton, MI, USA - PEATcosm2014_Bin17_60_metaG | ecosystem: Environmental > Terrestrial > Soil > Wetlands > Peat | place...
ATTCGGCAAGTCCGCACAAGCACCGTCGAAACACCTGCTGGATGCCGCCATGAATTATCCATGGCCCGGGAATTTGCGAGAACTGGAAAACTTCGTCAAGCGGTACGTAATTCTCGAAGATGACGAAGGCAGCCTGCGGGAGTTGGTGGAGATGTCCGCGACGCGGCAAAGGATTTCTCCGCGTGAGGTAACGAACGTTCCGAAAGAGCAGGGTTTGAAGGCGCTGGTGCGCGGGTTGAAGGACGAAGCGGAAATGGAAGCGATTGGCGACGCGCTGGAAAAGACGCGCTGGTGCCGCAAGGACGCCGCCAAGATGCTGGGGATCAGCTACAAGGCCCTGCTCTACAAGATGAGGCAATTCAATCTGGACACGCCGAGGACACGCCGGACCGCAGCAGCGAAAGCAGAGGAGACGGCACCGGCGACGGTGGGGACCAAGGTAGAGTGACAGGGCAGGTCTAGTACGACGCGGTTCGTCCTGAGCACGTTGGGGGAAAAGAGAACTTGTAGGAAAAGCCTGTGCGGGGTATGTTGCCCAGCGAAAAGCAACACAATGCTGGACAAAAGCGCAGCAAACCTCCCCTTGAGTGAAGTTTTGGTCGAGAGCTCTAGGAACGGGGGAGGGGGTTGCGCGTCGGGACTTCCTGGAGGAACGAGAACCTGCCGGAATTCCGATGCCCGAGCGATTGAGAGAATGCTCACTTCTCTCCAGTATCCGAAACAGGTTGATTCAAGAGGACCGGGAGGGAGCATGAAGGATTCCCAGCGGAATCAAGTCAGAGCTGGCTGAGATCTTCGCTCTCACCCGTGAAGGCAAGCAAGAATCCGACGAGTATTTTTTAGCAAAAAGCAACAATTGGGGCAGTGGCTTACGCTCTGGAGCCACGGACGGAGTCGAGGATGTCAGTAATGGAAGAACGCCGCATGGCGCGACGCTATGACTTGACGTTGCCAATCAGCATCCGGTTTGCAGCAGAGAGACTCGTCGGCCGACAAGAGGGGAAGACGAGAGATATTTCAACGCGGGGATTGTATTTCGTGATCGGGCAAGATTTGAATGCGGGATCCGAGCTGGACATCACGCTGACGCTGCCCGCGGAGATCACGCACGGCACGGATGTTTTTGTTCGCGCGCAGGGGAAGGTGGTCCGCGTGGAACGCCGCGTGGAAGATGGAGAGCCACGGATGGGTGTTGCGGCCGTGATTGAGCGCTATGACATCATTCGTGGAGAACACGCACGCGCCTGACGAATATCCTGAAGGCCAACACCTCGCCGTCGGACCAGATTGTCACCCTGGAGCAGGCCACAGTCTAACAGTCCTCCTCTACTTCTGATTTCTTCTCCTCAACTTGCCCCGCGGGCGCTGTTTGCCTTCTTAGGCATTCGAGAGAACAATCCTTTCTCGTAGTGTCTCGAAATTTTCCCATTGTTACAGATGGAAGAAAAGCCGAAGGCTACTGGGGTACTAGTACTTGACAAGGAGTGCTGTCTGTATTGAACTGAAAAAGCGAGCGTTATTGCCTAGAGAGGGGTTCTGAAACACGCCAGATACACATGGCCTTTGGTTGGCGATGTGCAACGCCTTAGTACCAGAACATATGGCCGGAGAGTGTCCAACCCGGAACGCCAGTTGGGAAAGACTGGACCAGGTGCCGCCAGATCCCGTTTTGTTCGGGCGCTCGGCAGTAATGGCGGAGCTGCGGCAGAGAGCGGAGAAGATCTGCCGAACGAATGTACCGATTTTGCTTTGTGGTGAGGGGGGCACGGGCAAGGAAGCGCTGGCACGATGGATCCATGTGAATTCGGAGTACGCCTCCGGAGAGTTCGTTAAGGTGAGCTGTGCAGCGATTCCCGGGACGCTGCTAGAGAGCGAGTTGTTCGGATACGAGCAGGGCGCCTTTACCGGGGCAAATGTTGCCAAACCCGGGCGAGTGGAAATGGCGCATCGCGGCACTCTGTTTCTGGATGAGATTGCGGATCTGGATCTGCATCTTCAGAGCAAACTTTTGCAATTCCTGCAAGACGGCACATTCTCGCGTATCGGGGATCACTCCGAACGGCGGATTGATGCGCGCGTCATCTGCGCAACACACAAGGATTTGGATCTGGAAACGGAAACCGGAAGATTCCGGCAAGACTTGTTTTACCGCATACATGGGTTTGGCTTGAAGGTGCCGAGGTTGCGCGAGAGGCGCGAAGACATTCCGGCGCTGGCCGAGTTCTTTAGGGCCCATTTTGAAAAGCAGTTTGGAACAAAAACGGACACGTTCCCTCCGGAGATGCTCCAGTACCTCCAAAATCTGAATTGGCCGGGGAACCTGAGGGAACTTTCGAATGGCGTTGCGCGGTATGTGCTGATCGGACCCGAGGCTGCAATTTATCAGGAGCACGCTCCGAAAAAACACAAGGCGGTGCGGTCCGCCGACGGCAATGGAACACCCGTGACCTTAAAGGGCTTGGCGAAGGACGCCATTCGAGAGCTAGAGCGCAACGTCATTCTGGAGGCGCTCCGAGCAAATCAGTGGAACCGCCGAAAGACGGCGCAAGCGCTGAAGATCAGCTACCGCGCGCTGATCTACAAGATCCGTGATGCGGGCTTCATGACCAGAAAGGCCGCGCAGCGCGGGTAGCGCCTAACGAGTCTGTCGAGTGAGTCGATGCAGAAGTGCGCGACAGATTAGCCAGGCGACAACGAACGGCCTGCGCTTGAGGATTATTGGCCTAGCTGAGTTGGCAAGTCCATCCAAGGCCGGCGGATGGGCAGTAGTAGGGTTTCCGCAGCGCAATCTTCAAATCAATTAACGGTAGAGTCGCTCGCGGCGCGTCAAGCTCCAGCGCAGGTGTCCGAACAGTGTCTGTGAAGTGATTAGCAAAGCGACGGTGCAGTTCGTTCCCGCGAAGGATCGTAAACACCGTAGTATCATTGAGTTGCTGCTACTTCGAGTTGCTTCTGAAGCAGGCACCTACAAAGCGTGGGATGCGAATTCCTCGGGGTGTAAGGCGTGGTCCAGATAAAAGGATGGTCCTCCGTACAGTACCTGCGACTGTCCCGAAATTGGTCCTTTCACCAGTAGGCTGCTGAGTACCATTACCTATACCTTCGTAGTTGGATGCAGCTATGGAGGGGTGGGCTATGGCGAGCACATGGGTGGAGGGGACCGAGACGCGGATCGAAAGACGGCGCGTCGCACGCAAGAATTGGAAACGAGAAACTTCCCTCCTGCTTGTTGCAGCAATTCTTGCTTTGGTGTCGTTAAGCGGATGCGCGGGTGTAGTGAGTGCCTCAAAGACACAGCCGGTATCCCAAGCGTCCTTTCAAATCACACCAGCAACCATCAGTTTTGGCAAAGTGCCGGTAGGCAAGGCAACTTTGCAGAGCCTCTCGGTCTTCAATATTGGCAAGATCGCGGTCAACATCACGCAGGCGGCTTTCTCGAATTCTCAGTTCAGCCTTTCCGGAATGACCATGCCGATGGCACTTGCCACGGGGCAGGGTGGCAATTTTTCTGTCTCGGTTAATCCGACGAGCGCTGGAGCTATCACGGGGACGTTGACAGTGCAGGGCGATGGAGGAAGCTCGCCGGTAGTGGTAAATCTCTCCGCGACGGGGGTGACTCCGGAGCCGCAGCTGAGCTTGAGCACAACTGCGGTGAGCTTTGGAAGCATTTCTGTCGGCTCGACCGGGAGCTCGAGCCTGACCATTTCGAATACGGGCACGGCAAATTTGACGATTTCCCTCCTGACACTCTCAGGCGCGGACTTTGGGATCAGCGGCATTGCCACGCCTACGACCATCAGTGCCGGGCAGAACGCTCCGGTGACCTTGACGTTCGCGCCGACGCTAGCCGGAGCGGTGTCTGGCAGCCTAACGATCACAAGCAACGATCCAACCACGCCGACAGCGGTGGTTAGCTTGACGGGGACCGGTTCGTCCACGGCTGTAGGTCAGCTAAGCGCCAATCCCGCCAGCGTGAATTTTGGAAATGTTTCGACCAGCAGCAGCGCCAGCCAGTTGATCACGCTGACAAACACAGGGAATGCCGCCGCGACTGTTTCGAGCATTACCGTGAGCGGAACCGGGTTTAGCTTGACCGGCGTGAGCACGCCCGCAACGGTAGCAGCTTCACAGACTTTGAGCTTCACCGCGAAATTCGCACCTACGACTGTCGGGAATGCCACGGGTACAGTGACAGTAACCAGCAACGCAAGCGGCTCGCCATTGACGATTGATTTGAGCGGTGCTGGTGTGCAGGCAGGATTGAGCGTCACGCCGTCCACCTACAATTTCGGAAGCGTCGTGGATGGACAGACGAAGACACAGGCACTCACGCTGACGAATACCGGGACAGCAACGCTTACAATCTCAAATGTTACGGCAAGTGGCACCGGCTATAGTGTCAGCGGGCTGACTACACCAGCGACGGTTGCGGCTGGACAGAGCACCACGGTAACAGCGCAATTCTCACCCACCACGGCGGGATCGCTGCCAGGAACGGTGAGCATTTCGAGCAATGCACCCGGGTCACCCGCGACGGTCTCCTTGACCGGTACGGGAGTGGCCGCCACAGTCACGATGACCCCGAGCCCATCGAGTGTGGCCTTCGGGAGCGTGAACGTAGGCAGCTCCGGCTCACAGAATGTCAGCATCACGAACACGGGGAACACCAGCGTCACGATTTCCCAAGTTACGGTGAGTGCAAAGGACGTGAGCGTTTCCGGGATCACCACGCCCGTAACTTTGACGCCTTCACAGGCCACGTCGATGACCGTAAGTTTCAATCCGACTGCCAGCGAAAACGTCAGCGGGAATGTGACCGTCTCGAATACGCAAGGAGCAAGCGCGGTCATCCCCGTTACGGGGACTGGAGTGCAGGCGGCGTTGAGCATTACGCCATCCAGTTTCAGTTTTGGCAATGTCACGGTGGGGACGACCGATTCCCAGACCATCCAGCTCAGCAATACGGGCACGACTGCGCTGACGGTTTCCCAGGTCAGCGTGACAGGGAGCGCCTTCAGCACTAGCGGATTGACCCTGCCGCTTACGTTGACCCCGGCGCAAGCTAGTACGTTCAATGCGCAGTTCTCTCCGACATCGACAGGCGGCACGAGCGGGAGCCTGACCATCACGAGCAGCGCTCCTGGATCGCCAGCGACGGTGGCCCTGACTGGCACCGGGGTGGCCGCAACGCTCACCCTCAGCCTCAGCTCGAACAGCTTTAGCTTCGGAAATGTGAACACGGGCACTTCGTCCACGCAAACCGAGACGATCACAAACACCGGCAACACGAGTGTACAGATCACGCAGATCAGCATTTCCGGGAGCGGTTACAGCCTCAGTGGAGCGGGAACACCCGTTGGGCTGTCGGCGGGGCAAACGCTCAACTTCAGCGTCATTTTTGCGCCGACAAACGCGGGAAGCGCGACCGGCACAGTCACCGTAACCAGTAACGCGACTGGATCGCCCGCCACTATATCGTTGTCAGGGACCGGCGTGACCCCCACATCGTATTCCGTTGCTCTGGCGTGGGATGCGAGCACCTCGACAGTGGTGGGCTACTATGTGTATCGCAGCACGACGAGTGGGACTGGATACGCGAAGCTCAACGCATCCTCGGCCGCCACCGGCTTGACTTATTCCGACACGACCGTGCAGGACGGGACGACCTACTACTACGTCACGACGGCCGTGGATTCTAGCGGTACGGAAAGCTCGTATTCTAACCAAGCGCAAGCCATCATTCCCTGAGTTCTAGGACAGAACAACTTCATTTCTCAGCAGGCGTCCCTGCCGGGAGAGATGGCGGCGTGGTGAAGGCCCGTCTCCAATTGGCATAGGCCCAGACCAGAACCTGTGCCAGCATAGCACCGAAAGCATCAATCGCAACGTCTCGTGCGCGGGCCTCTCGCAGGGGCACGAAGGATTGGTGCCACTCGTGTCCATACTAGCGTAGGCGACTGCAATCACCAGGGTGGCCAGGGCCCAGCTGAAGCGCCAACCAGAACGTCCTCCGCAGATTCCGTGGAAAACGGTGATGCTGAATAAGCCAAATTCAGTGACATGCGCCAGCTTGCGTATCCCCACATGCATAACGCGGAGCATGTGGGGTGTTGCTGCAGGATAAAGCCAATGGAGCAGAGGGATGATGACCCGGGCGGTTTCCTCACCGCTGAAATAATGCGTGGAAAAGAGCGAGATCAAGAGAGCAACGAGAATTGCGGGAAACCAGTACTTCAGGGGGCTCAACATAATATTCGTGTTATCGTTCCTTGCGGATGCGTGGAACCTTTCCTAACTCCTCAGGAATGCTCCGGATCGCACGAAGCTTTTCCAGGTCGATGGTTGAGGAGCTGGAGTCGCTCTCATCTTCCTGCCAGTTCATTCAGCGCTTGACGTGCGTTGCCCGCCACTGCCGACTTCGGATCGAGACTGATAGCCTTCTCGAATTCCGCCTTTGCTCGAACCGGATCGTTGAGTTTCTTGTACGTCAGGCCCAGGTGGTAGCGATAGGTCTGATTATTGGGTACCTTTTTGATGGCGTCTTCGAAAAGCGGCGCAGCAACGGAAAAGGCACCGTTGTTGTAGTAGGCCCAGCCGAGAGTATCAGCCGAATTGGGAAGATTTGGCAGCCCTTTCCGTGCGGTCTGCGCCAGCGTCAAAGCCATATTGACGCTTCCACCGTGTTCAAGGAGGAGATAGGCAAGGTTGTTTGCAGCAAGTGGTTCGTCGGGCCTGAGAGAGAGGACCTTTTGATATGCAACCTGTGCTTCCTGCCAGTTTTCCTGCCGTTCATAGAGGGCTCCAAGAGGCAAATAGAGCCGCGCATCGTCCGGCGAGAGTTCGATTGCACGACGATAGGTAGCGATGGCTGGATCGAGTTCGTTGTTGCTGGCCTGGGCCTGCGCAAGTAGTCCAAGAATGAACGGGTTCTTCTTGTCCAGATCAGCCGCTTGCATGAGTGCCTTTTCCGCTTCCACCGACTGATTGGCCCGGAGGAAATTCTGCCCTTGCAGAGTGTAGAGGACCGTGTTGTTGGGGTCGCGGTCGATCTGTTCCTTCACCACCTTGAGGGCATCCGCGGTCCGATTCTGCCGGAAGTAGATATCGGCGAGACCCGCGACGGCATCAACAGAGTGCGCATCCCGGTCGAGGGCTTGATGGTAGTAGGATTCGCCCTCTTTCCAGCGGCGCTGCACCGCGCGCATCTGGCCGAGTTTTAGATAGGCGCTGGGGCTCTGGGGCGCCAGGGTGAGGAGCGAATTGAGATCGGCCTCCGCACCGGCAGCGTCGCCCTGATTGAAACGCGCCGTGGCATGCTCCAGATAACCCTCGGGAGCACGCGGAGCATATTTTTTCAACTGCGTTGAGATATCCTCCAGATTGCGCCAATCCTGGCGTTGTAGGGCTACATCCGCGAGAGCGCGCCAGGCCTGAGGCAGCGACGGCCGGAGGTGCACGGCCTCCCGCCATTCGCTCTCCGCTTGTTCCCACTTTCCCTTTTCGCGATAAGCAACGCCAAGCTGATAGTGGCCGAAAGCGTTGTCTGGGGCGCTCTTGAGGCCTTGCTGGAAAGAGGTGAGAGCGTCATCCACTTTCTTTTGGCGCAGGAGAATCTGGCCCTGCAAAATCAGGGCGGCCGGATCTTGCGGAGACTTCTTAAGAATATCGGCGTTCAACCGTGCAGCATCGTCAATACGACCATTGAGGATGAGGAGTTGAATATACGTTTTGCGAAGCTGCGCGTCGTTGGGGTGTTGAGTCGAGACGGCGGCGAATTCATTTAGAGCCTTCGCACTGTTGCCCCTGGTGAGATAAAAGTCACCGAGCATGCGATACGCGTCAGGATTGTCGCCGAGGTCCTTTTTGCTATCCTCGAGGACTTTCTCCGCCAGATCCTCACGGCCCTGATTCACATACAATCCGGCCAGTGCTGCACGAGGCAGTGGATCTTTTGGAACCAACTGTATTGCAGCTTGAAACTGCTTTTCGGCGTCCGGCCAGCGTCGTTGCCGTTCGTAGAAGCCACCGAGGGTCATGAGCGGGGCGTTGGTCGTTTTATCAAGTAGAAGAGCTTGTTTCAGATTTTTCTCCGCTTCGTCGAACACTCCCAGGCGTTCCTGAATCAATGCTAGGGCGATGTACGCCGAGGGACGATCCGGAGCCTGAGCGACGGCGTCCTTCGCTTCCGTTGCGGCGTCCTTGAGGTTTCCGAGGAAGGCGTCAGCCTCCGCCAGCAGAAGCTGGGCGTCGGCATTCTTCGGATTGCTTGTAATCATTTGGACGGCGCGGTCTCTTGCGTCCCTTGCTTTTCCGCCTCCGAGTAGAAGCCTGCCGAGTTCCAGTTGTGCTTCCTTGTTTTCGGGCTGAAGTTCCACGGTCTTCTGTAATTCCTGGTAGGCGTTGCCCCAGGTCTTTTGTTTGATGAAGCACTTCGCAAGCTTGAAGTGAGCCTCCGCGGAGAACTTGTCAATCTGGATCGCGCGCGAGTAGTAGATCACCGCTTCCGGATACTTGCCCTTTGCGAACTCCTGGTCGCCTTGCAGAATGGATTTCTGCCTTTTTGCGACTGGGTCAGTGGAGCAGCCCGTGAAGTTCAGCAAGAGAAAAACGAGGGCTATGGCACTCAGGAGCCGGCAAGAGGAGAGTGCCGGGCAAGCCTTAGTTTTTCGCATCTCTATCTCACCATATCCTGGCAAAAATGGGGGAACACTCCCCAATCGTAGCAATTCTACGCCCTCTTCGATAGGTTTAGTGGGAGTTCCGGGATTAGATTTAACTCCCCGTATAACAACGACCTAGGGAAGTTTTGTGAGGATTGAGGAGCAAAGAAGGGAACTGCGGGGCGGACCTCTGCGAGATGAGAAACAGACGTGGGGAAGAGAAGGCCTAAAGTGGATAGGAAAATTCCACTTCCATCGGCAGTAGGCCTGGTTCGGTGCGTCGAACGCCCGACGGCGGTCATGGCCATTTGACTATGTGCATGAAAAACCGTGGGTTAGGAAGGAATTGAAGGCCATGCAGACGCTTCAGGTACTGGCAACCGCCGTGCAAGTGTAGGCGCGCATGCGGTTCCAAGATTATTGTTGTGGGCGGACTGCGAACTCTTGAAGTAGTAGAATGAATGATATTGTTATTGAGGACTAAATGGTTCGAAATGGCGAGATTGGTTTAAACGACGCCAAGCGGATATTGCGGCGATTCTGGTGGGTCCTGCCGATCACAACGATATTGCTTGGTGCCATTGGCCTGGGTGCCGCCTTGGTGCTACCTAAGAAATACACGTCGCAGACCATGGTGCTCGTGGAGCAGCCCACAATTGGACCCGATTACGTGAAACCGGTTGTAACCGAGGACCTGAATCATCGCCTCGCGTCCATGCAGGAACAAGTCCTAAGCCGAACAGGCCTGCAACCGATCATCGAGAAATTCGGACTTTACCCCAAAGACCGTGACCGCGTGCACATTGATGATCTCATTGAGCGGTTGCGGACCTCCGTGACGATCAAGCCCATGGAACCGACGCCAGGGACGCAGAGCCATCAATTGCCTGGTTTCTATGTAGACGTCACGTTTGACAACCCCCATACGGCGCAGCAGATTTGTACCGAGATCACCTCTATGATCCTGGCGCAGAACGCCGGGGACCGTCAGAACCAGGTAAAAGTGACAACGGACTTTCTTAGCCAGCAACTGGAAGAGGCAAAAAAGAGCCTGGATGCACAGGATGCAAAACTCGCGCAGTTTAAGAGGCAGTATCTCGGGTCCCTGCCAGAAGAAGAGCAAACCAATCTCAATATCCTCACGGGGATGAATACGCAACTCGAAGCCAATACCCAGGCGCTCAGCCGCGCGCAGCAGGATAAGGCCTTTACGGAGTCACTTCTCAACCAACAGGAAGCGAGTTGGAAGGCATCACAAACCGGACAAAACCCGGAAACTGCTGAGCAGCAGCTTGGCGCTCTCGAAGACCAGCTCACGAATTTGCAAGCGCGCTATACTCCCGAGCATCCTGATGTCATAAAGCTTAAGAATCAAATTGAGGAACTGAAAAAGCAGCGCGCAGCAACACCAAAGAGCAATGCGCCGGCCAATGGCGCTTTGCAGGAACCCTTGAGCGAGCCACCTCAGATTCAGCAACTCCGAGCGAAACTGCGCCAGGATGAAATAAGTATCACTGATTTGACGCATCGGCAGAGTCAAATCCAGGAAGAGATTCGTCAGTTGCAAGGACGTGTGCAGGCAAGCCCCGTGGTGGAGCAGCAATTCAAAGAATTGACTCGTAACTACCAAACAGCGCTCGACTTTTACAATGACCTCTTGAAAAAGAGGCAAAACGCTGGGGTGGCTGGGGATCTAGAGAACGAGCAGCAGAGCGAACAGTTTCGCGTATACGATCCGCCGAGTCTCCCCGATCAGCCGTCGTTTCCGAAGAAGATCATGTTTGTGGGTGGCGGGTTAGGCGGCGGGCTGGCTCTCGGCCTGGGGATTCTTTTTCTGATCGCAGCGAGCGACAAATCGCTGCACAACGAACGCGACGTTGAGCTGGCCCTGAAGCTTCCGGTACTGGTTTCGGTCCCGACGTTGGATGTTGCCGCGAGCCATGCAAACCGCCTGACAAGACTTGCGGAGAGAACTTAGGACGCGGTCAGAACAAAGGCCTGAGCGCTTGTTTTCATGAGGAGACGATGAGCCGGATCCACGAAGCATTGAAAAAGGCAGCGCAAGAACGATCAGCGCGGCTTTCCACGGGAACCTCAGCGGAGTTCGTTGACGTCGCGACCGATGTAAGCCGGACAGTGGTTCCCGCCGAAGATCGAGCAGCACCTGCACGCGTGGATTTGCCACCAAAACGGGATTCCTCGTTTCTTAGCTTCGATGAACTCGTGCAGAAGTGTGCGCGACCCCAGTGGCAGCCTGATCCAAGAATTGACCTTTTTCACGGTGTGAACAGTAATCCCACCGGCGCCGAGAGCTTTCGAACGTTGCGCTCACGCCTGTTTCAGATTGCGGGAACTCGGCAGCTGAAAAGAGTTCTGGTGACAAGCAGTATCCCGGCGGAGGGTAAGACTTTTGTTGCGGCAAATTTGGCGCAGTCCATTGCGCGGCAAGACCACCGCCGCGTGCTTTTGGTTGATGCAGATCTCCGGCTATCTCGTATGCACCAGGTGCTGGGAGCTCCCAGCACACCGGGTCTAACAGACTATTTGCGCAGCGAAATGGATGAAAGCGCAGTGATCCAGAGAGGGCCCGAAGGGAATCTATGCTTCCTTCCCGGTGGCAGCCCAGTTTCAAACCCCAGTGAACTTCTCCTGGGCGCACGCATCAAGCATTTACTGGAACGGGTCACGCCAGTATTCGACTGGCTCATTGTAGATTCACCACCGACGCTGCCTGTCCACGACGCGAGTGTGCTTGCCGATCTTTGCGATGGCGTTCTCTTTGTTGTACGAGCAGGAAAGACCGATTTCGAGCTGGCAGAAAAGGCATCCTCCGAATTTCGGGATAAGAATCTGCTTGGGGTAGTCTTGAATTGCGTGGAGAAGAACGAGTCCTACGGTGGTTATTATTACAGCTATCCAGCTACACCCAAAGAGTAAATCTGGATCCACTCGCTCTCAACCTTCGCTTGCTCTTATCGTCAACGCAAACTGCCTCCAAAGCGATAGCCTCAGTATATAAAGCGTCATGATCTGAATCCATTTCAGGTAGTCGGAGAGCTTTCGATTGTGCCCACCGGTTTCTCGCCGCGCTGAAGGAGCCAGAGAATGGGTAACAGCAGAAGCAGACCGAGCAGGAAAAACACCACGCCGCCTCCATGATGCAGTCGACCGTAAAGAAAGCCCGGGTCCACATATTCTGCAAGTACCGCCAAGGTGGCGATCCGGACTCCATTCTTGACCACCATAATCAGCAAACCCGCAATCACGAAAACCACCTGTTTCCACAGGGGACGCAAGTGGAGGTGCCCAACGACAAGCGCCAGGATGAGTAATGCCAGGCTCGATCGGATACCGCTGCACTCTTTCGCGACTTCAATGTTAAAGTGCGCCAGATGAAAGACGAAGCCCTCCCGAAAAGCGGGGACCCCCACGAGATCAAAAATCATTTCTGCGATATCCGCGGATCCCTTTCGCAGGAAATAGATCGCGTGATTCAGCAGAGCGTCCGGAAACGGGATTGTGAGAAAGAGAAAGAGCAAAGGAAAGCGTCCGCTCTTGAGTGCCGCTTTGCCAAAAAAAAGAACAAAACCTGAGATGCACAGAAGCACCATGGCGAGCACGTAGCCGGCGAGCATGTCCGTTTGTGTCCAGAAAGGGGCGGATCGCAACGTCCAGATGTAAGTGACGACAGAGATCGCGAAGAGAACGCCGGCTAGGGCGTATTCAAAAGAAACCAGTCGAAAAATCTGCTTTTGCTTTATGTAAATCAGCCACCCGCTGATGAAGGGGATGAGAATCACATGCGAAGCGTTGTCATTCGCAAGCGAGAAACGAAGCAACGCGACGCTCGGCTTCCAGAAGAAGCCGAGCGAAAGGGCGAGCCACAAACCATAGAATATGACGCGATTGCGATCAAGATGCGTTTCAGCGTTCAATCGGACCCTCTCCAGAGGACAACGTTCTATACAGACCATCCTACAGAAACCGCTGCAGCCGCGTTTCCCTTTCCTTGCACAGGTTGCGAATAAGTGAAAACGGCACTTCGTCTGATCAATTTGAAGAGCGCCGAAGGGGAAAGGCAAGGCGTTTGAACAAATTAGATAAAGGGTTTTGTCGCAAGAAGACCTTAAGCGCGGAAGATATTTGAACGGCGGGTGTAATTTCGATGATAGAAGTTGCGATATTCGCCCGAAAGCGCGTGATCGAGCCAAGGAGAGTTGGCTTGATACCACTCGATCGTTCGGCGGATGCCTTCCTTGAAGCTGAGTTTGGGCGACCAGGCGAGCTCTCTCCGAATTCTGGAACTGTCTAAGGCATAGCGGCGATCGTGGCCGGGGCGGTCCTGCACAAACTGCACCAATGATTCGGGTTTCCCGAGATGCTGGAGGATGGTCTGGACGACGCCAAGATTGGGCTGCGGCGTGCCAGCGGAAACGTTGTAAACAGAACCGGGCTCCACGTTATCAAGTGCCAGAGCGATAGCCTGACAGAAGTCTTCCACGAAGAGCCAGTCGCGCTCCTGTAGGCCATCTCTATAAATGGGCACGGGTTTATCTTGACGGACGTTGGTAATGACCAAGGGAATCAGTTTCTCCGGGAACTGAAAAGCGCCGAAATTGTTGGTGCAGCGGAGAATGAGTGCTTGTACTAGGGCGCAAGAGTGGGGCATTGCGCCATTTTCAGGCGAGCTCGACTGTATTTCTTGGAATACTCTGTAAACATTGAGGATATTTCACTCTTACTCGACTTGTCCCCGGAGTCGTTCAGCTAGGCAACCTCTGGAAACATCAAGGTCAATTAGGGCAAGAATTTTCACAGCCCGCAGACAGTTTGTACCCTAATCTGGTCGGACCCTGTCGGTGCGCAGCACCTAGATTGGCTAACGTCTTTGTTTTTATGGCATTACGCGATAGGTGAATAATAGTTCACGAGCAGAGGATTGGAGGGGTTCTGGCAGAGTGATTGCGTACAATGACTGCGCGTCGATGTGGCATTAATGGCGGTAGCTTAGACTCACCACCCTACTAAGTTCTCGGGAAGAGATTGAGGAGCCCGTAACCTTGATGAATCTCGGATCAGATCTCCGTAGATGGTATGCACTGCAGGTGAGAACCCGCTGGGAAAGCTCTACATCCGTCTTGCTTTCTGGAAAGGGCTATCAGACCTTGCTTCCCACTTATAGGGTCAAGAAAAACTGGCGTGGAAGGCTAAGAGAAGTAAACGCTCCTCTGTTTTCTGGTTACATATTCTGCCAGTTCGATGCGCAGAACCGCTTACCCGTTTTGGTTACCCCCGGCGTGATTTCCGTTGTCGGTCGCGGCAAAATTCCCGTGCCAGTCGAGGACGGCGAGATTGCTGCGATTCAGACGGTTGTGTCTTCGGGATTTCAGGCGGAACCCTGGCCCTTCTTGGAGCTCGGTCAAAAAGTTCGGATTGAGAGCGAGGCTTTACAGGGCCTCGAAGGGATTCTGGTTCATTTCAAGGGGAATCATCGCATTGTCTTATCGGTATCTCTGCTTCGTCGGTCAGTAGCTTTGGAGATCGATCGGTCCTGTGTGAGACCCCTGCGTCCGGATCGGGCCGCAGTTCTTGAACCACTCAGTTCCTATCGCTTGGTGCCAGAAGTAGTTACTTAAGCAGAAAATGGTCGCCCCGGCTACAAGGACTTCGATCACGATTCAGAAGTTTCGTGCCGCCCCACGGAACACGAGGACACGGTGATTTGAATGCAAGATAGGCAACTGAAATCCGACGCGCCTGCCGAGAAAGGGTCGCAGCGGAAGAGCGGCAAAAAAGGCTCATCTCGCCTTGCCCGGATTCCCTTCCGCCGAGAAGACGTTCTTGAAGAAAAAACCTTCCGCGCGATGCTGGCGCTCGAACGTCGACGAGCAGAGCGCTCGCGCCAACCGTTTGTTTTGATGCTGCTTGATTCGAGCGCGGTGAGCGCGGAGCGGGGTGGCGCAGCTTTTGTGGAGAAACTCGCGCCGACGGTTTCTGCAGCGATTCGTGAGAGCGACCTGATCGGTTGGTATCAGGAGGGCACGGTTCTCGGGGTGATGTTTACGGGAGTCAGTGTGGACGCGAATTGTTCGATAGCGGAGGTTCTCTACTCTAAGGTAGTCAAAGCTTTGCGAGCGAACCTGGATCCAAGGCTCGCGTCGAAACTCGTCCTTACCGTTCACCTGTTCCCAGAGAGCTGGGGTACGGGCCGTTCTGACCGGGTCGCCGATGCCAAGCTCTACCCGGACTTGAACGGCGGGGCGGACAAGCGGCAGTTTCCCATGATCGTAAAGCGGGGAATGGACATCTTGGGCAGCGTCGTACTGATGTTGATCCTTGCCCCTGTTTTGGCGGCCATCGCCGTGGCGATCAAGTTGACTTCGAAAGGACACGTCATCTTCAAACAGGAGCGACTCGGGCAGTTGGGGAAGAATTTTCAATGCCTGAAGTTTCGCACCATGTTCACAGACAATGACCCGAGGATTCATCGTGAATACGTCCAGAGCTTTATCGCTGGGAAGGTGCAAGAGGAAAAGCGCGGCGAAGGTGAGACGGTTGTCTACAAGATCAAAGACGACCCGCGTGTTACACCGATAGGACGGTTACTCCGCCGCACGAGTTTGGATGAATTTCCGCAATTTTGGAATGTTCTGCGTGGCGAAATGTCGCTGGTCGGGCCGCGCCCCGCGCTTCTTTATGAGTTTGAGGCTTATGACTTCTGGCATCGACGCAGGGTGATTGAGGTAAAGCCTGGTGTGACAGGACTGTGGCAAGTGATAGGCCGAAGCCGAACGAGTTTTGACGATATGGTCAGAATGGACCTGCGATATTGCCAGAGGTGGTCGCTCTGGCTGGACCTGAAGATCCTTGTGGCCACGCCATTGGCAGTCTTCACGGGTCACGGGGCCTACTGATCTCCGAGGATGACATCGCTCTGGTAAGCCCTGCTTTCCAGCATCCCCGAATTGGATCAGGAGCAATGCAAATGAACGCCGAAGTCCCCCGGTTCTGCTTTTCTCGAGGTGAGGTATGAGCAATCTGATGATGGATCATCTTTCGACGGGTATCAGACCACAGGCGTACATCCCTCCGCTGTCTCCGCAAGAATGCAAGGGCGACATGATTCGAATTGGTGTGATCGGATACGGCTATTGGGGACCTAATATCGTCCGGAACTTGCATGGGCAGAAGAACATAGAAGCGGTGATGGTCTGCGACAAGAGTCCAGCGGCACTCGGACGCGTTCGCAAAGCTTACCCGGAGATCGAGACGGTTTCGGACCCCCTTGAGATCTTGCGGTCACCGGAAATTGACGCTGTCGCGGTAATTACGCCCGTTTGGACGCATTACGAACTGGCCAAGATGGCTCTCGAGAACGGGAAGCACGTGTTTATTGAGAAGCCGTTTACCTCGAATTCGGCCCAGGCGGAAGAGCTGGTGGAACTGGCGGCTCGGAAGAAACTGACCATCATGGTGGACCACACGTTCCTGTTCACCGGGGCGGTGCGCAAGATCCGCGAGTTGACCGATAGCGGAGCGCTCGGCGACCTGTATTATTACGATTCCCTGCGCGTGAATCTGGGCTTGTTCCAGCATGACGTGAGCGTCATTTGGGATCTTGCGCCCCATGATCTGTCCATCATGGATCACGTCATTAAGACGGAGCCCGAGGCGATTGTCGCCACCGGAGAGAAACACCTAAACGGCGTGGAAGACGTCGCCTTCATAACAGTTTACTTTCCACGAAACGTCATCGCGCACATCAACGTTAACTGGCTGTCGCCTGTGAAAATCCGAACCACGCTGATCGGCGGACAAAAGAAAATGGTAGTCTGGAACGATCTTGTTGCCGACGAAAAGGTTCGCGTTTATGACAAGGGGGTTCAAATCACTTCGGGAGAGGGGATTCGGGATCTTCTCGTCAGCTATCGCAGTGGAGACATGTGGGCGCCGCAACTGGAGCAACTCGAAGCGCTGCACGTCGAAATGGATTACTTCGCCGACTGCGTCATGAAGAATAAGGTTCCCTTCAACGATGGTCTTGCCGGCTTGCGAGTTGTACGAATGCTCGAAGCCGCAGAAAAGTCCATCCGCAGAAGAGGAGAATTGATTCGCCTGTGAACGAATTCTGCTCAATCACGCCCGATGTAAAACTCGGACGAGATGTCAAGCTGTCCAGATTCATAAACCTGTATGGATGTCAAATTGGCGATGAGACAAAGATTGGTGCGTTTGTTGAGATCCAGAAGAATGCAACAGTCGGGCATCGCTGCAAGATATCAAGTCATACCTTCATATGCGAGGGTGTGACTATTGAGGACAACGTTTTTATCGGTCATGGTGTCACCTTCATTAATGACTCCTACCCTCGTGCGACTACCGCAGAGGGAGGGCTGCAAACGGAGAAGGATTGGCGCGTCGAAACGACGGTAGTCAAGCGCGGTGCTTCCATCGGCTCCGGGGCCACTATACTTTCCAACCTTGTCATCGGTGAGAACGCAATCGTGGGCGCCGGTAGCGTTGTGACACACAATGTTCCCCCGAATACGATTGTGGCCGGCAACCCTGCAAAGATCTTGCGCTCCGTTGCACATTCTTCCGAGGCGAAGCGATGACAAATACTGCGAAGGTTCCATTTGTTGATCTAGTGAGTCTCCACCGAGAGCTTGAAGCCGAGTTGCTGGCCGTCTGCAAGAGAGTCTTTGAGACGGCTGGCTTTATCGGAGGCCCAGAAGTCGAGGGGTTCGAGAGAGAGTTCGCGGAGTTCTGCGACGCGAAGCATTGTGTCGGTGTGAACAGCGGGACTGATGCATTGCGCTTCGCTCTCATGGCGGCCGGCATCCAGTCCGGGGACATTGTTGTTACCGTCCCCCATTCGTTCATTGCGACGACCGAGGCGATTTCCCAGACCGGGGCACACATTGAATTTGTTGACATCGACCCGCGTACCTATACCCTGGACTCAGAAAAGCTGCGCCAGTATCTCGAGACTTGGTGCGTGCTCGACTCGGGCACAGGCCACTATGTCCATAAGAAGCTGGGAAAGCCGGTCACAGCCGTGGTACCGGTTCACCTCTATGGTCAAACCGCCGACATGGACCCGATCTTGGAGCTCGCCTCCCGCTACAAACTGGTTGTCATTGAAGATGCCTGCCAGGCGCACGGCGCGGAGTACTTTTCGAAGGCTCAGAATCGTTGGCTGAAGGCCGGTTCGATGGGCCGCGCCGCGGCGTTTAGCTTTTATCCCGGCAAGAATCTGGGCGCGTGCGGTGAGGGGGGTGCCATCACCACAAATGACGAATCGCTTGCCCGCAAGGCGGCGATGTTGCGCGATCACGGACAGTCCAAAAAGTACTATCACGAAGTGGAAGGCTATAACGGACGGCTCGATTCTCTGCAGGCTGGAATCCTGCGTATCAAACTCCGCCATCTTTCGCGCTGGAACGAGCAGCGCCGCGAGTCTGCACGGATTTATGATCAGCTACTAGCGCCGCTCGGTGGTAGTGTCGTCTGCCCGGTCGAGTCCAGCTCCTCGAAATCTGTTTATCACCTTTATGTTGTACGGACACAGTTCCGCGATGAGCTGCAAAAGTATCTGAATGAGGCCGGGATCGGAACGGGCATTCATTATCCTATCCCCATCCATTTGCAAGCCGCCTATTCTTCCATGGGATGGAAGCGCGGCGATTTTCCCGAGACGGAAGCGGCTGCGGATGAGATTCTGTCTCTTCCCATGTTCGCGGGACTAACCTCGGAACAGCAAAAACGAGTGGCAGAGACCATTTCCCAGTTTGCGATTTCCTATACCGCGAGTTGATAGCCTGCGAGAGCAACAGGTGATCATCTAACAAGCCCTTTCGACTCCTGGACCTTGGCATATCCAGTTTCAGAGACTTGCCATCGTCTTCAGTCCTCCCCCTATGTAGCAGGCGGCACGATCTCGCCAACTCTTTCCGTCGTTTAGACTTTGCGCCGGAAATCTCTCTCGGCAACCAGAATGCCTCCACGATCGCCCCTCGAAGCCCTTTCCCCGAAAGGTGTGTCGGACTCCACGATTACGGAATTGTGTGGCTCATCACTGGAGATTCCTGCGCTCAACGCTCTGGCACTGCGTTCGCTCGTTTCCTTGTTCGATGAGAAAGAAAGGCTTTTTTCCCGATCCGTAACTTTGGGGCAGGATGGGTTCCACCTGGAGGGCGCTTCGCCAAAGCGAACGATCATTGCACTTTTGGGATTACACCGCCTTGCGGAGTCGGGAGAAACCACACCCTTTGATTTTCTCTCCATGCACGACGCCATTTTGGCGGACACGAGTTGGGTTAGAAGTCTAGGCGATCTGGGCCTCCTGACTTGGTTCACGGCCGACTGTGAACCGGACCGACTCAGAAACCTGTTTAATGAGTTCGATTTTGGGAGCGCACTCGACAATTATTCAGACGGTCGCGAGGCACAGACGAGAGGACTCTCTTGGTTCCTGGCGGGGATAGCGCACGCGTGGCTCGCATGTCCCCAAACGCTCCCAGATCTGACTGACGTCGCCGTGGATGCCTATCACTTACTTCAGGATAACCAGAGCGAGAGCGGAATCTTCGGGCACGCTGCGCTTGCCGGATTCCTCGAGCGGACCTTCTGCAACCGGTTTGGAACGTTCGCAGATCAAATCTATGCGATCTACGCGCTGACGACCTTTGCCAGAGCATTTCAGATTGAGGAGCCGCTCTCGTCCGCATTGAGTTGTGGAAATTCTATGCGTGCGCTCCAAGGCGAAAAGGGACAATGGTGGTTCCTTTATGATAAGCGAGCGTGTCGTGTCGTGAGCCGATACCCTGTGCTCACCTTTCACCAGGACGGAACCGCGCCAGTTGGCCTGCTCGCCTTGGGAGAGGCCACGGGGCAAAGCTTTTACGAGCCGGTTTGCAAGGGATTGTCGTGGATTGCTGGAGCGAACGAGCTTGGACAGGACCTCAGAACCCTGGACCGAACCCTGATCTGGGATTCCATCGCGCCCAGAAGAAGGGCCCTGAAATATTGGGAGGTGGCGCTCGGCTTTATGAACATTTCTCATCCGCCCCGAGTGGAGAGTCTGAGAATTCAATATGCAATAAGGCCCGATCATTTCGGGTGGTTGCTGTATGCCTTTGGCAGATGCGGCCTGCCCCGGGTAGCTGTCACTGCCAAAACTGGCGTAGCAGGCTAGAGAGAGAGGCGCCGGGGTGAGAAGCCCCTTGTCAAATGGTGGTAAGAATTTTCCTTGCCTTTGCCCGGGGGATGCGACCCCCGAAAGGCCATGTTCCGCGATCCTTGCCTTTCGTGATAAGCTTTGAGTTATGAATCTGTTGGGACCAGTTTTGATTTAACTGTACCGTCACAAAAGTGAGTTGGACTGGAAGTGCGATTGCAAGAGTGTATCCGCACTGCAAGAGAGCTTTGGAACTTAAGTAATTTATTTTGAGTTGTTTAAGTCAAATTTATGTAGATTGCCTTTCTGTGTATCATTAGTGGCGGTAGCCTATCTACACGCTGGCAGCGTGAGCATGATTCATTTGGATGTGGCCAATCATTTTTCGGACCCCGCTCAGTAACTCCTTTAGTCGGACCGACAAGTGCTCAGCCACGAATCGCCTCATCATCTTGTACTGGAACACTCATTCCGTGGCAAAGAGGTAAACGAGCGCACGGATCTTACGAAGTGGACTGTTCCTTAAGGGAGGCTAAGCAGTGAACGAAGAGAATAGCGTCGTTGTTGTTGGACTAGGTGAGGTCGGCAGGCCCCTCCTTGAACTTCTCTCTAAGCGCTACAAGACCGTCGGAGTGGACATTGCACCACCTACAGGGCCGATAGGGAAGGTCGATGTATTGCATATTTGCTTTCCCTTTCAGATTCAAGATTTTGTGGGCGAAAGTGCCCGTTATATCGATCTTTTCAAGCCCACGCTGACGATCGTCAATAGCACGGTGGCGATCGGCACCACTCGGAAGATCGCTCAGCGAACCCGCGCGGCCGTGGTGAATAGCCCCGTGCGCGGGAAGCACGCGCGTATGCTCGAGGAGCTCCGCCACTACACGAAATTCGTGGGGGCCATGGACGCTAGTGTCGGCAAGGCCGCCGCTGCACATTTCGAGTCAGCTAGGTTGAAGACAAAGATCCTCTCGGCCCCCGAGGCTACCGAGCTCGCTAAGCTCACCGAGACTACCTACTTCGGCCTGCTTATTGCCTGGGCGCAGGAGATTGAAAGGTACTGTGATCAAACAGGGCAATCCTTCGAAGAAATTGCCTCTTTCTATGAAGAAATCCCGTATCTTCCGACGACAAAGTTCTTTCCGGGCGTTATTGGCGGCCACTGTGTCATGTCCAACATTGAAATTCTGCGCAAATTTAATGACTCCTTGCTTCTTCAGGCACTTGAAGCTTCCAATTGTGCCAAGATCGAGCGTGAATCTCGTAAGAAGTTGAGCGGTCCGGCGGCGAAGGTGACTGGGTCAGCGGATTGATGCCCCTGCCGTGACCGCGCAGTTATCCGAAAGAGCGACTCCTGTTGCTGCTCCAACCTGGACTGTGAAATGATTGGCTCGCTCATGGCCCTACCAATTGATACTGCTTCGCCTACGCACGCTGGGCTGTCTGGAAACAGCGGGCGTTTTGCAGGAAAACGGGTGGCGATGGTCACATTCTCGCCTTTCCCGTTCGATCCTAGGCCACGCCGCGCCGTGGATGCACTTGTAGGCGAAGGTGCGAGCATAGATCTCATCTGCTTGGGGAATGAAGGCGCGCCGAAGCGAGAGGCCCGGAACGGGGTCAACGTTCTGCGGCTTCCCATCAAGCATGACCGGCGCGGGAAGTTCGCCTATGCATACCGTTACGCTGCTTTCATTTTTGCTTCATCCGTGATCTTTGCACTGCGCTCGCTGGCCCGCCGCTTTGATCTTGTCTATGTGCACAATATGCCGGACATCCTGGTTGCGAGTGCGTTGATCCCAAAGTTATTTGGAGCAAAGGTGATTCTCGATCTACACGACCCGATGCCGGAGCTTATGACGACTATTTTTCATGCGGCACCGGACAGCAAAAGCGTTCAGCTCCTGAAGCGCCTGGAAAAATGGAGCATCGGGCGGGCCGATCTGGTGATCACGGTCAATATCGCTTGCAAACGAATCTTTTCCAACCGTAGCTGTCAGTCAGAAAAGATTGCGGTGGTTATGAACTCTCCGGATGGCCAGATTTTTCCGTTCCGGATGACTCAGGAACGCAATCTCGAGGGCCAGACTCAAAACAGATCTTTCGTGATCATGTATCACGGTTCGCTAGTCGAACGGAATGGGCTGGAGGTCGCGATCGACGCCCTCGAACGCCTGCGAAAGCGCGTTCCCACGGCTGTGCTCCACATCTTTGGCGCGAACTCAGACTTTCTGGAGCGCATGATGAAGAAGGTGCGGGATAGGAACCTGGAAACCGCTGCCCGGTATTTCGGGCCGAAGCGGCTGGAGGATCTGGTAAGAGAAATTGAGAATTGTGATCTCGGCGTGATTCCGAACCATCGAAACGCCTTCACCGAAATCAATACCCCAACCCGCATTTTTGAATATCTTGCTCTGGGAAAACCAGTCATCGCGCCTTCCACTCCTGGTATCCAAGACTACTTCGGCAAAGAGTCGCTCTTGTTCTTCGAACCAGGCAACCCCGACGACCTGGCGAAACAAATCGAGTACGCATTCTCTCATCCCAACGAAGTTTTGGAGATTGCACGCAAAGGGCAGCAAGTTTACCTGGAACACACTTGGGAGCGGGAGAGGGAAACACTTCTTAGCCGCGCGAGTGAAATTCTTCATCGGGCATAGCCGGCCGCCCAAGTTGTTCGGGCCGTATTTTCCCCACACCCGATATTGACTCTCATGAGAAAAACTGCACTTGTGACCGGAGCCGAGGGATTCATTGGATCTCACATGGTCCAGTTCCTCCATGCCCGGGGCTGGAATGTTATTGGGTCTTGTCTCACACAGGGGACTACTTCGCCTCCGAAGCTGCCAAACGTGCGCCTAACGCAATGTGACCTTCGGAACGGACAACGGGTCACACAGATTGTGGCGCAGTATCAGCCGACACACATCTTTCACTTTGGAGCGCAGAGCCTGCCGACGGCTTCCTGGATAGATCCGGTCACCACCTTCGAAGCAAATATCATGGGGTCACTGCATCTGTTTGAGGCGGTTCGGTACCTGCGGAGGCCTCCTGTCGTAGTCTCGGCGTGCTCCAGCGCCGAGTACGGCCACGTGGCTGCTTCTGCCATGCCCGTCAGGGAAAACCATTCGCTTCGGCCCCTGCACCCCTACGGCATCAGCAAAGTGTGCCTGGATCTTCTGGCGCGTGAGTATTTTCTCGACTACAATATTCCCGCTGTGAACATCCGGCTCTTCAATACCACAGGCCCGGGCAAGACCAACGACGCTCCCTCCGATTTCGTGCGACAGTTGGTACGGATCAAGAAGGGCCTGCAGTCACCCATCATGGAGGTCGGAAATCTGAAGCCCCGGCGCGCGTTTCTCGGTGTCCAGGACACCGTGCGAGGCTTCTACCTGGCCGCCATGAAAGGGAAGCGCGGCGAGACGTACAATCTCTGTGCAAGCCGGACCTACCCGATCCACGAACTCTTGCACACCGCGATTCGCCTGTCCGGTGTGAAAGCAGAGATTCGACCCATCCCGCGATTGATGCGGCCCTCGGACGAGAAGATCATCTTTGGCAGCACGCAAAAGATCCGTAAAGACACCGGTTGGAGACCATTGAGCTCAATCGAACAGACGTTAAAGTCCATGTTGGATTACTGGCAGGCCGTCCTCTGAGGACAACAGCAAACGCGCTTGTATTTCTCTCGAAAGAAATCGTAGAACGACATTGAATACCATCACAGATACGGCTCCCCGAACGGACTCTCTCCGAGAGGACATGCCTGCTGTGCTGCTCGTCGGTGGGATGGGGACACGCCTACGGCCGATTCTGTCCTCTGCGCCAAAGCCCCTGGCGCGGATTGGCGATATGCCCTTTCTTCAGTTGCTCGTCCTGCAGCTCAGATCGCAGGGCATTCGCCGTTTGGTGATGTGCACCGGCCATCAAGCGGACCAGATTGCAGAAGAGTTTGGCGATGGTCGTAAATGGGATGTCACTATCGACTATTCGAAGGAATCACGTCCGCTCGGAACGGCAGGTGCGCTGAAGCTAGCCGGCCACTACCTTTCGCAGGATTCCGATTTTCTGGTCATGAATGGCGACTCGTTTCTTGAACTTGATATTCGCCAATTCATTCGCCTTCACCGGGAGCAAGGAGGATGGGCCAGCATCGCTGTGCGGAGAGTTCTGGATGCAGCGCGATATGGCACTGTTCAGCTGGACGAGTTGAATCGGGTGGTGCGTTTTAGTGAAAAAATGGGCGTCCGGGAACCTGGCGTCATTAATGGTGGCGTGTACGTTTTTAACCGATCGATTCTGCAGCAAATTCCGGACGGAACGATTAGCCTTGAAAAAGACGTTCTTCCCCGCGTTGTCGAACATGGTGTGTATGCCCTTGAGCAGCACGGATTGTTCATTGACATTGGGACACCCGAAGATTACGCGCGTGCCCAAGCACTCCGGCTGAGTCTCTGCCGGGCAGCTCTCTCTGACTCGACGTTCGGGGCCAACGAGGGTCGCTCACGATAGGCCAGGTCCACGGGAAACACGCAGTCGGAGTGACCCGCAACGGGATTTGGATGCGATGGACAAGGCTCTCTCCATTAGGGTGCTAGTCGATGGCCAGGGCAGCATTTCTTGATCGTGATGGCGTTATTAATCGAAAAGCCCCTGAAGGTGAGTATGTGACCCGCTGGCAGGATTTTCATGTGTTGCCGGGGGTGAGAGAAGGTATTTCGCTGTTAAACCGGGCTGGGCTTTCCGTCATCGTTGTCACCAACCAGCGCTGCGTTGCAAAGGGACTCATAACGGAGGCGGACTTGGGGAAGCTGCACCGGCAAATGACTGAACATTTTGCGCATGCTGGGGCCGCCATCGATGCGATTTATTACTGCCCCCATGAACTTGAGCCGCCCTGTCGCTGCCGGAAACCTGCTCCTGGCATGTTATTGGACGCAGCGCATTCGCATGGTCTTGATCTGGCAGCGTCCTGGATGATCGGCGATTCCGACATCGACATACAGGCCGGCAAGAACGCTGGATGCAGAACGGCCCGGCTGATGGTGAAGAACCAGACAGAGAGCGAACCAGAACAGAGCACTGCGCTGCTGTGGGACGCGGATATTGTTGCGCCCTCACTTCTTGATGCGATTCGTCAAATCCTTCGGTTAGGCCACTCGTGAAAAGGAAACCCCGATCATGATTATTACACGCACTCCACTCCGCATCTCTTTCTTTGGAGGGGGCACTGACTACCCCGTCTGGTACCGTGAGTTCGGCGGGGCTGTCCTCTCCACCACGATTGATAAGTGCTGCTACATCACCTGTCGACGTCTTCCACCCTTTTTCGAATACCATAGCCGCATTTCTTACTCGAAAGTTGAAAACGTCGCACAAAACAGCGCCATCGAGCATCCCTCAGTCCGCGGTTGTCTGGAGTTTATGGGCGTCGATGAAGGCGTGGAGATCCACCACGTTGCGGACCTACCTGCTCGGACGGGACTTGGGACGAGTTCAGCTTTTACAGTTGGATTCCTGCTGGGCTTGTACGCACTGAGAGAGCAGATGCGCAATAAGCATGCCCTTGCACTCGATGCCATTCATGTGGAACAAGAAATTCTTAAAGAGGCGGTCGGCTCGCAGGATCAAATCAGCGCAGCATTCGGCGGATTCAACCGGATTAATTTCCTTACGGACGGCAGCTTCGAGGTTAAACGGGTGATTGCCCCAGCCGCCAGGTTGGCCGAGCTCCAACAGTATTGCGCCCTTTTCTTTACGGGATTCTCCCGGATCGCTTCGGAGATTGCCAAAGAGCAGATTAAAGCGACTCCACAACGGAAGCATGAGCTGGAAACGATGCATCAAATGGTGGATGAGGCGGAAGCCATCGTTAGCAACCCCCACTGCTCCATCGAGGAGTTCGGACACCTGCTGAACGAATCCTGGCAGATCAAAAGGACGCTCACGAAAAACATTTCCAACAGCAGCCTGGACGAGATTTATGAGGCGGGCCGGAGCGCGGGTGCGCTTGGCGGCAAACTGCTAGGCGCGGGCGGTGGCGGCTTCATGCTGCTCTTTGTGGCACCGGAGCGGCGAAAGGAATTGCGCATGCGGCTGAAGAATCTTTTGTGTGTACCGTTCTCTTTCTCAAACCGGGGCAGCCACGTTGTCGTACATGAACCGGACCAGATCTACGATAAGTCGCTGACGGCGGAGCGGTGCGAGGTATACGCTCAGAACGGGGCCCGAAGCGGAGATTGATTATGTCAAAGCTGCAAGAGGATCGGCAGTCCACGGCGAGCGCAGCGCCAGAGCATATGGATCGAACATCTACTCTCCCGGCATACGTTCTGGTCACGCCTTCACGCAATGAAGAGGCATACATCGAGAAGACCATCGAGTCGGTGATTCATCAGACCGTCCTCCCACTGAAGTGGGTAATTGTGAACGATGGCTCAACCGATTCCACGGGGGCGATCGCGGAACGCTACGCCGCGGAACACAAGTGGATCGAAGTCGTGAATCGACCGGTGCGAAAAGAGCGCAATTTTGCGGCGAAAGTACACGCATTCAATAACGGCCAGGAACGCCTCAAGGATGTAAATTACGAAATCATCGGCAACTTGGATTCGGATGTTTTGCTAGACAAAGATCATTTTGAATTCCTTCTTGGAAAGTTCCGAGAGGATCCTCGGCTCGGGGTCGCTGGCACCGTTTTCCGCGAGGAAGGTGGTTACAATTCGGAAACTGATAGCCTCGAGGGGCAGCTCCATGTGTCAGGTCAATGCCAGTTGTTTCGCCGTCAATGCTTCGCCGATATTGGCGGATATTTCGCCAATAAGGCCGGAGGGATAGATTGGATCGCAGTTACGACGGCCCGCATGATGGGTTGGAAAACGCGATCCTTTCGAGAGAAGTCGTTCTTCCACTATCGCCACCTGGGAACAGCCGAGCGCAGCGCTTTTGCTGCCGCTTTTTCTTATGGTGAAAAAGACTACTACCTCGGTGGGCATCCGGTTTGGGAGCTCTTCCGCGTTGCCTACCGAATGGTGAAACCTCCCTACGTCGTAGAAGGAGTTGCACTCGGTTTGGGCTATGGATGGGCGGCCGTACGGGGACAAAAGAGGCCCATTCCCAAAGAACTCATGACATTTCACCGCCGCGAACAGATGCGAAAGTTAAACGTGATTTTTAAATCCACCATAGCGTTTAAGCCGATTGACAAGTTTAAGCTCCTATCCGAATAAGACCGTTCCTCAAGACAACGTGAACAAAGCACAATTAAGTGAAATCGAAACAGCCTTGAGTCGTTTTACTCGCTGGCTCGATCACTTTGGTGAAACGTCCTACGATCACCAGAGCTATTTCGCGAGTGATTTCGGCCGAAGCGCCAAAGCGCTGTACTATCGAAAACCTTTTTTGGGTACGCTGGCAGTTTCGCCGATGATTTTCTCCGAGACTTTCGTTCCTTCGGCGCGACGGCTGTTCTGGAAGCCCCAGCGCTTTCCTATCGCCGATGCTCACTATGCCATGGGCTTCGCCTTTCTCGCTGAAGCGTATAAGCAGGACCTGTATCTCCAGCGCGCGATTCATTTTCTAGAGGTGCTCAAAGAGACTCGTTGTAGAGGCTTCAGCCGGTATACATGGGGCTATCCATTCAATTGGGAAACACGGAACGGAACTCTGAAAGAAGGGACGCCGATGGTAACGACGATTCCCTACGTGTACCTGGCGTTCCGGCAGGTTTATCAGCTGGACAAAAATCCCGAGTGGTTGGCAGTCATGGAATCCGTCGCGGACCACGCTCTCGAGGATTATCAGGATTTTGAGGTTTCCGCTAAGGCTTCGTCGTGTTGCTATTGCCCGGGACCAGATAACTCCAGCGGAGTCATCAACGCCAGTGCCTACCGAGCGTTTCTTCTTATGAGAGCCGGGCTGGATTTCTCAGAGGAGAAATACCGGAAAGTTGGAGAGAGAAATCTCCAATTTGTCCTAGAATCTCAAAATCTGAACGGTTCCTGGTACTACTCGGTCGATGACGTGAGAGATTTTGTCGATCACTTTCACACCTGCTTTGTTCTGAAGGCTCTTGCAAAGATTGAAGAACTGACTGGATCACCGGAATGTCGCAATGCCATTCAGCGCGGAGTCAGTTATTACGTAAAGAATCTGTTTGACGCCGAAGGTCTGCCGAAGCCATTTTCCAAGCGGCCGCGGCTCACCGTTTACCGCCGGGAGCTTTATGATTATGCGGAGTGCATCAACTTAGGCGTTTTGCTGCAGGGGCGATTTCCAGAACTCGACCGCATCGTATCTTTGGTACTCAAAGATTTGCTCAAGCGTTGGCAGAAATCTGATGGATCGTTCCGTGCGCGTCAACTTTTGATTGGCTGGGACAGTGTTCCCATGCATCGCTGGGCGCAGTCACAGGTGTTTCGGAGCCTCAGTTTCTACTTGGCAAAAAACTTGTCGGCGTTAGAAGAAAAAGCCTCCACGAATGCCATCCCTTCAACTCAGTTGGGGGTCTCACACTAGCGAGCTTTTATGTGCGGGATATGCGGACAATATAACTTCGGAAACCAAGCGCCTGTGCGGCGTGTGGACATCGAGGCGATGACCAACTCCATAGTCCATCGCGGGCCGGATGACGAGGGCTACTTCATCGATGGGCCACTGGGTTTTGGATTCCGGCGGCTTTCAATCATTGATCTTGCGGGTGGGCATCAACCCATGTCGGATCAGGAAGAATCGGTTTGGGTCGTCTTCAACGGTGAGATTTACAATTTCCCCGAACTGAAGCGTGAATTGCAGAGCTATGGTAATGTGTTTCGCACCAACTGCGACACCGAAGTCATTATTCATGGGTACAAGCAATGGGGAGACGAAGTACTCAACCGCCTGAATGGAATGTTCGGGCTTGCCATCTGGGACGTTCGCCAGAAACGGTTAGTTGTTGCACGCGATCCGTTTGGGATCAAGCTGATCTACTACCGTATTGACGGGGATAGCCTCTATTTTGGCTCAGAGATGCGCCCGATACGTGCCACCATGCCCGGGAAAACGGAGATTGACACTACCTCGCTGAATCTCTTCCTTCGGTATCGGTTTACGCCTTCTCCTTACACGATAGTCAAGGGAGTGCGTAAACTCGCGCCGGGCACCAAGTTGACGGTCCAGAGTGGTGCGTGCGAAGTCAGCCGCTGGTACAGATTCAAGCCAGAACCATTCACACCGCCTAAATCTGCCGTCGAAGCCAGGGAAGAGCTGCTCTCGATCTATAAAGATGTGATCAAGCGCCAACTTATCAGCGATGTACCGGTGGGCTTGCTATTGAGCGGTGGCCTCGATTCGGGGCTACTGCTTGCTTTAATGAACCTATATGGAAAATCTTGGCCTACCTATACAGTGGGATATGGGTCAAGCTTTGCTGATGACGAACTCGGAGACGCCGCCGAGACAGCTCGCGTGCTGGGGTCCAAGCACACCGGCATCACGATTTCGAAGTCCATCTTTGAGGAAACGCTGTCAAGAATTGTCGCTGCACTGGAGGAGCCTATCGCGGCTTCCTCAATCGTCCCGATGTATTTTATCTGCCAGCGAGCTCGCGAGGACGTCAAAGTGGCCCTTGTTGGACAAGGTCCAGACGAATTGTTTGGTGGATACAAACGTCATCTCGGTGTCCGGTATGGCGGTTTCTGGGCTGGCTTGCCGGGCTGGATCCGCACCCCTATCTCCGCTACAGTTGCCGCCCTCCCTCGAAATGAAACTCTCAAACGAGGTGTCAATTCCTTGGCCACCTCTGATCGAATGCACCGATACCAGGATGTTCTATCCCTTTTGCCCGGCGGGCAGGTCGAAGGACTTTTCCGGGAAGGACTACTGGGTCCTAATTCAGGCGATACCATTTTGAGTTGCTGGGCGGATATGGTCGATCTTATGGACTCGACCGACGAATTGGGCGGGCTGCAATTCTTGGAGGTGAGATCAACGCTTCCAGACGAGCTCCTGATGTATGCAGACAAGCTTTCGATGGCGCATGGACTCGAACTTCGTGTTCCGTTTGTTGACAAAGAAATCGTCGAATATGTTGAAAGATTGCCGGCGAATCTTAAAGTAAGAAATGGGTCGAGGAAATGGTTGCACCGGCAAGTCTGCCGAACTTTTCTGCCGGAGTCGATCGTGGAGCGGCCGAAACGCGGGTTCGCCGTAAATGTCGTGGATGACTGGCTTAAGGGCGCCGTGGACAGCAAGATGGCGGATACATTTCAGGATGACGGCTCCAGGATCTATCAATATCTTCGCCCCGCCGCAGTGCGTGAACTTTTCGAGCAGCATGCAAGCGGACGAAACGACAATCACAAAATTCTGTTCAGCCTTGTCCTTTTTGAACAATGGCTCCGGGTTCATGAAGAACCTGTGCTGGCATTGAACTAGGAGTCCAGGCGATGATAGGCGTCATTGTCGATCCTGCAGAACACGATGTCGTCCGCGAGTTCTTCGAACTCTTCAAGACTCCGTGGGAATTTTCTCGCGGAGATTCTCAATACGACGTTTTGCTGTGTACTGGTGAAGTCCCGGACGACACTACTGCAAAACTGATTATCGTTTATGCCGGTCGAAGAGCACAGTTCGACAATTATCCGACCTCCGCGACTACGGCTCAATCAAAGGACGGCTGCTTCCTTTCCTATCAGGGGACTCAGATCCCAATCTACGGCAACTTCACTACGTTTCAATCGGAGGGAACTGCTCTTCTTTCAGAAGAAAGTTCAAGAGAGTGCGCTGCATATCTGCTCGAATCAGATAAGAGAGTGCTGGCCAGAATCGGTTACGATCTCTTCGGCGAGATTCGCACACTTTTAACAGTTGGGCAGCCACCTGTCAATGCCAGCATACCCACGCTGGAAATGCATATCGCGATTCTCCGAGACTTGATCGTATCTTGCGGCTTTCCGTTGGCGGAAATCCCCCCGATACCGGACGGCTATCGGTTTGTAGTTTGCCTAACCCATGATGTCGATCATCCCTCAATTCGCCTGCACAAGTTTGATCACACGACCATCGGTTTTCTGTTTCGTGCTCTGTTCGTTTCGGTGATAGACACCCTTTTAGGGCGGATGCCGGTTCGCGATGTCATAAGAAACTGGATAGCCGCATTCAAATTACCTTTTGTTCATCTGGGGTTAGCGAGAGACTTTTGGCGCGACTTCGATGATCGCTACCTGGAATTGGAAAAGGACCTCCCTTCAACATTTTTCGTAATTCCGCGCAAGAACTATTCCGGGAAGCGAGATAATGGTCCTGCACCTGCATCGAGGGCTTCTCGCTATGAGGCCAACGATATAGCGGATGCGATCCGAAAGTTGAGATCGGCGGGATGCGAAGTTGGACTTCACGGGATTGATGCATGGCTCGCTACTTCAACCGGCCACGACGAGTTTGAAGAAGTTCGGCGACTGTCCGGAGCTTCAGAAATCGGCGTGCGGATGCATTGGCTATACTACAATGAGAAATCGCCGGCAGCACTCGAACAAGCCAAAGCTGCCTATGACTCCACCAGTGGCTACAATGAGACAGTGGGGTTTCGAGCAGGGACTACGCAGGTATACAAACCCCTGGAAGCGAAGCAACTGCTGGAATTGCCCCTACACGCGATGGACACGTCCTTATTCTATTTGAGTTATCTCGGGCTGTCTCCGAGAAGAGCCGCTTTCCGCCTCAAACAGATGGCCGATTGCGTGGCCAAGTTCGGAGGCTGCCTCACCGTCAATTGGCATGATCGAAGTCTTGCGCCGGAAAGATTGTGGGTTGGTTGTTATCGCGACTTAATTCAGGAATTAAGGAGTCAGGGGGCGTGGTTTGCGACTGCTGGACAGGCAGTATCATGGTTTAGAAAGCGCCGCTCCGTCACGTTTGAAACTGATTTTGCTAAATCGCCTGCAGTGGGTGTCAAACTTTCCGTTAATCGCGAGGAGAACCTTCCGCCCCTGCGCCTGCGAATTTATCAGCCAGCGGAAAGAGGAACGAATTGCCCTACCACCTTCGTGGACCTTGCTGTCGAGAAAGGTCTTGCGACGCTCGACTCCTCGAAGCTCGGGCTATCAATTCCTTCAGATCAAAAGCCCAATGAACTGGGGTGCGAGATTAATCGTCAGAGGCAAAGCGAGCTAGCAAGATGAGTCCTCAAACTGCATTGCTAGTCTGGCTTGTGCTTCTCCTGGCACTGCTGTATTTCGACTCCGCCAAAGTCCCCGGGACTTCCGTGGCCTTGTGGGTACCCGTGATCTGGTTGTTTATCCTCGGTTCGCGCTTACCTTCACAATGGCTTGCGGATCAGGTCTTCGGTTGGTCGCAGGCTGCGAAAGCGCAAGCTATGGAGGATGGCAATCCTTTGGACAGGAGCATCCTCTTCGGATTAATCTTGTTGTCCTTTGTCATTCTTATACTGCGATCGTTTAGATGGGGCGCTTTCTTCGCGCGCAACCCCTTTCTGATTGCGTTCCTTGCGTACGCGTTAATAAGCGTCTTATGGTCGGACTCCTCGTTCATCGCATTTAAGAGATGGTTCCGGGATCTTGGTAATTACTTCGTGGTCCTAATCGTTCTCTCTGACCCGTGCCCTTTGGAAGCTATTCGTGTGGTGCTTCGTCGGCTGTCTTATTTGTTGATTCCCATTTCCATTGTGCTTATCAAGTATTTCACAGAGTTGGGCATGCAGTATTCACTCTGGACCGGTGAACGGGTGTATGTGGGAGCCACAACGAGCAAGAACATGCTCGGTGTCATGTGCCTGATCAGCGGACTATTTTTCTTCTGGGACACTGTCACGCGCTGGTCCGAACGCAAAGTGTGGCGGACGAAGCGGATCTTGCTGGTGAACATTACGCTCCTGGGGATGACGCTATGGCTGCTAAATCTCGCGAGTAGCGCAACGTCGGGCGTATGTCTTGCAATCGGATGCTTGGTGGTGTTGGCCGCCCACAGCGAATGGGGCCGGCGTCATAGCACTTTCATTGCGGTGCTGATGCCAGTCAGCTTCTTAATGTATCTGCTACTTGCATTTGGTTTGGACCTAAACGGGTACATGGCCAGCAGGGTCGGCCGCGATCCCACCCTCACCGATAGAACACTGATTTGGCAGGGCGTTCTGAGCATGCATACCAATCCGCTCGTCGGTACCGGCTACGAGAGTTTTTGGCTAGGCTCCCGCCTAAAAACTCTGTGGCAGATGCCATCGCTCGGGGGAATAAATGAGGCCCACAACGGGTTTCTTGAGCTATATCTGAACCTGGGCTTCATTGGGGTAGCCCTTCTTGTTGCATTCTTAATTTCCAGTTACCGGAGTATATGTAAAGGACTCGCATCCTCTCCTAAGCTCGCCTCGCTGAACATCGCTGTGTGGACTATCATGCTCTTTTACAATATGACCGAGGCTGCTTTCAAGTCTCAGTTGATGTGGATAGCCCTTCTGCTGGCAGCGACTGCCGTACCAACGCGCGTTAACGAGCAAGCCCAGGGGGCCACATTTCAGTATGCTGATCCAAGAAGATCATTCCCAAACACATTCATTCCATCTTTGACCACCAGGAGAAGTCATGAGCGTAGGGGTGACTGAGATCCTTGTAAAGGGCAAGCCTGTTTGTGTACGGTCTGCCCAGGTTTGTGGTCGGACTGTGCTCGTAGAACGCTGAAGTCTGCATTTATCAGACTGCTGCAAATCACGTAAGAGTCTCGAAGTGCCGCGATTTTCGTTATCGTAACGCGACATCCGATAGAAAGGCAGGTATTCGTTGCAGATCAGGGGCAAGGAAGTCCGAATCGAGGGGAGGCTAATCCGAATCGCCGCTCTTGATGTGGAGGGTTACGAGTTCCTGGACGATCCTGAGGCAGCGGTAAGAGCCCTCCGCGACTCCGGGGTGCGCGTTGATCTTTTGACGTTTATTCAAAAGCTCTCGGACAGTACGCTCCAATATGAGTATCCAATGGAATGGGACAATATGGCGGTTCTCTCCGTTTCGACTTTTGATCACTGGATGAAAAACCAGATTGATTTCAAGGTTAGGAATAAAATTCGGAAGGCTGAAAAAAAAGGCGTCGTAGTCCGCGAGGTACTATTTGATGAAAATTTTATTCGAGGAATTTCCGCTATCTATAATGAGACCCCGATTCGGCAGGGCAGGCGGTTCTGGCATTACGGGAGGGATTTAGAGAGTCTGCGCAGGACCAAGGCCGCTTATTCTGATCGAAGTACTTTCATAGGCGCATTCTTTGAGGACAATCTGATTGGGTTCGCGAAGCTCACGACCGACGAATCCGGAAGCCAAGCCGGTCTCATGAATATCCTTTCGATGATCCAGCACAGGGACAAGGCTCCAACAAATGCACTCATGGCCCAAGCCGTGCGCTCCTGTGCCGATCGAAGGATTCCGTATCTCTGGTACGCCAATATGTCTTATGGGAGAAAACAGGATAGCGCCCTGGCCGACTTCAAGCGGCACAACGGATTTCAGAAAGTTGACGTGCCCAGATATTACGTGTCGCTCACGGCAGTAGGACGAATAGCCCTCCGCTTCGGGCTCCATCGCAGCGCTGTTGATTGGATTCCTGAGCCAGTCGCCGCCACGTACCGCAAGATCCGCAATTTGTGGTACGCGAAAAGGTACCCCAGTCCAAAGAACGCTTAGCCGACGTGCATTCCAGGGTCAAGAGAATAGCCATGCCAGGAATCGTCGGACTGATAACCAGGATGCCGCGCGAAGTCGCCGAGCAGGAGCTTCAACGCATGATTGAAGCTCTGCGTCATGAACAATTCCACGTGACCGGCACGTGGATGGAAGAATCACTGGGCGTATACATCGGCTGGATCGCAAGAAAGGGTTCCTTTTCTGATGCAATGCCAGTGCGGAATGAACGTGGGGACATTGTCCTTGTCTTCTCCGGCGAAGAGTATCCGGAGCCTGGTACAAAAAGTGGTCTCAAGGCAAGAGGCCACGACGTCGGCTCAATCGCATCATCGTATCTGGTTCATCTTTCGGAAGAAGATACCTCATTTCCCGCGGGTCTGAACGGAAGATTCCAAGGATTGTTGATTAACCGAAGCCAAGGAACGGCAACCCTCTTCAATGACAGGTACGGCATGCACCGGCTTTATTACCACGAATCCAAGCATGCATTCTATTTTGCCGCCGAACCTAAGGCGATCCTCGCCGTCCGCCCCGAACTCCGACGAATTGACTCTCGAGCTTTGGGTGAGTTTATTGTTTGCGGCTGCATGCTCGAGAACCGGTCACTGTTCGACGGGATTCAGGCGGTGCCCGGGGGATCGAGATGGATATTTCGGAACGGGTTTCTTCCGCGAAAAGAGAACTACTTTGAACCCCATGAGTGGGAGCGTCATGAGCCGCTAGAACGTGAGACGTACTACCAGGAAGTTCGAGACGTTTTCTCGCGAAATCTTCCAAGATATTTCGGCGGTGATGAGCGAGTTGCGATGTCATTGACCGGGGGATTGGATACGCGAATGATCATGGCCTGGCAGCGGCCTGAGCCTAGGTCGCTGCCCTGCTACACGTTTGGGGGAGCGCTCCGCGAGTGCAAAGACGTGATGGTATCACGCCGGGTCGCACGGGCGTGCGGGCAGTCCCACCAGACAATTCCGCTTGTTGACGAATTTTTTTCGCGATTTGCGTATTTCGCCGAGCGCGCGGTGTATCTTGCTGACGGATGTCCCGATGTCAGTCGTGCGCCCGATGTCTATTGGAACAGGAAAGCAAGGGAGATTGCACCCGTACGAATGACCGGGAATTATGGCGGAGAGCTGCTGCGCGGAATACGGACGATCAAAGCCACCGAGCCGCAGCCAGGGCTGTTCAGCGGCGACATCCAACCATGCTTCCGTGAAGCCGCACAGACGTTCATGGGCCAGTTGGAGGGAAACCCAACCTCATTTGCTGTCTTTAAGCAGGGGCCGTGGAATCACTCCGGAATGCTTGCACTGGAAGAGAGTCAAGTCTCCCTCCGGTCACCGTTCTGGGACAACGAACTTGTCCAGACTGTGTTCCGTGCGCCTTTATCGAGTCTAAGTGACAACAATGTTTCAATTCGATTGATTGCCGAAGGAAACAAGGAGCTTCTGCGAATACAGACTGATCGCGGTTTCCTGGGAGAACGAAGACTTGTTTTAGGTACAGTGGAGCGGATGATCTCTGAGTTTCTGTTCAAAGCCGAATATGCCTACGACATGGGGATGCCTCAGTGGTTGGCGCAAATGGACCATAGGTTTTCCTCATTGCACCTAGAACGACTGTTCCTTGGAAGGCATAAGATTTCGCATTTCAGAGTGTGGTATCGCGACCCTCTCGCCTCATATCTTCGAGAAATGTTGCTCGATTCGCGCAGCCTGGGTAGGCCTTATGTCGACCGAAGGACACTGGAGGGTATGGTGAACGGTCATTTGACCGGTAAACGGAATTACACGACTGAGATTCACAAGGTCTTGACCTTGGAGCTATTACATCGCCTTCTGATCGACGGCGGGTGCTCAGCACCTTCAAGCAGAAGCGGATTCGAATTCCATAGGTCCGGCGAAAGGTTTGACTGTGTGCAATCCTCGTTGTTATCTCGCAAGGGCATTCTATGAGCAATAATTCAGCTTTGCTGGATAGGTATGTTTCACGTTCAATGAATTCGGTCCAGGGCTATTTGACTTCGTTGGATGCCCGTATAATAGCGGCCCTACTTACATATCAAGCCGAAGACAATATCACGGGTCATTTGTGTGAGGTTGGTGTCCACCATGGCCGATTGTTCTTGATGCTGGCGCTTGCCCGGCGGACCGGAGAGCGAGCGCTGGCCGTCGATCTTTTCGAGGACGACGTAATCAACACAAACACCCGGCATGCTGGACGCAATGGAGCGCTCTTCGCAAATGCGCGTCGATTAGGGATTAAACTATCAGAAGAGGAAATTTTTAAAGGTTCTTCTCTTGATATCACGGCCAATGACATCCTGGCCCGGACAACCGGGTGTGTAAGATTCTTTAGTGTGGACGGGTCGCACCTCTATCGCGGTGTTGAGAATGATCTGCGCTTGGCCGCCCAGACGTTAGCCCCAGATGGGATAATAGCCGTGGATGACTTCTTCAACCCCAATTGGGCTGACGTTAGCTGGGCAACATTTGTTTTCCTTCGGGAGACTGATGCTGTCGTGCCTTTCGCAATAACCTCTAAGTTGTATCTCGCCGCACCGACGATGGCAAGCAAGTATAAGGAGGCTCTCGGCAAATGCGCTGGATTGGGCCGAATCTCCTGTGTGCAGATCCTGGGCAGGGATGTTTTAGCGTTGAAAGAAAGCCTAGTAGAAAGAGCGAGTGACATGCTTCACAATCTGCTTACACGCCGTGCGCTCTGATTTCTCGGCCTGGCCCGTCGCTTGGACCCGACCGACACAGTGACGCTCGACATGACCAGTAAGACCGCGCCACAAAGGTAGGCCGCAGTGCACGCGATCTGGGGAAACCTGTTAATTGACTGTCGCCGTCAGGTTCGTAGGCGCTGAGACCGAAGTGCTTCCACTACCAACCAACGGATGCGGATACGTGTACGGCGTGTAGTAGGCTGTCCAAGTATTCGTCGCCGTGCAGACGTAGAGCGTGCTGTTTGACGTGTCCCAGTAACCCGGTCCCCAATGACCCGAGACAGAAATGCCAAGCCAAGTTGTGCCAGCGGCGATGGCATCAGAACTGGAGTTCGTCGTGCATGTTGGAAAAGCTGTCGAAGGAAGAGAACTTCCCTGACCGATACCTGCTGTGCCATTGAAGGTTGCGCTCTCGTTTATGTTCGGCAGTTGCAGATAGTAGTCGCGATTCTCCACTACAGGGTCGAAAGAGTTCAAGTTCTGCCAGTAATACTGCGGGTCTCCGTCGGGGTTGAACGTGTTCGTCCAAGCGTAAGTAGGGATAAGCGCCTGATTCGGCCAACTTCCCGTATAAATGCCCTTAGCGCAATTCGTTGTATTGGCATCACACACATTATTGCTCCCGCTACCGTCAGAAGTGAATCCGCCTTGCAACAAGTCTCCTGCTCCGCGGCCTACTTGGTCGAGGCAAGCGTAGCCGGTAGAGTTGCCGTTGCGATCCCAATTCGATGCCGCCCCCGTCTGCGTCGTGCCGCAATAGCCCCATCCAGCAGGAGGAGTATTCTGCGTGTAAGTAATCGTGCTCGCTCGAACCTCCTGTTCTCGGAGCAATCTGTCGAAGCCACTAACAGTGTTTCCCCACCACATCGACGGACCACCCTCGTAGTCCACGACGGCAAAGAAAGTGGTTCCAGCCGCTCCGTAGGTAAAGCTATTCTCGTAAGTCTCCGTGGCGCGACAGCCTCGAATCCTTCCACCTGAACCTGTTCCATGAGTTTGAATCTGAGTTCCATACCATAAAATGTTGTACCTTAGTGCAATTTTCCCTCCGTAATCGCAGTCATAAATGAAGGAGCCGTAAAAATAGTTGTTCTCGATATATACGAAATCGCTGCTGCCGAAATTCTCTGGCTGCGTCCAGATCGTGTCCGCCGTTCCAGGAGCCGCGCCGTAGTTTCCGACTTGGAAAAAATTGATGTTCTCCCCCAACGGAGTTTGCAGATAGTTGTGGTCGAATACTCCTCTGATTCCATCAACTTGTATAGTGTGCTCACCGCTAATGTTTTCAGTGAAATGGTTGTGGTCTACACGAACTGCCGTGGAGGCGCCGTTCAAAGTCAACGCTCCGTATTTTACGGATCCGGTTGTTGCGAACGAAATCCCAGTGAGGCGAAGGGATTTTCCCGCCACTGTAGTCACAGTAAAACCACCACTGAGCGTGATGTTCGTGCTGTCCGTCGCTGCACAAGAGCCACCAGGCGCACACGTCCCCGTCGTCGTGCTCTGTCCCTGAATGATTGTTGAGTACACCTGGTTGTAAGTGACGCCCGTTGTCCAAGTGCAAGTGCCGGCGGGGATGCTAACCGTGGTGCCGTCGGCGCCAACTTTGCTCAAGGCACTCTGCACGTCGCTACTGTTGCAGCTTGCGGCATTGATAGTCTGCGCCTGGCCTCGAGCAACAAAAAGTGCAGTCAGAAGAATTGCAAATAGCAGCGACTTCGCGAACCTAATCATTGGCACCGTCCCTCAGTTAGAGCGAGACCCCGTCAGAGGAGGTTTCTCAAGTCCATGCTGCGTCGGAAGAGCGAGGAAGTCTACTGTACTCTTGGACAATCTTGGCACAGGGTCCGAAGTTAATCCTCGCAGAAACAGGTGTGTCCATCCGGTTACCTATAACGGAATCCGAGCTGAGTGCATGGCAAGGCAACAACGCGGAATGTTGCGCCAAGTTCTTGGATCTAAAGAGAATGTCGGCAATTGCGGTGGCTGAGGGCGAACGATCCGATCTGAATGATTGCGGAGCAAGGACAGATGGAACGCCTTATTGCTCTCCGCGAAGGCGACAACGGATGGATAGAAGTTGTTGCACAACCCAGTCTTCATCCAATAGAATCAATAACTTAGCTGGGTTGTGCAGTAGCTTCTACTTCTTTCTTCTTCGTGTGCTCATTCTTAACTATCGGCCGCGTCGATCTGGGTTCGGAACCCCTATGCATCAGGCGTATAGTCTGATCAGGCGGTAAAGGAATGATTTCGTCAGAACCGTCCAGTTCTCGGAGAAAGTCTACGGAAACTACGATGTACTTCCGAAAACCCCGCATATGCATGCCGTCGGGCAGACGCTTCAAAAAGAAGGCTTTTTTATCCGGTCATTACGAAGCACAGGATGTACTCCAAGAAGTTGACGCTGTGGACTTAATTTGCCTCCAGCCAGGTCCCAGCTACGAATTCAAGGAGAGGTGGCAGAGACGCCTCCTATTCCGTGATTTTTCTCGAAGGCTGATCTTCCAGAATCCGGGGCTCAGGAAGGTCCGGTTGACGCAAGAGTACGATTTGTTTCTTGCCGTGTGCCAGTACACTCACGATTTCGTTCATATCAATGCTATCGAAGGCTGGAAAGATCAGTGCAAGGTCAGCGTTTGCTGGATAGACGAGTTGTGGGCGGCCGACATACCACAATTCGAATACTGGATTCATGCTCTAAAAAAATTCGATTACGTATTTGTCAGCGGCCTGGACACGGTCGAGACCTTATCGAAGGTCATCGACAAGCCTTGCCGCTGGCTTCCTGGGGCTGTTGATACGGTTCGGTTCAGCCCCTATCCTAGTTCGCCCCCGCGCGTTGTTGATGTGTATAGCCTTGGGCGGAGATGCGAAGAAATTCACAAAGAGCTATTCAGGGCGGCGGAGAACGGATCGATATTCTACCTCTACGACACCTTCGAGGGCTCACTCTCAGATGTATCTAATTACAGGCAACACCGCATTCTTCTTTCCAACATTGCCAAGCGCTCTAAGTACTTCATGGTGGCGCCTGGAAAGGTAAACCTCCCGGGCGAAACTAGAGGGCAGGAGGAAATCGGGCGTCGCTACTACGAAGGAGCGGCTGCAGGCACCGTTATGATCGGGCAGGCTCCAGATTGTGATTCATTTCGTAAAATGTTTCCTTGGCCCGATGCGGTGATCCAAGTACAACCTGATGGCTCTGATGTGCTGAATGTGATTGCGAGACTGGACAGAATGCCGGAGCAGGTTCGCGCAATCAGCCAAAGAAATGTCGCTGAGGCCCTGCTGCGTCATGACTGGGTGTACCGGTGGAAGGAACTTCTTCAGGTTGCTGGGCTTGCCCCAATGCCAGCAATGGCCGCACGTGAGACACAATTGAGAGAAGTTGCGGATCTTATTCTCACCGCGGCGAGTCCGTGTCCTTGAGTGCCAAATTAAGCATTCCGATGAGTGAAAGATTTTCCCGTAAATCACGGGGGAGCAAAGAAGCGCACGGTTTACAATTCTCTTATGTTACCATGAATCTACTGGTTTCAATCCTAATTCCCACTCACAACGCAGAGAATTGGATCGCGGACACGATCCGATCTGCGATCACCCAAACCTGGGTGCGCAAGGAAATCATTGTTGTGGACGACGGATCCAGCGACCGCACGGCCGATGTGGCGCGGCGATTTGCTTCAAAAGAGGTTGTCGTGATCTCCAAAAAGAACCAGGGTGCAGCGGCGGCGCGCAACCATGCCTTGCAATTTTGCCAAGGAGATTACATTCAGTGGCTGGACGCAGACGATATTCTAGCGCCGGATAAAATCGAGCGTCAGCTTACGGCCCTGTGAGAAATCGACGGCAAGCGAATACTTCTTTCCTCGGCGTGGGCCTGTTTTGGCTATCACACCAACCGTGCACGGTTTGTTCCGACTTCACTGTGGCAGGATCTTTCTCCCGTTGAGTGGCTCGTCAAAAAAATGGGTGAAAATCTGTATATGCAAACCGCGACTTGGCTAACGAGCCGCGAACTCACCCAAGCAGCCGGTCCATGGGACACCCGCCTCCTTAGTGATGACGACGTCGAATACTTTTGCCGTGTTCTCCTGGCCTCTGAAGGAACTCGCTTTGTCCCCGAGGCGAGGGTGTTCTACAGAGTTACTCCATCGAGTCGCTTGAGTTTCATTGGCAGATCGGACAGTAAGAAAGATGTGCTAATCCTTTCGATGAAACTACAAATTCAGTACGCCCGCGCGGTGGAGGATAGCGAACGTGTTCGAAAGTCTTGTTTGACGTATTTGCGGAGTTCCCTTGACGAATTCTATCCGGAGCGACGCGACCTCATTGCGGAAATACAAGTACTGGCTGCGCAACTTGGAGGTTCTTTGGATGTGCCTTGCCTACGCCCGAAATACGCCTGGATGGAGCCGATTTTTGGCGGGAATATCGCAAAATCGGCCCAGATAGTGCTTCCACAGTTGAAGGCTTCGTTGGCGAGGTGCTGGGACAAGGCGATGTACAAGTTAGAGAAAAACGGTGTTCTCGCCGACCATGAAAACAATTCAAATAGAGTCACGTAAGATGAATTCAAAAGGAGTCCAGACGTGACAGGTTCAAACGAACAAGTGAAGAGAATCGTAGCTATTTGGAATGAGCACCTGGAGGTGGCCCAAGCTCTTCAAAAGCTCTCGTCTCTGGTCTCAGATGCAGTTGACATGATTTACTCATCCCTCGCAGCCAGCGGCCAGTTGCTCATAGCAGGAAACGGGGGATCGGCGGCAGACGCGCAACATATAGCTGCGGAACTTACGGGCCGCTTTTTGCTGGAACGGCAACCATTTCGTGCGCTGGCTCTGCACGTCAACACATCGTCTCTTACTGCAATTGGAAACGATTACGGATATGAACATGTCTTTGCACGCGAGCTTTCCGCCCATGGTCGACCAGGCGATGTGCTGATGGCGATCTCCACCAGTGGCAACAGTCGGAATATACTTCGTGCGATTGAGGCCGCACGTAAAACCAATGTCAGCGTAATCGGGCTGACGGGTGGGTCGGGCGGCCAGATGCAAAACGCATGTGACCTTTGTCTTTGCGTTCCCTCAAAGTCCACAGCGCGGATTCAGGAGATGCACATTACAATCGGCCACGCGATTTGCGAGCTTCTGGAAGAAAGACTGGCAGGGGCATGAAACAAAAGTTTCCAACTCCCAAGATTGAAACGAGGCACCAAACCGCCAACGGATTGCCAGATTCTGCGATAGCCAGTGAAACCAAGAGTATAACTGTGGCAATACTTACTGGAGGCAGCGACAGGCCATATGTCTTCGGCCTTGTGACGGAACTTCTCTCAAAGGGAGCCGCCCTGGACCTGATTGGAAGTGATGAGCTCAATCTCCCTGAATTTCAAAGCAGGCCGAACTTAAATTTTTTGAATTTGCGAGGGAATCAACGGTCGGATGCCGGATTCTGGAGTAAAGTCACTAGAGTGGCGAAGTACTATTTCAGGCTGATTCATTATGCCGCGACGGCAAAGCCAAAAATCTTTCACATTTTATGGAACAACAAATTTGAAACCTTGGATCGAACACTTCTTATGCTGTACTACAGGTCCTTAAGGAAGCGCATCATACTGACAGTGCACAATGTGAATGCGCGCAAGCGGGATTCCCAAGATACCCTGATCAATCGGCTTACCCTTCGCATCCAATATCAGCTCGCCAACCACATCTTCGTTCATACTGAAAGAATGAAGACTGAACTCGTGAAGGAATTTGACGTGCCGGAGGCCCATGTCACCGTCATCCCCTTCGGGATCAATAATTCGGTTCCAAATACATATCTCACGCCGAGCGAGGCAAAACAGCGACTGGGAATCTGCGAAGGTGAAAAGACAATCTTGTTTTTTGGTAGGATTACGCCTTATAAGGGGCTGGAGTACCTTGTCGCCGCTTTTCGCCAAATCTCTGCGCGACACGAAAAGTACAAATTAATTATCGCCGGAAGACCCGACTGCAGCGAGCAGTATTGGAACACAATCCGGGAAACGATCCGAGAGGACGTACAGACGGGGCGAATCCTTCTAAGGTCCGAGTTCATTCCAGATGATCAAACCGAAATCTATTTCAAAGCAGCGGATGTCCTGGTTTTGCCTTATAGAGATATCTACCAAAGCGGAGTCTTGTTCTTGGGCCACAGTTTCGGCCTTCCCGTTCTCACAGCCGACGTGGGATCGCTGAGAGACGACATCGTGGAAGGCAAAACAGGGTTTGTCTTCAAGCCTCAAGATTCTGTTGCCTTGACCAGCACCATCGAACGATATTTCAGGAGTGATCTCTTCGCGGAATTGGACAATCGCCGGGACGATATTCGGGCCCACGCAACAGAACGACATTCTTGGGATGCCGTCGGCCACATAACTATGAGTAAGTATGATGGCTTACTGCGGAAGGACGCGCGAGGGGTCTTGGCCGATAGTGATTCTCCGCACGTTTCTACAGGAGATTAATCCACGCGATGCTACTGAGACCAAGACTCTCTGTGTTACGACATAGCCGCTCATAACGATTCCCACGCTGCTCGACGAGGATTGTTTACAACAAGTGTTGAGAAGGGTGTGAGTTACCAATGAAGTTGGGTCGAGCAAGATATCCCTGTAAAAAAGGTGAAAGCCAGCAAAAAACAGCTGCTTACCAACTATCAGACAATTTTTGCTCCTTCTCGGAGGAAGAGAAGAATTGAAGTGGGCAGGAAAGAAATCTTATAGTCAGTTTGATGCAAGAATAGATTCCAAAGAAC
>Ga0181536_10000587_pt1 | contig 43981 bp, 42 predicted proteins | sample PEATcosm2014_Bin_41_FD_121105 | JGI IMG/M metagenome (GOLD analysis project Ga0181536, IMG submission 121105) | Peatland microbial communities from MTU Mesocosm Facility, Houghton, MI, USA - PEATcosm2014_Bin17_60_metaG | ecosystem: Environmental > Terrestrial > Soil > Wetlands > Peat | place...
AATTCCTTGCGCATCCTGGCGGCTGAGCAGTTCTTCGTCCAGCCTGCCCACAAGCGCGCGGCTGCCGATAAAAGGCGTGGCGAAGCGCACGCCTTCCTCTTCCGAGAAACCGACCACTTCGACAGCAAAGGGAAGCTTGCGGCCGTCGATCGCGCTGAGGAGCGCAACGGCAAGGACCACGCCGAGAACGCCGTCGTAAGCTCCGGCGTTAGGTACGGTATCCAGATGCGAGCCAATGAGCAACCGCGGCGCGCCGACTTCAACGTCTGCCGCGGGATAGACCATGCACAGGTTACCGACTGCATCCACTCTTGACGTGGCTCCGAGAGGAACAAGCCACCTGGCAATTTCGCGATGGCACTCACGCATTGGCGGCGATAGAAATGTGCGGCGGATGCTGCCCGCATCTTCACTGAAACCGGCAAGCGTCCGACAACGTGCAATGACCTCGCGCGCTAGGGTTTCGCTGTCGTGCATATTCCGTCGAGCAAACAATCTCACTCTTGGCGACGAAGGCGCGCCTGAATGTTGCCGTGCGGCTCGTCAACCGGCACAAAAATTTCATTTGGATTGTCCTGTCCGAAACGCGAAAGATCCACCAATAGACAGTGCTTGTTCGGCATAGCCAACTCGATGTCCTCAATTTCGGCTACGTCTTCCAACACAGCTTTGCCCATCGCATACAGCGTGTGCTGTACGGACTTGCTCTCGTGTCCGGCAAACTGAGCCAGCAGAATTTCGTGGACTTTCGCACGCAAAGAACCGAATGCCACATCAGCCCACGCATATTTCCAATTCGCGCGAACAGCGGTGCCCAACAGCCGATCTTTTGCTGGCGGCAGCGTCGTTAGCGAATCCTGAATGTAGCCTTCAAAAGCGGACCCCGACGTCTTCATGATGACCAGGTTCTCAAATCCCGAACTCACGGAAAACTCGCTCGCCGGAGTTCGCGTCACTCTGGTTATCTGGATTTCCCCGCTCGCCTGGATAAATGTTGTGGGATGAGGTTTTCCGCTGCTCGGAACATGCTCCCATGCTTTCTCGGATATGGACACCTCTGCGCCTGACACCTGAGGATTGCAGCGAAGAAGAAAATCAATCAATTCCTTGCCGAACTCCTCCATACATTCAGCAGCAGAATTTCGCGCCAGAGAATAGACAGTATTTTTCATCGTGTCCGTAGGAAGAATTTTGCTGTTGTCACCTTCCACAAAACACGAATCAAAATCTCCCTGCAGCAACACTTCCACGGTCCACTCGCGAAGGTCATGCCAGCCGGCCCTGCGCTTCACCTGGACCAGACGGACGCTCGACTTTCCATATCTGTTTTCGGCCACTGCAATCATGTTTCAGCTTCCTCGATACGTGGTGTAGCCATTTGGACTCAGCAGCAGCGGGATATGAAAATGTTGTTCACCATCGCGAACGTAGAATGTAACCTCCACCAACGGATACCGGCCGTCGAGTTTACGCGCGGCAAAATAAGTCGCGGTCTCGAAACCTAGACGATAAAGCCCGGGAGTCAGCGTTTCCTTCTTGGGTAGTAGCTCAGCGCACCGGCCGTCGTGATCAGTGCGTGCCGCTGCCAGCAGCCGCCAGATGCCGGAAGCATCTCGCCGCTCCAGACGTACCGGAACATCCTTCGCTGGCTGCCCTTGAGCGATGTCGAGAACGTGAGTCGAAATGCGCTTCATCCTTTATCTTTCTCCTTGCAGCCACTTTCTCAGACGAATCTGCGTGATCTGTCGCTGCTGCTCCACTGTTTCCTGAAGTTCGGTGTGCTCATCATTTTCCAGCCGGCGCTGCAAAATCTTCAAAATATCCGCCAGCGACTTGCCGGTCGCGCACACGATGAAGATACGGTTGAACCGGCACTCGTATTCGCGATTCGCTTCTGCGAGCGCGATCTTTGTAGAATCGCCGGCATACGCGATGCTCTGTTGCTCCTGTTCGGACCAGGCAGCGGACTGAGTCCACGCCGCTCTCGGCACTTTCGATTCATCAATGCGCGATTCGCCGATTCGAGGATGGCCGCGAAATGCCTCCAGCCAGTCCGATTCGGCCAAACCGCGCCAAATCTCGTCCGATGCAGACAGGAGCGTCACTTCGTTCGGCAGAGGTCGCCGTGCCACCATTTCATCCGTCCACGCCCGCGAGCCGCAGCACGGTAGTATCTCATTCACTGCTGCCACAAGGGGAAGAGAATTCCAGCGTGCCAGCACATCACTCATGCCAGGCTTCCTGCTGCCACCCGGCCTCCCAGTTGTTCAACGAACTCCGCCACTAGGTTGCCCGCCACCGCCGAGCGGTATCTCGCCGTGGATCGAATGTCATCGATGGGCTGGATCGCGTCGGCTACCGCCCTTCTTGCCAGATGCCCAAGCTCTCGGTCGACAGACTTGCCCTTCACGATCCGTTCCACCTCCGTCAAACGAAGTGGAACCGGCGCCACGCTGCCCAGCGCGATGCGCACATCCTCGATCGCACCGCCGCGAATCCGGCCCAATGCGGCAACGCATACTTTCGAGATGGCCTGTGCGTTGCGAGCTCCCACTTTTCGCGCATAATGAAGATACTCCGAAAAGCCTCGCCCAAGACAGATGGCTTGAATCAGCTCATCGGGCGCCAGCTTCATCTTCTTATATCCCGTGTGGAACCCGAGGTACGGAACCCGGCGCTCGCCGCGGACCGACACTAGAACCAACTCAGCCTCGTAGGCCAACAGTGCGGGCAGGGAATCCGCAGCGGGCGATGCATTGACGATATTGCCTCCGAGCGTTCCGCGATTCTGGTTAGCGATTCCGCCAGTCCAGCTAGCGGCTCTCGCCAACAGCGGGAATTCGCGCGCGATGATTTCGCGCTCACGCAGATCGGAGTAAGTGCATCCCGCCCCAATCCTGACTTCGTCCGGCAAAATCTCGATGGCGCGCAGTTCCGGCAAATTCCAGATGCTGACCAGCTTTCGGGCCGGAAGTTTTCCGGCCGCATATTGCACCATCACATCGGTGCCGCCGGCAATAGGGAGCCACTGGCCCGGTTCATTCGCCAAGAGTCGCACGACCGCATGCAGTTTGCCCGGTGCGGTCAGTTCGTAATCAGCCGGATCGGATCTCATGCGGGATTCCTGCGGCGGGCCGCCTGCGCCACGGCATCGAAAATTTGTATGTAACCCGTACAGCGGCAGAGATTGCCCGATAATCCTTCGCGGATGTCGTCCAGGGTAGGCTCGGGCTTATTTTCTAGCAGATGACAGCTGGCCAGAATCATTCCAGGGGTGCAGATGCCGCACTGTGCGCCACCGCATTCTAAAAACGCAGCCTGCAGCGCACTCAGTTGCGGACCCTCGGCGAGGCCTTCGATCGTGGTGAGATTTGCGTCCGCCGCTTGAAGAGCGGGGATGAGGCAACTATTCACCAACTCTCCATTTATCAAGACGGAGCAAGAACCGCACTCGCCCTCTCCGCAACCTTCCTTCGTGCCCGTCAACCCAAGTTCGAGCCGCAGAACGTCCAACAATCTCTCCATGGGATAGACGCGAACCGTTTTCGCCTTGCCATTTACGGTAAAGGAAATCTCGCATTTGCCGCGTTTCTCGGAAGAGTTGATCATCGTTTTCCGTTGCCGTAGACTGCTTCGAAAATGTCTTCCGGCAAGAGTGGAACGGAATCGAAGTGCATGCCGAGCGCATCTTCGATCGCGTTGACGATGGCCGGCGCTGGACCATCCATCGGAAGTTCGCCAATTCCCTTTGCGCCGTAGGCGCCGTGAACATTGCCCATTTCTTCGAAGAATACCCGAATCCGCGGCAAGTCAGATGAAGTCGGCATGATGTAGTTTGTCATCTGACCGTTCTGCATGCGTCCATTTTGCCAAACGACTTTCTCATACACTGCAAATCCGATTCCCTGGGCAACGCCGCCAACTATTTGGCCCTTCGCTAGAACGGGATGAAGAACTCTGCCGACTTCCTGCAGGGCCACGAAATCCTCGACCCTCACGCTGTAGGTCGTGAGGTCCACGGCAATTTCGGCAACGTAAACTGCCCAGGCAAAGGCCGCATAGGCTTCGCCGCGATATTCTTGATCATCCCAGAAAACGCCCTCTGGGGGGTCATAGCGCGCGAACGACCGGAGCTCGCCGTGCTCGGCTATATGGCGCCGGCAGGCGGCGCGAAATTCTTCCGCTGAATATGAACTGCCGAGTGTACCGCCGGCAGTCAGTGTTTGCTTGATTCCTATAGCAGCTGACCGGACAAGATTTCCGATGACCATGGCTGTGCGCGAAGCAACGGTCGGGCCGCTGTTCGGTACTTGATTTGTATCCGGTTGCGCGATTTGAACATCCTCATAGGGCACGCCCAACGCTTCGGCCGTAATTTGGCAGAGCACAGTGTTGGTTCCCTGGCCGAACTCGGTGCTCGAAACCAGCACGCGCACGCTGCCGTCGGCGCAGCCTTCGACTCCAACCACGGAAGCCAGGTATCTTTCGCCGGAACCGGTAAATCCTGCACCATGCAGGAAGGCGGCGATTCCCATTCCTTTCTTGATTGGTCCCTCCGCGTTCTCTTGTGCGAACCGCACCTTCTTTTCGCTGTAGTAGGAGAGTTCCAGCGCCCGGTCGAGAAGCTTTCCCAGATCAATTTCTTCGCGGATCATTTGTTCGGTAGTCGTGGTTTGTCCCGTCCTCAGGAAATTCCGGCGGCGGATCTCTACCGGAGAGAGCCCCACGGCTTGCGCGATACGATCCATGTGCCGCTCCATCGCGAACAGACTTTGTGGCGCACCGAAGCCTCGAAAAGCCCCATGCGGCGGAGCGTTTGTGGCGACAGCCTTCCCGCGAATGCGGACATTCGGCCAGTAGTATGGGCCGCCGGCGTGGATAGTGCCACGCGAGAGAACCACAGAAGATAATGTCGTGTACGCGCCGCCATCAATGGTGAAGTCGATTTCCCCGCCCAGGATTTTGCCGTCTTTGCTCACCGCGGTGCGATGACGCGTGCGCGAGGGATGACGCTTCGTGGTTGCCGTCATGTCTTCGAGGCGGTCATAAATTATTTTCACCGGCCGTCCAGACTTCATGGCCAAGAGCGCCGCGTGGCCCGCGATCATCGACGGATAATCCTCCTTGCCGCCGAACGCGCCTCCCGTCTCCATTTGCACGACTCGGACTTTTTCCGCCGGCAGATTGCACAATGCCATCAGCGCCTTGTGCACGTAGTACGGACATTGCAGCGAACCCCATACCGTGATTCCATGCTCGGCATCGAAGATCGCGATCACCCCGTTGTTTTCGATGTAAAGCTGCTCCTGCGCGCCGGTGGTGTATTCGCCTTCGACGATGTAGTCGGCCATTGCCCAGACGTCATCGACATCGCCCTTCGCAATCAAGAAAGTCCTGAATGTGTTGTCCGTTCCCCAGATGATTTGGGAGTGCCGTTCGCTGTCTTCCATGGTGAAAATTGCCGGCAGGGTTTCGTATTCGATCGAAACCGCGTCCGCTGCCTGCCGCAGAAGATGTGGGTCCGCATGCGCCAATAGCAGTATCGGCTCCTCAGGATGATTGACCGTGCCATCCGCCAGGCAGGGCTGATCGTCCCCGATCAGAGCGATACAATTTTTGCCAGGAATGTCTTTCGCCGTAACGGTTACAAATCGGCTCCAGTCGGACTGCGGGTCAAACACGACTTTCTTGATTACGCCGCGCGGAATCTGGCTGCGAATGGTAGCGCCGTAAAGCATTCCCGGCAAGGTCATGTCATCGATGTACCGCGCCGCGCCGGTCACCTTGTCGCGGCCTTCCTTGCGTGGCACCGACTTGCCGACGATCTGCTCTGCGGTCATGCCTATCCTTTGACATCTTGTCATCCCGAGCGAAGCTAGGGATCTGCCGTTTGCCGCAAAATGCAGATCCTTTCCCTTGCCCCGGATGACAAAGTCTAGCGAAGCGGGAGTTCAAGAGCTGAACTCAACCTCCCGTCCTCTTGCTCCTCCAAAAAATTGGCCGTCGTTGAACACGGGTTGCCCGCGCAGATACGTCGCTTTCACCGCACCCCGCAGCCTTTTTCCCAAATACGGTGAGACGCGATGAAGATAATGCAGCCGATCTCCGGTCACGACGAACTCCGCATCGGGTTCGAAGATCACGAAGTCGGCATCGCATCCTTCGGCGATGCGGCCTTTGCGTGCGGAGCACCCAGCGAGTCGCGCCGGCTGCTCAGACATCCACCGGGTTAGATCGGTCAGGGTGAATCCGCGTCGGCTGGCCTCCGTCCACGTTACGGACAGCGCCACCGAGAGACTCGAAATGCCGCCCCAAGCAGTCTTGAAGCTTCCTTCGTCGAGCCGCTTCATCGTAGGGGGACAGGGTGAGTGATCGGTCGCCACCAGATCGATGATTCCGTCTCTTAGCCCCTGCCACAATCTTTCGCGATTTTCGCGAGAGCGAATTGGTGGCGCGCACTTGCACAATGTGGCCCCTTCTGGAATTTCTTCCGCGCAGAAATGCAAATAGTGTGGGCAGGTTTCGACGCTGACCGGAAGCCCCTCCGCCCGCGCCGCGCATAACTCTGAAAGCGCCTGGCTCGCCGAGAGATGAACAATGTGCAATCGGAACCTGTACTCCCGGCACAGCGACAGCAGCAACCGAATCGCCGCGAGTTCTGCTTCCTCGGGCCGCGATTGCAGGTAAGTCGAGTAGCGGCTCCAATCCGCGTCCCGCAGATGTCGTGCAGCTTCATCGAGTGGGCCGGGAAGTTCCGCGTGGACCAGCAGCGGCAGTCCCGTCCGGGCTACATGAGGCAACGCTTCGCGCAGCTCGGGCTCAGTGACCATGGTAAAGCCGTCGATTCCGGGATGAACCAAAAAGCACTTGAAACCAGGCACCCCCGCAGCTGCCAGCGCTTCAATATCCGCCTGGTTGTTGCTGACTACGCCGCCCCAGGCTAACCAATCCACCCAGCATCGCTCCTGCGCTGCTTTGCGCTTCGAAGCGAGCGCCGCGACGGTAGCGGTTGCCGGCAGAGAGTTCAGAGGCATGTCCACTAGCGTCGTGTAACCTCCTGCCGCCGCTCTCGTTGCCGTCTCGAATCCTTCCCAGTCGGTTCGCCCGGGGTCGTTGATGTGGACATGAGAATCGACCAGTCCCGGGAGAATCGCTGACTCGCCAAAGTCGCGCACCTCGGCATCGGCCGGCGCTTCGTTGACACGAACGAAGCCTGCAATTCTTCCATCGCGTACCAAGACCGCTCCCGGCCGTATTCCATCCGGGGTTGCGACCCGATGCGAAACAAAAGCCTGCACGCTTCCCGTTCCTGTCGACAAAATCTGTCCGCCTTCAGGCCCGAGCCTATCGCGCCTTCCCGAGTTTTTCAACCTTTTCACGGCTGCGATCCGGGGATAACAGCTGGTCACTATTTGTCGTTCGCTGTTCGCAGAACCAGAGAGAGCGACCGGCGAACAGCGAATAGCGATCAGCGAGCTGCGAGAAAAACTTTGCGTACTTCTCAGCTGCACTTATACTTGCTTTCTGAACCAGCGGCCGCGGAAGAGTCCATCACGACCAATTTGCGCGCAGATTCACGGGTAGCTTAGATCGGCCCGCCCTTGACGATTACGCGATGACGGAACCAATCCACATGGGCAACGCTTTCATGGCCCGCGCCATTCAACTCTCGATCGAAAATGTTCGTTCCGGACGCGGTGGGCCGTTCGGCGCCGTCGTCGTGAAAAACGGCGACATCGTCGCCGAAGGCGTAAATCAAGTCACCGCGACCAACGATCCCACGGCACACGCTGAAGTGCTGGCCATCCGGCTGGCTTGCCAGAAACTTCGCTCCTTCGAACTCCGGGGCTGTGATATCTACGCGTCCTGCGAACCATGTCCCATGTGCCTGGGCGCAATCTACTGGGCTCGGATCGGCAAAGTCTACTTTGGCAATCTCGCCGAGGACGCTGCCAAAATCGGGTTTGACGATTCTGCGATCTACGGCGAACTTACTGAGCCACACTTGGAGCGGGAGATTCCCATGATTCAGATGATGCGCGAAGAAGCATTGGCGGCATTTCGAGCGTGGGAGGAAAACCCCGGCAAGATTCCGTATTGAATGTACGGTCGAACCGCGTGCCGCGCTCGATAATTCCATTTGCATCGGCGGGCGATTCGGAGGAAAATATCGGACGCTTGTGGGTATGTAGAGTTGAAGGTGGCTATTCTCTTCTGAATTGCGGCCGCCAGTGACCAACCATAGTGACCAACCATGGAGATCCGGTCGCACGACGTTCTTCTTGTAGGCGGCGGAGGCGCAGGTTTACGCGCCGCCATCGCCGCCGCCGAAGTCAATCCAAAACTTAGCATCGCCGTGGTGTCGAAGGTCTATCCGATGCGCAGCCATACGGTTTCGGCTGAAGGCGGAGCCGCGGGCGTGGCCAAGCCGGACGATAGCCTCGACGAACACGCCTATGACACCATCTCCGGCGGCGACTGGATGTGCGACCAGGACGCGGTCGAAGCCTTCGTCAAGGAAGCGCCCCTGGAATTGCTGCAGCTGGAACGATGGGGCTGTCCCTGGAACCGAGAGCCGGATGGACACATCGCGGTGCGCGCCTTTGGCGGGATGACCAAACGGCGCACCTGGTTTGCCGCCGACAAGACCGGCTTCCACATGCTGCACACCCTGTTTCAGACCACTCTCAAGTATCAGCCCATCACACGCTACGACGAATACTTTGTAACGCGGTTGCTGGTGGATGACGGGCGGGTCCAAGGCGTGGTGGCGATTGAGATCATGTCGGGAAGAATTCAGGCCATCACCGCGAAGGCTGTGATTCTTTGTACCGGGGGCTGCGGCCGCGTTTTCCCGTTCACCACCAACGCCAACATCAAGAATGGCGACGGCATGGCATTGGCGCAGCGCGCTGGAGCGCCTCTGAAAGACATGGAGTTCGTGCAGTACCATCCCACCGGCCTGCCGTTTACCGGCATCCTGATCACCGAAGCGGCACGGTCCGAGGGTGGCTACATGCTGAATAAGGATGGTTACCGCTATCTTCAAGATTACGACCTGGGCACTCCGCAACCGAAGCCGGTGCTACGCTCGATGGAGCTTGGTCCACGCGACCGGCTATCGCAAGCGTTCGTGAAAGAAGATCAAAAGGGACGCACGATCCCAACCGAGTATGGCTCGGTGGTGCATCTGGACCTGCGGCATCTGGGCGAGAAGCTGATCAATGCCAAGTTGCCGTTCGTACGCGAGCTGTGCGTGAAGTATCAAAACATCGATCCGGTCACGGAACTGATTCCGGTGCGGCCGGTGGTGCACTACATGATGGGCGGCGTTAGCACCGACATTCATGGTGCAACTCCTATAGCCGGTCTTTATGCGGCGGGCGAGGTGGCTTGCGTGAGCATCAATGGTGCCAACCGGCTGGGATCGAATTCACTCCCGGAGTGTCTGGTGTTTGGCGCGCGGGCGGGACGAGCGGCAGCCGAATTCGCTGCCGGGCAAAAAGAGCCGAACGGCAGCGTGCTGGCGCAGGCTACCGATGAGCTGCTGAGATTGGAAAAGCAGTATCTCTTCAAGACCGGTGGCCGGGAACGCATTGCCACGCTGCGCGAAGAGATGCAAAAGACAATCGAGAGTGGAGCCGGAATTTATCGTCAGGAATCATCTCTCCAGCAGGCGAGTCAGAAGCTTCACGAGCTGCAGGTACGGTTTCAAAACGTCGGGCTCGATGACCACGGCCGAACCTTCAATACAGAGCTGACCTCGGCGCTCGAACTGGGCTTCATGCTGGACGTTGCGGAATCGATCGTGGAGTGCGCGCTGCACCGCGCCGAATCCCGCGGAGCGCATCAACGGACAGACTTCCCCAAGCGCGACGACCAGAAGTTTCTGTCGCATTCGCTGGTAGGGCGGAAAGCGGACGGTTCTTTGCAGGTGGACTATCTGCCGGTGAAGATCACACGCTGGCCCCCAGGCGAGCGCAAGTATGGCGAGGCTTCGCATGCGGCAGTGCCCAAGCAAGCCAAGGTGAGTTGAATGGCTGACAACATCGTGCTGGAAATCGCGCGTTATGCTCCGGATCGGGATGAGGCACCGTCGTTCCAGAGCTTCGAAGTTCCGCTCCGCAAGGAATGGGTGGTGCTTGATGCGCTGAATCACATCAAGGACAAAGTGGATGGCACGCTGACTTATCGCTGGTCGTGCCGCATGGGGATTTGCGGCAGCTGCGGGATGATGGTCAACGGAGAGCCCAAACTCACATGCGCGACCTTCCTGAATTCGTATGGCAACAACGCCACCGTGCGAGTGGAACCGTTGCGCTATTTCCCAGTAGTGCGCGACCTAGTCACCGCGCTCAGCGATTTCCTGGCGAAGCTGCAAAAGGTGAAGCCCTGGCTGATCCGAAAAGATCAGCCGCCGCTGAGCGCGGGCGAATTTCTGCAGACGCCCGAGCAACTCGATCTCTACAAACAGTTCAGTATGTGCATTAACTGCACGCTGTGCTATGCGGCTTGTCCGGTGGTGGGCCTCGATCAGGAGTTTGTAGGGCCGGCAGCGCTGGCACTGGCGCAGCGCTATAACCTGGACAATCGCGATCAGGGATCGGCTGAGCGCTTAGCGACCCTGGCTCATCCGGACGGCATTTGGGGGTGCACCTTTGTCGGCGAGTGCACGCGCGTTTGCCCCAAGCACGTGGATCCCGCCGGAGCGATCCAGCAGTACAAACTTACCGCCGCGCTCGATTGGGTGAAGTCATTTATATTGCCGCGCGGGCACGACGTTAAGACTCACGAAGATAAGCCGCAGGAGGCCGCTCATGACTGACGAGGTCATGACTAATCAGGGCGTGACTGACCAGGCGGCTCGTTCAGAATTCCATCCGCGCTGGTATCGGGAGCGGGTATCCACGTGGTGGTGGTTGGGAGAGTGGCACTATCTGAAGTTCATTTTGCGGGAGCTCACCAGTATTTCGGTGGCGTGGTTTGTCGTGCTGACGCTGTTCCAGTTGCGAGCCTTGTGGCACGGGCCGGAGACTTACGCGCGCTTTACCGGCCGGCTACAATCACCGGCGATGATTGCGCTCAACCTGATCGCGTTCTGCTTTGTGATGTTTCACGCGATAACCTGGTTCAATCTTGCGCCGCGCGCGATGCCGGTGCGTATGGGCGGAAAGCGCGTTCCCGAATTTCTGGTGGCCGCTCCGAATTACGTGCTTTGGATTGCAGTTTCGGTGTTTGTCGGCTGGTTACTGTTGAGGACGCCATGATGGGAGAATCGACCACCAAACCATCCAATGAAGCTTTTCTCTGGCTTCTGTTCAGCGCGGGCGGAGTCGTGGCGGCGGTTCTGATCCCGATTCAACTGTTCTTGTTTGGATTGGCCTTTCCACTGGGCTGGCTTCCTCAGCCGAGCTACGAGCATCTGATGGCGTTGCTGTACTCGCCGTTGGCGCGGCTCTATTTGCTTGTCATGTGTTCGCTGCCGCTGTTTCATTGGGCCCATCGTTTTAGGTTCACACTCTACGATGGGCTGCAGGTGAAACATCTGAACGAAGTGATTTTTGCGTTTTGCTACGGCGGGGCGCTGCTCGGCACGGTACTAGCTGCGTATCTGCTCTGGAGTATCTAGTACTGACATGCTTGTATGTTTAGAGATTCCGCTTCACGGAGGTCAACTTGGAACTCAAATTAAAGACCATTTCGAAGGACGGTATTCCGGAAGCCATTTCCAAGGTCGAGTTGTATCGCTATCTGAACGAACCGGAGGAAGCAGAATCGATCTGCCACGACATCCTGGCGGCCGACCCGGACAACCAGTTGGCGATCCGATTGTTGGGTTTGACGCTGACCGACCAGTTCGAGGGGCGGCACTCCGATCGCTATGCCGAGGCGGAAAAGATCTTCCAGAGCCTGACGGATCCGTATGACCTGCTCTACTACCGGGGGCTTCTGCTCGAGCGGCGGGCTAAGGCTCAGATCAAGGGTGGGGTAAGGGCACAGATACTCGTTGGTTCCTTGCATGAGGCTATGCGCTGCTTCGAGGAAGCCGAGAAGATCCGTCCACCACACAATGACGACGCCATGCTGCGCTGGAACCGATGCGCCCGGCTGCTGGAGAAATTGGGGCATGCTCCAGTCGAAGAGAGGCATACGACGCTCCATGATGACGACACCGCGCCGATCGAGATCACGCGCCGGCCGGGCGGACGGACTGCGAAGTAGGCGGATTCCGTAACATTTGAGCCGCGCCAGATCTATACTTCAAACCCTACTTCTTTTTCGCGGGTAAGTATTTCTTCTCTATAGAAGCGACCACTACGTAGTTCGGATCCACCATTTCGTTAAGGTGAATCCTCGCGACCTTCGACAGCAGCTCATAAGCATCGAGTTCCGACAAGCCGTAGTCCTTGTGGATCCAGTGCACAAGTTCAGTGAAAGCGATGCGCACCGCGTCATCCAGAGGACGATAAGCGCCAACCGTCATGATCGCGTCCTCGTTCTCGAATTGAGGCCAGGCGATGGTGCGGCCCTTGATCACACTCAACTGCACGCGCGCCTTCAGCGGAACCTCAATAGCGGTGCCGGCGATTTCTCCATCGCCCATAGCGGCGTGACCGTCGCCGATGTAGAAGAGCCCTCCCTTGACATTCACCGGAAAGTACACGGTGTTGCCCACGCTGGCCTCGGGCGAGTCCATGTTGCCGCCGAATTCTGCGGGGACGACGGAACTGCGCGCCTCGCCATTGGCCGGCGCGACTCCGATGCAGCCGAAGAAAGGATGCATGGGAATCTTGACCGAGAAATCGGAATCGAGCGCCTTGAATAGAGCCGTGTTCGCGGCATGATCGATGTGATAGAACCAGACGCGCTCGGGTAGCGGCGGATGCAGCATGGGCGTGTAGTTGGTTTCGTTGATGGCGCCAAATCCGGGAGCGAACGCGCCTACGCCCGTGTCGCCATCGACTTCGAGATCGAGAATCTTGACGGCGAGCGTGTCGCCGGGCTCCGCACCCTCGACGAAAAATGGCCCAGCCAGCGGATTATCGCCTTTGGACATGCTGAGCGTGTCACCGGGCTTCCGGAGCGCGTTTCCAAAACAGTCCAACGTGTTGGTGTCGAGGATGTCGCCCGACTTCAGATGCGCCACCGGGTCGGCCGTGGCGAACAGATATTTCACGTTGTCGAGGGTGGTGGTGTAGTGGACGACATTGCCCGTCTGCCCCTGACCCGGCTGGCCATGAAGCACGGTCGTCGCCGCCAGCATCACGCCCATCAGCGTCAAAACGCCGCTTTTCAATTCCATGCAGTTTGCCCCATTCAGTCCAGTCCCCGCTGATACCAGGAGGACCGCGAGTTTTCAAGAAAGATCTGTTTTCTGGCGCTAATCAAAATCCTAGATCAGTGCCACGTTTCTGGGCGGATGCTCAACATTCCGCTATGATCGGGTGCGTTTTTCCCTTCGTGGCGGGGTTTTTCTCAACTGATGCGCGCGCTCGAATTCGGCTCCCAGTTCTCGCGAGTCCAGGTTCTCGCGGATGTGCGCGAGGCGTTGTTCCAGCTTCTGCAGCGCTTCGCGCAGGTTCTTGCGATTGGTGATGGCGATATCGCGCCACATCGAGTAGGGACTGCCGGAGATGCGGGTCATCTCGCGCAGGGCTCGTCCGCCGATGTCAAGCACGGGCGCGTCGGGACCGAATTCGTCGACCAGCGCGGCTGCCAAGGCGGTCGAGATCATCTGCGGCAGGTGGCTGATCCAGGCGCAGAAGCGATCGTGATCGGAAGAATCGACGACGGCTATTTTCGCGCCCATCCTTTCCGCGCAGTGGATGAATTTTCCACATTGTCCGGCATGAACGTTCTGTCCGGGCAGGGGCGTGAACAGCCAAGCCGCGCCTTCAAAAAGATCGGCATCGGCAAACTCCACGCCGGCGTTTTCTTTACCCGCCATGGGATGCCCGGCCAGGAATCTGTGTCCAGCGTTGCGCCCGAACGATTTTGCGGCGCGTTGCACAATTTCCGCCTTGGTGCTGCCGACGTCAGTTACGAGCGTTTTAGGCGGCAATGCTGGACCGAGCCGCCCGACCAAATCTAGGATCGGGATCACGGGTGTTGCTAACACCACCAGATCGCTGCCGCGCACAGCATCGGCGGGATTGGCGGTTCCGGCTTCAATGGCACCGCAGTGCTCAGCTTTCTCCAAAACTGGGGCGCGATCGCACCCGATGATTCGCCCGGCGAGATGACGCTTCTTTAGGGCGAGGCCCAGCGAGCCGCCGATCAAGCCGGTTCCGATAATGGTCACTTGCTTGAAGGCCATAGGATCGCTAGAAGTTTGTCATCCCGCGCGGAGCCAGGGATCTGCATTTTGCGGCGAACTACAGATCCCTCGCTCCGCTCGGGATGACAACTCTGGGAAGTCTACGCGATCTCACGTCCCACCGCAGGCGCGATCATGCGAAGCTGGTCCATCAACTTGGCAAACTGTTCCGGGTAGAGCGACTGCGCACCGTCGGAGAGCGCTTTGTCCGGCTGGTGATGAACCTCGATGAGCATGGCATCGGCGCCAGCGGCGGCGGATGCAAGCGCCATGGGAGCCACCTTGTCGCGGCGTCCGGTGCCATGCGAGGGATCGGCGGTCATGGGCAGGTGCGAGAGTTTATGAATGATGGGGATCGCGGAAATATCCATGGTGTTGCGAGTGTAAGTTTCAAACGTGCGGATGCCGCGCTCGCAGAGAATGATCTCGTAGTTGCCGCCGGCGAGCAGGTATTCCGCCGAGCACAGAAGTTCTTCGATCGTGGCGGCGATGCCGCGCTTTAGGAGCACCGGCTTGCGAACCTTGCCCAGTTCGCGCAGCAGATTGAAGTTCTGCATGTTGCGCGCTCCTACCTGGAAGATGTCGATATACGGCAACATCAGCTCGATCTGGGATATCTCCATCACTTCGCTGATCACGAGCAGTTTGAAATGGTCACCCGCTTCGCGTAGCAACTTCAAGCCGTCGAGGCCGAGTCCTTGAAATGAATAAGGAGAGGAGCGCGGCTTGAAGGCGCCACCGCGGAGGACGCGGGCTCCTGCTTTGGCGATCAGGTCGGCGACGGTGAAGAGTTGGTAATGAGATTCGACCGAGCAGGGCCCGGCCATGACGACGATCTTCTTTCCGCCGATTTCAATGCCGTTGGCAAACTTGACTACCGTGCCTTCGGGGCGGAAATTGCGTCCGGCCAGGTGGTAGGGAGAAGTGATGCGATGGACTTCCTGCACCCCGGGCATCATCTCGACTTCGCGGGTGTCAAAATCGCGGGGAACTCCGACGCCGCCGAGGACGGTCTGGCGCGCTCCGGTGGAGCGATGAACTTCAAAGCCGAAGTGGACCAGTTGATCGATCACTTGCTGGATCTGATCTTCACTGGCCGAATCTTGCATTGCTACGATCATGAGTGTATGAAACCCGTTCTAGTCGTTCAATTGCGAATCGATCTCGGAGTCGCGAGCCGAAGGCTCGGGCTCGGGAACGATTTCGTGCTTCTGGATGCTGCGCATCACGTCCATGATTCGTTCGTAGATCTGCGCGAGATCGCGTTCGGCTAAGGGACCGGTATTGCTGCGCTGCACATTGGCGATCACCTCGCGCTCACGTTCGGGCTCGTAAATGGGCAGGTTGGTGTTGCGTTTCAACTGACCAATTTCGACGGCAGCGGTCGCGCGCTCGTTGAGCAGCGCCGCCAGCTTGCGATCCAGGTCGTCGACTTTCTTGCGCCAATCGGAGATGTCCATAGAGTTGCGAGCTCGAGTTGCGAGCTACGAGCTGCGAGCTACGAGCAATCTTACAAATTCTGCCACAGTTGCGGCTTCTCGTCCGGGATTTTGTTCAATGGCGTGGACGATGGCGCTGCCGACAACCGCGCCCTCTGCAAATTTGCCGACGGCTGCGAACTGCGCCGGGGTTGAGATTCCGAAACCGACGGCTATTGGAAGGCGGGTGAAATGGTGGATGCGCTTGACCAGAGCTTTGGCGTCTCCGGTCATTTGCTGGCGCGCGCCGGTGACTCCGGTGCGGGAGATGGCGTAAATGAAGCCGGTCGAAACCTGCGCGATCAACTTCAGGCGCAGATCGGTCGAGGTGGGCGCAGCCAGAAAAATGGTTGCGAGATCATTCTTGCGTGCCTCGCGCAAATACTCGGCCGATTCTTCTACGGGCAGATCGGTGATCAGTGTTCCGTCGATCCCGGCCAAGCGCGCCACCTGGCAAAATTTTACCAGGCCCATGCGCAGGATGGGATTGAGGTAGGAGAAAATCACCAGGCCGACGGATTGCGAATGTTCGCGAATTTCCGAGGCGAGCGTGAGCACGTGGTGCAGCGAGGTTCCATGTTTGAGTGCCCGCTCGCTGGCGCGCTGGATGACTGGGCCGTCGGCTAGCGGATCGCTGAAGGGGACGCCTAGCTCAATCACGCTCGCACCAGCGTCGATAGCTGCGAGGATGACCTCGCGGGTGGTTGCTAGGTCGGGGTCGCCGCAGGTTACGTAGGCGACTAGCGATGGCTTGCTTTCGAAGTGAAAAGGCATGAAGGATTAATTGTAGATTGCAGAAGTCAGATTGCAGAAGTTAGAACTGTTTGAAAGTGTGCTCGACCCCCAAGGATGCGTCGAGTCGTTATGCTTGACGTAACGCATAATTTATTGTAATGTAGTCACCGGTGATTCTCAACTATCGGGACAAGAGGACCCCGGGACTTCGCTTCCGGGAAGCGCGTCAAGGCTTTCTCGGGGTTCAAACGATCTGCGCGGTTGAAGCTCGACCGTCTTGAGGCTGTTACCTCGATTCGGGATCTTGCTGCACTCCCCGGTAACCGCTTTGAAGCCCTGGCGGGGGATCGCAAGGGCGAGTACAGCATTCGCATTAACGATCAATGGCGAGTCTGTTTTGAATGGGCGGACGGGGCTGTTGGGCCGTCTAACGTAGAAATTGTCGATTATCACTGAGGAGCATCGCTATGGCATTGACCGCTATCCATCCCGGCGAACACCTTGCCGAAGAACTCAAAGCGCTCCATATGAGCGCGGCTGAGCTGGCACGCAAGATCGACGTTCCGACCAATCGGGTTACCCAAATCCTGAACGGAACACGTGCTATCACCGGCGACACTGCCCTGCGCCTCGCTCATTTTTTTGGCACGAGTGCAGAATTCTGGCTGAATCTCCAGAGCCTGTATGAGTTGCGGCTCGCGCAGAAGAAGGCAGGAAAGTCCATCCAGGCTCTTCCCAGACTCGAACGGCGCGACCTCGTTCGCGCATGATGAAAATCCCCGCCCAAGGGAAGCTGGACGGGGCACTCCCGTGAGTGATCTAGAAGGCGCGAGGCCGGGCCACCCGCCGAAATCTGGGGAGCCGGGCGGGCAGAATGAAAGATCTAGAATGGGTAAGAATTGGCCCCGCAAAGCGGCCAAGAACAAAATGAGCTATTCCGAAAAGACTGTGAAAATGTTGTGGGGCCGTGCGGCCAGTCGCTGTGCGATCTGCCGGATGGAACTCGTTATGGAGCGCACCACAGCGACGACGAATCAGTCGTCGGTGATATTGCTCATATCATTGCCCGAGACGAAGACGGCGAGGCCGGACCGCGATCCGTTACTTCCCTCTCGCCAGAAGAACGGGAACGCTACGCGCTTCTGATTAACAACCGCAACAAGTACGTCAACCTGGTGGTTCTCTGCAAGAACCACCACAAGCAGGTGGACGATCAGCCCTCGGCCTTCCCCGTTGCGAAGCTTCTGGGAATCAAGGAGAGCCATGAGGCATGGGTCCGCGACTCGTTGGTTACGTTCGACCCGGCGAAGCAGCGCGACGATGAGTTGTACGCGGACTACGTTGACCGTTGGGCGGAGTTGGTGAAGCTGCGGGACTGGATTCTGTGGACCGGGGGCATTTTTTACAGCGGCCAGCCCGAAATTTCGAAAGAAATGGATGCGAGCCTCGAGGAAGCGCGCACTTGGCTGCTGAACCGTATTTGGCCACATCGCTATCCCGCATTAGAAAACGCGCTGATGCAGTTCCGATGGGTCCTTGAGGACTTTCACATGCTTTTTCGTGAGCATGCGGAAGAATGGGGCGAGCAGTTGATCACGGAAAAGTTTTACAAGCGCGCTTACGGGAGGCCGGAGTTTGACCTTGACCGCTTGCACTACCTTGAGCGCAAGTATGACTATCACGTCTATCTCGTGGAAGACTTAGCTCTCGAACTCACGCGGGCGGCAAACCGCGTGTGTGACGAGGTGCGTGCAAATCTCGACCCCACGTTCATGTTGGAGGAAGGAAGGTTGATGATTCAACAAGGGCCGGGAATGGATTTGAAATGGACTAAGTATGTCGTCGAGTACGGACCCGATGAGAAGTATTCAGGCGTAGAGAATTTCAAAGAAGAACGAAAGAAGCGCGCCAGGCACTTCGCTGAGGACGAAGAAAAGCCGCCTCAAGAGTACGACCCTACTGCTAAGAACCATTGAGGCATTCGCTGGTCGCCTACTCAACCCCGGCTTTGCAGAACGGGCCACGCTGTGGAGATTCTCCTCGCCTCAGTCCAATTTCAGGTTCTCACGCATAATGCCGACGTCCTTATCGCCCCGCCCGGAGATGTTGACGATCACCACGTCCGACCTCTTCATTTTCGGGGTGCGTTTGATGACTTCGGCTACGGCGTGCGCGGATTCGAGCGCAGGAATAATGCCTTCGGTGCGAGCGAGCACCACGGTTGCCTCAAGCGCTTCGGCATCGGATGCGGGAACGTATTGGGCGCGGCCCGTATCTTTCAGCATGGCGTGCTCGGGGCCTATCGACGGGTAATCCAAACCGGCAGAGATGGAGTGGGTGGTTGCGATCTGGCCGGACGCATCCTGGAGCACGTAGGAGTAAGTCCCCTGCAGAACGCCGGGCGCGCCGCCGCGGAAACGGGCTGCGTGGTCGCCCAAGGATTCGCCGCGCCCGCCGGCTTCTACTCCGATTAGTTCGACTCTTTTATCTTTCAGGAAGTCGTAGAAGATGCCGATGGAGTTCGATCCTCCGCCAACGCAGGCGATGATGGCGTTGGGCAGTTTGCCTTCGGCTTTGCGGATCTGAGCGCGTGCCTCGCGTCCGATGACGCGATGAAAGTTGCGGACCATGGTCGGATAGGGATGCGCTCCGAGCACGCTGCCGAGCAGGTAGTGCGTGGTGCGCACGTTGGTGACCCAGTCGCGCATGGCTTCGTTGATGGCGTCTTTGAGGGTGCGTGAACCGGAATCGACGCCGCGAACTTCCGCTCCGAGCAGCCTCATGCGGAAGACGTTGAGCTCCTGGCGGCGCATGTCTTCGGTGCCCATGTACACCACGCACTCGAAGCCGAGCAGGGCGCAGACGGTGGCAGTGGCGACACCGTGCTGACCGGCGCCAGTTTCCGCGATGACGCGGTGCTTGCCCATGCGTTCGACCAGCAAGCCCTGCCCGAGGCAATTGTTGATTTTGTGCGCGCCGGTGTGGAGCAGATCTTCGCGCTTGAGATAGATTTTCGCGCCACCAAGTTTTGCGGTCAGGCGGCGCGCGAAGAACAGCGGGGTGGGGCGTCCGGCATATGTCTTCAGCAGGTGGTCGAGGCGTTGCTGGAATTTGCGATCATGCTTGGCTTTTTCGTATTCGCGCTCCAGTTCCTCGAGCGCGGCCATCAGTGTTTCCGGAACGTAGCGGCCGCCGTAAGCGCCGAAACGGCCGGCAATGGCGGCTCTTGGAGGTATTTGGCTACGGGTCTTTTTGGCTGCGGGTGCGGTTGCCATCGTCAACTTGCCTCTTCCATTGCCCGGACGGCTCGGACAAAGGCGCGGACTCTTCGAGGATCTTTCTTTCCCGGTTCGTATTCGACGCCCGTGGAAACGTCCACGCCCCAAGGATGGAGAAGGTGGATTGCCTCCTGCACATTGCCGGGACGCAAGCCGCCGGCGACGATCAGCTTGCTGATGCTGTTGATGATTCCAGCCCAAGGCTGCACGCGTTCCCAGTCGAAAGCCTGCCCTGTACCGCCGCGCTTTTCCGCGGTTGAGGAATCGAGCAGGACGCCCGAGACTACGCCGGGGCGAAAGCCGTGGGTTTCGAGGAAGAGGTCGCCATTCTTGGCGACGTGGATTTTGTGTACGCGTTTGCCCTTGTAGGCTTCGTCGGGCTCGACCAACCCGGCCGCGACCGGATCCCATCCGACAGTTTGTTCGGCAGGCGCGTCGAAAATCTTCGCCGGATAGCTGCGGAAAATCGTGGGGCGGCTGGCTCCGTTTGCGAGTTGATGGAAGAGCGCGCGGCTGAACTCCGGACTCTCGTCGCCATGCAATTGCACGGCCGTGAGATCTGCGTGTTTAACGGCGTCACGGACGTGATCCGCGGTATCGTTGACGAAAACGCCGACTCTTTCGATTCGCTGCGGTAGCTTGGCAATAATCGACCGCGCGGTTTCTAAGGTGACGTGGCGCGGGCTCTTCTTATAGAAGACGAACCCTAGCGCGTTCGCGCCCGCATCGGTGGCGGCAAGCGCGTCGTCGAGATTCGTGATCCCGCACACTTTAATCCAAGTCATAGCAGCATTTGTCGGCTATCGGTTGTCGGTTATCAGTAAAATCGCTATCCACTGACCACTATTCTTGCTTCTTCCATCAACTTCGTTAGCGCCTCGCCTGGGCGCTTGGCTTTCATCAACCATTCGCCGATCAGAAATGCTTCGTAGCCGGCGGATCGCAGACGAGCCAAATCGGCGCCGCATTGGATGCCGCTTTCGGCCACGCGGACGCATGCGGCGGGCATTCTTTCGGCGAGCCGGAATGCGGTTTCGAGATTAACTTCAAACGTGCGCAGATCGCGGCTATTGACGCCGATCAGGTCACAACCGGCATCGAGCGCCCGTTGGAGCTCCTCCTCGTCATGAGCTTCGCACAAAACGTCGAGGCCGTGAAAGCGCGCGATTTCGGCCAGCGATTTTAGTTCTTTTTGATCGAGTGCGGCCACAATCAGCAGGATGGCGTCGGCGCAATTTGCTCTGGCTTCGACGATCTGGAATTCATCGACGATGAAATCCTTACGCAAGCAGGGAAGGGAACTGTTGGACGAGGCTGCGCGCAAATAGTCGAGCGAACCTTGAAAGAATTGTTCGTCGGTCAACACCGACAGAGCGGCGGCGCCCGCCTGCTCGAGTACCCGGGCGAGTTCGGATGGCCTGAAATCGGCGCGGATCAAACCCTTTGAGGGCGAGGCTTTTTTTAGTTCGGCGATCACCGCGATTCCGTCGTGCGCGACCCGGCGCAACTGATTCCGAAATCCGCGCGGAGAGTGCGCAGCGGCTGAGCGTTCCAGCGCGCGCCGGTCGGAGTTTCGCCGTCTGCTTGATAGGCGCTGGCGCGTGGCGGCGACGATCGAATCAAGAGAGGCGGGCATGGCCGATGGTCAATTATACGGAAGCAGCGAAAATTCAAGGTGGACCCAAGGGGGACAGGAAGCCAGTTATCGTACACCATTATGGGCCAATCATCCTGTGACGCCCATCATTGACCCGACTTCCGGCAAGGTGCTATAAACGGATGCTTTGTGCCGAGGTGTGTGGTCTCACTTTAGGGCTGTCGCCTGACGGCACAAGTTTTCCGACGCGGCCAAATCCGCAATCCTCATTTTTATTATGCCTGGCGGTGGAAGCGTGTTGGGAGCGTGTTGGGAACTCCGGCGGCAACCGTAGCGCGGCGGATTGAATCCTCCGGCGGGTTGTCATGAGCCGGAGAAAAAACACACGTCGTGACCCCTGAATAGGATTTATTAGGAGGATTTTGATGCGCACTTGGAAAGCCAATTTTGCGTCCGTGGGACGCCGGTTTACTAGAATTTCGGCAACCCTTGCAACTCTGCTGCTTCTGACTGCCGGCTACGCGCTGGCGCAACCCGCCACTGACGAAGCGGGCGGCGAGGCCGCACTGAAACTGCCTGACCTTTCTACGGTTTCGTTCCTCGGCATCGACGGGCATCGCCTGCTGATGATCGGGCTGCTGTTCTGTGTCTTCGGCCTCGGCTTCGGCATGGTCATCTTTATGCGGCTCAAGAACCTGCCCGTGCACCGCTCGATGCGCGAAATCTCGGAACTGATTTACGAAACCTGCAAGACCTACCTGATCACGCAGGGCAAATTCCTGATGCTGTTGTGGGCCTTCATTGCGGTCGTCATCGTGCTCTACTTTGGCGTGCTGCGGCACTTCGAAATTCCTCGCGTCGTGATCATCCTGGTATTCAGTCTGGTGGGAATCGCGGGCAGCTACGGGGTGGCGTGGTTTGGGATTCGCGTCAACACCTTCGCGAATTCGCGGACGGCCTTCGCTTCTCTGCCCGGCAAGCCTTATCCCGTTTATCAGATTCCGCTTGAGGCAGGAATGTCGATCGGCATGATGCTGATCTCGGTCGAACTGCTGATCATGCTCTTCATCCTGCTGTTCGTGCCGGGCGACTATGCCGGCCCGTGCTTCATCGGATTCGCGATCGGCGAGTCACTGGGCGCAGCCGCATTGCGTATCGCGGGTGGCATCTTCACCAAGATTGCCGATATCGGGTCCGATCTGATGAAGATCGTCTTCAAGATTAAAGAGGACGATGCCCGCAACCCCGGCGTGATTGCCGATTGCACCGGCGACAATGCCGGCGACTCGGTGGGACCGTCGGCCGATGGTTTCGAGACGTACGGCGTGACCGGTGTCGCGCTGATTACCTTCATTTTGCTGGGCGTGAAGGAACCTACGATTCAGGTGCAGTTGCTGGTGTGGATTTTCGTGATGCGCATCATGATGCTCGTGTCGAGCGCGCTGGCCTATTTCATCAATGGTGCCATCGCGAAGGCGCGGTATGGCGATGCCGACGAAATGAATTTTGAAACGCCGCTTACTTCGCTGGTCTGGCTCACTTCGATTGTTTCGATCATTGCCACGTACATTGTTTCCTATTTCATCATCCCCAGGCTGGGTGAGGGCGTCCCGAACATGGTTTCCGACCCGTCGCAGTGGTGGAAGCTGGCTTCGATCATCTCCTGCGGAACGCTGGCAGGAGCGCTGATTCCTGAACTGGTCAAAGTCTTCACTTCGGTGGACTCGCGCCACGTAAACGAAGTGGTGACCTCGGCAAAAGAAGGCGGCGCATCGCTCGGAATCCTCTCCGGATTTGTCGCCGGAAACTTTTCAGCTTATTGGCTGGGCCTCTCAATGGTGACTCTGATGTCACTGGCCTACTTCTTCAGCCAGATGGGCTTGGCCGTGGCGGCCACCATGATTGCCGCGCCAGTGTTTGCCTTCGGCCTGGTTGCCTTCGGCTTCCTCGGCATGGGCCCAGTGACGATCGCGGTCGATTCCTACGGCCCGGTTACCGACAACGCGCAGTCCGTCTATGAACTTTCGATGATCGAGCAAGTGCCTAACGTCAAGGCGGAGATCAAGAAGGACTTCAACATCGACGTAAATTTTGACCGCTCAAAGGACCTGCTCGAAGAGAACGACGGCGCGGGCAATACCTTCAAGGCGACCGCCAAACCGGTGCTGATTGGAACCGCCGTAGTGGGCGCCACGACGATGATCTTCTCCATCATCATGGCGCTGACTAATGGCCTGACGACGAATGTGGAAAAGCTTTCACTGCTGCATGCTCCGTTCTTCCTGGGATTGATTACCGGCGGCGCCATGATTTACTGGTTCACCGGCGCATCGACCCAGGCGGTGACTACTGGCGCTTATCGCGCGGTGGAGTTCATCAAGGCCAATATCAAACTCGAAAGCGCGGAGAAGGCATCGGTCGCCGACAGCAAGAAGGTGGTTGAGATCTGTACCAAGTACGCGCAGAAGGGCATGTTTAACATCTTCCTCGCCGTCTTCTTCGGGACCCTCACCTTTGCCTTCGTCGAGCCGTTCTTCTTTATCGGGTACCTGATCTCGATTGCGATCTTCGGTCTCTACCAGGCAATCTTCATGGCCAACGCCGGCGCTGCGTGGGACAACGCCAAGAAGATCGTCGAAACGAAACTCAAGCAGAAAGGAACGCCACTGCACGACGCCACGGTGATCGGCGATACGGTGGGCGATCCTTTCAAGGACACGTCTTCGGTGGCCATGAATCCGGTCATCAAGTTCACCACGCTCTTCGGATTGCTGGCGGTTGAACTGGCCGTCTCGCTGACCCGCGACCAAGGCACCGGGCTGACCCATGTCCTAGCGCTTTGTTTCTTCGCGGTTTCAGTCTTCTTCGTGTACCGGTCGTTTTACGGGATGCGAATCAGTTCGGAGTAAGGACCGAGGTGAGGTTGCTACCCAAAGAAAGACGCCATCCAGCATGCTGGATGGCGTTTTAATTTGAGTCAAGTCTACTGTTTGGTGTGCAGTGCATTCGCGGCAGCTGTTCTCGACCGCGAGTTTGCAGGTATGGCGAAGAAAGTTAGTGACAAGATCAGGACGACAACATATTTCAACATGGACTGGCTCCCGCAGGGCCTCCGCATCTCGCGAAGACTAAGCTTTATTTAGCACGGTTTCTGCGGAGCACAGACGGACAAAGCCCTCATTTCAAGACGAAAGTAACGGGGCCGGCGCTTCGCACTGAAAGATTACGCGCTCGCTTTATCAATGAGCGGCAGCGGCTTCTCGATTGAGGCGGATGTCTCCAACTCCAGCTGCTCCTGTCCGCTGAGCGCGGACACTTTTCCGCGATAACTCTTCAGGTGCCGCTGCGCCGTTTCGAACGCTTCTTGCGCTTTGTTCAGATTCTTGCCCACGTTTTCAAACTGGTTCTGGAAAAAGTCGAACGACTTCTGCGCCTTGGCAAGCTCGGCGCGGCTCTTCTCGAAACGGCTGGCGACTTCGTACCACTTGTGCACGAGCGCAATCGTGTGCAGCGTCATCAGCAAGGTGTTGGGCGAGACGGGAAAGACGTGCTGCTCGTTCATCCAGTCGCCCAGTTCGCGATTGCGGATGACTTCCATATATAAGGTTTCGCTTGGCAGATACATGAGCGCGATGTCAGTCGTGCCATTCTCCGGCTGGATGTACTGCTGAATGCGCTTGGCTTCCGCCTTCATCACGCGCACCAGCGCAACGCGCGCCGCTTCAATCTCGGCTTTGTCATTACTCTCAAACAAAGCGATCACCTGCTCGCGGGGAAACTTGGCGTCGATCGGCAGTGTGCGGTCAGGGAAATAGATGACCGCGTCGGCGCGTCCTCCACCCTCGCCGGGCGACGATTGCAGCGCGAACATGTGTGCGGGCAGGAAGTGCCAGCAGCCGCTCCAAACTCGCTTCGCCGAACTGGCCGCGCAGATGCGGAAGCTTGAGCAGGTTGTTCAGATCGTTAATCGAGTGGCCGAGCGCGCCCACTTCGCGGAGTTGTTCTTCCGCATTCTTCAAGTGCTGCTGAACTTTTTCGAACTGGGCAAATCCTTCCTTAATATTTTGATCGAGTTTCACTTGAACCTGCTCGGTGATCGCCATCAACTTCGAGTCCACGCGATCGCGAATCGAGTCGAGGCTCTGCGCGGTCTGCTGATTCAGGCTCTGAAATTCGCTCTTGAGTTGCTGCGTGGTGAGCAGAAGAGAGGTTGTCATCTCGCTGCGGCCTTCGCTCAGGCTGTGGTTTTGTTCTTCTCTTCCCGCGGCGAGTTGTTGCTCGACCGAGCTACGAATCTCTGAAAACCCTTGCTGGATGCGGTCTGTGACCTGCTGGCGAAGGTCCCCTTTAGTCTGCTCCAGGCGAGTGGCCATGTCGGCAGTGCTGATACTGATCTTCTGGCCAAGGGTGCTATTGAACCTTTCGAGCTGACCTGCAACTTCAGCTTTTACATCCACTTGCGCGGCCGCCGAAACCCGGCGCAGCAAAACAGCCGAGAACCCAAGCAGGACGAGGGTTCCGACGAGCACGGTAACCAGCAGTATGGTCTCCATGGTAAGTGGCTGAGCTGAATTCTAGAAGCTAGCGTGAAAGATGGAAAGCGGAACTTTACCGGCGATCCCCGCGCCGCAACGCCGACCCAAATAATTATGCTCCGGGCCCTGGTTGTTTCGTGCGCGATGTTGGCGGTAAATGCTGGACCCTGCGCGGCACAAACGACTCCGCGAGCTGTCGATACTAGCAACGAAGTTGGCAACCAACAGCCCAACCCCCACTCGAACTTGGCGGCCGGATCATCCTCTGGCTCTGGAGAGGACTCCGCCGCTGAGAACGAACTCTTGGAATCGGCAAACAAGAACCGCGAACTCGCTGGCGTTCCGCCGTTGCGGATGGACGAAAGCCTGCGCGTAGCGGCGCGAGCCCACGCCCAGCGGATGGTTGCGAGCGAGCGTCTGGAGCATCAGTTGTCGGGTGAATCCTCGCTGATGCAAAGGATTGCTCTGGTGGCTTCGCGTGACGGCGGACTAAAGCTTGACCGCGCCGGCGAGAACATCGCCTATGCTAATTCTGTTCCCGATGTGGACCAAGCCCTGATGCGCTCAGCGCCGCATCGTCAGAACCTGCTCGATGACGGATTTAATATAGCGGGCATTGCGGCCATCCGGAGCAAAGGCCGGCTGTACGTAGTGCAGGATTTTGCGCACGAAGTGCCATCCTATACCACACAGCAAAGTGGAAAATTGATCGGCCAGGCGGTCGGTGAGATGCGGCAAGAGGCGGGGCTTCCGGCGCTCGCCCAACTCACGCCGCCAAATCTTGACGAGGCCGCTTGCTCGCTGGCCAAAGAGAACCCTCCGAACGCTCACTTGCTGGCAACTGCGTACGCCAACCGAAGAATTATCACCTACACCCAGAGCCGTCCGGAAATCCTGCCGCCAGCCGCGGTGCAGTTGCTGCGCGACCCGGCCGTTCGCCAGTTTGCGGTGGGCTCCTGCTACGCGCGCAATGTGGCGTATCCGACCGGAACCTACTGGGTCGCGATTCTGCTCTATTGAGCCAACCTTTTCATCCTGACGTTTTCCCGGGAACACGGTCCCGCCATTCGGCGCGATGCGGCAGATCAGTTGCCGCAAATTCCAGGTGGACTACACGACGGCTGGAGAGCTTGGTTGCAAGAGATGATGAGTGCAGGATTAAAGGTCGCATCAGGATGGCATCTCCCCGAAGGACGGCACACCCAACTGCGTCCTCTTTCGATCGATTCTGAATCTCGGAATCGGAAAGAATTCCCTCCCGGTGCGAGTTGGGAATCACTCGAAGGGGACCGTTGTCTTCTCCGCAATCGTCCAGGTGAATGCGGATGGCGAGCATTTGCTGAAGAACCGCAAGCGCAGGCCGGACGTGCATGACATCTGCTTTGCGCGACCACGGTCCCCAGCCCTCGATGTTTAGTTTTTCGCGGACGGCGATCACACAGTCCTGATGCCAGCTAACTTTCCAGTTTGCGTTTGGACTTTTGTTGAAGAAAATTCCTCTTACAGTGAAGCATTTGGCTCCGAGCACAGAAGCGACAGGCTTCCTCACTTCATCAGAGGCTGCGATGCTGCGCACGACCTTGTTGGAAAGGAGGTTGCGAATTCCATGCTGGGTGGCGTCGAGCGCCATTTCTAAAGCTTGAATGGTTTCTTCGGATACACAGTGGGGAACTAGAGCATACCCGCCTTCTTCGACTTGGCGTTTGATCGCATCCATGCGGAGCTAACTGAGTCTACCGCAGCGTTGGAGGCGCTCACAGCACGCGGGCGGGGGCGCCCGCGCCACACGACCTGTGTGCTAACCTGCGAGCATCTGGCCGGCTCGTATGGAATCTGCTCCGCGAATCCGCGTCGGGACTGCCGGCTGGTCGTATAAAGACTGGGACCGGATTCTGTATCCGCCGGAAGTGACCCGGCGGAAAATCCATCCCGTAGAGTTTCTGGCACGATTCTTCGACGTCATCGAAATCAATACTTCATTTTATGGACACATCCGTCCGGAACTGGGCCGTCTATGGTCGCGGAAGGCTGCGGCGGTGAATCCACATTTTCTTTTCACCGCGAAGCTGCACCGATCATTCACCCATTCTCCGCTGGCGGTGATGGAGCCCACCTCGGCGGCCAGCATCCGCCCAAATGACCAGGACGAACGGCTTGCCCGGGAGGGTCTGGACTCGCTGGCTGCGGAAGGCAAGCTGGGCGCGTTGCTCATCCAGTTCCCCGTCTCGTTCAAGAACACCAGCCTGAATCGCGAATACCTGGAGCAATTGCTGCGGCAGCTCATCGAGTATCCGCGCGTGGTCGAAGTGCGGCATGAAAGCTGGAACCAGCCGGAAACGCTCGCCGAATTCATGCGCCACAACGTCGGCTTCTGCAACATCGATCAGCCGCTGCTAGGGCGTTCACTCGGACCGACCGAACATGTCACGTCGGGCGTGGGATACGTCCGCCTGCATGGCCGCAACTACGAGCATTGGTTTGAGAGCGGGTTCGACGGCGATAACCGCAACGACCGTTACAACTACCTCTACAAGCCCGCGGAGCTAGAGAAATGGAAAGAGAAAATCCAGACAATCGCGCAGCGGGCCGACTCGACGTTCGTGATTGCGAACAATCACTTTCAGGCGAAAGCTGCGGTGAATGCGCTGGAGCTAAGACACTTGCTGGACGGTAAGAAAGTCCACGCCCCGGAGATGCTCGTCAAGAACTATCCCGAACTGAAAGGGATGGTAGAGATCGAAGACGCGAGCGGGAATTACTCCTTGCTGGGGTAGCAGAACACGAGGCCCGCGGGGGCGCCCTCTTTTGCTTTTCTGCCAACACCAGGGGACAGCATCTGCGATACTCCACCGCCGCCAGTCTCGAATCCTACGATATAATAACTGCACGTCAATGATCTCTGGCCGCATCGGATGCGAACTGGCGGTTGTGGCAGTTCTCTGCGTTCTGACGATCTTTCTCTTCCCGTCCACGCAGGGCCCGTATCCTGTGGTACACGGGCCGGTTACCGCACTTCTGGCAGCGCGAGCAGCGGCTCGCTTGGGGAACGCCATCGTGCAGGCCGCACTTAGGTCGCGCGGCCGCTGTCTGATTTCGCCTCTCGTCGTTCTTTCTTGGATGCCGCTTTCAGAGACGGACTTTTGCTCGGTTACCATGCCCGCGTCCAACACCATCCTCCGTTGCTGAGTCGCCTCAGACCCTCGTTCCAGAACCACTCAATTTCTGTCGCAGCCGCCGGAGGTATCTCGTTCTGGTTATTCATCTCTTCGGCTTGCACGAGATTGTCTTCCGATTACTGCTCCACTGTAAGTCCAAAATTTCTTCTGATTGAGGAGGATTGAATAAATGACACCGGAAAGAATAAAGACATTTGCTCTACTCGCAGCGCTGGTGGCCTTGTTGACACTAGCCGGATGCGCCAAGAAAGTGGCCAAAGTGACGCCGCCACCTCCGCCCGCCCCCGCCCCCGCGCCAACCGCCACACTGGCGGCCAACCCAAGCGTGATTCAGCAGGGACAGCCGTCTATGCTGACGTGGCAGACCAGCAACGCGAATGAAATCACCATCGCCGGACTAGGCACGCTGGCCCCGTCCGGTTCCCGGTCGGTCATGCCAAGCGCATCCACCACCTACACCCTCTTCGCCAAAGGCCCCGGAGGGACGAACGATGCCTCCGCCCGCATCACCGTAAATGCCCCAATCGCTAATGTGACGCCTTCACCCACGGATGAGGAATTGTTCAGCAGGAACGTCAAAGACGTTTTCTTCGACTACGACAAATACGCCATTCGCCCGGCCGATGCGCCAACCGTCCAAAATGACGAAGCCTTCCTCGCGCAGCATCCGAGCATCAAGGTTCTTGTCGAAGGGCATTGTGACGACCGTGGATCCGAGGAGTACAACATCGCCCTCGGAGCCAGCCGCGCGGAATCGGTCAAGCGAGCGCTGGTGCAGGAAGGGGTGCCCGCCGATCGCATCCGCACCGTTAGCTTCGGTAAGGAGAGACCGTTCTGCACCCAGGACAACGAACAGTGCTGGCAGCAGAACAGAGTAGACCACTTCGCCTTCGATCGCTAACCGATTGTACGGGAGGGCGGCTCACTTTCGGGCCGCCTTCCAACTCCAGTTCGATATTCTCTTGGGAAGTTATCCTTAAACGATGAATGAAAGCGTCCAGACCACGAGCACGAGTTGGTGGAAAGCTTGGCTGTTGGATCGCGTGGCCGAACTGCGGCAACGTGAGAGCCAGGTCTTTCTGGTTTTGGCGCTGGTGATCGGCGCTTTGACGGGCATGGCGGTCGTCGCCTTCATCGTGCTGACGGAACGCATGGGGATGCGGCTCTATCCGGTGGGCGGCGCTCCGTGGCGGCGCGTGTCGTTTCCGGTCGTGGGCTCACTCGGCATCGGATACCTGCTGTATCGCTATTTTCCTAATGCGCGCGGTAGCGGCGTGCCGCAAACAAAGGCCGCACTGTTTGCGCGCGAAGGGCGCATTACTCTTCGCACCGTCCTGGGCAAATTTTTCTGCACATCGGCAACGCTCGCCAGCGGTATTCCACTGGGGCGCGAAGGGCCGTCGGTGCAAGTGGGCGCGGGCATCGGTTCCGTGCTCGGACGCCTTCTCGGACTGCGTACCGAGCAAGTAAAGAAACTCATCCCCGTGGGAGCGGCGGCGGCCATTGCAGCCGCGTTTAATACGCCGCTGGCCGCCGTGCTGTTTGCGCTGGAGGAGATCACCGGCGATCTCTACGCGCCGGTGATGGGCGCGGTGGTGCTGGCCTCGGCGACTTCGTGGATGGTTCTGCGCGTGTTTCTCGGGGATCATCCTCTCTTCAAGGTTCCGCAATATCAACTGATTCATCCGGCGGAGTTTGCGGTGTATGCGGTGCTCGGCGTGGCGGGCGGTGTGGTTTCAGCGGCCTTCACGAAGCTCCTGCTGGGCATGCGGGCGCGCTTCCTGCGGTTTCCGCAGAAGACGGTCTGGTTTCAACCGGCAGCGGGAGGCCTGCTAGTCGGCGTGATGGGATGGTTTGTGCCGCAGGTTCTAGGAGTCGGGTATGGATTTGTTGGTGAGGCGCTGAACGGAAGAATGGCGTTCCAGTTGATGGCGCTGCTGGTGGTTCTGAAACTTGTCGCTGTCACCACCAGTTATGCCACGGGTAACGCTGGCGGCATCTTCGGCCCGTCCTTGTTTATCGGCGCGATGTTGGGAGGCGTGGTGGGAACCGTCGCGCATCATTGGTTTCCCGCTTACACGGCGACAGCGGGAGCCTACGCGCTGGTGGGGATGGGCGCGGTATTCGCGGGCGTTGTGCGCGCCCCCATGACCTCGGTGCTGATGATCTTCGAGATGACACAGGACTACGCTGTGATCGTCCCGCTGATGATTGCCAATCTGATTAGTCTTTTTATCGCTTCTCAATTACAGCACGAGCCCATATACGAAGGTTTGGCAATACAGGATGGCATACACCTGCCTTCGGCAGCGATGCGCCAGCGCCATGGTCGGCGCCAGGTAGTAAGGGTGATGCAAACTGCCAGCCAGTTGCTGCCAGCGGAAATTACGGTTAGGGAAGCGCTGGAACAGGTTCGATCGAGCGGCGTCGGAACGTGGCTGGTGACGGATCGGCGCGGTGTCATTGGCGTGCTCAATCTCGCGCGGCTGGAGCGCGAGTTGGCCGAAGGTGCGGATAAGCAGCTCGGTGACCTGGTGGATGCGCTGGGTTTTCCGCACGTCCACGCCGACCAGGGCCTGGATCTGGCGCTCGAGCGCATGGGCGCGAACCAGATCGAAATCCTGCCGGTGGTGAACCGCGCGGATGTGCACATGCTGGAAGGCATCGTGACGCTGCACGATGTGCTGGATGCGTATGGTGTTAGCCGCGTGTGATCGCAGGAATTCTGTCGCAGAATCCAAGTCGCCTCTAGCTTCATCTATGCAGCATGAATCTCGACAGCCTTTTTGTAGAATCCCTCTCTTCGCACCAACCGCTGGGCGCAAGCTTGCCGGAGGGAGGTTTACCATCGGAACCGGTGCGCGCCGCTGCGGCCGGGTGTAGTGATGTCGACCTGCTCGACTCTTACTCGCGGGCCGTCACAGCCGCAGCGGAGATAGTCAGTCCGTCGGTGGTGAACGTTGAAGTCCACCATCAAGCTAACGGTCGAACGCGTTCAGGTGAGCCCCGCGAGCGCCGTGGAGGCGGCTCCGGCTTCGTTTTCACGCCCGATGGATTGATTCTCACCAATAGCCATGTCGTGCACGACGCTACGTGGATCGAGGTGACCTTGGCCGACGGGCGGCGCGCTCCCGCACACACCATCGGCGATGATCCGGCGACCGATCTTGCCGTCATTCGAATTGACGCTTCCGGATTGCAAGCCGTTCTCCTGGGAGATTCGCAGCAACTGCGGCCCGGGCAGATGGCGATTGCGATCGGCAATCCGTACGGGTTTCAGTCCACGGTGACAGCGGGCGTGATCAGCGCGCTGGGGCGCTCGCTACGCTCGTATTCGGGGCGCCTGATCGAGGATGTCATTCAGACCGACGCCGCATTGAATCCCGGAAACTCAGGCGGCCCGCTGGTCGACTCGCGAGGCCTGGTGATCGGAGTCAACACGGCGACAATTTTGCCGGCGCAGGGAATCTGTTTCGCGATTGGGATCAATACCGCAAAATTCGTGGCCAGCCGCCTGCTGCGCGATGGGCGGATACGCCGGAGCTACATCGGCGTCTCAGCGCAGACGGTTCCCATCCATCGCCGGGTGGTGCGCTTCTATGGTCTGGCGCGGGAGACCGGCGTGGTCGTGGTCGGCATTGAAAACGAGGACCGAAGCCCGGCGCGGACGGCGGGCTTGCGCGAGGGCGACGTTATCGTGGCGCTCGACGATAAGCCGGTGGCCGGCGTGGATGACCTGCATCGTCTGTTGACTGATGCGCAAGTCGGCGCGCGGTGCGCGTTCACGGTCATTCGCCACACCGAGCGGTTGATCCTGCCGATCTTTCCCGAAGAGGCACGCTAGAGACTAATTACTGCCTGTGAACCGCCCTATCGCATTGCACACACTGGATTTCGTGTGTTAGCTTCGATTTCGAGAGGTCTGCTTGCGACACACGGTTCCCGCCGGAATGGACCGCAAGGAAACCGACGTTTACCTGCGGCTCGATCCGGCGTGTCTTCCCAGGCATATCGCCATCATCATGGACGGGAACGGGCGCTGGGCCCGTCGTCGGCACATGCCGCGCGTTGCCGGGCATCGCGCCGGTGTCACCGCCGTGCGTTCGACGGTCGAAACCGCAGCGCGCATCGGCATTCCGGCGCTGACGCTTTACGCCTTCTCCGAGGAGAATTGGAAAAAGCGTCCGAAGACGGAAGTCGATTTCCTGATGCGCCTTTTGTGCCGCTATCTCAAAGCGGAAATCAAAACGCTCAATGAAAACAATATCCGCTTGAAGTACATCGGACGTAAACATGAGTTACCGGAGTCGGTGCAGCGCGAAATGGCGGAAGCGAGCTGCGCCACCTCGAAGAATACCGGGATGCTGCTGACGCTGGCGTTAAATTACAGCGCGCGCAGCGAGATCGTCGATGCGTTTCGCTCCTTGGCTGATGCCGCGGCGCGCAACGGCGGCCTCGATCACATGGCAGTCGATGAGCAGCTAATCAGCGAACATCTCTACACCCGGGGTCTGCCCGATCCGGACTTAGTAATTCGCACCAGCGGCGAGATGCGGCTGAGCAACTTCCTGCTCTGGCAGCTTGCCTATGCGGAGATCTATGTGACGCAAACTCTGTGGCCAGACTTTCGCGGCGTGCAGCTGCTCGAGGGCATCGAAGAATATCAGAAGCGCGACCGCCGCTACGGCGGCCTCGGGCCGGACGGGCATGCACCGCAGCACGCGGCGCACCGGGCCCACGCCGAGGCGAAGCGTTGATGCGCCCTGCGCGTGCGGGGAAAGCTCGTGTGGGAACGGGCGCTCTCGCCCGTCCGAGCCGAGCAACGCTCGGCAGCTGCCGGAGATCACGGCAACTCTGGATTCGTGATACGTGAAGCGGGATCCAAGCCCAATGATCAAGCGCATCGCGACCGCTGTTATTCTAATCCCCCTCGTTCTGCTCCTGGTGCTGAAAGCGCCGCCTTATGTACTGGCCATTGTGGCCGGAGCGGTAGCTATGCTGGCCATCGCCGAGTTCTTGAAGCTGGTGACGCACTATGGAATCCAGCCCCTTACCCTGGCTACGTATGCCTTCGTCGCGCTTTTCTTTTTATTTGTGATGGTCGCGTCCGCCAATCGCACGCCTCTGGTTGAAACTACGGCCATGCTCTACGGACTGGCGGTTGCAGCGGCGCTTGCACCTTTTGTGTTTCTGACGGTGGGCATGAACCGTACCAACTTACCGAGTGGCTATCCGGCAGCCGCGGCTTCAGTGTTTGCCTTCGCGTACATTGCAATTCCGATGGCTCTGTTGGTCGCGATCCGGCAGCAACCCGCGGGAGCAATCTGGACTATCTACACCCTCCTCGCGGTCTGGGCGGGAGACATCTTCGCGTACTTCGTGGGCAAGTCGCTGGGCCGGCACCGCATGTCGCCGGAGATCAGCCCGAAGAAAACCTGGGAAGGCGCGGTGGCGTCGATCCTGGCCAGCGTGATCGTCGGCACGCTGTGGTTTCAGCACGCGCCCGGAATCAGTTCCGCTCTGCTGCGGGCGGGGCTGATCGAACGCCGCGATGGCATGTTCGGCCTGGAGCAGCCGCAAATTTGGCCCATCATTCTGCTGTCGGCACTGGTCAACATCGCGGCGCAGTTGGGCGATCTGGCCGAGTCACTCATCAAGCGCGGCGCCGGAGCGAAAGATTCCGGCACGATTCTCCCCGGCCACGGAGGCATGCTCGATCGCATCGACGCCATGCTATTCGCGGCGCCGGTGGTGTGGGCGTACGGCGCTTGGCGGCTGATGCAGTAGTTATCTAAGGGACCACTTCAAAGACGACCCCAGATGGTTGACCTGCTCCCGAGCCGCCCTGGTACGCTGTGCCGTAAAGGTTCCCCGCCTTGTCGAGGATCACACCACTCATCGGGCTTTCCCCATCAGTGATGTTAAATTTCCAAAGAACGGTTTCGGTGTAAGTAGTGCCGTTCGGGCTGAGTTCGTAGACGGTACCGCAACCTGCATAACCCCCATTGTCGTTGCAGACTTGACTTACTCCGCCGGCATAGGTCGTGCCGTACACGTTTCCAGAGGAGTCGACGGTAAGCGGGCCGAGGGGATAAACGCCATCGCCTTTCTTCCCGGTGAATGTATGGAGCAGTTTCATTTCCCAGCTCTTACCCTTTGGCGTCAGTCTGAAAGCGGTGCCTCCGGTGGTCACGTTCTTGCTTAAATAGGTCGTGCCATACAAATTGCCCGTCTTGTCGAAAACTGGAGTGTTGTTGGGGGCGTATCCGTCGGCAAATACTCCTGCCTTGTTCCGGGTAAACCCAAACAGTACGCTCGGATTCCAGTCGGGTTCGGACAGCTTGAAGACGTAACCTCCAGGGTATTGATCAACGCCTTCGGACATGCCGTACAGGTTTCCTGTCGCATCCAGAGCAACTCCGGCAGGGTCGCTGTTGCCGACAAAATAGATCACCCTTTTCGTCCAAACTCCTCCACCGGACGGACTCAGTTCGAAGATACTGTCGTATGCCGACACACCAAACAGATTGCCGTCATGGTCCATGGCCACACCGGAATCCGGTCCTAAATCGGCATAATCCTGACCAGCAGGATCCGGACAGGGCCATCCTGCAGAACAAAAGCTGTACAGTACAGTGTCGGTCCAGCCGCTTTCGGAGGGACTCAGCTCAAAGACCGTCCCATACCCGTACGCGCCGCCGGAGAAAGTCGTCCCATAAAGATTGCCCAGGGAGTCGAAAATCAGAGAACCTTCGGGAGTTTGGCCATCCGCGCACTTCGCCTGAGCGCAAAAGCTATAGAGCACGGTTTCCGTCCAGACGCCGCCTTGCGAGGGGCTCAGCTCGAAGACAATGCCGCCCCCATGTGCGCCACCGTAGGTAGTGGTGCCATAGAGGTTGCCGGCGGCATCGAAAACCAGCTCGCCATTGGGGCCTTGTCCATCCTGACAAGAGAGCCCACCCTGCTGACAAAAATTGTATAGAACCGTCTCGGTCGCAGTTCCCCAAGCCGCACTAGACAGCAGAATCGTGGCGAAGGCCCCGAGAAGGATTACACGTACGGGGACGTTGAGGCGAGCCATGGATGATCCTCCCTTTTAGCTTCAAATGGACGCCGAGGGAGGATAGATAGACGTTCTGGGAGGATAGATCATGGCACCATTCGCGTAAATGGCTCTTAAGTTACCGTTGCGCGGTACTTTTGAGCCATGCGCCGGGTACCGCCAGTCCCGGCAAGCCCTTAACTACAAGTGGGGCACAGAGGACCACAGGGAGAAAATTGAGCGGTTTCCCCTAGTGCCCCCTGGGGTTAAGGTTCGAACTCCGTCTCCATCCCGTACAATAGACCTGCCGCACTGACTTTCTCCATGAAACGCATTGCCATCCTGGGTTCGACGGGCTCGATTGGCCGCAGCACATTAAGCGTGGTCGAGAGCTATCCCGACCGCTTCCAGGTTGTCACGCTCGCGGCTGGCAACAATGCCGAACTTGCGTTTGAGCAGGCCGTGCGCTGGAAGCCGCGAGTGGTGTCTCTGGCGGACGAGGCCGCCGCGCAAGCGCTCCAAGCTAGGCTGCGGCAAGCGGGATTAGGCAAGAATGAAGTCGAAGTCGTATTCGGCGCTGCGGGCGCGGTCCGCGTCGCCACGCATCACGAGGTGGATTTCGTGGTAAGCGCAATTGTGGGCGTTTCCGGCCTGGAGGCGACCTACGAAGCGGTACGCGCGGGGAAGACGGTTGGCTTGGCCAACAAAGAATGTCTGGTGGTGGCGGGCGAGTTGATCACCGCCGAGGCGCGCAAGCAGGGCAAGCCGCTGCTGCCGATCGACAGCGAACATAATGCCGTCCACCAGTGCCTGCGCGGCGGCCGGATGGACGAGGTCGCCCGCATCTGGCTGACGGCTTCCGGCGGCCCGTTTTTGAAGACGCCCAAGTCTGAGTTCGCCTCAATTACGGTGCAACAGGCGCTTAATCATCCCACTTGGAAGATGGGCAAAAGGATCACGATCGACTCTGCAACATTGATGAACAAGGGTTTCGAGGTGATCGAGGCCTGCCGCTTGTTCAATGTGCCGCCCGAGCGTGTGCAAGTCATTGTGCATCCGCAGTCTACGATTCATTCCATGATCGAATTCGTGGATGGCAGTATACTTGCTCAGATTTCTGTGACCGACATGCGTCTGCCCATTTTGTATGCGCTGACGTATCCGGATCGGATCGCTTCGGAGCTACGCTTCTCGGTCATGGAATTGCGGCATCTGGATTTCTGTCCCCCGGATATGGCTAAATTCCCTTGTCTTCGTTTGGCTTACGAGGGTTTAGCTGACGAAGCGGCCGGTGCCGGAGGCGCAGGCACAAAGACCATAGCCCTGAACGCCGCCGATGAGGTCGCGGTGGCTGCATTTCTCGACCAGGAGATTGGATTCGAGGAGATTCCTCGGATCATCGAAGAAGTGATGGCTGCAACGCCAGCCAGCCATTTAGAATCTATACAGAAGGTGCTCACGCTGGATACCGGGGCTCGCCTTTTGGCAAGAGAAATCGTAAAGCAGCGCCGCCGAAAGGGATCGCCCATGCGGGCCATTTCGTAATGGGGATCTTGGAGTAATCTGGAAAATTATGCCGCAGCTTTTGTCTATCCTTCATACCATTTTCGACATGGGGATCGTGCTCGGATTCATGATCCTGATTCACGAGTTCGGGCACTACGCTGCAGCCAAGTATTTCGGCGTCCGCGTGGAAGTGTTTTCCATCGGCTTCGGCAAGCGTCTGATCGGTTTCACCAAAGGCGAGACCGACTACCGCATCGCGGCCATTCCGCTGGGCGGTTACGTGAAAATGTCGGGCGAAAATCCCATGGACGACCGCACCGGCGATCCGGGGGAGTTCTTGTCGCATCCGCGCTGGCAGCGCTTCATCATAGCCCTGGCCGGTCCGGCAATGAACATCATGCTGGCCGTGGCCCTGCTCACGGGCGTCTACATGGTGCATTACAAATATCCCGCTGTGCTCGACGAGCCCGCCGTTGTGGGATGGGTAAATCCAGACACGCCCGCCGAAAGGGCTGGCATTCAGAAGGGTGACAAGATTGTCCAGGTCGAAGACATCACGAATCCGACCTGGGAACAGGTGGATGTGAAGGATGCTCTCAGCCCGAACCAGCCTTTGAAATTTGGCATCGAACGCAATGGCAAGGTCAGAGAAAAGGTCCTCGTTCCTGAGCCGTTCGGTCCCAATCAGTTGGGAGACATCGGTTGGGTGCCGCAAGAGCCCAGCGTGACTTTGACCACAGTCGAAGCCGGTATGCCCGCCGAGAAGGTCGGGATCAAGGTCGGAGACCAGATCCTGACCGCGAACGGGGAGGACATTCCCGTTGTGCAGGCGCTGATCCAGATGTTGAAGCGCACGAAGGATCAGCCTTTGGAAATTGTGGTTCTCCGGGACGGCCAGAAAAAAGCCTTCACCGTGAAACCGACGTTCGACCGCGGTGGGTCTGGGCAAGAACCTGCCTACCGGATCGGTATCGCCGCCAGCATTCCCACTAAGGTCGTGAAGCTCAACTTTCCGGACGCATTAAAACGCTCTCTGTCGGACAACAAGAAAAGTTCTTTCCTTATCCTCGAGTTACTGCAAAAGATGGCCGAGCGCAAAGTATCCATGCGCCAGGTCGATGGTCCGATCGGAATCGGAAGCGCCGTGGGCGCGGCCGCCCGCGAAGAGGGCTGGACTCCACTGCTCTTAATCAGCGCCGCCATCAGTTTGAACCTGGGCATAATGAACTTGCTGCCGATTCCGATCCTGGATGGCGGTGTGATACTGCTGCTTTTCATCGAGAGCCTCATGCAGAAGGAGATCAGCCTGCCGGTCAAAGAACGCATCTACCAGGCGGCTTTCGTCTTTCTGGTGCTCTTCGCCGTGATGGTGATCTACAACGACCTGGTCAAGACCCTGCCCGGGCTCACACGAATGCCGTGATCCTTCGAAATCAGATCCTTCCTAGGGAAGCTGATTAGCGGGAATCGACTTCCGTCCCGCTACGGCCGGCCTACGCCCATGTACTGAAATCCCATGGCGCGCAGTCGCGACGAGTCGAGCAGATTCTTGGTGTCGATGATGATCGGACGTTTCACCAGGTGGCGGATCTTCGCGAAATCCAGCGTCCGGAACTCAGGCCAGCCGGTGGCGACAACTAGCGCATCCACTCCTTCGGCCACTCCGTAGGCTGATTCGCAGTACTTCACCATGCCGTTCAGTTGCAGGCGCGCATCCGGAATCGCTACCGGATCGTAGGCCCGCACCCGCGCTCCTCCGGCCAGCAGGTTTTGCGTCAGTTGCAGCGAAGCCGATCCCGCCACCGAGTTGGTGTTCGGCTTGAAAGCCAGCCCCAGAATGCCGACGTCTTTGTTCTGCACCGTATCGAGCGCAGCGGCCACTTTCTGCAACAGCCGGTCCGCCAGTTTCATGTTCACCTCGCGGGCAGCATTCAGAACTTTCAGGTCGACACGGTTCGCTCTCGCCAACCCGGTCAGCGACTCCATATCGCTCTCGGCAAAAATTCCACCCATGCCGGCGCCCGGTTGCAGGCAGCGCGGTGCAATTTTCTTGTCCAGCCCCAGCGCCAGTGACAGGCTGACGGCGTCAGCGTTCACGTGTTCGCACAGGCTCGCGATTTCATTAATAAACGAAATCTTGGTGGCCACAAAAGCAGTGGTTGCGGTGCGTGCCAACTCCGCCGTTTCGTAATTCGTGACCAGCACCGGAACTCCGCGCATCACCAGCGGATGAAAAATCTGCTTCAACGTCGAAACCGCTTCGCTGGAAGCTGTCCCGAGGATGATCCGGTCGGGCCAGTTGAAGTCTTCGACTGCGCATCCGTTGGTGAAGAACATGGGTTGGCACACCAGCAGGCTCTTCAGTCCTTTCTCCTGCAGCGTGTTTTCCAGCTCTCTCGTCGAACCGACCCGAACCGGCGTGACGATCGACAGCACCTGGAAGCGGCCAGCCGCGCTCGCCAGGCGGATGGCAAGTTCTTCCAGCCCCTGCTCAGAATCTTCGGCGAGAAAAATCACTTGGGTCTTGCGCGCCAATTCTTCCGGGTCCGCCGAATACACCAGCCGTCCCGCGCGCACGTTGCGCCGAATCACTTCCTGCAGATTTTTTTCGAAGAAAGGAATGTTGCCTTTGGCAACTTCCGTGAGGCGGGTGCTATCGGCATGACAACACCAAACTGGTGTGCCGAAATCGGCGAGACAGGCGGAGACAACGGTGGCGAGGTAGCCGGATCCATAGACCCCAATTTGCATATTCTCTCTTCCCATCAAACCCGCAGCCTGGGATCCGGCGCTCGGTCTGCAGCCCGTTAAATCTATGGTAATCCGTCCGATGGACTTAGCAACAGGCAGGAAGGTCATGTCCCGCCGCTCAGCGAAACTGGCCGCTATTTGCGGGTTTTCAGGGGGAATTGCGGAGCAAATAAGCGGAACAGTCTCGGGCTACGCCTTGGACGACAATTGGCCGTGTCCCAACGGGACCGGTGCCACATCCTGCCAGAAAGCGCCATTTTCGCGGACGAACATCAACTTCTCCACATGGACTTGGCGCTTGCCTGGAAACTGCGCCCAGCGCTCGCGTGCGATCGCGCACGCCGCGCGCGCCTGCTCATCCAGTTCCGTTTTTAGAATCGTGAGATGCGGAATATAAGGCCAACTCTCCTCGCAGCCCAGCTCCTTGCTGCAGAGTCGATCATGCAGTTCGCGCATCCGATAAGCGGCCCGCCTCACCTGGATGAACACCGTTGGAGTCGTCGGCAGAAATGTTTCCACGTCTCCCAGTTCGACGCTGAAGGAGACGACACGGCCACAAGCCTCTGCCAGAAATTCCAGCGCGGCCGCTTCGCTTCCCATCAGTTCCCGCGGAGGAAGAATCGTGAGATGGGCCGGCATGTGAGCGATGGTCGGGTGGAGTTCCCGGCGCAGTTGTTCCACAAACTCACCAACCGGATTGCGGACGTACGTCACCAATGCGTAGCGTGAACTGGGCATGACTTCCGAGGCAGATTATAGCCCCAGCGCGGCATATACAGGCAGACCACCTTCTGGTAGTGTCGCGAAGGTCACCCGTATCCCATCATTTATAATCGAATTCAGTCGGGGCGTAGCGCAGCCTGGTAGCGCACCTGCCTTGGGCGCAGGGGGTCCGCGGTTCAAATCCGCGCGCCCCGACCAATATCCCCTGTGGCACCGTCAAATTTTGAAAGCACTAACTTCCAGAATTCCACTTCTTACCAGTTTGGTCCAAACCTTCATTTCCATTGTTGACAGTTGTTCGGGGCCGGATAAGCTTAAGGACAGCTTAAAGGAATCCCCGAGGTCGTCTCCCGTGAAACCTTGTTGCAGCAGACCGTTCTGCGCCGTGTGGTTGAGCTTGTGTTTCTGGACCTTGGCGCTCGCGCAAGATCCCACCAAGGTCGAGCCAACGCACTACAAGCTGGCCTTTGAGAATGAGTATGTGCAGGTAGTGAACGTCCACTATGGGCCGCATGAGAAGTCGGGCTTACATGCGCACATGGGCGGCGTGGTCGTCGTTCTCACTGCCGGGCATCTCCGTTTCACGGATGAAAATGGCAAGACACAAGAGGTATTTGCCAAGCCGGGCGATCCCAGGTGGTTCCCGCCCTTCAAGCACAGAGTGGAAAACCTCGGGGATACGGCATACAACGCCGTCTATATCGGAATCAAAAACAAGCGCCTGGCCAACGACGCCAGCCTGAAAGCGGGGCCATCGGAAATGGATGAGCAGACGAAGAAGCTTGTTGGAGAGGCGCTTCTGGCCGCGATAAAGTGAAGTCACCGCGCACGCGAATAATCCTTGGTGGCCGTGTCCTCGGGCTACGGGCTAGCCTACCCGGGCTGGTCGTTGAAAATATTGCAGCGGGTTGCCGATAGCCGCGACTAAGTCTCCCAGAAACTGTGCTGCCCGCGCCCCATCCACTACGCGATGATCGCTCGAAAGCGTCAAAGTCATCATGGGTCGGACGCCAGGACGTCCATCAACGGGCACGACACGGTCGGCAATCCTTCCAACCGCAAGAATCGCGGCTTGAGGTGGGATGATGATCGCAGTGAAGGCGTCGACGCCGAACATGCCGAGATTACTAATCGTGAAAGTCCCCCCACCGAGATCACCCGGACGCAACTTGCCGCCACGCGCCCGTTCTGTAAGGTCGATCCGCTGCGCCGCGATCTCGCTCAGCCCGGCCGTATCGGCATTCTGAATTACCGGCGCTACCACCCCATCGTCCACTGCGATCGCTAGTCCAATGTTGATCTTCTCATGGACGTGAACGCCGTTCCCAGTCCAGCTTGCGTTTACACGAGAGTGCTTCCGGAGGACGCGCGCAACCAGCGCGATCAGCAGATCGGTGTGCGAGAGTTTCAGCTTGCTCGATTTTTCAATCTCAGCTCCAAGCTTCTGCCGTGCCTCGTTCAGCGCGACTGTATCTGCCTCGCGGACGACGAAGAAATGGGGGACCGTCGTCCAGCTCTGCGTGGTGCGTTCCGCCATCAGACGTGAGATAGGGCTGCCGCTGTCAACTGTAGCGGTCGGAGCGACGGCTTTGGATTCCGCAGCGGCCAGAATGTCGCACGCGAGGATTTCTCCTCCTGCCCCCGATCCGCGGACATCCGCGAGATTGATGCCGCGCTCGCTGGCCAGACGCCGCGCTTTGGGAGAAATCTTGACGGACGCTACCGACGGCGCCGCAGAGGACGCTGCCGTCGCAGGTCGAATCGCCGGTGCCGCTGTTGACGTCGTGGGGGCAGTTATTTTTCTCCCCGATTCGATGGACGCCTCGTCCACCGGAGGAACTTCTCCGGGACCGACGATCCAAGCAATGGTTCGGCCTACTGGCACTTCGGTCCCAGCCTGGACCTTGATCCCGGCGAGTAGGCCATCGCCCGGTGATTCGATCTCCATGACTGCTTTGTCGGTTTCGACCTCCAGCAGCGGCTCGCCTTTAGCGACGGACTCGCCTTCCTTTTTCAACCACGAAATGAGCTTGCCAGTTTCCTGGGCCATTTCAAGCGCGGGCATCACGACACTGATCGCCATAGTTGGATAGTTCGGTTCTCGAATCCAAATTTGCTGGTGGAGAGCCGGGCGTCCCCATGCGGCCGAGACGATGTAAGCCTCGTCTCTACGGTTGCTTTTCTTAGTCGCCGACGCCAACCCGCTCCTGCCGGGAGCTCGCTTCAATCATTTTGCGCACGCGCGTGCTCGGCTTCGATTCCGTTTCCCGGATTGCGGGAAGCGGACCATCCACCGTGAAGTAGTGTCTGCCGGCAACTAGAAGCTCCTCGGCTGGAAAGCGCGTAATAACCTCGTGGCCGGTTTCAGTGACGACGATTTCTTCTTCGATGCGAGCGGCACTCCAGCCATCGGTCGAGGGCCAGAAAGTTTCCAGCGCGAACACCATGCCCGGCTTGATTTCGCAGGGGTGATCGAGCGAGACAAGACGGCTGATCACGGGCTTCTCCCAAATAGCCAAGCCGATGCCGTGACCGTACTGCAGAGCAAAGCAGGATTCCTCGTTCGGGAAGCCGAACTCTTGCGCCTTCGGCCACACGGCGGCAATCTCGGCCGTGGTTCGTCCTGGGCGCACTAGTTCAATGGCTGCATCGAGATATTCGCGACACCGTTTATACGCGTCGTTCATCGCGTGCGAGGCGTAACCGATGGTGAAACAGCGGTAATAACAGGTGCGGTATCCCATGTAGGAGTGGAGAATGTCGTAATACACGGGATCTCCCGGACGGAGCACGCGATCTGAGAAAACATGCGGATGCGGATTGCAGCGCTCTCCTGAGATGGC